>Ga0256829_1002327_pt1 | contig 14268 bp, 9 predicted proteins | sample 131447metaG_FD_185979 | JGI IMG/M metagenome (GOLD analysis project Ga0256829, IMG submission 185979) | Hydrothermal vent microbial communities from Lau Basin, Pacific Ocean - 131-447 | ecosystem: Environmental > Aquatic > Marine > Hydrothermal vents | place: Pacific Ocean: Lau Basin | collected...
CGATATTCTCAAAGGGACTATTCCCGTTTATACCAGCTACTTTCTCGACTTTAGTCCACTATTTTTAGGAATGGTTGCGATAGCCGCCTGCCTTGGGCACATTTTTCCTCTCTACTTTGGATTTACGGGCGGTAAAGCGGTAGCAACAGCATTTGGTGCAATGCTTCCCATTGGATTAGACCTTGCGGGAATGTTAATTGCCACGTGGATTTTAGTTGTGTTTGTGAGCGGTTATTCGTCATTGGGGGCGATATTAGCCGTTGCTTTAGCACCATTGTTCACATGGTTTATAAAACCCATATACACCTTTCCTGTTGCTATGCTTTCCATACTTATCATTTTTCGCCACCGAGAGAATATTCAGCGCTTACTCAGTGGCAAAGAAGGAAAAGTTTGGGCCAATGGCAAAGTTAAAGAGTGACCATTTCGAACGTGGTTTAAAGCCCCGATAGAGAGTCTAGTGGCCAACGTGGTTTAGCTTGTGCAGACAATTCAACAGTTTGTCCCGCTTTTAATCGCTGCATACCCGCGTACGCAATCATTGCACCGTTGTCGGTACAATACGCTAGGCTTGGATAAAAGACTTCACCCTTGAGCTCTGTCATAAGCGCCTGCATCTGTGCTCTCAGTTGTGTATTTGCACTCACACCACCAGCTATTACTAATCGCTTCATACCCGTTTGCTTAAGCGCTCGCCTGCACTTAATAATTAATGTATCCACAACCGCCTCTTGAAAAGCGTAAGCGATGTTAGCTTTGGTTTGCTCGCTTGTGTCGGCATCTCGAATGGTATTTGCTGCAAATGTTTTTAAACCACTAAAGCTGAAATCCAAGCCCGGACGGTCTGTCATAGGTCGAGGGAACTTATAATGACCAGGTTCGCCTTTTTCAGCCAACTTGGCCAAAAGCGGCCCGCCAGGATAATCAAGTCCGAGTAACTTTGCTGTTTTATCAAATGCCTCACCCGCAGCGTCATCAATAGACTCACCCAGCACTTCATATTCACCGATAGCATCAACTTTAACCAACATTGAATGGCCGCCCGACACTAGCAATGCAACAAATGGAAATTCAGGTGCTGACGACTCCAACATTGGCGCTAACAAATGACCTTCCATATGATGCACACCCACCGCTGGCACATTCCACGCGTAGGCAAGGGAGCGCCCAACAGAAGACCCAACCAGTAGCGCCCCCACAAGTCCAGGCCCTTGGGTAAACGCCACACCGTCAATTTGATCAGATGTAGTATTAGCATCGGCAAGAGCTTTTTCTATTAACGGAATGATTTTTCGAACGTGGTCTCTCGATGCAAGTTCAGGAACAACACCACCATAGTCAGCATGCAATTTAACTTGGCTGTACAGTTCATGAGACAGCAAACCTTGCTTATCGTCATAAACCGCTATTCCGGTCTCGTCACAGGACGTCTCAATACCTAAAATTCGCATGATGATTAACCTTGGTTATTGGGTGCTATTAAATTTGACAGTACGATTGGCATAGACAATGTTAATTAAATAGCGTTATTTTAACGCTTTACACTATGGATAGGCTCAAACAGTGCTAATTCCAACGGGAGCAGAGTTTACCGCGATATTTTCACTGTTGGAATTGAAATGCAGATATTTCCTCTCGACTGACTATTTTTTAGCAATTACGCCTTTACTTTCCTCACAGGAATGATTAGAATTTCGCACCATTTTTAACCCGGGTGGCTTTTTAGCGCACAATTTTACCCGGATATTTAAGCAAAATTTTGAGGTGAGTATTTAATGCCTATCGTTAAAGTTAGAGAAAACGAGCCGTTTGATGTGGCGCTGCGTCGTTTTAAGCGTTCTTGTGAAAAAGCAGGTGTTCTATCTGAAGTTCGTCGTCGTGAATTCTTCGAGAAGCCGACTTGGGAACGCAAGCGCAAGAAAGCAGCCGCTAAGAAGCGTCATCTTAAGAAACTAGCTCGTGAAAACGCACGTCGCGTAAAACTCTACTAAAACAGGGTTAAGTTACGAGTCTGAAAGGTGTTGCAATTGCAGCACCTTTCGCGTTTATGGGATAGTATTTTTTTACTTCGTTAAACAAAAGGAAGCATTATGTCACTTGTAGAGTCACTAAAAAGCGCGCAAAAAGATGCGATGCGTGCCAAAGAAAAAACGAAACTTGGCACTATCAGAATGGCACTTGCAGCGATAAAACAAAAAGAAATCGATGAGCAAATTACCCTCGACGACACTGCGGTATTAGCGGTACTAACTAAGATGGTTAAGCAGCGCCAAGACGCAGCTGCCCAGTATGATGCTGCCGATCGGGACGACTTGGCAAGCAAAGAGCGAGAAGAGATTGTAGTACTAGAAAACTTCTTGCCACAGCCATTAACCGACGACGAATTAGCAGCCCTTATTGATGAAACTATGACGGCCACTGGTGCTTCTGGCATGCAAGATATGGGTAAAGTCATGGGTGCACTCAAGCCGAAAGTTCAAGGACGCACCGACATGGGTGCACTGAGTGCCAAAATCAAAGCCCGTTTAACGGCTTAAAATACTTCTGACGTAAATGGGGGAACCCTCCCCCATTCTCATCACAACTGTTCCCTGATACAGTTAACACTGTTTTATTTATTTGTACCTATTTCATGGCTGGAAAAATACCTCGCGATTTTATTGACGACTTGTTGGCAAGAACCGATGTTGTAGATATTGTCGACTCTCGTGTGAAGTTAAAAAAAGCAGGGAAAAACTACCAAGCCTGTTGTCCTTTCCACAACGAAAAAACACCGTCGTTCACGGTAAGCCAAGACAAACAGTTTTATCATTGCTTTGGATGTGGCGCACACGGCAATGCTATCTCTTTTATCATGGAGTTCGACCGGCTTGAGTTTGTTGAAGCAATAGAAGAACTCGCGAGATTACATGGTTTAGACGTTCCACGAGAAAAAGGCTCAGCACCGCAAATTAGCGAAGAAAAGAAACAACAGCAACTCAACGATTACGCGCTAATGGATAAAGTTGCCCGCTTTTTTCAACAGCAACTCCGCCAGCACGCACAAAGTGCTAAAGCCATCGATTACTTGAAACAACGTGGACTGAGTGGTGAAGTCGTCAAACAATGGGAAATAGGTTACGCGCCAGACGGATGGGACACCTTATTAAACACATTTGGAACCTCCCCAGCTCTTGTTCAACAGCTCATAGATTTAAAACTGGTAAACAAGAATGATAACGGCCGAACCTATGATTTCTTCCGCGATCGGATCATGTTTCCAATTCGCGACAAACGTGGCCGCGTTGTCGGTTTTGGTGGGCGAGTTTTAGATGACGGCGGCCCAAAATACTTGAACTCGCCAGAAACGCGAATCTTCCATAAAGGCAGTGAGCTGTTTGGTTTTTACCAAGCCAAGCAAAACAATCGCAAGCTAGACAGTGTGATGATTGTAGAAGGCTATATGGATGTTGTAGCGCTGAGCCAGTTTGACATTAACAACGCTACCGCGGCATTGGGCACAGCGACTACACCAGAACATATTCAAATGCTAGTCAGAGCAACTCAACATATTGTGTGCTGTTACGACGGTGACCGTGCTGGTCGCGAAGCTGCATGGCGCGCGGTAGAAAACGCACTCCCCGCGCTTAAAGACGGTGTAAAGATGTCGTTTATGTTTTTACCCGACGGCGAAGACCCCGACACTATGATTCGTAAAAGTGGCACCGATGGCTTCCAACAGTTAATTGAAAACGAGGCGATCCCACTATCACGCTTTTTCTTTGATCATTTGCTGAAACAACACAACATCGGCTCGGCAGAAGGAAAAATGGCATTAAAAACCGCCGCCAACCAGCTTATTGATACCGTACTTGGCGATGGCCAAAAACAAATGCTGTTAGAAGAGCTTGCCAAGCACACCGGCGAATACGATCGCTTTAAGCTTCAAAAAGATATATCGCTAGCTAACGAGCAAAGTGCAAAACCTAAATATTCCGCGAGTAAATTTCAGGTAAGCAAGGCAAAACTTTCACCACTTCGAATGTTAATCAGATTACTGCTTGATATGCCATCGTTGGCACAAGAGTGTGATGATGTACAGCCCACAGTCTTTGAGCGTGAAAGTATGGCAGGCATGGCGATATTACATGACTTACACACCTATTGCGTTTCGACGCCAAGTGCAAACACGGCACAAGTCATTGAGCATTTTAGAAATCATCCACACTCGCAAAGTTTGTCTAAATTACTGTTGCAGGAACATCTTGTGAACCAACAAGATGCAAAAAACGTGTTCAGAGACAGTTTTGCGAAACTCTTGGATTGGCATTTTGATAGTAGGATTGACACACTGATTTCTCGCTCTCGTATTGCCCCTTTGTCAGATGCAGAAAAACAAGAGCTCACGCTGTTGATGAAGGAAAGGCAAAAAACCTGACTCAAATGCACGCAAAGCAGAACGTAAATATTGTCCAAAAAGTCTGATTACATTCTGGTCAAACAACCCCTAATTCTGCTATACTGGCTAATTCGCTGTGAGCGCAAAAAAGTAGTGTAAGACGCAACAATCAGCAAACCATATTTCGCCGGCCAATAAACGGGCAGAACCAAACCCGAGCAGGTGTGCACCGTAATAATGTACGTGACACCGAGCGCAAAAACGGCAAGAAATTCGCATATCAACGGGCATAAATTAAGTTGCCTGTTGGTTTATTGCAACCTATTAGAATGTGAGAAGTGTAGGGTATATGGCGCAAAGCAAGCAGTCTCAGATTAAACTCCTGATAGCAAAAGGTAAAGAGCAAGGTTACTTAACCTTTTCAGAAGTAAACGACCACCTGCCGCAAGACATAGTCGATTCTGATCAAATCGAAGATATTATCCGCATGATCAACGACATGGGAATTCAGGTTACTGAATCAGCACCAGATTCAGATGAACTTCTCATGGCAGAAGCTTCGGCTGACGAAGATGCCGCAGAAGCAGCAGCGCAAGCCCTTGCAACGGTAGAAAGTGAAATTGGTAGAACTACTGACCCAGTACGTATGTACATGCGAGAAATGGGTACCGTAGAACTATTGACCCGTGAAGGCGAAATCGAGATCGCCAAACGTATTGAAGACGGTATCAACCAAGTACAATGTTCAGTTGCTGAATATCCAGAAGCCATTACTTACTTGCTTGATCAGTGGGACTTGTACGAAGCGGAAGAAATTCGCCTTAGTGACATCATTTCTGGTTTTGTCGACCCTAACGACGATCAAGATCTAGCACCAACAGCCACACACGTGGGCTCTGAGCTTTCTGAAGAAGAACTTGATGACGAAGATGACGATTCAGATGACGATGATGAAGATGAAGATACTGGCGTAGATCCGGAACTTGCCCGTGAGAAGTTCGATGCGTTACGTGAACAATACGGCAAAGCTCGTGCAGTGATTGAAAGCAAAGGCCGTTCACACGCTGAAGCACGCAAAGAAATTGTTGCGCTTAGCGACGTATTTAAAGAATTCCGCTTAGTACCTAAACAATTTGATCGCATGGTTAAGAACATGCGTGAAATGATGGACAAGGTTCGTATTCAAGAACGCCTTGTAATGAAGTTCTGTGTGGTTAACGCAAAAATGCCCAAAAAGGACTTTATCAAAGCGTTTGCGGGTAACGAAACGTCAAGTGAATGGCTAACAGCAGCCGTTGCTTCATCAGAGCCCTATGCGTCTACACTTGCTGTTTTTCAGGAAGAAATTGAGCGCTGCATCAGCAAAATGAATGCTGTTGAGCAGGAAACTGGTTTAGTTATTCCAGACATCAAAGACATTAACCGCAGAATGTCTATCGGTGAAGCGAAAGCCCGCCGCGCGAAGAAAGAAATGGTCGAGGCGAACTTACGTCTTGTTATTTCAATCGCGAAAAAGTACACCAACCGCGGATTGCAGTTCTTGGATCTTATTCAAGAAGGTAACATCGGCCTAATGAAAGCAGTAGATAAGTTTGAATACCGTCGTGGTTACAAGTTCTCAACTTATGCCACATGGTGGATCCGACAAGCAATTACTCGCTCTATTGCTGACCAAGCGCGAACTATCCGTATTCCAGTGCACATGATAGAGACTATCAATAAGCTGAACCGTATTTCTCGTCAAATGCTTCAGGAAATGGGTCGTGAGCCAACGCCAGAGGAATTGTCAGAACGCATGCTTATGCCAGAAGACAAAATCCGTAAGGTACTTAAAATCGCCAAAGAGCCCATCTCAATGGAAACCCCCATTGGTGATGATGAAGATTCACATCTTGGTGACTTTATCGAGGACAGCACCATTATTCAGCCCCTCGATTCAGCCACAGGCGGTAGCTTGAAAGATGCTACACAAGAGGTTCTTGCAGGCCTAACCGCCCGTGAAGCCAAAGTACTTCGTATGCGCTTCGGTATTGACATGAACACCGACCACACGCTTGAAGAAGTTGGTAAGCAGTTTGACGTTACTCGTGAGCGTATTCGTCAGATTGAAGCTAAGGCGTTACGTAAGCTACGTCACCCTAGCCGCTCAGAGCAGCTTCGAAGCTTCTTGGACGAGTAAAAATTCAAAAGTTGTCTATACTTAAAAAGTCCCCTGCTTGCAGGGGATTTTTTTTCCTTTAAAGAAAGAGTGGACACGTATGAGATACAACGCCGACTTTAGCCAGGCAGTGATAATAAAACCCGATGAGTACGAGTGGCGCCATTCACCAATGGCAGGGGTTGAACGTATGTTTCTCGACAGAATTGGCGATGAAGTTGCACGGGCCACCAGCATTGTTAGGTACGCACCAAACAGTGAATTCCCATCACATCAACATGATGGCGGTGAAGAAATATTCGTCCTAGATGGTATATTTGCAGACGAGCACGGTAATTACCCTTCAGGGTATTACTTAAGAAACCCAATTGGAACAGCACATCGCCCAAGAGTTGGAGAATCAGGTGCCGTCATATTTGTAAAGCTTCATCAGTTTGAAAAAGACGATACTATACAGTTAGCGGTGAACACTAACGGGGCTAAATGGCGATTCCTCGCCGACGGACTGTCGAATATGCTACTCCACTCTTACAAAAGTGAATGTGTAGATTTACTCCGTTTTAATGGGTACACAATGTTACAACAACAGTCGTTTGTGGGTGGTGCAGAGTATTACGTTCTGGAAGGAAGTATTACCGTAGACAACGAGCTCTGTCCCAAAGGAAGTTGGATAAGGTTACCCAATAACTTCACTCACAGTCTTGTAAATCAAGGCGAGACAACAACACTATTTAGAAAGCGAGGTCATTTAGATAGCGGGTCTGAGCTGGTATAAATATTTAAGCCGGTGTAAATAGTTAATAAGCGCTGATCAGAGTACCCCCAATCAGCGCAAGTGAACCTTTAAACCCTAAACTGTTTAGCTATCGCCTCTAAGTGCTGTGCAAGGTCTGCAAGCTCATTACACATGCTTCCAAGTTCACCAGAACGACTGGATGTTTGTTCTGTTCGTTGGTGAATTTCGTCGACGTGCTTCACAATATCCAGGGCAACAAGACGTTGCTCTTCGGTATTGTGTGCAATTTGCTCGTTCATCTGATTAATACTGTCAATAGTAGTGGTTATAGTCTCAAGGCTTACACCAGCTTCATTGGCTGTTTCAACGCTTTTAACCGCCTGTTCTGTGCCTTTAGACATTACTGCTACTGCTGACTGAGCAGCACTTTGAAGCTGCTCTATAGTATTTTGAATTTCTTCGGTTGACTGTTGTGTGCGCGATGCAAGCGTTCGAACCTCATCGGCAACTACGGCGAAACCACGGCCTTGTTCTCCGGCGCGAGCGGCTTCAATTGCAGCGTTGAGCGCAAGCAGGTTAGTTTGCTCTGCAATGCCTTTAATAACATCTAACACAGACCCCACCTTGTTAGAGTCAGCCTCAAGGCGCCCTAGCACTTCTGCGGTTTCTTCAACATTGTCAGCTAACTGTTGAATACTCGCCACGGTTTGTTGAACGATTCTACGCCCATCCGACGCCGACCCTGTGGCTTCTCCCGCGTCCTTGGCCGCCTGAGCCGCACTGTGTGCAACGCCATCAACAGAGCCGCTCATTGTGTCTACTGCGTGTTTTGCGTCTTGCGCAGAGCGCTGTTGTACATCTATAGTGCGTTGTGTCTCTTCGGTTAAGCCTCTAAGATTTTGCGCTAAGTTAGACAGCGGTATACTCGCTTCTACCACGTCTTTAACAACGCCTTGGAGCTTTTCCATGAACTGATTAAACCAATGAACAAGGTCACCAATTTCGTCTTTGCTCTGTGTTGTAATTCTCACAGTAAGGTCGCCATCTTCTTGGGCAATATCTTTTAATGAGCGGACAACATCGTCAATACTCAACTTAATGCCACGAACGATAGGGATCGCCGTAGCAAACATAAGCAAGGTGACAATAATCGTGACTATAACGCCGGTACTAATAAGGCGGGTATTGGCACTGTCGGTATTATCAAAGGCTAGTTCGAAGGATGCCTGTTGTCGGTCGCGAAATGACGTCATGGCTGCATATGCATCGTCATAAGAGCTATTCATCTTCGCAGAAAGCTCTCCTAGCTGACTATAATCTGCCGTACCATCAATCATTGATCCCGATACTGAATACGCCATTTCAAAATAATCATCGAAGCCTTTCCCTATCGAACTAATATCACTTCTAAAATCTGGACTAATCCGACTGATATTATCCAACCGATTACCTAAGGTACTGGCAATTTCCTTTGCCATTTCTAGCGTGTCTAAATCGCCAGTGGTGACTGCACTACTCAATGTATCTTTTGCTTTTTCCATATCAACAAGTGCAGCGGCAGATAACTGTAGTGCTGGAAATTGAACGTCTCTTGCACGCTCTAAAATACTGCCATTATTTAACGCGGTATATACGGTAATAAGGAGGTAAACTACAAAGCTTAATATTGCGATGCCTGGTATCAGAAAAATCTTAGTTGCGATGGGCATTGTTTTTAATACATTCATATGCAGGCTCACTGGTACGTCATTCTATGTTGAAATTGGCGATGGAGTTATCACCAACTTAAACTAATCCTATTAGTATTATCTTTATTGCACTAAAAACCTTTAGCTTTTTGTGCAGCCATTTGAATGACTGCACATTTTTCAGTCTAGTTAGAAAGTGTAATTAACGCCAACACGAAGCAAGGTTGCATCTTCACTGTTGTCTAAATCATCACTGTACCAACTCACATCCGTTTTAACGGCAAAGCCAGGTTCAATGTCATATCTAACACCAAGGGTAACCGTTGTTGTTTCATACTTTTGCCCTGCAACAACACCCTGTGCACCGGCGTAAAGTGCCGCCCAAGTAGCATCAGTAACAGCGTCACCAGTTGAGATAGAAGGTGGAAGCATATTCATTGCAGCCTGATTGTCAGAAATTTCCGACTCATCTACTTCATACGTAATATGTGGAGTAAATTTACCTAAACGCATACCTGCAGTAACGTACCAAGCATCGTTAGGTGCAATAACCGCATCATCAACCTTGGTATGAGTAAACTCCGCACCGACAAACCAATCGTATTTGTCTACATCAACAGCAACCTCAACAAAGGTACCTGTGTCATCTTCTACGTTTAGAGAATCAGCAACACCCGAGGCTGTCGAAATGATAGGCGTAAACTGACGTAGGCCGTCTAAAAACGCTGTGAACTCTGGGTTTACCGCTGTCACTGTGCCTCTGGCATAAAGTGCTCTGGCACTAAACCAGTCTCTCGTCACATCGGTAGACAAAGCAACGACATTTTTAATTTCCAATGCCGCTGGCGCGCCACCTATGGTTGTGTCAGCTTGAATTTTACCTGTGGTGAACTGTACGTTGTACTCCCAGTCTCCAGAGTAATTTGAATAGTCTACGCGAACACCATCAATGTTATTGAAATCAACGCCATATACAGAATTTGGCGGTGTAATCCAATGGTAAGAATAGCCAATATCCAATGACGCAGAGTATTTGAACAAAGGCATACGTAAGCGCCCAGCACTGATGTTGGTGGTGTCAGACAGATTGTAGGTCATATATGCCCACTCAAAATCGGCATCGTAGTCTTCACTTCCACGCCCAACTAATTGCGCCGTAGCCGACAATTTTTCACTCACGTCGGCGCGCACTTGAAGGCCAAAAACGCTGGCGGGATCAAACGAGAAGTCATCGTCGTATCCGTACAATGATTCGCCGTCGTCTAATGTCATACCACCGATAAGATTTGCAAACCCATTGATTTGAACTTCGGCCATTGCAGGCGTAACAAATAGTCCGGCCATAGATAGAAGAGCAAGTGTATTTTTCATGCTAGTTCCTTAAAAATTGTTACTTAACGGTAGAATTAAAACGTGGCAACGACACGAACGCTGTCGTCAACAGCGCTAGCATCTACATAGCCGATAGCGTTTGGATTTGAAGCTACTTCTGCAAGTATTTCAGCGGCACTATCGAAACTCTTCGGAGGCTGCCCTTTACCAGTAAAAACAAGCTTCGACCAAAAAGCGGTTAACTGTGCAGCTGTTTTCTTTAAAACTGCACTGTTGAACTCGTCGGTCTCGGCTGTGCCCTCAGCAAGGGAGAATGGCACTGCTCGCTCTCCCCCCGGGAAAGATTTAGCCTTATTAAGAAAAATACGGCTGATGGTGTTGGTATCTAGCGTGTCAGCATTGCTTGGATGAACAACCACAGCCACATCGGCCATTGCCATACCGCTACACAAACTCGCTGCGAGTAACCATTTTTTCATTGTGTGTCCTCTTGTCATCACAGGATGAAATAACATGCTTGAAATGTGCGAATCAACGACAACCAATCTGAGTGCTAATTATTTAACTAATCTGTTGATCCTACTAGGCTAAGTAATAGCAGAGATTATGTATTTTGCTATCTAGATCAGAAAATTAAGTTAAATCACTGAACGTTAATTGGTCGTACCAGATATAAGACTGGGAGTTTATAGTGCGAAAAGTAATAGACAATTAGACTTTTTGTGTAGTTTGGAATACCTAAACATACCTATAAAAACGGAAAAATTAGCGGCAAGCCCAATAAAAAATTCACAACACACTGATTTTACTGGATTATACAGAATTAACACTGAATATTGAGCCAGTACCAAGATATGAAAATACATACCTATCACTAAGCGAGAGAGCTAGTGTGCTATGCAAGATTGTATGGAACAGGCATAGCACACTAGTAAGATGGGAAAGCTATTCCTCCCCTTTTTTGTAAGGGATTTGCAGCTCAAGTGATTCTATTTCTTGAGTACGCTTCATAGGTGAGCCCGTGTTTCTCGCCATCCAATAATAGGCGGTAGGTACGACATACAAGGTCATAAACGCAGACACCAAAACCCCAGTAAAAATAACCATACCAATCACCATTCTACTCTCAGCACCAGGACCTGATGCGACAACCAATGGCAGTGCGCTAAATACGGTAGTAAAGCCAGTCATTACGATAGGTCTCAAACGTTGAGCTGATGCTCTTTTCAGCGCTTCTTCAAAGGCCATTCCGGCATCTCGCAACTGATTCGCAAACTCGACAATCAAAATGCCATTTTTGGCTGCTAAGCCTATGAGCATCACCAAACCAATTTGACTGTAAATGTTGATAGTCATGTTACTGAAGTACAAGCCTATAAAGGCTCCGACCAACGCCAGCGGTACGGTGAGCATGATTACCAAGGGGTGAACCCAACTTTCAAATTGCGCAGCAAGAATCAAATAGGTAACGGCTAACGCGAGCATGAATACATAGACAAACGAGTTCCCAGCTTCTTGATAAAGTTGCGACTCACCTTTGTAATCTATGGATACACCATCTGGTAACTCAGTACGCACCACATCCTGCAAAAATGTGAGTGCCTCTCCTAACGTGTAACCATCAGCCAAGTTTGCCGTGATTGTAATCGAGCGCATTCGGTTGTAACGATTCAATTGTGCGGATGTGGCTTGCTCTTTAAAGGTGAGTAAGTTGTCCATTGGGATCAGTTCGCCAGTGCGCGTTGAGCGAACATAAAGGTTTTCAATACTATTCGGGCTGCGATAGTCTTCTTCTATCCCTTCAACAATAACGTCGTACTCTTCCCCACGGTCAAGGAAAGTGGAAACTCGTCGCTGTCCTAACATAACTTCTAAGGTTCGACCAATATCACTGATTGATACCCCCAGATCCGCCGCTCGGTCTCTGTCGATATTGATTAATAGCTGAGGAGATGTTGCTTTGTAGTCTGAATCTAAGCGCACAAGATTTGGGTTTTCAGCCGCTTTTTGCATTACCACATCTCGCCACGCGACAAGATTCTCATAGGTATCACCTTGTAATACAAATTGTACTGGCCTGCCGAATCCACCACCTGATATCCCACTTCGCATGATGGCAAATGCGCGGACGTCGGGTACTGCATTGAGTTTCGCACTGATTTCGGCCATTAACTCAAAACTGGTGAAATCTCTATCATCCCAATCCGCTACCCCCACTATGGCAATACCCGCATTCCCGCCAAATCCAGGCGTACGAACAAGCAAACGTTTTAACTTTCCGCTTTCACGGTAAGGCATAAGCACATCTTCGATTTCTTTGAGGTTACGGGCATTACTCTCAAAACTTGCCCCCTCTTGTGCATTCATCAAGATAAAGAAATTTCCACGGTCTTCACGGGGAACAAACTCACTTGGGATCTCTTTAGACAGCTGATACACAGCGGCCACCGACAACACCAGCAGCAACACCATAAGAATGGGTTGATGAACCGTCTTTCCTAGACTGGTGAAATAGCGTTTTTCCACGCCTTTGAATGCAGAATCCACCCAACTGCCGAACCCCGAGGTTCGGTTGCGCTTCTTAAGAACTTTAGAGGCCATCATAGGAGACAAGGTCAGCGCGGTGAAGCTTGAAAAGGCTACAGCTGCGGCGATAGCCAAAGCAAACTCAGTGAACAAACGACCAATATTACCTTCCAAAAAGACTAGCGGCACGAATACGGATATAAGTACCAGGGTTGTGGCAATAACCGCAAAACCAACTTCTTTAGCCCCGCGATAAGACGCCAGAATGGGAGGTTCGCCCATTTCGATTCTGCGATAAATGTTTTCAAGAACAACAATGGCATCATCTACAACGAGTCCGATTGCTAACACTAAAGCAAGTAGGGTTAACAAGTTGATTGAGAAGTCCAACCCATACATTACGATGAAGGCCGCAACCAGAGAAACAGGAACCGTTACCGCTGGTATAAAAGTAGCTCGTACGTTACCAAGGAACACATAGATAACGATAACCACCATTAACATAGCGATGGCTAGGGTTTCATAAACTTCATTAATAGACGCTTCGATAAACACTGATGAATCATAGCTGGCAACAATAAAAATGTTGTCTGGTAATGTACTTTCTATGCGTTTAATTTGCTCACGAGCTGATCGCGCGACGTCAAGGGTATTGGCTTTAGACTGTTTAACTATCCCCAACCCGATCATATTAACGCCATCACCACGAAACTCGGTTTCATCGTCTTCAGCAGTCAGTTCAACCTTGGCAATTTCCCCCAGACGAACTAAATACCCGTCGCTGCCCACCGCCACAGTAAGTTCGGCAAAATCATCCGGCGTTAAAAAGCTTCTTGCTACTCGTACTTCAAAGTTTCTGTCAACCGACTCTACTTCACCCGCTGGTAATTCGACGTTTTCCGCGCGAATAACACTTTCAACATCGGCTACTGTTATCCCTCTAGCAGCCATTGCATTGCGATCCAAGAACACCTTCATGGCATACCGACGACCACCACCAATTTGTATGCGTGCAACGCCATCAACCACAGACAGGCGATCAACCACAAAGCGCTCGGCGTAATCGGTAAGCTCCATCACGTTTAGGTTGGTGCTTCGCAGGTTGTACCAAATAATGGCATTTTCGTCTGAGTTGGCTTTTGACACTTCTGGCGGATCAGCCTGGTCAGGCAAATTGTTTAACGCACGGCTAACACGCTCGCGAACGTCGTTAGCAGCAGCGTCTATGTCACGCTCTAAATTAAACTCGATGGTAATATCAGACCTTCCGTTTCTTGACGTAGAGGTAATATTTTTAATTCCTTCGATACCAGAGATTCTATCCTCGAGTATTTGCGTAATTCGCGTTTCTACAATATTTGCAGATGCACCTGTGTAGGTTGTATTCACCGACACTATGGGAGGATCGATATCTGGGTATTCTCGCAGTGACAGCATAGACACTGCCACC
>Ga0256829_1002328_pt1 | contig 14266 bp, 13 predicted proteins | sample 131447metaG_FD_185979 | JGI IMG/M metagenome (GOLD analysis project Ga0256829, IMG submission 185979) | Hydrothermal vent microbial communities from Lau Basin, Pacific Ocean - 131-447 | ecosystem: Environmental > Aquatic > Marine > Hydrothermal vents | place: Pacific Ocean: Lau Basin | collected...
CAATCATGACTATTTTAGAAAAAGCACTGGAAGCACGAAGTAAAAAAGTAAATAAAGTTGAAACCACCAAAGCACTCAAAATGCCTATGGATGTACATGCCAAACTTGAAGAGATAGCAGCAGGTGGATATGAGAACCTTGCACCTGAAGACTCTGGCTACTTTTTAAAATGTTTTGGACTCTTTGACAAGGGTGAAGACTTTATGCTTCGTGTACGTGTACCAGCAGGTCAATTAACGTATGAACAAGCAAAGCGCATCGGTGAAGTAGCAAAAGAGTATGGTAATGACTACATCGACATCACCACACGTATGCAAGTAGAACTTCGTTATTTACAGATAGCAGACATCGCTAAAGTCTTAGCATCACTTAAAGAAGTAGGCATCACTACCTTCCAAACAGGGGTCGATAACTTACGTAATATTGTGACTGACCCTTTAGATGGTATCGCTTATGATAATATTATTGAGACAATGCCTATAATAGAAGAACTTCAAAATATCTTTTTAGAAAACCCTGAATGGATTTCCGTATTGCCTCGTAAATTTAACACAGGTATCATTGGTTCACTCTCTAACTCATGTAATATCTTTGGACATGACTGTAACTTTGTGTTGGCACAGAAAGATGGTATCTTTGGGTTTAACATCTACCTTGGTGCGCGTGTAGGTATGCAAGCCAAAGACGCTAACCTTTTTGTTACTGTAGAGGAAGCACCGCTCTTTTACAAAGCACTCCTTACGCTTTTTAAAACCTACGGATACAGAGACAACAGAAATAAAAATCGCTTAGTCTTTCTTATTAATGATATAGGGATGGATGCACTGATTGAAGCAATTAAAAAAGAGTCTGGACTAAACTTTGCAAGTGCGGGAACAACCATGGTGCAATCACAAAACATCGCACTAGGAGCAAACAAAGTACTCGGACGTAATGGCAAGATGAACTACAAAATCATCGTACCCTCAGGTATTTTCACAGGCACAGACATGATGGCAACAGCCCAAGCAGCCAAAACCTATGGCGACGGAAACATCAGACTCACCTATGACCAAAATGTCTATATTGTCAATATACCTACAGAAAACCTAGAAGCCTTTGAAGCTAGCGAAATAGTCAGTAACTATGCAAAATTTAATAACCTCTACTTTGCAGACATGATAGCCTGTGCAGGTACGGCTACTTGTAGTTTTGGAGTCATTCCTAACAAACCTGATGCCATAGAGATGGCACACTTTTTAAGCTCTGAAGTAGCCATAGAAAATGCCAATGTCCGCATGAACTGGTCTGCCTGCCCTAAGGGGTGTGGTGTGCATGGCATAGCAGACATCGGTTTTGAGGGATGTAAAGCAAAAGATTCAGAGGGGAACAGAGTTTATGGTGTACACATCTTCTTAGGTGGGAAAATCACCCGTGAAGCCAAAGAAGCCCATACCTTACATAAAGCCCTACCACTAACAGAAGCCAAACATCATGTGAAGTACCTTCTTAAAACGTATGCAACACATAAACTAAGAGGTGAGACCTATGAAACATTTGATGATAGATTTTTATCACGCAACTATAGTTTCCAAGCTTTAGCATTTTTTACAAAGATAAACTATATTCTCAATGATAAATTGGGTTTAGATGTAATGTTTGAACTTGATGCAGAGCCAAAGAGTAGCAGACGTGAAGAGTATGAACTCTTTGGTTTTGGACTAAAGCTCTTTACTCTTCTTACAGGAGAAAAAAGATTTGAAGGTGTTGATGGACTAGCTCCTATTCTTATGAAGCCTCGTTCTATTGAAAGAGATACGGTGACTAAACTCAATCCAAAAGTCCCTGCAAAACTCTCAGAAGTTATTTATAACATGACACATGAAAAGAAGAGTGAAAGAGCCTCTGTTTTCTCTGAATTGCTTGTGGCGCTTAAAGAGGTATAATAGATGTATTTTTTAGATAAATCATCCGTAGGGTGTTGTACGACTCGGCATTTAGTGCCTCGCTTGCATTGCATTTTAGATGCTTATACCCTTACTACACCAAAAATATGCACGCAAACAAAAGGTGTTGTAAGGGTACAACACCCTACGAAAAACACAATAAGAGTAGTTTAATATGGCTGTAGAACCCCTAACCCAAAATACACCCTTATCTGATTTCATCAACCACAAAACCAACACTGGAATGCAGTGTGGAAACTACAGCATCGACCTGCCTGAACTTCAAACGGGAGAACAATACCGTTTTCACTTTGATGCAACTGCCTGTGTAGGGTGTCACTGTTGTGAGGTAGCCTGTAACGAACAAAATGCCAACCCTGACGACATCAAATGGCGTCGTGTAGGTGAGATGGAGATGGGAGAATTCCCAGATACGCTTCAACTCTTCAACTCTATGTCTTGTAACCACTGTATAGAACCTGAGTGTCTCATAGGCTGTCCTACAGAGTCTTACATCAAATTTGACAACGGCATTGTCTGGCATGATGACCCTAGCTGTATCGGGTGTCAATATTGTACATGGAACTGCCCTTACGAAGTGCCTACGTTTAACAAAGAACGAGGCATCGTGACCAAATGTCATATGTGTGCAGACAAACTTGAAGTTGGGCAGACGCCTGCGTGTGTACAAGCCTGTCCAAGTAACGCCATAGAGATAGAAGTATTTAATGTCAAACAGTGGTTAGACGAAGATATGGCTAAAGAGGGTGTCGCCCCTCACCTTCCAAATATAGAGATAACCAAACCAACCACACGTTACACCCTACCAAAACTTAAAGAGGGAGAGGAACTTCGCATCGCAGATGAGCATCTGCTCAAACCTGCGCACCCTGAGTTACCGCTAGTCTTTATGACGGTACTTACGCAGGTAAGTTTAGGTGCATTTTTGGCGCTGTTTTTAGGGCAACTACTCTTTAGTTTAGGCTTTAACTTGCCCAAACCAAACTTAGCTATGGCAATACTTGCCTTTTTACCTGCTGCCATTGGCTTACCTCTCTCTGCGCTTCACTTAGGTAGACCAGGCATGGCGATGATGGCAATGAAAAACTGGCGTACTTCATGGCTCAGCCGTGAAGCCATCGCGTTAGGCGCATTTACAGGATTGGCTTCAGTGGTAGCTGCACTCTACTTCTTTGAAGTGGGTGGATTTACACTACTCTTTGTAGAAGCCATCACTCTAGCCATAGGTATCTACGGTATTTACGCACAGTCTATGATATACCGCATCAAAGCACGTCCAAGCTGGAACAGAAAAGCCACGACTAAAAAGTTCTTTGGTTCAGGCTATATCGGATTCTTACTCATCGCAACAGCACTGCTCATAGCGAACGGTGCACAAGGTGTCATGGTTCTGCTGGCTATTACCCTACTTGTAGGTATGTTACAAGCCTTGGTCATACTAGAAGAGGTGATGTTCTACCGACACTTAGACAAAGAAGACCCACTCTACTACCAATACAACAGAAGCCGCATCCTGCTTCAGGAACATTTCGGTAAAGTAAAGAAGTTTAGGGTTTACTCTTTGGCTGTGTTTGCATTGGGCTTACCACTCTTGGCTATCTTATTTACTGCCAGTGGCTTAGTAGGACTTGCCATTGCTACACTTATCATAGCCACACTCGGTGCATTTGCATCAGAATTAAGCGGTCGATACCTGTTCTACAGAACAGTTGTACCACTAGGACTAGCAGGGAACTTCTTTGCTGGGAATCAGAGACATTAAATAGAGAGGATTAATTATGAAAAAAAATATATATGCATATGATGCAAATACTTGGACACAAATCCAGTATCACAATGAAAAAATCTACCATAATTTTGAATTTTTTATTAAAATAACGTTAGCAATATCTGCTGGACTTGCTTATTTAGCTATAAATAATACCGCAGGAAACTCAGAATTAATATCCAATATTGTAAAACTAGGTGGTGTTTTAGAGATTTTTTCTGGTCTAATTGCTTCAATTGGAATTTCATTACATGTTAAGTCTCGAATAAATAGATATGAATTCCCTCCAGAGAATATCTTTTTAGCAATGTGGGGATGGTTAGAACCATATCTTATAATTTCCATTTTAATCATCTCTTTAACAATTGGATGGTTCGCATGGTTTGAAATTTCAGTTTTATTAATAGGAAAATAAAATGAGCCTCATACAAAAAGCAAAAGACTTCCTCGGCTTCGACATCAAAGAAGACAAATACGCACTCGTAGATGACCCGATATTTGGAAAAGTGGCTAAAGACAAAGCACCTGACAAATGGGTACGCTCTACCTGTGGTTACTGTGGTGTGGGCTGTGGAATGTACATCGGGGTGAAGAATGGTAAAGCTGTTTACTCCAAAGGTGACCCACTCCACTCTGTGAACTTTGGGACACTCTGCCCTAAAGGACTCTCAGAACACAAGATGGTCTATGCTGACTCACGTGTACAAGCCCCACTCATACGTAAAAATGGAGAACTGACTCCAACTACATGGGAAGAGACTTTCAAACATACTTCTGATGAATTCAAACGTATTCAAGCAGAGCATGGTAAAGGTGCCGTAGCGGTCATCTCTACTGGGCAGTTACTCACTGAAGACTTCTATGCACTAGGTAAGTTCGTACAGCTTGGACTTGAGACGAATAACTATGATGGTAATACCACGCTTTGCATGGCTTCGGCTGTAATGGGGTACAAACAGACCTTTGGTTCAGATGGACCAACAGGATGTTATGAAGACTTTGAAAAAGCAGATGTCATCATGCTCATAGGGGCGAACATCGCTGACAATCACCCTATCTTAAAGCTTCACATCGCTAAAAATGAATCTGTCACGGGTAAAAAACCTACTATCATCGTGGTAGACCCTCGTAAATCTAAGACCGCACAAATGGCAGACATCTTTGTACCTCTCAAACCACGTTCTGATTTAGCACTCATCAATGGACTATGTTACATTATCTTTGAGCAAGGGTGGGAAGATGAAAAGTTCATACGTGAACGCACCAATGGATATGTGGAGTTCAAAAAACACATACTAGCCAACTACCCTCCGCAAGAGGTAGCTGAGATAACAGGCATTGATGTAAAAGAACTTTACAATCTAGCCAAGATCTACTCACAAGCAGATGCAGTGATGTCTGCATGGACAATGGGCGTAAACCAAAGTAGCATCGGTACAGACACTGTCTCTGCCATCTGTAACCTTGCTCTCATTACAGCGAATGTTGGACGTGAGGGTGCAAGCCCTATGTCTATCACTGGGCAGTGTAATGCTATGGGGACACGTGAATTTGGATTTACCTCTTCCATCCCTGGGTACAGAAACTACGGCTCTGATGCTGACAGACAAGCTTTTGCAGACATCGTCAATGTTCCTGTCGATTTGGTACCTAACAAACGTGGGTATGCTTACCCACAAATCATCGATGCCATTAATCGTGGAGAGATAAAGGCTTTATGGGTAGTCGCTACAAACCCTCTAGTGAGTTACCCCGACCAAAATGCTCTGCGTGAAGCTCTTAAAAAGCTAGATATTCTTGTAGTACAGGATGCCTTTATGTCTGACACCGCCGTGAAGGCCGATGTGGTCTTTGCGGCTGCTACATGGTCTGAAAAAGAAGGATGTTACACGAACTCTGAGAGACGTTGTAACCTTGCAAAAAAAGCTGTAGAACCATTGGGAGATAGTAAAGCCGACCTTGACATAGTCTTAGAGTTTTCTAAATACTTTGAAGACAAACATGAACTGCTTTTTAAAGAGTTACAAACACCTAGAGATGTCTTTAATGAAATTAAAAAAGTAAGTAAAGGACAGCTCTGTGACTACTCTGAGATGTCGTATGAGAAGATAGAGCAACTCGGTGGCATACAGTGGCCATGTAATGAGCAAGCTCCAGAGGGAACCAAACGTCTCTACTCTCCTGATATGCCATGTAGAACAGCTGATGGAAAAGCCAGCCTACTTCCAGTTGAGTGGATACCTCTTTCTGAGATGGCATGTAAAGGTTTACCTCTCATCCTCAATACAGGACGAACTGTAGAGCAGTTTCATACACGAACCAAAACAGGAACCATAAGTATCCTCGATGCACTAGCCCCTGAAGCATGGGTTGACCTAAGCCCTAAAGATGCACTAAAGCTACAAGTAAAAAGTGGTGATCGCATAGCACTTTCAGGCACGCGTGGTCGTGTAGAAGATGTCATCGTTAAAGTAAGTGAAACAGTACGTGAAGGAAATATCTTTGTACCTTTCCACTTTAACGAGCAACTCATCAACAACATCACCATCGCTGAGTTTGACCCCAAATCTTTTGAGCCAAACTACAAACAGTGTGCTGTACAACTTCACTCTGAGGCTGTACCTAAAGGTATAGAGTATGAAGAGGTAGAGATATCTGGATACTTAGAGGGTGTGAAGGTTTATGAAGAGGAAGTGTTGGTGGATGAGAAGGTTAAGTCTTCATCTTAACCGTAGGGTGTTGTGCCCTGCCCATCGGAAATACCCTTGGGGTGCACAACACCAAAAAATTGAATTTTAATCAAACCTTTAATCTCACAATAAACTTTAAGGTGTTGTCATGGGACAACACCCTACAAAAACATCTTTATGTCACCCAAATAAATCACACCTCTTTAGGCTGATAATTACAAAAATGGACAATATCTCCAACCGTTTCTATTTTTCCATAGTATGGATTTTTCTCTATATTTTCAACACTAATCTCTACTCTTGCAAAGATATGTGTCAAAATATACTCTAAATCTTCATCATCTAATTTTAAATCTTTTTCTAAATTATCTGAAGGTCTAATAGGGAGAGGCTTGTCATATCCTAACTCATTACTAATCTCTTCATATACCGCACGTATAATCCATGTATCTATATTTCTATAATTTAATGATCTGGTAAATGTCCCTATATCTTCATTGCTTCTTTCTTTTATAAGCTTTTCCATAGTGTTAGGTAAAGATGAACCTAGCATACTTGAGATCAAAAATATTACTAAAATCATTCCAGAAATGAATAATCCCAAATAAGGTTCTTTCCATATGGTATAAACGAGCCATCCAACAAGCACAAATAAGAAAATATAGGGAACAATATGAGATTCCCACGTCAAGGTTTCTTTATACGTAGGCATATAACGTGAAGGCACTCTCATAGTTTCATCTCCTTGCAAAATGCCTCTGTGCTCATAAGCACTATCCCATCACTTGCAAACCCCTTATCGTTCGAGAGTATCAAATCTGCACCTACTTTTTTAGCCATGACATACTGAATAGTATCTTCGAGGTCTATAAACTTTTTGTTTTGCTTCATAAGACGACAGCTTTTAGTTACTTCATTGTTACCAAACTCCACCACTTCACACCATTGATTAATCTCTATAATATGGTCAAGGGCTTTTTGCCTATCTTTTTTAGAAAAAATATAATAAATAGTCGTAATGATATCACAAGAGGTAAAAAGTTCTTTATCTTCTTGTGAGAGTAGATGCACCAGAGCTTTTCTACTTGCTAAACAATAGGGTCTTGCTTCATCATAGATATCTGCTAAAATATTGGCATCTAAGAAAATAGTTTTATACATCCATCTCTTCTTTAATCGACTGTACAGATTTATCTTTCAATAGACCACTGCCTATACTCTCTGCTATCTCTATAGAACGATTAAAGGCTTCTAAGCGTTTAGAGACTTTCTTGCTTCCATACTTCTTTTCTATCATTTCTTCCACAAAAGAGGTCATTGACTGTCCGTTCTCTTTCGCCATCTCTTCGAGGTGCATGGCTACCTCTTCGTTGAATACAAAATTTTTTCTGACTGTAGCACTCACATAAAACTCCTTATACATAAATTATTTTATGTATAAATAATAACATAACATTTCTTACGGTATTATAAAAGCACTTTCAAATCATTCAAATCAAACAAAAGCAACTTATCATCCCTTATACCTAGCAACTCTTTAGAAAATCCACTTTTAGAAAAGAGTGCATAGACATTTACTTTTATGCCTGACTCTGCTGCTTTTTGTTTGAGTTTTGTGAGTTCATTTTTACACACAGTTCGGTCTTTGTATTTACATTCACCCAAAATGAGCTTTTTACTTTTTGTCACAGCCAAAATGTCAAACTCACTATAAATATTCCAGTAGGAACCAGAAGAGATGATGGGTTCTTTGGTCTCATAATGCTTCACAAGCAAATCATCGCAGAGTTGTTCATAAACTAAAGAGCGTAAACGCTCATAATGTTTTTCAAAATTCTCTAGAAAATCTTCACCTTTTCCTAATGCCAAATCTTTTCTATAGTAAGTCACAAACCCAAACCAAAAACGCATAAAAGGTTGTCTAAAACGTACTTTGTCCTGTATGCGGTAGGCACGTTGTTCTTTGGGAAGCTTATGTTTAGGATGTACACGCAACGGTGCTTCACGTGAGTGTTCCACTTTTAAGATGCCTAACGAGACGAGTTCTTCTAAGACTTTCTCTCCTGCACTCTCAGAGAGTTTCGCTTTTCGCAGTACAGAATAGAGTTTACCATCTCCACGTGCGACAGCTACCAACAGTTCTCGATACGGTGTTTCTATAAGGTATGAAGGAGAAACGAGTTCTTGAAAGTTTGTAAAGTTCTCTACAAAATTTGACTTTACCATGGAGAAAAGATCATCAAAGTAATCTAACTGGGCATCTTTTCCAATACCACCTAAGATAGAAAAATATTCAACTGCCTGTTCTAACTCAAGGTAAGAGAAGTGTTGATAAAACCGTTGAAATGATGCTTTGATGAAGTGCCTTTACTATCTATTTGAACAATTCTAACATATTAAAGATTAATCAGTTTTATAGGAAGTGGCGAGTTCACTCCCACTCCAAATTTAATGTGGGAGTAAACTCGCCACTTCCAAAGTAATAGTATGCTATGATTAATAATTAATCAGCATAAAAGAGTATCATGGAAACATTTTTCACCACTTCAGAGAAAATACAACATATTATTAAAAGTTTTAATCTGACTAAAACACTTTTTGTCTCTTCTATCATCATTGGTGATGCACATACAGGTAAAAAATCTCTTGCCAAATATCTCTTTCCTGAAGCGCATATGGTCTCAGGTACGAACCAAGAAGAAGTCAACAAAGCACTTGAATCCTATGATGAACTTATCATCACAGATTTTGAGAAACTAAGTAATCAAAGTAACTTTGACTTTTCAAATAAACGTATCATTGCTACAGCAAATTATGTGGGTAATGCCTCACTTATCGACGACATTTTTGCCTTTATCTATACTATGCCTCCTCTTGCTGAACGTCCAGAAGATGTAACATACTTGAAAAACCTATTTACAAAAGAGGCTATGGCTACTTTAATGATAGAAAACCATACGCTTGACGAAAAGGTGATTCCCCTAAATTTAAGTATGAACAGCAAAAGTTTAAAAAAGTCTATCTTTCTTTACCTTATGCAACTATCTATGGATAATGAAGACATCCAAAATGTCATATACCATTACATTTCCAAACATCTTGAGGGGAATGACGGATATAGGGAGTATCTTGAACTCTACGAAAAGCCTTTGATTAAAGCAGGTCTTGACAAATACGGTTCACAGTTACAACTTTCACAAGTGTTGGGTATTAACAGAAATACCCTGAGAAAAAAAATACATGAACATCATATAGACTAGGGAACATAAGATGGATATTAATTTTGAAGCATTTGTAGAGTGGGATAACAGCCCATTTATACTCTTTAACAACAGTGGAAAAATCATATATCTTAACAATGCGTCAGAGATACTCTTTGGCTATGTCTCTAAAAAGGAGCTTTTTGACATTGCAGTTTCTTATGCACCACAAAATTTTGGCTACAAAACAACCTCACTTACTTTAAATTATGATTCGTTTCTTTTTTATGCCATCACCGTCGGATATGAGAATGAAGAACAAATTTCTCTTCGTCTGTACAATACCCCTCGCATCAAATCCACACGAAAGATAGAAACAGACAAATTTATCACTACAGATATCAATATCTTACTTGAAGCCAATATAGCGTTATTTAAAACAAAAAACAATAATCCTCTCAAACTCTTAACCGACCAGGATTTACCATCTTTCAAAATAGATCAAAACAATTTTTCAAAACTTTTACGTAAAACACTCAATGCATTTAGAGCTTCGGATTCTATAGATATCTCTCTAAAACTTCTCATAGGTCAACATGTCATTATAGATGATAAAAAAGAGCCTATCATACAACTAGCCATTGAAGCCAATGGGCGCTATGCTGACACAGATGATGAGATACAGACACTCGCAGCACAAAGTCAGATTAAATCTTTGCTCAAAGAACGCTCCATAAAACTAGAAATTCCACTTATTCAGTAAAATACTCCACAAGATCGATAAAATCCCCAATTGATTAAAAATTAATCAATATACAACTATTAAAAAAAATAATACATGCTATGATTTGTCTGTAAAAAAACAATATAAAAGGAATTAGCATGAAATTAAAACTTTCAGCTCTAATGGCGTTGTTCTTGCCTATCTTTGCTTTTGCAGAAGATAAACTAGACACAGGGGACACAGCATGGATGATGATGTCTACAGCACTCGTATTGCTTATGACACCAGCAGGTTTAGCACTATTTTATGGAGGTATGACAAGATCTAAAAACGTACTTAATACGTATGCAATGGTAATGGGTGCATTTGTACTTGCTATGGTTGTATGGATTATCGCAGGATACTCTATCGCGTTTGGAACAAACGAAAGTGCATCACTACAAACTTTCTTTGGTGGTTTTGGTAACGTTATGTTAGATGGTATCACATGGAAAGACCTTAGTGGTTCTTACCCTACATTCGTCTTTATTGCATTCCAAGGTACATTTGCTGCGATTACTGTAGCGATTGCTTCTGGTTCTGTTATCGGTCGTATGAAGTTTTCTACATGGATGGTAGTTGTTGCTCTATGGGGTCTTGTAGTATATGCTCCTATTACGCATATGGTATGGGGTGGAGACGGTGCACTTCTTTTTGATGCTGGTGCGCTTGACTTTGCCGGTGGTACTGTTGTACACATGAACGGTGGTTTAGCTGGTCTTGTTCTTGCTATCTTAGTTGGTAAAAGAGCAGGTTATCCTCAACAAGCTATGAAACCTTACAGTATCTTACTTACTGCTGCTGGTGCGGCACTATTATGGTTCGGTTGGTATGGATTTAATGCCGGTTCTGCATTTGGAGCAAACGCTGTTGCAGGTGTAGCTCTACTTACAACCACCATTGCCACCGCTGCTGCTGGTCTTACTTGGATGTTCATTGAGTGGTTCGTATTTAAAAAGCCTACACTTCTTGGAATTGCATCTGGTATCGTAGCTGGTCTTGTTGCCATTACTCCTGCAGCAGGTTTCGTATCTGTTGGTGGTGCATTTATCGTTGGTATCGGTGGTTCAGTAATTGCTTTCTTCGGTGTTGTTACATTGAAGAAAATGTTCAAATATGATGATTCTTTAGATGCATTTGGTATCCACTTCCTAGCGGGTATTTGGGGTGCACTTATGACAGGTGTACTTGCACTTAATGATCAAGATCTTCTTTGGGACGGACCATTGAAAGCATCTGGCGATAGAATGGGACAATTCCTAGTTCAACTTGAGTCTGTTGGTGTGGTTGCACTTTGGACACTTGTTGGTACGGTAGTTGTTTACTTCATCGCTTCTGCATTGACAGGTGGTGGTAGAGTGGATACTGAGACTGAAGAAATCGGTCTTGATGAAACACTACATGGTGAAAAAGTGACTAACGCGTAAGCGTAGTCATTTTCTATAATTTACAAAGGATTATTAATGAAAAAAATTGAAGCAATTATCAAACCATTCAAACTAGAAGACGTTAAAGACGCTCTTGTTGAAGCAGGTATCGAAGGTATGACAGTATCAGAAGTAAAAGGTTACGGAAGACAACAAGGTCACTCAGAGCTTTACAGAGGCGCAGAGTATGTTGTTGAATTTATCCCTAAAATCAAAATAGAAATCGTTGTTTCTGGCGATGACTATGCACAAAAAGCTGTAGATGCTATCGCAACTGCTGCTAAAACAGGTAAAATCGGTGACGGTAAAATATTTGTTAGCTCTATTGATTCTGTACTTCGTATCAGAACAGACGAAAAAGACACAGAGGCACTTTAGTCCTCTACATAGACAAGGATTACTCCTTGTCTATGCTCATATGATTATTTTTTAATCATAAATCAACCCATTATTTTATAAATATCATAGAAACTGCCTAATTTTATAACACTCTTCCCTTTTAATCTATTTTTATACTTGCTACACTTAACATACAAATTTAGAAGGATAAATATATGGAAATGAATTATGTGATAGATACACTCTTCGCACTCTTTGCAATGACGTTGATAATCTTTATGGTACCTGGCTTTGCTATGCTAGAAGCTGGACTGGTGCGAACTAAAAATGTAACTGCCGTACTGACAGTAAACATCATGGTCTATGCAGTTGCTTCGCTTGCTTTTATGCTTATAGGCTATTCTCTAGCCTTTGGTAGTTGGGACAACGATGGCATGAGTAAATGGGCAGCTTTTTTGTTTCAGATGGCATTTGTAGGTAAAACTGTCAATATCATGTCTGGAGGTGTCAGTGAAAGAACACGCATTATACCTTTGACCTTTTTCACCATTATTATGGCAGCTATCATCTACCCTCTGGTTGTCAATGTCACGTGGGGTGCGAACCTTCTTGCAGGCACAGCCTTCGATATCTCATCTATGCATGACCTAGCTGGTTGTACAGTTATCCACTCCACAGGCGCATGGGCATTGTTAGCAGCCATACTTGTCATAGGCCCACGTCGTGGACGTTACACCAAAGATGGACGTATTAAAGTGATACCTGCATCTAACATTCCATTAGTCGTGCTAGGTGCTCTACTCCTATGGATTGGGTGGTTTGGATTTAATGGTGGGTCAGTCGGATCTATCTCATCCAAAGAAAATGCCGACTTAGTTGCACTCACCATTATGAATACCAACACAGGGGGACTCGCAGGTGCTATCATCGTTGCGCTCATCATGTATGTACAATACAAAAGATTTGATATTACCATGATACTCAATGGTGCACTAGGAGGTTTAGTCTCTGTAACTGCCGGTGCCGATATGTTTGACATGTATGCACCACTTTATGTTGGAGCCATTGGTGGGGCTATCGTTGTGTATGGAGTAGCGCTCTTTGATAAACTAAAACTCGATGACCCGGTAGGTGCACTTTCTGTTCACTTACTTAATGGTATATGGGGAACCATCGCAGTTGCTCTCTTCGCTGATGTAACAATGTGGAATCAAGTAAAAGGGGTATTGGTAGTTGGCTTGTTTGCCTTTACTTCCTCATTTGTAATCATGTATTTTATTAACAAAATCTCTCCTTTTAGAGCAACAGATGATGAACAACAGCAAGGACTAGATATAGAAGAGTGTGGGCTTGAAGCCTATCCAGAATTTAAACGTAGCATATAAAGGAATCTACTATGAAAAAAATAGAAGCAATCATTAAACCATTTAAACTAGACGAAGTTAAAGAAGCACTTGTAGAGGTAGGCATAGAAGGTATGACAGTCTCAGAAGTCAAAGGCTATGGTAGACAACAAGGACACTCAGAACTTTACAGAGGTGCCGAGTACATTATAGAGTTCATCCCAAAGGTCAAAATAGAAATCGTCGTAAGCTCTCAAGCATATGCAGACAAAGCTGTAGAAGCCATAAAAGAAGCTGCAAAAACTGGGAAAATAGGTGACGGTAAAATCTTTGTCTCTGACATCTCCAAAACCATCCGTATTCGTACTGATGAAGAGGATGAAGAGGCATTGTAGTCCATACGGCAGTAGACTAAAAAAGTCTACTGTCTCTACTAGATGTTAGATACTCTATCTACTATCAAATCTACAAACTTTTCAGAATCATTCATGCACTTAGCTACAATATAATCATCATACTTAATCTTCTTAGATATTTCTCTATGTTCTATATCTAACTCAAAAACCGTTTCAGAGTTATCAATGGTAAAAATATATGTTAAAGAAGTACTTTGCGATAGTTTCAAGTTAAAGTATAGCTCATGCCTAAAACTATCTATGTATACCCCAAATCACGAAATAGAATTTTCCACATCCTAAAAAATCACTAACTCTGAATCAATAGACGAGAGGCAGGTGGTGTTTCTATGCAAAGTTACTACCCTGAGTAAGAAATACCATTTTTTCAAGAT
>Ga0256829_1002330_pt1 | contig 14251 bp, 16 predicted proteins | sample 131447metaG_FD_185979 | JGI IMG/M metagenome (GOLD analysis project Ga0256829, IMG submission 185979) | Hydrothermal vent microbial communities from Lau Basin, Pacific Ocean - 131-447 | ecosystem: Environmental > Aquatic > Marine > Hydrothermal vents | place: Pacific Ocean: Lau Basin | collected...
TGTTTCCTTATGTTATTTTTTTAACATAAGTATAGTTTAATTTGCTACTCAGGTGGGTCAAAAGTTTTCAAAAAAGTGGGTCAATTTTTATCAAAAAAAACACTGTTGAAATGTCCGAGGTGTTTGCAAATGTTGTTACTACTTTTAGAATAGCTCTTGAATTTGCATCTGTAACTATATGGTTTTTATATCCTGTAGCATACTGTTTTTTGCCTGCTTGATAGCCGGTTCTTATATCTTTATCCACCTTATCTTTATGATCATAACTATCTTCTTCTTTGTCAATAATATCTTGTGAGGTTTTCAACTCTTTAGTATCTTTATCTTGGAGTTCATCTAGTTCTTCATTTTTTAGTGTTTTTGAATTATAGGCTTTTTTCTTTAGGAGTCTTGAAATCTTTTTTGGTGAAGGCTTCTTCTTCTTTAGTTCCTCGTCTATGAGTACATCTATAGCTTTATTGTCAGCTTCTACTTTTTTTCTACTTTCACTCTTTTGTTCTTTGTTTTTATTTTTGATTGTGTTGTTATCTGATACAGTAAGTGTAGCATCTATCAATACATCCTTACCGCCTGTAGCTATAAGCCCTGCATCTTCTAATTGTTTATTGACATTCTCAAACAGTTCATCATAAATTTTGTTTTTAATAAGGGAATTTCTAAATCTTCCTATAGTTGTTGAGTCAGGTGCTAACTCATCTAAACTGAGTCCAACAAATCGCATATAGAGTAGGTTTACATTTAACCCAAGTTCCGCTTTTTCATCACTTAGGTTATAAAACTTTTGTATTAGCAGTGTTTTAAACATCATGACTGAATCATATGCTTTTTCACCACATACACTCTTGGTGCCAATTCCATTTTTCTTTAGGATTGGTTTTAGTTTGTTGAAATCTATAATATTATCTATCTCTTTTAGAAAAGAATCTACATGTTCTATTCTTGCATCAGCTACTAAATCTGTAAAACTATTGGTTGAGTGTTTAAATGCCAATTTATCACCTTGTTTTATAAAAGTTGTCTTTATATTTATAGATTATTATAGCTAAAAAAGTGTTTTAAAACCCTTGATATGAGGATATTGATGGTATACTTTTGTTGGGTTACTGTGCAGTGGTCTCATAATGCTAATTTATCTGCTAGCATTGGACTATAGTTTAGAATATCTTGCTTTGATACATTGTGCCAAATTGGAAGAATAACTTTCTTACCTCCAACCTCTTTAGCTACTAAAGAATTCAAATCATATTTCGTCCAATTTTTATCTAAAAATTTTGGTGACAGAACTACAATTCCATAAGCTGAGTTAACAAGTCCCTTATCAATTGATTCTCTAAGACTATCACCAATTTCAAGTTCAAATTCATCGTACCAAACTCTAAAACCGTATTCTTTCAAAATACCTGCTAATGGTCTGACAAAATCATCTTTATCTTCACTCGCATGAGAAATAAAAGCATCATATCCTATTTCTTCGGGTTCTTCATCTGGTTCTACATAATTTTTATCCATCATTCTCATCATAATACCAGTATGAAAAGAGAACGCTTCATCTTTACCTATTATTTGTATCGTTTATATGGTATTTTTGTGAATCTTGTTTGTAATTATCTATAATATTTTCACTTGTATAGTTATGGCTAAAGAGGATATTTTGAGCGTTAATGTTTAGATATATATATTAAAAGGTCAAAATTTCTATTTGAGTAGTCCAACTGTCTGGGCTACACCTTTTACGATTTCGTATTCTGAGTTGTCTGCTTTTATAAATTTACTTCTAGGAAAAGCAGAGAGTATCTCTTTGTCTTTTATCTTTAGTAGAGCATTTTGAACTTTTATAGTAAAGCCAACACCAAACTGCTTGTCAATATCACCCCGAATAGAAAACTGATAGTCAGGGTATTTTAAAGATTTCCATATAATTTTAACTTTTGAAGTATCAATCAATCCATCTTTTAGCATTTTGTCCCAAACAGAGTAGTTAACAACTCCTGTTTGATATTTGCCACTTTGTACTTCGAGTATAGTTTTGGAATGGCTTCCCGAGAACCCAACTTTTGAAAATGCCTGTTGGGGAGTTTTTCTCAAAATCCATCTTATATAATACTCTGGCATCAATCTTCCTGATGTCGATTCTTTTGAACCAAATGTAAAAGATTTGCCCTCTATATCTTTTGGGAATCTATTTGATTTTTTTAGTCCCGTACTTGTGTTAGCTATAAAATATGAGTAAAATTGAGTATCTTCCCACCCCTGCACAATAGCCATTGAGCCCTTGATGGTTCGTCTAGCTTTTATTCCTGCTAATGCTCCAAACCATGCTAGTTGAACTTTGTTGTTTGCAAAAGCTTGTATAGAGTCATTATATGAAGTTGTTGGTACAAATCTTACATCTACATGTAACATTTTTTGTAGATAAACTGCTAGTTTTTTGTAATCTTTTTTGAGTTTTTCTACATTATGGTCTGGTTGTGTAGTAAAAGAGAATGTTTTAGCAAAAACTGTAGAAATTAATATCGCTGAGATTAGTATGAAATTTCGCATGTATTCATGACCTCCAAAAATATATCTTCCAAAGATAGTAACATGTATGTTGTAAATTTTTGCTTATAGGAATTTTGGCAAAGAGAGAAATCCCTCTTTGCCTGTATTTTATACTGCGCCTTGGTCCAACATAGAGTCAGCTACTTTTCTAAATCCTGCGATATTCGCACCCATCATAATATTGCCTTTATTGTCAAATTCTTCTGCTGTTTCATATGATAAATCAAATATATCTTTCATAATACCTTGCAATCTAGTATCTACTTCAGCAAATGACCATTTACCCATGCTTGCATTTTGTTCCATTTCTAATTGACTTGTAGCAACCCCACCAGCATTTGAAGCTTTACCTGGTGAGTACATGATGGTATTTGCCATCAAGAATTCGATAGCTTCTGGAGTTGTAGGCATATTTGCGCCTTCATTAACTAAGATACAACCACTTTTCTTTAAGTTTTTAGCATCATTTAGATTGAGCTCATTTTGAGTTGCACTTGGAAATGCAACATCACAAGGAACTGCCCAAACTGCATTTGTATCCTTTGCATAATCAGCAACAGGAGTATAGACTGCATCCGGATGAGTTTTTGCATACTCTGTGAGAGATGCTCTATTTACCTCTTTAACAAGGTGAAGTGTATCTAAATTGATACCATCTTTGTGGTAAATCATACCGCGAGAATCACTACAAGTAACTGGTTTCGCACCCATCTCATAAAGTTTTTGGATAGTGTAAATTGCAACATTACCACTTCCTGAAACTGTAGCAACTTTGCCTTCTAAGCCATTTCCTACTTTTCTAAGGTAATTATCTGCAAAATAAACTGAACCAAAACCAGTAGCTTCAGTTCTTGCAAGTGAGCCACCCCAGTTAAGTCCTTTACCAGTAAGTACACCTTCAAATTTGTTTGTGATTCTTTTGTATTGACCATACATGTAACCAATCTCTCTACCACCAGTTCCGATGTCGCCAGCTGGAACATCTATGGTTTCACCGATGTATTTTGAAAGTTCCGTCATGAATGATTGACAAAATCTCATCACTTCGCCATCACTTTTTCCTTTAGGGTCAAAGTCTGAACCACCTTTTGCACCACCGATATTTAGACCAGTTAGTGAATTTTTAAATATTTGTTCAAATCCCAAAAATTTGATAATACCTAAATTTACAGTAGGATGTAGTCTTAATCCACCTTTATATGGTCCGATTGCTGAGTTAAATTGTACACGGTAACCTATATTTGTTTGGATTACACCTTTATCATCAATCCAGCAAACCCTAAATATGATTTGTCTCTCAGGGATAACGATTCTGCTTAATATGTTATTGTCAGTATATTTATGCTCTCTTTGAAGAAGTGGCTCTAGTGATTGTAATACTTCATCAACTGCTTGATAAAACTCTGCTTGACCTGGTGTGCTGTACATTGTGCTTGCAAGTACTTCATCGATTCTGTGTTGAACTGCCATTTTATTTTCCTTTTATTGTTGCGCTTTTAGACGCATTAGTTTTCAAATCTAAAGCTTTGCTCTTTTTCAAGAAAAGCTTCAACGCTTTTTTTTCTTTTTGGTTTATATTGTAACTTATTAGTTTTAGATACTCTTTAATCTCCTTAACCTCAATATGCCTTTTTTTTGCATAATCTTTTAATATATATTGAGGAATTTTAATTTTTTTCTTTTTAAAGTTATTGACTAATTTTTTGTATATTTGGTGGTGTTTATTTGTGCACAAAACGGCAAATACAAAGGGAAGGTTGTATTTATTATGCCAAGACGTAGCTAAATCTATATAATCATTTGGATTTTGTAGGTATAATCTTAAGGCTCTATCTCCTATAAATACCTCACCCTCAAGTCCCAATACTTTTCGCAACATATTCGATGTAGCAGATGCCTGGTCATCTTTGCAAAGTCCATTTTTAAGTATGACACTTTTAACTTCTTTTTGCGCTATGATTCCAAGAGGAAGAGTTTTAATGTTTTTTGAATTACTATAGATGCTTGAGATAAACGCAGCACTTATCTGTCTTTTTTGAAACTTTTTGTTTATAAGCGAAGGCACGCCTTTTTTGTGTTCAATTGCTTTTTTAAAGGAATTGTTCATGCTGCAACTCTTAAGAAAAATATGAAAAGGAAGAAGATTGATATAATCAATTTTTCCAAATATCATAAGGTGTCCTCACAAATTTTTCGCAATTATATCACCTTGAAACTTAATTGAAACTCTAAGATTTTTTTTACTCTAAGATTTATCAATTGTTTAATACTATTGCGTTTTTTTTGATATAATAAGTGTAAAAAAGTAACAAGGAAATATCGTGGCAAGGATAGAATTTTTAGGACCCATAGGAAAAGAACCCGAAGACATAGATATAAAAAACTTAAAAGAGCTAAAAGAGCTTTTTGCTGGAGATAAAAAACTCGAAGATTGGCTAGATATCTGTGCAGTAGCAATCAACGATACTTTGGTAAATGAAATAGATGTAAAAATCCAACCAAATGATAAAATCTCACTTTTACCACCAGTTTGCGGAGGATAAAAATGTTAGAACTTCATAATGGCTCTTTAGATGTTGTAGAGATTACATCTCGTTGGTATAAAGCTGTAAAAGATAAAAATTTTGGAGCACTTATACCTTTTATCGGAATCGTAAGAGATGAGAAGGGTATAGATGGACTTAGCTTTGATGTGTATGAGCCAATACTAAAAAATTGGTTTAACGCTTGGCAAGAAAAAGCCAAAAAAGAGGGTGCAATGTTATATATGGCTCACTCCAAAGGAGATGTTTTAAACCACACAAGCTCCTATATTTCAGCCGTAGTTTCACCACAAAGGAAAGTAGGGCTAAGATTGATAAATGATTTTGTAGAGGACTTTAAAGCAAATGCACCGATTTGGAAATATGATTTAATCGATGGCAAAAGAGTTTATGCACGAGAAAGAAGTCAAGCTCTTAGCGGGGCAGGATTATTAAGCAAGGATAATTAAATGAAATTTGAAAATTTTGAAGATACATTAAAAGCGTTAGAAAATTCTATAGATTCAACATATGGTAAAGAAAAAGTATTTTTAAGCGATGCACTAGGCAGAATCTTGGCAGAAGATATCATCGCAAAAGCAAACAATCCAGAATTTGAAACATCCTCCATGGATGGATATGCCATAAGAGCACAAGACCAAAAACTAGGCAATCTAGAAATCATAGATTATCTTCCAGCTGGAAGTTATAAAGACAACCTTGTGGTTGAGGGAACTTGTGTTAAAACTTTTACAGGTTCATTGATGAGTGAAGGCAGTGATTCTTTGATTCCTATAGAAAATGTTGAGGTTGTAGGCGATGAGATTAAAATCATATCTCCTGTGCCTAAAGGTTTTGCCGCTCGCCCCATTGGTGAAAACTATAAAAAAGGTGAAGTTCTTATAAAAAAAGGAACAAAGATAAGATATGCCGAGATTGGAGTGCTAGCAGAGTTAGGTTATGTGCAAGTGAGTGTTTTTGTGAAACCTCGCATAAGCATACTTGCTACTGGTAGTGAGATACTTGATTTTGGAGAAGTGAAGGAAAACATCTCTCAAATAAGAAGCTCAAACCATGTAACGCTTGAAGCGATTTTAAATGAAGCTGGAGCCGATACTATAAGATCGCCTATCGTAAAAGATGATAAATCCAAGATAAGAGAGGTAATGAACGAGGCTTTAAGGCACTCAGATATACTTGTCACAACGGGCGGAGTTAGTGTTGGTGATTATGATTTTGTTAAAGAAATTTTAGGCGATATGAAACCCAAATATATAGTAGATGGTGCCTTTATAAAACCAGGTCGGCATATAAAGATAGTTAAGATTGGGTACAAATACATCTTTGCACTTCCAGGATTTCCTTATAGCTCAAGCGTGGGAGTATTTTTATATATATTGCCACTTTTAAGAGCGATGAGTGGAAGGAGTTTTGAAGCCAAAGTTTTAAAAGCTTATATAGACGAGGATTACAAAAAACGCTCAAAATACAAAGAGTTTACAGCTTGTAATCTAGTTTTAAAAGATGGAAAAGTAACAGTAAACCTTGATGGTAAAAAAACAGGAAGCAGTGCGATATTAAACAATATGCTGGGCGATGCAGCACTTCTTTGTATAAATGAAGAGACTACAGAGATAAAAAAAGGTGATTTAGTTAATGTGATGGTGTTATAATTTTTGCCGTTATGACATTTTGATATAGATATACATAAGGATACCATAACGGACAAATTTTGCTATAAAAACTATTATTAAAAATTTCCACCAATTGTATCTTAGTATTCCAGCTACGAAAGTTATGGGGTCGCCGATGATGGGTGTCCAAGATAGTAGTAGCGATATAAAGCCATATTTTTCAAAAAGTTTCGTTGCTTTTTGGATAGAATTTTGTTTGAAGTATGATTTTTTAAGTGCAAACTCTCTCAGATACTTTCCCAAAAGATAATTGATAAAAGAACCAATAGTATTTCCTATGCTTGCGATAAGTAAAGAGGTATATATGAGATTCGGAGAAACATGCAGTTTGTATAAAAAATACGCCTCGCTACCGCCAGGTAAAAGGGTAGCAGCACCGAGGCATATGAAAAATAGAGATATCAATTTAAGAAGGTTTAACCCCTAAAAAGTTTTCAATCTTTTCTTTGTTCGTATCTAATGAATTGTACTTTATGATTAGTATGTTTTCGCTTTCATTTTTATACCATTCTATAACGCCACCTATATCATGTAAGCTGATAGCTTTGTCTAAATCAACATCGCCAAAACTTAGATATAAATTTTTGTTTATCTTTGGATTTGTGATGCTTGCTACCAAAAATAACCATAAAAATGAAATTACGATGACTACGGTAGCTATCTCTTTCATGCCATAGTTTTGAAGAAAATATCCACCAAAAACGCCACCTATAAAAGTACCGATATAACCAAAAGAGTTGAAAATTCCAAGGGCTGTACCTTTTTGATGAATCCTTGGATATCTGCTTGCCATTGATTGCATGAGGGGTTCGTGCACATTAAACCCTACAAAAAAGATTATAACCCCTACTATAAAAAATGTAGCTGAGTTAGTGTACCCCATGATGGCATAGCTAATTGCAAAGAAAAGAATCCCTACCATCAACATTTCTTTTGCTTTATGATATTTCTCGCCGATGATTGCTGAGGGCGCCATCGCTAAGATTCCAAAAACCATAGCTGGCATATACACCATCCACAAGTCTTTTTTATCCCAACCAAATTGTTTTAACATTAAAATCGGGATAATTAAAAATGCTAAAGTCATCATGCCTTTTTGAAGCATGTTTGTTATATTCATTTTCATCAAATCTTTATTTCTAAGGATTTCGATTAATTTTGTATTGCTTTTATCATAGCTATGAGATATCTTTGGTGGGTTTTGAACTTTTAGATAAAGTATAGCTATAGCAATCGCTGAAAAGATTGCAACCAAGAAAAATAGTTTATCAACTCCCCAATAGCCTCCAACCAATGGCCCAACCATCATAGAAATTGCAAAAGACATAGCGATAGTTCCACCCATTATAGCCATAGCTTTCGCCCTCACTTCTTCTTTTACCATATCGCTTATCATGGCAATCGCAACTGCTCCTATAGCTCCGGCTCCTTGGATAAATCGTCCAAACATAAGAGTGTAAATATCGCCACTGAAGGCACATATAAGTGAGCCGATTATAAAGATAATCAATCCTATGGTTATAGTTATCTTTCTCCCAATTTTATCTGAGAGCATTCCAAAAGGAACTTGCAGTAGCATTTGCGTTAGTGCGTATCCACCTATAGTGATACCCACTAAAAACTCATTTGAGCCTTTTAAACCTAGTGCATATACTGAAAGTACTGGTAGTACTATAAACAATCCCATAAATCTCAAACCGATAATCGCGGTAATCGGCATAATAGTTTTCATCATAATTTTGTCCTAATATTTAAATAGGAGTTATTTTACCCTAATTTAGCTTTAAAAAAGAAAAAATGATATAATAATTACAAAAAGAGGTAAAATGAAGTATCCAAAATTTACGCCCAAACATAAATCATTAATGGCAAAGTACCTTACAAAAGAGGTATTTGAAGAACTAAAGGACTTAAAAACCAAAACAGGTTTCACCCTTCAAAAGGCTATACGCTCAGGCATAGACAATTCAGATAGTGGGATAGGCATATATGCTGGAGATGAGGAATCATACACAACTTTTGGTGCGTTATTTAATCCAATCATAAAAGAATATCATGGCTTTTCACAAAATGATATGCACAAGAGCAATCTAAATCCTGATGATTTTAAAGCATCAAATCCAGATCCAAATGATGAGTATATAATTTCAACCAGAATTAGAGCAGGGAGAAATTTGGCTGATTTTCCTTTGGGAACAGCTATATCAAAAGAGCAAAGAAATGAGGTTGAGAAGATAGTTTCATCCACCTTGAACTCTTTAAGTGATGATTTAAGTGGCAAGTATTTTCCTCTTCAAGGCATGAATGAAGCCGATAGACTCTCTTTGGTAGAAGATCATTTTTTATTTAAAGCAGGGGATAGATTTTTAGAATCAGCAGGATTAAACCGAGATTGGCCACAAGGTAGAGGGATTTATCATAATAATGAAAAAACTTTTTTAGTATGGATAAATGAAGAAGATGAACTTAGAATCATATCTATGCAAAAAGGTGGAGATATAAAAGAAGTTTTCACTAGGCTAACAAGAGCCATAAATGAACTAGAAAAAAAGATGAAGTTTGCATATAGTGAGCATCTAGGTTACATAACAAGTTGCCCTACAAATCTAGGAACTGCGATGAGAGCAAGCGTGCATATAGCTTTGCCAAAACTCCCAAAAGATATGGATAAATTTAAATCCATCACAGACAAACATCACCTGCAAATCAGAGGAATAAACGGTGAACACTCAAAAAGTGAGGGCGGAATCTACGATATAAGCAACAAGCGAAGGCTAGGTGTCACAGAAGTGCAATGTGTTCAAGATATGTATGATGGAGTAGTTGAGTTGATTGAAACTGAAAAAAACTTAAAATAGGGGTTGAATTCAAGATTCAACCCCTGACCCCTTTTAAATTATCTTGTTGGATTTCCATCTTGGTCGAAGATTGTTGGTGTTCCTGGAATCAATCCATAAGATAATAACTTTCTCATTTGTGCTATTTTAGCTTTTGCGAATTTTTTATTTACTTCTTTGTATGTATTATCACTACTATTTGAAGCTTTGTGCATCATTGAAAGTAAATCCGCATTTTTGGTTGTTTTTGCTTTTTCTAGTAACCAGCTTGCTCTCATAGGAGATGTTTCATGTCCTGGGATATTTAAAAATACTGGTATAACTCTTATCTCTTTTGATCTTTTTATCGTTCCGGCTAATTCATTTCTCTCATATCTTTGGCAATATGGACAGTTTGGGTCTGTAAACAGATAAACTGTTTTACCCTTTGGGTTATTGCCTTTTATTTTAAACATTATATCTTTAAACTCTCCTGTAACAAGGGAGATAAGTTTTTTATTGCCTTTAGCTGTTTTGCTTACAGTGCTTTTTTCAATCTTTTTTAAAGCTGCTTGAATTGTATTTTTATTTTTTTTAATAAAACTTGCAAAGATATCTTGTCCATTTTTTCTATTTTTCATGCTACCTATGATGATATTATCTTTGTTATATACGAGTAAAAAAGGTTTTGGATTGCCCTTGATAGTTCCAATCATCACATGTAAATCTTTTAAATCAGCGATGGAATCCTCGGCGATTATGTTTATGTCACTTTTGTCTAATTTTCCACCTGTAAAAAGCTTACTTATGTCTTGCTTCAGTTTGTCTTGAGTTGCACCAAAAAGTGATGATGCCACCATAAAGCTAAATATCAAACTTATGATTCCGAATTTTTTCATTTTAATTCCTTTAATTTTTTGTAATTGTATATAAGTTTAATTAATATAAAATTAACGATTTATATCTACTTTTTTAAGTTTTGCATCTTTTTTATTGTATATAAAAAATATAGATACTAGTGACCCAAGATATGCAAATACTTCTAGAAGTGACGGATTTGCATTGTAGCCAAATAAGGATTTCATAAATCCTCCAAAAAGAGAATTTTCATCTACCATATAGTTTATATCCCATAAATGCTCAGCAAAAGTTGGTAAGATTCCAGCTTCTTGAAATTCATGGACTCCGTGTGCAAACAATCCTGTTGCAAATAAAGCCAAGAGAATACTGCTTACAGTAAAGAGGTATCTTAAATTCATACCTTTAAAGCCTAGATAAACTACATAGCCAACTATGATACCACCAAAGATACCTGAAATTGCAGATAAGGTTGAGAAGTTATTTTGACTTGAGATGACTGCATTTAGAAAAAGGGTAGTCTCAACACCTTCACGAAGTATAGAGACAAACACCAAAAACAGCAATCCAACCTCTTTGCCAGAATCTAGTGCGTTTGCAACTTGTTCTTTTATAGCTTTGGCACTGTCTTTTTTCTTTGCCATCCAAATAATAAGATATACGATCAACGATGCACCAAGTATCATGGTCACACCCTCAAAGATTTGCTCTGATATCCCGCTAAAATCTCCTACCATCTGATAAAATCCGATAGCACCGATAATACTTCCTATGATTCCTAACAAAATACCTAGATATATATACTTCTTAAACTCGTTTTTATCTGTTTTTTTAAGGTAGCTAAATATGATACCTATTATAAGAGCAGCCTCTAAAGACTCCCTAAATGTTATAATAAACTCTTCCACTGTTTTAATCCTTCTAATTATGATAATCAGTATCATAATATATTAGTGCTTAAAATTTCTTGAAGGTATATAGAAATAATGTATATTTATGACAATTCGCTATAAGTATCTATTTACAAATCACCCAAATCACATTTTTTGCTTATTTTACAGAGCAAACAAAAGTTCATCAAACCAGCAATAATAGGTATAATACCTAGCATAAACCAATAATTTTTTGTTACCAAACCTATAGCAACCAAGGAAAGGCCAACTATTATCCTAATTGGCCTACAAAAATATCTGAACTTTTCAATTTTATTCATACTAGCTTCTTGTTTAATCATAATTTACAGGAGTCGCTAGAGGAACACTCGTCTTCTTGTTTAAAAGTCGTATTTTTGCTTGTATTGCAAGAATTTGAACCTGTGTCGCTTGAGCAAGAAGAACTATCGCTTGAACGCGACGAGTCACTACTACTACCCATCATATTATCACACATAGATTTTCCTTTTGCCATCATGGCATCCATTCCTCCCATATCACTCATCATAGAGTCACACATACTTCTACATTTTTTCATCATAACAAATCCTTTTAATTTAGATATTTTGTCTATGTATCAGAACTTAGTCTTAAAAGACAACAAGGTATTTAGCTTAATTACTAAATAACTAATCAGCATTGTACAACATTTGTTTTGATATGTCAACCCTATTTAGCAATTTAGATAATTAACTTTTATTTAAGAAGCAAAATTGTAAACTTTTAAATCAATTTAGTAAATTAGCTAAATATAAGAAAACTAATCACCCTAAAAGATTCTTATGTAACATAAAGGAAAAACAGATGGCAGATAACAATCAAATCATAGAATTATATACTGAATTGGTAGAAAATCCAAACAAAGATTTTGGATGGGATAAAGGCTTAGAGAATGCTAAAGCCCATGGTTACAAACAGGAGTGGATAGTAGCATTGCCGCAAGAAGTATGGAGCTATTGTACCGCTGTCGGAAATCCTTTTGAGTTTGCACAAATACAAGAGGGTGACACAGTTTTGGATTTGGGTTGCGGCGCTGGCGTGGATGTACTTGTGGCGCATCTTTATGTTGGTTCAACGGGCAAAGTGTATGGTGTAGATATCACTCCGAAGATGGTCGAAGTAGCATCAAAGTATGCAAAGATGGCGGGCTTTGATAATGTAGAGATTTTACAAAGCAGTTTTGATGATATTGCTCTTGAAGATGAGAGTGTTGATGTAGTCATATCCAACGGTGCTATCAACCTCACCTCTTGTAAAGAGTCTGTTTTTGCAGAGATTTATCGTGTTTTAAAACCTGATGGGAAAATTTACTTTGCTGATATGATAGATATTTCTGAGCCTTCGTGCTGCTCATTAGAACAGAACTCTTGTTGTGAAAGTTTTGGTAAAGAGGACTGGGCGAACTGTGTAGCAGGAACTATGCGTGAGGATGAGCTTATAAAGCTTATGCAAAAGAGTGGATTTAAAGGCGTAGAGTGCACAGGACATACTCACTATAAAACAGCCCAAACAACACAAGGTGCGACATTTAGAGCGATAAAAATTTCAGCTGATAAAAGAAGAGAACATCATTGGGATAATCTTTTTCAAAAAGTAGATTACACGCAAGTGCTTTGGCACCAAAGTTCACCACAAAAATCTGTAGATTTAATAGTAAAATATGTAAAAAATAATGCAAAGATAATTGATGCAGGAAGTGGTGCTTCTTATCTTGTAGATAATTTACTTAAAGCAGACTATCAAAATATAACTTTACTCGATGCATCAAAAACTGCACTAAGTATAGTAGAATCGCGTATCAAAAATAACAAAGTGCGATTTATTTGCAGCGATATATTAAACTTTAAAAATGATGAAAAATATGATTTATGGCATGATAGAGCAGTTTTTCATTTTTTACTTTCTCAAAAGGAGAGAAAACAATATTTTAGAGTCCTAGAAAATTCACTTAAGCCTAAGGGTATAGCAATTATAAGTACCTTTAGAACAGATGGCCCTATTCAATGTGCAGGATTAGATACTATGCAATATGATTATCAAAAGATGCCTAGGGAGATTCCTGCGAGTTTAAATCTTATTGAGAGTGAAGAGTTTGCACACATTACACCAAAAGGGACTATTCAAGATTACATATACTTTGTAATTCAAAAATAGTAGTTCGTTAAAAATATTATAGTTTGACTTGGTGTAGTATTTCCTGCGAGTAAAAATACATACATCATAATAATTATCTCAAATAAGCATGCAACCACGAGTGAGTTTGCGTCTTATGCTATTACTTCTTTACGAGCATATACTCATAAGTTATCTTGTATCTGTTAATAAACCATTTAACATTTCTATATATAATTACATCAGAACATACTAATATACTAATAAAAGGTAGGAATTATGATAAATGCAACACAGTGCATAAGGCAAGATGTAGATATACGGTTGATAAATAGTGCAAGAGCCGAGATATTTAATGCAAGAGATAAATTGGAAAAAGATGCAATCGTCTTATCTTTGTTAGGAAGTGTTGTGCGACTCAAGATAATATACCTATTATTGAAATTTGACAGGATGTGCGTTTGTGATTTATGCGATGTCTTAGATATGAATCAATCGCCAATCTCTCAGCATTTGCGAAAATTAAAAGATGCTGGTTTGCTAGAGAACAAAAGAGAGGGTTTGACTATATTTTACTCAATTCCACAAGACAAAAAAGAAGAATTAAAAAAAATAGTAAAAGGATAAATTATGGAAAAAGATGATTGTTGTATCGTGCAAAAACCACAAAGCAACGGAGACGATTGTTGCACGCCTCAGCCAAAAGATAAAGCATTTTGCCCCTTGTGCCACCGCGAAGCAAAAGGAGTTTTAAGTAAAACCCTAGAAGCCTTATT
>Ga0256829_1002331_pt1 | contig 14249 bp, 15 predicted proteins | sample 131447metaG_FD_185979 | JGI IMG/M metagenome (GOLD analysis project Ga0256829, IMG submission 185979) | Hydrothermal vent microbial communities from Lau Basin, Pacific Ocean - 131-447 | ecosystem: Environmental > Aquatic > Marine > Hydrothermal vents | place: Pacific Ocean: Lau Basin | collected...
AGAAACATACTTTGTAAACTGTTTCGATAAAGTTTATTACAGTGATATTGGTGATTTCAAAGTTGATAAATACATTTTTGAAGTTGGTGGAAAAAATAAAGATTTTTCACAAATAAAAGACAAAAAGAATAGTTTTTTAGCTTTAGATATCGATTTTTCATCAAATAACAATAAAATACCTCTTTGGCTATTTTCATTCATAAAATAAATGTTTTTATGATTTAAAAATATTTAAACAATAGCCATTTTGTAGTAAAATATTGCTATTATCAGGAAAACAATAAATTTACAATTACATAATATCATATTATGTAATACTTTTAAGAGGTATAATGGTATTAAATCACTTCGTTTTTAAGTTTTTAGTAAGTGATACAAGTGGTTAGATTTGTTAAATTAGAGTATAAAAACAACTTTTTATATTTTTAAATACATCCATTCATGTTTTTTAGTCATAAACTCAAAACCTATCATTTTATAAAATTCGACGAGTCGTACATTCTCTTTACCACCCTCAGGATACAAAACAAGATAGCTAACCCCTAACAATTCAGATACTTCTAAAGCTGTTGCAATTGCAAACTCAAGCAGAACTGTTGAAATTTTAGCATCACTAAATTGCGGATATGTTTTTGATCGGTATTTCTTATTAACGAATAGAAAGTCTATCAATACTGTTGGCTTTTTTGTCTCACCAATTATCACTTCTGATGCAGAGAGTGCTATAAATCCAAGGATGCCTTTTAACTGCTTTGTATCATCGCGCAGAGAGTAAAGTTTAGTACTTTTATTCTGGGCATATGACAATGCCTGGGAGAAAAGAGCTTTTTCTCTTTCCTCCCTAGCAACATCACTATGATATTCTACAGATGATAGGAGTGAACGTTTATGTGTAGAGATATATGTTGGTGAATATTTGGTAAAAGTATAAGACATCTCTTATGCAGCGTCTTTTACCACAAACTTTTTCTTTTTTACTCGTTCAATTATTTTTTTTGGAGGCTTTGCATTTAGCATCTTTTCAGCATCCTCGCCTATTACATGTGGAGGAGTTACTTGCACAACCTTACCATTTTCATATTTAAAAGCCATGATTACTCCTTTTTCATTATTATAGCATATCTTGATAAAGACAAAAGTTATATATCAAGTAGCTTTTTTATTTTAAACATAGCATTATAGGAGATGTTATTTGCTTCTGCCATAGCAATAATACGCTTCTTTGTATACTTCTCTTGTAATATCTCTATATAGCGCTCTTTAGGATTTTCAAGAACCTTCTCTATAGGAGGTAAAGGATGCTCTTTTTTATATCTTTTTTTTGAGATAGCGTACTTGATTTGTTCCTTGGCTTCATTATAGTCTACTGGGTCAAGAGTATCTTCTATCTTTTTGAGAACTCTCTTCAACCTTGTGCTTCCAAAGAGATATAACAGAGTATTGATATCTGCTTGATTTGGTTGCTTTAAATAAACTGCGATCAAATTATCTATCTCTATAAGTGAGTTATCTTCGCGTGAATAGAGCAGATCTTTTTGAAACCATTCTTTGTGCAGTTTTATCTTTCTTGTTTTTGGGCTGTACTTTGGCGTAAACTCTTCACTCTCCAACAATGATAATACCTCTTTTTTACTGAGTGTTCGTAAGAGTTTCATTAGTTGTTTTCTTTGTGGATTTCTATCCCAGTCACTCAGAGTACTGTCTGCTATTCCTAATATATCTGCTATTTCCTGTAATCTCATAAGCAACTCCTATAACATTATTATAACCGAATATCGGTATTTATATAAATACATAAAATTGATTAATTTGAAACTTTTTGTATTTTTAACTATAATATTACATATATTTAAAAAAAGGCAATATTATGGAAGAAAAAGAAGTAATTGGCAAAAGAGTCAATTTAGATATTAAAAATATCAAAAGAATAAAGATAATGGCTACTCTTCTTGAAAATGAGGTAAAAGGGCTCAATGAGAAGAAAAAGCTCGATTATATTATCAATAAAGCGATAGAGTCTTATTATGGATCAGATGAGATCAAAGAGCTCCTTGACCTCTAATATCATTACTCTTTACCGTGAAGTTAACGGTAGCGTCAGATATTATAAGATTAAAACCTACCTTACCCTCTTTGGAGAGTACCTTTTGGTTCGTGAATGGGGTGGTATCGATAATAAAAAAGCAACTGGGCAGAAGCAGAGTTATTTTTTAACCTTGGATGACCTTCAGGCTGCTATTGAGAAAATTATTACTCTTAAAAATAAAAAGGGGTATGCTAATTAAACTGATCTTATTTCAAACATATATGTCGCATTATTATATTGTTCAATACCTGATATGACTTTTTTTAACTCTTTTAACTTTTGATTCACTAGTGCAAGATTTTTGTTCTCTGTATCATAAATAACAACAGGTATATATGTGTTTAATTCTTTGTTTAAATCATTTCCTCTAAATTCAATATAGCAAACATCTGCATATTGATGTAAATCAACCAAATTATAAACTTCAAAATGCAAATCTTTTTGAGTCCCCTGAAGAATAATTAAACTTTTTTTATTATCTGGGTACATCTTTTGTTTTAAAATATATGATTCTAAAATCAAGTTCACTAATACTGAAGAAGTTGTGTGATGTTCATACTTATAGTAGTTTATTTTGTTTATTTTTCTATTTAGTGGAATATCATATTGAAGATATTCTGATATATTCTCGTTCAATCTTGTAAGATAATTTATGATACTTTTATCATTGTATGCGTTTACTGATATATCCAAATCATCTAAAAGAGTTTTTTTTACATCTCCATAGATGTATTCCTCTACTTTTATCCGTGCTTGTAACACTTGTTTTTTGAATCCTACATCATTTAAACTATTTTTTCCTTCCATTTTAAGTTTATCTATTTTATTTAAAAGTCTAATTAATTGCTTGTAAGTATCATAATCCGACAATTCTATGATTTGTATTAAAATCTTTTGAAAAATTTTTAGAGAAAAATCCTTTCTATATGAAGAATTAAAAATACTTCTTATTAAACTCTTCAACTGCTGATAATGTTCTTTCCTTCCTTTAGAAAATAATCTATCTATATATGACGCTGTTATCTGATGATGATGTTCTGCCACATCTTGTGTTAAATTATCTTGCTGAAAATATCCAAAAATATCAAATGAGATATTATTGTAGGCTACTTTGTCCTGATCATATATCAAACAACCATATGGACTTGCATCAAAATAAAAAATCTCATTATATTGGGCACTTATAGTTGATATAATATTGTTAATAACATATGGATTATTATCTTTCCGACCATAAATTAAATAACTCTTTCCATACTGAAAAAATTTCTGGACTTCATTCATCTTATAATATCCTTTTTATATTCTTCTATCTCTTCCAGCAATTCAAAATGTATATAACTCTGAAAAGTTATAGCAGGCAAGGCATGTCCCATTACAATTGAAAAGTCCAACAATATATTATTACCATTGTAGCTTGCTTTTTTTCTTTCTAAAAACCAATATGTTGCGCACGAATGTCTTAAAGAATGTAATGTTGCATAACGATTAACCTGCTTCTTGATAATGTTATTCAAAATTGTCAATTTTGAAAACTTTATCGTTTTAGTGGAAATTTTTAAACTTTTTTGATCAAAATCCTTAAAAAGGTATCTCGGTTTATTATCTCGGTTTTGACTTTCTTTTAAAAAATCTTGAATTAACTTAGCATGTTCTTTGTTAGCTACTTTAAAACAGACTCTTCTTATTGCATTTAAAGATTTAAAACTATCAATATTTTTTATATCTTTCAGACCTTTTGTATCAACATTGATCGTATATACATTCTCTGTAATATTTGAATCATATATATAAAAAGGTTCTTTACATATATCTTTATGCTCTCTTGTCCGTAATTCATTTAATCGTAATCCTGTATAAAATGCCAACAATACATATGCTTGGAATTGAAAAGTGATAAATTGATAAAATTTTGCATACCTTTTTTTTCGTTTTTTTGCCTCTTCTCGAAAGTAAACTTCAACAGCATCTAAAATCAAATCGAGCTCATCATAAAAAATTAATGATTTATACATATATTTAGCTTTTATAGATTTCTTTGAAAAATGTTTTCCATTGTATGTAAAAAAATCCCTTATTAAATACTGGAGTTTTTCAATACTTTTAGCTGCTAACCCTTTTTGTTCGTATGTTCTTACAATAAAATATAATTTAGCCTCATCTATATGCTCAAAATCTGTAAAAACAGAAAAAAACTGCTTTTTCAAAAGATTTATATAATTTACAAACGTATTAAATTTTATCTTTTCAACTATTTTCTTACCAATATATATCCGATCAATCAAATACACAATATATTCTAAAACCATCCCTGTTGAAATATCTGTTTCCTTCTCTATCATATTTTTGATCTGCTTTTTCACATGTTCTAAATCTTCTTGATTTACCTCATCTGATTTCATTTGTAATAAATTATGTTTTTTTCTATCTTTATTAAAATAAAAGAGAGGAGCGATTTTTTGGTCATAATCAAATTTTGTATCACTTGGCATCTCATCTACATAATCTGAATATTCATTTATTTCCTCAGGCTTTTTATTAATACATATAAGATTGTTATTTTCTAATGCTATTAAATGTTGTGGAACCTTATCTCCATATAAATAATTGAGTTCCCCTATTGATATTGGTACACTATGGATTTTTTGATATTTCAAAGCCACTATAACACCATTAGTGCTTTGCATATCAACAAATAAAAGTGCTCTTCTGAGGTTGTTTTTAAGGACTTGTTCACCAAAAAAATCTTTGATTTTATCCTTTGCTTTTTTTTGTAAATTATCTGGATTATCAAATACATTATCTTCTTGAGATTTATTTATGAGTAATAACTTTAATAACTTAACTCCTTGTCTAATTTTTAATGTATCAAAAAAGATAAATCCATCCTCCAACTTCTCTCTTTGAACAATTTGGTATGCTTTTTTATTATCAATAAAAAATAGATCTTCTACTTTTGCCAACTGCAATGCTTTTTCATTCCAGCTCATCTCTTCCATCAAACTCATACACATATATGTGGCAAGTTCTAAATTTTCTTTCCATAGCTCATTAAGAATGTATTTCTTAAACTTTTGCACCTTATCTACTGTGTAAAATTTTTCGGGTGCCAAAAAATTATGAAATTTATTTATTTGAACTAGAGGCTCTTTTATTGGATAACAATCCGATGTATGTGAGATATAGTCCATATTTTTAAGATATTCAATAAAATCATATATTCTATGAGAATGCATACGCATATTAATTACTGCTTCTGATTGAGAGAATAAAATTAGGAATGCCTCTGTAAATTTAAAACGATTATGTCGTATAGGCAATTTTTGCTTAGAATTTTCTCTAAGAATATCAAGTAATACTCTATACAATTTTAGATATCTTTTTGGGATATCTTGAGATTTTTGATAGAGATATTCAAATGCTTTTTCAAATTCTAACTGCATTAGTAATATCCTTTATTTTGTAAACTTTTTCAATTTCTGAAAGAAACTCTGTAAATTTTTTTCTATATGCACCAATATCATGAAAGCTATAAATACCTAACACTTCACCTCCATTAATTCCATGTCCCATAAAAGCATTCAAATCATCTTGTGTTATATTCGCATTGGTTGCAATAGTAGTGATTAAATGTCTTCCGAAATTTAAGGGTATCGTATCAAACTGTTCGCTTAATTGTGTATACTTCTGTGAAAAAGGAAATGAAGAAAAAACTTTTTTAATATTCGCAATTGTTGCTGGTATCACCTTATTACTATCATATAACACGACTGCTTGATTATTAATATTTAGTTTATTTAGCACTTCAAGATACTTCTTAATAATCTGTTTTCCAAGAGGTGTCAAAGGAATCTCTCGATATCCAGAATTTTTATATTTTCCTTTTTCTTTGATTATGAGTATATTCAAACTCCAACTGATTCTATCAAAATCCACAGACTGTTTAAAATCTCTTGTCCCTAGCAATAAGCTCAATGAAAAGCGTACATAAATAGAATAAAGATTGAACCTTGTATACCTATCCAATCTTCTTTCTTTTTTAAGTATTGCCTCTATTTGGTTTAAAAAACTAACAAAAGCACCTTGCTCTACTATTTTTTTAGATCCTGCTAATGGATATTTTGTATTAATTATAGTGGGTTGAAAATTATTAAGCACTTGCCCAAACACTTTGTTTTGTATCTTTGCCTTTATACCAAGCAACTCAACATATTCTAATAACCATGAAGAATATTCAGAAAGGTTGGATGAAGTCGCTGTGTATGCAATTCTTGGTGTTGTATTTTGATCTATATTCTCTGTCGCTAATAAAATTTCAGTGTTAACTGTATTATATATTAATTGCTTATGAACTATTGTGCTATTATAGATTTTACTATGTCTAATTTTTAATTCATAGTGCTTTTTTTGTTTAAAATGTTTATTGCACTCAGAAATAGTTTGTTTGTAAGCTTTGTCATTAAATTGAATAGAAAGTTTTCGTAAATACTGCATATAATGTATCAACTCAAAAGGTATTTTATATTCAATTTCCATTTGAGTTTTTACACCTGTTTTTTCATCAAACTGCTCAAATTTTGCAAATAAAGCAGTATTTAATTTTAACTTTACTGTATTATTGTCATTAGTATACTCTTTTTTAGTCGTGAAAAATCGTCTATTTACTTGTTCTGGTTTTATACCCATTACAATAGCTAGCACAAAAATACCTTTGTAAAATTCTCTTTCCACATCTGTATCTTCTGATAATAAATATTGTAAAAATTTACTCAAAATACCAATGCTAGGTATTGTATATAATGATGGTAATAAAAGTTTATTTTTTGCAATAGCTGCACTTATAGCTTGGATACGTTTTTTTTGTTTTGATTTGACATTCTTCTTACCAAGTTTAACTTGCATACTTTCCTTTAATTGATTATCCTCTTCACTTCTTTCTTCTTTACTGATAGGATCTTGATTTTTTTTGGCCTTTGTTGTAAAAAAATCAATATTTACATATTTTTTATTTTGATCTGTAGTATCTTTCTCTTCATATTCACTGCTCTTCTTTATTTGTTTTCTTTTTCTTGCTTTATTATAATAATTTAAAAAAACTGTTTTAAAACCAGTTAATTTTAAATTTTTTACGGTGATATTACTTTTTACACAATATAGTTGATTCTCATACATAAAACTAAAACTACAATCATTTTTAGCTGACTTTAATATTATTTCCTTAGTTTCAATTGCATCAATTATATCTGTTATCGAAATTTCTTTACAACTAGACTTCTTACTATATTCCATTCTATAATTTTCAAAGTCTAATAAAGTCAGTTGCTTTGGGTTACTGGTAAATTTAAAGTTCTTTATTTCTATAAAATATTTACTACTTAAATAATATACCTGTGCTATTTCAACAATATGAACAAAATATCGTACCAAACTGGAAATATCACTATCTTCTTGGTCATACAAAATTTTATATTGAATATGAAATTGCAAAATTGCATTTGCCGTAGATTGTATTAACGGGTAGCTATTAGTTAATTTATAATATAAATAAGCAATAAAATAACTATCAAAGTGTCTATCGCCCTTTAGGTGTGTCATACTGACATTTTTAGATATTTCAGGATTATCTTGAAAGATTGTGATTGTTTTCAAATATTTTTCAAAATCATCTTTAGAAATTTCATAAGTATCTAAAAATTTATTTTTATAATAATGCCCAGCTTTTTGAAAAACCTTTTTAAAAGTACTCTCAATAATATCTCGAGAAAAATCTTGAGGATAATGAAATATATCAATCATAAATAATTAGCCAGATCGATTATATAAGGCTTCCCACCGGAAACATTATATATAATCTTTTTTCCGTCCATATAATTTCCCATATAATTAAATACCCTTAAAGAATTATCTATAAAAGAATATTTAGATACATAACGTATACTAAAATATTCATATTGCTCATATAGTGTATCCTTATGATCACACAAAAATACCATTTGAAATTTTTCTTTTTTAAACAGCTTTGAATAATGCACATATTCTTGATTCTCTAGATCAAAATAATTATCCTCTGTTTCTTCATCAAAATAGATGTAATGCTTTTTGGCACAAATTGGACAATAATACATTTTAAGTATAGGTTCATCTTTATAAGTTTCTCTATCAATTCTTGGTACCTTCATAAATTGTTTGAGTGGTATATAATTGACTTGATTGTTTGGCAGAAGATGTTTTATAAAATAAACATTATTTCTATTAACAGGCTGAATATTGTGTTTGAAAAATCGACAAAGAGTATATCCATCAATATTATGAAGTTTTTCTTCAAATATATCTAAACTGATTTTATATTGTTCATAGCGTGCAAATTGTGTTTCCTTATGCATGCAAGAAAAAATCAGCTCAGCATTTTTAATTGTAACTATATCCTCATCAATAACTTTTTCATCTGCACAAATTGGACAATGTATTTTTGTGATTTGTTTAGCATTTTTTTTTGTAGCCTCAAGACTTAAATATTTACTATTGCTTTGCAAATAAAGATAATTCCATGGATTGATAATAGGATCGATTTTTTCAATACTTTTTTTTCTATTTACCGGGAAGAGATACTTGACAGCTGTCTTTTGAATTTTATTCTTTAATAATAGAGAAGTGTTATTAGTAAACATATTTTCAAGTGATTTCAAATTAATGGTATTATGATTTTTGTTTGAAAAAAGTTTTAGTGTTGTTAAGATATCTAGTTCAGACAATAGATTATAGTTCATATTTAGTGAATCTAAATTTACAAATAAAACCGGTATAGATAAATCTTGAAATTCTTTTTTTCTTTTATAAAAATTAATTAAAATTACCAAGTGATAAATATTTAAAATATACTCAATCTCTAAACTTATTGGAATAAAAATATTTTTAAAAGTTTCATTATTAGATAAAGAATCTTTATTCAAATAAATATCGTTTTTTATAAAAATAATGATAGGTATTCTTTTTATAAACTCAAGTACTGTATTTGAAAATTCTGGAAGATTATCTGTACAAAGATTTGTATAAATAGAATCATAGTGCAAATAGCGATCTGTTAACTTAAGTAAATTCTCAAGAGAAATTCTATCATATTTAAGTTTCATTTTATTTTAATATCCTATTAATTAATGATATTATAACAGAATAATTATATTAAATATTAAAAAAGTGATTATATATTGTAAGAGTTAAGAATAATACAATTTTACACTATTTTAAGTCTTCTGAACTCAATCCTCTATAATCTATTTTATAATCTTGAAATTTATTTATAAGTTTTTGTGATTTTTCTTGTAGATTTTTTATCGAGATTTTTTTAGGATTGATTTTCACTTCCGCAATAAGCATCGTTTTTTCTATCTCATTGACAGCTACTATATCTATCTCATTTTTATTACCTTTCTCCCAATAATTTCCGATTTGGGAATATTGCTGTGTGAGTTTGAGTTTTTCGATAAACCATTTCTCTAAGAACTTACCACTGTAAGTTGAAAAGTCTCGTTTTGCTATGTTTTTTACATATTCGTAATTCTCTATCTCAATTGTACTTTTGTACTTATAGATAAATCTAAACCAGAAGCTGAAAAAGTTATCAACTATCTCATATTTTAGAACACGGCTCCCCTCTTTTGCAAAGATAGGTTTTACTCTTTTGATGACACTGTACTCTCTCTCAAGTCGCTCCAAATAACCACCGACATCTTTTTGCAAGATACTCTCCATCTCTGCTCTTGCTGTTTTACCAGATGCGATCAAAGAGAGAATGGAGAAATAGGTTGTATACTCTTTACCAAACTCTTCTATAAGTATATTTTTACCCTCTTCTAAAAAAAGTGAATTCTCTTCATAGATAAGATCAAGCTGCTTTTGAAGTGTAAATGCTTCGAAAGTTACAAAGAGTTCCACATATTTGGCAACACCCCCTGTAATGGTATAAAAGGAGAGTAAATCTTCATTCGTGTATTTTGGGTAATTCTCTTTGAGTATCTCCTGAAGTGTACTAACAGTAAAAGGTTTTAAATGGATTTTGAGATCTGCCCTGTTAAAGAGAGGCTCTTTTTTATCTTCAAATATCTTCTTCATCAATGAGTAGATCGATCCACTAAGCACGAGGTTGAGTCTTGTTACATCTTTATAGCTGTCCCAGATGTTTTGCATATCGGAGTAGATTGTTTTATTGATAGAGAGAAACTCTTGAAACTCATCGATCACAAGAGTAAAGTGTCGCTCTTTTGCAAGATCTAAAAGGTATTCAAAAAGTTTTGCAAAAGAGTAGTATTCACCTAATACTTTAACATCCAATTCTTTTTCAATTATAGAGATAAACTCTTCACATAGAAGTGCTTCACTCTTTTTGGAAACGAACAAATAGACTTTCTGTTTATAGGCTTTTTTAATAAGGGATGTTTTCCCTATTCTTCTTCTACCAACTATTATACTCATTTTAGAGGAGTTCTCTGAAAGCCTTTTGATTTGATGGAGCTTTTTTAGTTCCTCTTCTCTATTGTAGAATTTCATACTATACCTTTTATCATTACTGTAATGTATATTACTATAATAATCATAAAGAGCAACTTACATCCATAAATCAATACTAGCTTCTTCTTTTATCAATTATTTTATGTATTCTCTTTACATAGAAAGGTGTTGGTTTATTTCTAACTACTCTTGATTGATACTTTTTATCCTTAACCTTATTTTTAACATATAAAAAGAAATTTTTTCTGATTTCTTTGGGGAGTAAAAAACAAAGAAGCATTAATACATCAATTCCATTTTTTGTAGGAGTGTACTCGGTGGATTTTTTCTTATTAAAATAGTTGTTAACGAGCTTCTTCTCTTCATCAGAAGCAATTGTTAAACAGAACTTCGCTATCTTTTTGGGTTTATAACATCTAATAGCTTCAATAAGCTGCTGGTCATTTAGATTTGGTGTTTTTTTCTTTTTTGTACCAAGAGAAGGTGATTGCTTGGGTTTATTTATACAGAATTTTTCTTGTAATTCTCTTGCGGTTCTAGCTATTTTATCGGCATTTTTAACATAGCTTCTTTTTAACCATAAAAATTGAAAAGAATCAATTTTTCCATGAAGCCAAACTTTTAAGGATTTAAGATTTAAATTTTTATTATCATAAACAAATACAACATTGTTATAGTTATTTTTTAGTGCAATTGATACACTTAGCAACAATGCTCTATACTCTGCATAATAAGAACTATCTACCTCTGCAAGAGAGTAAGAGTACCCCTTATTGGTATGTAAATCAATGACACCTAAACCTGCGCACCTAGTACGACTAGAATAACTGGCATCAGAAATGAGAAATATATTATCTGTCATAGTTCATCTTCTGCTTGATTATCTAAAAATGTTACTTTATTGTTTTTTTAGGTAAGTGACTTCGATCAACTTTAATGACATAAAGATAAAGATCCAACCCATCTCTGTTTATGTGCAATTTTTTCATACACTCCAACTCTTCGTCAAGTTGATCGTTTGGTGTAATATAGATATCTTTATCGTTATCAAACATATATTGCTTTAAAAGTGAGTTTTGTAGATCCTCGCTATCCTCAAAAAGAGTATCTAGCATATTTTCAAAATATTCTACTGTAATTGTTTCCATCGGTTTTCCTTGTAATTATTTTTCTTCAAAGCTCTCAAGCAGTTCAAGAGAGCTATAGTCCAACTCTTCATTTAAAAAATAGACTAAAGCCTTAAGTGTGATGCCTTTTGAGAGCACCTTGATTGTTTCTCTTGTGTAATGTTCTGGATATCCTTCTAAAACATCCAACATCGCTAAAATTGAATCATCTATCCTATACACCTCCCCTTGAATATTATGCCCCACACCTTTTTTATTTAAAAGGTACGGGAAGTATTGCCCCGTATTGACCATTGGATACTTCTCTTTGGTGATTGCTTCACAAATAAACTCAGCATCCTCTAAAAGAGAGTGGTTATGAAATCCTCGTTTTAGAGTGCCATATACAAAAATATACATCTTAGTTGTTACATATTAGAATAAGCATAGATATAGCTTTGATAATCACTAAAACCAAAAACATGATACGCTTCACCACGTTCCGTCTTGCCCCAGTCATGAAACTCTCCATCTATTTCAACATCATCGATCATGCTTTCTGGGATAAAAATTGCATAATATTCATCTGTGTCCAGCTCTATCTCATCATCACTTTGATGATAATTTAAGACAATATGGTCTCTACCCTCTACTTTTATATACCCTGTTTCAATACCTAACATTTTTTTCTCCTATCTACAGTTTAGTTTTTTAAGAGTCATCATCTTTTAGTTCCTCAAACTTTGCAGCCATTGTCGGGTTTTTTCGTGTTAACTTCTTGATCGTTACATCTTGCGCCTTGTCATTTGCAAGTCTTAAATTTCTATCTGTGCTTAGAAGTGCATCTTTGGTTTTTTGCAGATGGTTGATTGATTTGTCTATCTCAGCAATTGCAGTTTGAAACTTTCGTGATGCCAAGTCGTAGTTTTTACCAAATGCTGTTTTGAATTTCTCTAGGTCCTCTTCAAAGTTAGTTACATCGATATTTTGCGCTTTAACCAGGGCTAACTCTTTTTTATACTCTAAAGAGTTCAGTGAAGCATTTCTAAGCAGTGTGATCATCGGGATAAAAAACTGTGGTCTTATGATATACATTTTTGGATATTTATAAGAGACATCGACAATTCCCGTATTGTAAAGCTCGTTATCAGATTCCAGTAATGATACAAGTACGGCATATTCGCACCCTTTTTCTCTTCTGTCTTTATCGAGCTCTTTTAAGAAATCTTCGTTCTTTTTCTTTGTTGCTGTTGTATCGTTTTCATTTTTCATCTCAAACATAATGGAGACAACCTCTACCCCTGCTTCATCGCTTTCTCTAAAAATATAATCACCCTTACTTCCCGTACTTGCATCATTATCCTTCTCAAAGTAGGCATAAGGAAAAGCTGTAGTTCTAATGCGGTTGAACTCAATCTCACAATGTTGTTCTAGTGTCTCTCCTACCATTTTTGTGGATAGTCTGGCTTTCATATCTCGCAGTCTCTCTATAGCATCATCACGATCTTTGATTTGCATCTCATATCGCTCTTGAATTGATTTTACGATAAGTTCACTTTCTAATTTTGATTGTTCCAGACTACTTTTTAATGCATCTCTCTCTTTTTCTACAACACTTAGTGATTTGGTGATAGCGAGTTGTTGTGCCATATCATTAGAGCTTATTTGTGCTTTAAGCTTTTGGATCTCTTTATCTTTTTGAGTTACGTAATCTTGGAGCTGTTGGTTATATTGTGCTTGTGTAAGTTTTATGGCATTCTCTTTTTCTTGTTGAGCTAACTGCAATCTCTCTGCAAGTTGTTTCTCAAACTCCTCATCACGAACCTGTTTTAAGATATTTGCATATCCCGCTTCATCTATTTTAAACGCTTTTTTACAGTTTGGGCATATGATTTCACTCATTGTATACTCTCCTTGAGTTGAATTGGAATAATTGTATCGAATTGGGTTTTGCATTTTTGGGAAAAATGGCAGTTTGCAATAAAATAACCTCTGTTTACTTTATTGCCCTGCCCTGCTTTTATGCTAATTATTAAAGTAACTTGTTATGATTGACGCTATTTTTCTTGCACGTGCACGCAATATTTCTTCCTCTGAAGCACGGGCACGCACCAATTCTGGATCTATAATGTTTTGCAAGAGGATATATTCGAACTCCTCTTTAGAATACATATGTTCCAACATATCTATATACTTATAAAAAGGTGTATCTTTTATCTCCCATCTGTTACTGACAAGATTGAGTGGGGTGATATTGGCAATCGAGTTATATAAAGAGTTCCTTGGATAGCGTTTGACCGATCCCGGAATGATATGATGTTCATCGAGGGCAATGGAGCTGCCATACTCTATCTTTGAGTTTGTAAAGTCTACATTACCCACACCAATATGTTTCTCTTTAAAAAGTACATAGAGGCTTGAGAGGTATGCCCTGCTCTGACCTACCGATATACCTGTGATATCGTTCTCAGTGAGATTGAGTTCCATGTTTATTGGAAGTCTGATCACATGCTTATAGAGTGTTGTACTATTTTCAGTGAGCTCTTTTGCGA
>Ga0256829_1002332_pt1 | contig 14249 bp, 9 predicted proteins | sample 131447metaG_FD_185979 | JGI IMG/M metagenome (GOLD analysis project Ga0256829, IMG submission 185979) | Hydrothermal vent microbial communities from Lau Basin, Pacific Ocean - 131-447 | ecosystem: Environmental > Aquatic > Marine > Hydrothermal vents | place: Pacific Ocean: Lau Basin | collected...
ACATGTCGTCTTTCAACATTAGATTATACAAACATGCACATATCAGTTTGTGGGCACTTTTGTTGAGTATAGTGATCATTTTTATCACTGCAGCTCCCGTACAATCTTTAATGCTTGCAGCACTGCCTGCATCCCTGGTGACAGGAACCTTCATTTCGCAAATTAAAAGATTGCGGTGGGCCAATCTGTTTGTTTGGCTGTGGTTGCTTTTTATTCTGGTAAATCATTATCTGCCTTTGCTTTATGCTGCTTAAACATTATTCAGAAAAACCGATCATGGAAGCCGGATGCGATGAGGCCGGAAGAGGTTGCCTGGCCGGTCCTGTATTTGCCGCAGCCGTCATTTTGCCTCTCGATTTTGAGAATACCCTGATCAACGATTCCAAAAAACTGAGTGAAAAGCACCGTAATTCGCTTCGTCAGATCATTGAAAAAGAAGCTGTTTGTTGGGCGGTGGCTGCAGTGGAACCAAAAATTATTGATGAAATTAACATTTTAAATGCCTCTATTCTTGCCATGCATCGCGCTATAGCGCAATTGCTTCCGAAACCGGAACTCCTGCTGATCGATGGTAACCGCTTCAAAAAATACAGTACTGTTCCACATGTTACTATTGTGAAAGGTGATGGAAAATATATGTCTGTTGCAGCTGCTTCCATTTTGGCCAAAACCCATCGTGATGCCTACATGCAACAAATACATGAACAATTTCCCTTTTATGGTTGGGACCACAACAAGGGATACCCTACACGACAACATAAATTAGCCATTCAGGAACACGGGCTTTCCATCCATCACCGCAAAACTTTCCGAACGGCCATACAAACCAGGCTGAAGTTTTAACAAATCCCGCTATTAACAAACTACTGTTGAATATCCTCTGAATTCATCGGAGAAAAGCGCCAAAGTTTTCGTATTTTTGATTTTGAAAGGAGCAGACAAACCATGAACAAAAGAAAATATTTTATTTATCTTTTTATTTTACTGTTGGTGGTGGTGGCAGGGGCTGTTGTCTGGCTCAACACAAAAACAACCGGGCAAAACGATTTGTGGCCCATGCTGCCCGATACGCCTGCCCTGGTGCTTCAAACCGACCATGCAGCAAATTTGCTGAACAAATTTGCCGAAAACAATCAAATCTGGGAAGCACTCATTCATACGAAAGGTTTTCGTCCTGTATACAGGCACATGACTTTTATCGATTCCCTTTTCAGTCAAAACAAATCCTGGATGAACCAATTCAGGCAGGGAGAATTGTTTGCTGCCGTTTATCCCGGGAAAAACCAGTTCCTGTTTCTTCTTCATAATAAAAAACTCCCTCATATCCAAACCATAAAAGACTTTCTGGAAAAAACACTGGGGAAAAATTTTGTGGTATTATACAACCACCGTGGAAATTTTCCAATAACGGTAATTAAGATTTTCAATATCCGGAACAGCAAAGTAAGCTGGTTATGGAAAATGGATGGGGCCTTGCTTTTCACCACGCAAAAAGAATTGATGGAAGCCTCCATAGCAGGTTATAACCAGCAGGCAATGCATTTCAGCGATAGCAAAGGCTTTAAAATTGTGGAAAAAACCAGCGGAAAACTGGTTGACGCCCGGTTGTACATTTACTATCCTGCTCTGGGGCAGCTTTTATCCCGGTTCGCCAACAGGCGTTTTCAGCATATTATCCAAAATTTCAGCCATTTTGCCGGTTGGGGAGAAACGGACCTGATCATTCAGTCGCAGGATATTATATTCAGCGGTTTTACCCAGGCAAATAATGACCACTATTTAACACGTTTTCACGAACAACAACCGGTTGCACTGAACGCCTATACCCTTTTTCCTTTCAATTGTACTTTTTCCTGCTCAAAGGGTTTTTCAAACTACACGGCTTTTGTAAACAAAAACATCCTGTCACATTTCAAAGTTTCCTGTCAGACAGATGTTAAGGACCTCATCAAACTGACAGGCCATGACATTTCCCTTGTCTCTAACGCATTAGACAAAAACGAGATAACGCAGCATACATGGGCTATCATACAACTGAAAGATATTCCCCGTGCTACCCGAATACTGAAAAACCTGGCAGTTAAAAGCGGCAGCAGGAACCGCTACCGTTCGGGAAATTATATCATCCGGAAAATAAACTTTACAAACCTGCTGCCCGATCTTTACGGAAAACTCTTTTCCGGAATCACACAAAATTATTACTGTATCATCAACGGCTTTGCCGTTTTTGGAAATTCACGCAGGGCATTGACCAACCTGATCCAATATGTAGAAACGGGCAAAACCCTGGATTTGGATGTAAACTACAAGGCTTTCTCCAACAACCTGGCCGGTACTTCCAATGTTCTTCTTCAGATTAAACCAAGAACCATGTCGGGGCTACTGGATTATTTCCTGAACAAAAAAACAGCCTCTGCCCTTTTGGGATACGGCTCTTTCCTGAAAGATGTTCAGGGGGCAGCTTTTCAATACAGCCGTGACTCCAATTTGTATTACACCAATTTTTATATCCGTTATAACAAAAGTTTCAAAAAGGAAAACCTGGCGCTTTGGAAGACAAAACTGGAAGCTACGATCGTGGGCAGGCCGTTTCTGGTCAAAGACAACCATAGCAACAATTATGATATTATTGTCTTTGACCAGGATAATCGCATGTACCTCATAGACCACACCGGAAGAATCCTGTGGACAAAAAGGCTTCCCGAGCTGCCCATGAGCCCCATCTATTCCGTTGATTATTATAAAAACGGGAAAATCCAGTTTCTTTTCAACACAAAGAATCACTTGTTCCTCATCGACCGTAAAGGCCACTATGTAGCGGGCTATCCCATTGCCATTCATCCGCCGGCTACCAACGGCTTAAGTTTGTTTGATTACACTCACCGGAAAGTTTACCGCATTTTACTGGCCCAGGCTGACAAACGCATTTACGATTATACATTGCAGGGCAATCAGGTAAACGGATGGCAAAAACCCCGCATGCAGAGTATTGTTTCCCAAAAGGTTGTAAGGTTGCTGGCCAATGGCAAAGATTACATTATTATCAACGACAATGCCAACCATGTAAAAATTGTCAATCGCCGGGGGCAGCAAAGGATCTATCTGAAAGCTTCCGTGAACAAAGCCAGGCACTCGGGTTATTTTGTCAATAAAACCAACAACAAGGGAATTATTCTCACAACCAATACCTCCGGCAGACTGGTTTATATTTCTACCAGTGGAAGACTAAGGTTTACCAGTTTTGGGAACTTCTCCCCCAATCATTATTTTTTGTACGATGACTTTAACGGAAACGGCTCCAAAGATTTCATTTTTGTAGACAAGAACCGGCTTGTGGTGTTCAACCGGTTCAAAAAACTATTATTTTCTTACAATTTTAACGAAGACATTACGGTTCAACCGGAATTTTTTTCTTTGGGCGACAGGCAAAAGGTACTGGGTATTGTAGCTTCCAAAGAAAAAACCATTTATCTTTTTGACAACAAAGGAAACATACTCATAAATCAGGGATTAACCGGGGAAACACCCTTTACCGTAGGCAGCCTGAACAACAACAGGGAAGTAAATATCATCACTGCTACGGGAAGTACACTGTACAATTACCGGATAAAATAATTTTACTTCTCAGGATAATTAATAATGTCCCTGATATCGTTGTAAAGAGGTTTTAATTTACGATACATGCGGCTGTAAACACGGGTAAAAAGCTGATCGTAAATGCGCACATTTTCAGGAACAGGTTCAAAAGTTTCACCAATGCGGCACATCTTTCTGATGGCTGTTTGAAAATCGGGATAAAGCTTCAGCCCCACAAAAGCGTTGATGGCAGCACCGAGGGCCGAGGTCTCAAAAGTATGCGGTTTTTCCACTTTCATATTAAAAATATCTGCAGTAAGTTGCAATGCATTCCTGCTTTGGGAACCACCGCCTGACACCCGTATTTTTTTAATTTTCACACCTGTTTTTTTCTCCGTTCGTAATGCGCCGTCTTTCAATGCATAAGCAATCCCCTCAAGAATAGAGCGGTACAAATGGGCACGGGTATGCACATCCCCAAAACCGATCACCGCACCTTTGGCCTCAATGCCCGGCAATTTCACGCCGGGCGACCAGTATGGCTGTAATGTCAGTCCCATGGAGCCCGGTGGAATGTCAGTAATCATCTCATCAAACAAAGCTTCCGGTTCCACATCCAGCTCCTGTGCCCGTTCCACTTCACGATACCCAAATTCGTTCTTAAACCATTTGATCATCCAAAAACCCCGGTAGATCATCACCTCGGTATTAAAATAATGCGGAATAGCACTGGGATATGCCGGAAACATACGTACTACTTCAAGATAATGGTCGTTGACAGTTTGTATGGTGGCAGTCGTCCCGTAACTCAGGCATGCCACCTCCGGTGAAATGGCACCGGAGCCCAATACTTCGCAGGCTTTGTCGGATGCTGCCGCCAAGATGGGAAGCCCGGCAGGAATACCGGTCTGTTCGGCAGCTTCCGGAGTTACCTCTCCCATTTGATCCGATGGAAAAACCAAAGTTGCCAGTTTCTTCCGTTCAATGGGAAACATTTTGGAATTGATCTCCCGCAACCCGGAATAACGGTGTTTCTTGTAATTGAAAGGCAAAAAACCAACCATATTACCGGTGGAATCCACAAACTTTCCTGAAAGCCGGTATGTCAGAAAACCGGAAAGTAACAAAAACTTATCAGTTTTCTTCCATATTTCAGGCTGATTTTGCCTGATCCAGTTGGCCTCGCTTTCTTCTATGGCAAAAGTAACAGATTCATACACACCTGCCAGTTTCAACGCTGCTTTAGCAAAACCTTTGGGCCAGTTTTCCACCCTGGCTTTGCGTTGGTCAAGCCAAACAATGGCAGGCCGCAACGGCCTGCCATCTTTGTCAATGTTCACCAAAGTACCACGTTGTGTGGTAAGAGCCATTCCTTTGACTTGTTCAACAGGGATCCGGCTGTTTTTAAACAACCTCCGGGTTGTCTGACAAAGCATTTCCCAAAAATATTCAGGATCCTGTTCGGCATAGCCCGGCTGTGTGGAAAAATACGCCTCAATGGAGGTTTTTTCAATTTCACTGATGTTTCCTTCCCCATCGATGAAAGAAGCCCGGACAGACTGTGTCCCCACATCAATGACCAACACGTGGAGTTTCAGAAAATTTTTATCCCTGTTTGCCATGTCACAAATTTACAATTTTCTTACCGAAGACCCAGTGTATTGCCCGGATTCATAATTCCTTTTGGATCAAGATGATCTTTGATTGCCTGCAAAAGCCCCATAGCCGTCTTTCCCATTTCCTGTTTCATCCACGGGGCCAGCGCCCTGCCAATGCCATGGTGATGTGAAAGGGATCCTCCGTTTGCCTGAATAACGTCTATCAATCCCCGGTGATACTGTAGGTAATCCTCTATCTCATTGCCCGGTTTCATGGGACTCAGGAAAGTAAAATAGAGGTTGGCGCCATTTTCATACACATGGGAAATATGGGCCATCACATGGGTTTTTTCCCTGCTCTCCAGATAATTTCTGACGCTTGTCCACAAAGGTATCAATTTGTCCCAGGTAACTGCGGTTTCAACTGTATCGGTCATAATGCCTGCATCCATCAGCGGATCACGCAGGTAAGCGCTCTCGTAACGTTGCTCCAGCCATGCCCTTACCGGCTTACTGCCCGTATAAAAGCTACCGTATTTAGCAGCAATTTTTTTTATTTTCCTTTTCAGAAGCCGGGCAAAATCCCTGTCGCCTTCCATGCTGACAAACATCAAACATCTTTCGTCCGGGCGATAACCCTTCATTTTTAAAAACCTGTCGGAAAACGAATTGTCAAATCCTTTCATTTTAAAGGCAGTGGATGTCTCCACCGGATCGGAAAGCCGGAAAATATGCGGGAAACCGGTTCCGGCCTGCATGATTTCGCGCATGGCTTGTGTAGCTGACTCAAAACCTTTAAAAATAAAAGAAGCATAAGCCGTATTCCGGGGCCTGTATTTCCTTATTTTCAGGGTAATACCCGTAATGACACCCAACGTTCCTTCCGAACCGATAAAAATTTTATTCAAGTCCCAGGCTTCGGCGGAAGCAGGAAACACTTTGGAATCAATGGTTCCGGTGGGAGTAATCACGGACAGGGCCAGCACCAGGTCTTCTATTTTACCGTAACCCGTGGAAGCCTGGCCGGCACCGCGGGCAGCCACCCACCCACCCACGGTGGAATACTCAAAAGATTGCGGGAAATGCCCGCAGGTATAACCGCGTTCATTCAAATATTTTTCCAGGGCAGGGCCATAAATACCCGGCTGAACGCGAACAGTAGCATTCAGGGTATTCATATCTACAATTTTATTCAAATGCCTTGTCAAATCCAGGCTGATACCACCACGGGGAGTTTCCACGCCACGGGTTACCGAAGAAAGCCCCCCCACAGGGGTTAATGCAATATTTTCCTGTTGGCAAAGTGCCAATATTTGCCTGATTTCATCTTCTGTCCGGGGCATAACGACCAGGTCGGGCGGAGCGAGAACTTCTCCTTTGCGCAAGTATAACAGGTCGGCATAAAACTTACCGAGAGCATGGGAAGCACGGGAATAGTCATCATTCAACACATTCTCGCTGCCGGATATGGCCGATAGTTTCTGACATATCCTTTCCGGTATCCGGGGTTTTTGGTGTAAATGCACTTGCTGATTGCCATAATAAACCTTCTTCCCAAAATCAGCATCCGTATATTGAAACTTTTCTTTGATTAAGTCAACAATACCTTTTTCAAGCTTTTGTTCACGCTTGTCACCCCATTTAAAAATAGACCTGTAAGTTTTTTCCATTATTTTTTCTGCTTTTTATGCTTCGGGCAACCTAAATCTGTCCAAAACCTGCTGCATCTCCTGTCGAAACTTTTTCCCATCCCACTTTAAATGTTCGGCTGCCATAAGGGCTGCTTTCTTTATTACTTCTTCTCCCGGATTCCCCAACAACCCCAGGCCGGTTCTTCTGAAAAGTATATCAGACAAGGACATTGCAACTTCCTTTTGAAGAGCATAAGCCACTTCGGCCAAAATTTCTCCATCCCTATTTAAAACTTCTGCTAATTTATTGTTTTTCCGTGCAAGTTGAAAAACTGCATGGCATTCCGTTCCGTAATTTTTCCCAAGCCAGGTAACTGTAGCATGTGAAAAATCAGGATAATCGTTTTTCAGTTTTTCCAAAAACAATTCCATATTTTTAATATCACTTCCAAACAAAGGCCGGGCGGAACTGACTTCTTTAGGAAGTTTGATTTTCATTTTTTTCTGTACCATTTGCATGGTTTCCACAGCCAGTTGCCGGCTGGTGGTATATTTTCCGCCCTCCACTGTAAACAAGCCATTCAACCCCTCATCGGCATTGTCAAAAATTTCATATTTTCGTGAAGACTCGTAAGAATCTTCGGTATCAATATCGGCAAGAGGACGTAATCCACCATAATAAAACAGGACGTCTTCATATTTTAAATCGGCACATTGGTAATTTTCATTAACTTCCGAAAGTAACCGGAGAATGCTTTTTTTAGATACCCTGTAGTCATCCGGATCACCGAAATAAGCTTTGTCGGTCGTGCCGATAAGGCTGTGGCCGCGCCAAGGCATAACCATAATATGCCTGTTTTGCCGGGTCATCATGGTCACAGCATGGTTTTTACAAATTTTCCGGGTAATAATGTGTATTCCTTCCGATCGTTTAATCTGATGTTTCGTCTGTCCTGTGGCAGCCGACTGAATGACAATATCCGCCCAGGGACCGGCACAATTTACCGTTACAGGAGCTGTAAAGCGCCCTGTTTCCCCGTTTATCAGGTCCTGTGCCAAAATTCCGGTAACCTGGTCTCCCTTTTTCTCAAGTGAAACAACTTTGGCATAATTGGAAAGGCGGGCACCCATCCTCTCAGCCGATTTTAAAAAAGCAAGGGTCATCCTTTCGGGAAAATTATTCTGACAGTCGTAAAAAATCGTTGAACCTGTCATTCCTTCGGGCTTTACACAAGGCTCCATGGCAAGTGTCTGATTTCGCGAAAAAGACCGGAAATGCGGAAGGCTTTTGGAAGGGTCCCAGGTATAACCTTTGTCAAAAGAAAGCACATCGTACAAAGCCATTGCGCTGAATATCATTATTTTATGGCTTTTCACATTTTGATACGAGGGGATCATAAAAGGAACAGGATAAACAAAATTGGGGGCAATATTGCTCAAAATTCTCCGCTCACGTAACGACTCGCGCACCAGACCAAATTCCAGATTCTTCAAATACCTTAATCCGCCATGTATCAGTTTGGAAGTAGCTGAAGAGGTTGCTGCACCAAAATCCCCTTTTTCAAACAAAGCTGCTTTTAAACCTCTTGTAACAGCTTCGTATGCCATTGTTGCGCCGGTGATGCCCCCTCCGATGATGATCATATCGAATGTCCCGCTTTTATGCTTTTCGATGTATCGTTCCATGACTTTATACCGTTCAATAATTTACGGACTTCAAAAGTTGGAAATAACTATCAGGTTTTTTTTAACATTTGGTAAAAAATGAAATAGGCGGAATCTTGATCCAGGATCAAATAATAATTTCCGGTTGATTTTTCCAATTTCCTAAAACTTCACTGTCCTGCGCAACCGGCTTAACGACTGTGAAGTAATGCCAAGATAAGAGGCAATATACTGCAAGGGGACATGCTGAAAAATATCCGGAAACTCTTTCATCATGGCTTTGTACCTGTCCTCAGCAGGCTGGGTGATAAAAGCATAGATGCGTCTCTGCGTCTGCACAAACATTTCTTCCATCACCCGGCGCCCGACCCGTTGCCAGTTGTTATACCGGTCATACAAATATTCAAGGTTATCATGATAAATAACAAAAAGCTCGGTATCGGTTATGGCCTGAATAATCTCATACGATGGCGTTTGGGAAACATAACTTGGCAAAGCGGTTACAAAAGTATGAAGCGGGGATATGTCCCGGGTAATATCATCTCCATCGTGATTATAAAATACCCGTAAATAACCCTTTTGTGTAAAACAGATGTACCGTGCAATCTCCCCTTCCCTGACAAAATAATCGTTTTTTTTTAATAACCGTGTTTCAATAAACGGTTCCACAGCTTTCCATTCTTCAAGACTCAAATTGGCAAACTTTCCGATAAACTGTTTTAGATCTTCGTACATGTCCGTTTTGTTATGGAAGATTATCCAAAAATAATCATATTTCCCGAATAAAACAGGACAATGCCCCCCTAACCAAAGCCAAGGGGATATCCAAACAGAAAGAAAAACCCGTCATTGCGATGGTCGGCCGGTGGCAGAGCGGAAGCAATCTTCCCGAGAACAGGTTTTTTGTTAAGAGATTATTTCGTCAGCAATCGCACTTTATCTGTCCCGTTTCATCGAAATGAGGGCTAAAGTCAGACTTTTGGGACATCCCCGTTTAAAAACCTGCTATCCGGTTTATCATTCATCAGTAATCAAAATACCGGACGGATATTACAGATCAATCCGTTTTTATATCTTTGCTGATTATGGTTGTAGCAGAGAACATCCACAAGTCGTTTGGGAAAGTGGAAGTATTAAAAGGTATTGACCTGCAGGTAAACGAAAAAGAAATCGTTTCTGTTGCGGGAGCCTCCGGTGCCGGTAAATCAACATTGCTGCAAATTCTGGGGACCATTGAAAAGCCGGATAAAGGAAGGATACTCATCGATGGTGTGGAAGTAAACCTGCTTAATGACACAAAACTTTCAATATTCAGAAACAAAAGGATTGGTTTTGTTTTTCAGCTCCATCACCTGCTTCCTGAGTTTACAGCGTTGGAAAACATCTGTATTCCGGCCTTTATTGCCGGAAAAAGCAGGAAAGAAGCCGAAATGCGGGCTTATGAGCTGCTGGATTTTATCGGCATGAAAGAACGGGCGACCCATAAACCTGCAGAACTTTCGGGAGGAGAGCAACAACGCATTGCCGTAGCGAGGGCACTGATGAACTATCCTTCGGTGGTTTTTGCCGATGAACCATCGGGAAACCTAGACTCCAAGGCCTCTGCCGATCTGCATCGGCTTTTCTTTGATTTGAGAAACAATTTCGGACAAACTTTTGTTATCGTTACCCATAACAAAACATTGGCTGCTATGGCCGATCATCAGTTTTTTATCAAGGATGGAATTATCCTCAGGGAGAATAACTGACGAAAAACCACGTTACAGGAATACACAATACATGAACAACACCATGAGCCAGACCGGAAAGTTTGTTTTTTCATTACTTTTTGTTTTTGTACTCGGAATGTTCATGGCCGGTATTACAGAAGCCCAGCAGGTAAAAACTTACCAGGAAGCCATTACCAAAGGAAACCAACTGCTCAAACAGAAAAAATGGCTGGATGCAAAAGCTTATTTTCAAATGGCATTACAATATAAAATCCACGATCCCTACGCCATAAAAAAGATAGAGGAAATAGTCCGACAGTTGAAATCGGGTGAAAGCAGGGACCAGGCTTACTATAATGTGATAGACCAGGCCGACACTTATTACGACAAAGACATGCTGGAAATGGCTTTGAAAAGTTATCAAAAAGCACTGGCCATAATCCCCAACGACAGTTATGCCTTGGGAAAGATAAAGGCGATCCATAAGCGACAGATTGCTGAAAAAGAACGATTTCTATCCTATCACAAATTTATGAAGGCCGGAGATTCGCTATTGAGCCAAAATTTTTTTAACGAAGCAATTGAATATTTTGAAAAAGCAGAAAATCTTTTTCCCAACAAACCGGGAGCTTCGAAAAAGTTGGCGCTGGCCCGTCAAATGCAGCATGACTTTGTGAACCGTAAAAAGCTGGCACAAAAAGAGATAAAAATCGCCGACCGTTACCTGCTCATAAGAAATTATGTCGATGCGTTACAACATTACCAAAAAGCCGATTCACTTATCCCGGGCAATGTTTTCGTCCTGAAAAGGATTGATGAGATCAGGCCTAAAGCAAAAAAACAAAGGGCATATGACCAAATAGCAGACGAAGCCGACCGGTTATACGTTTCCAAAAATTATATGGCTGCCCTGGAAAAATACCAGCAGGCACAAAAGCTCTGGCCCCAAAACAGTTATCCTGTCGATATGATAGCCAAGGTAAAAGAACAACTGGCCGGGCAGCGGGAACACATAGAACAAAATTACCGTGCTGCTATCAGACAGGCCGACAGCCTGTTTAAAAAACAGGAAATGGACAACGCCAAAGCACAATACAATCTGGCCCTTAGCCTGAAACCCGGTGAGCAGTACCCAAAACAACAGCTGGCTGCCATCAAAGCCTATTTCGTGAAACAAAAAGAGCAGCTCCTGGCCAATTACAACTCGGTCATTCATAGTGCCGACAGCCTTTTCTATCAAGGCCAATACAATGCAGCTGCAGAAAAATATCGACTTGCCCTGAAAACCCATCCCAAAGATTCTTATCCCAAACAAAAACTGGCTGAAATTGACAAAAAGCTGGCAGCCATTGCCAGGCAAAAAGAACTGGAGGCAAAATATCAGGCCCTCATCACAGAAGCTAAACAGTTGCAGGCCAACGGCCATTTTGATTTAGCCATAAAAAAATACCAACAGGCACAAATTTTAAAAGAATCGGATGCTTTCAGTGCACAGCAAATTGCCAAAATCAAAAAGCTTCTCGCACAAATGCAAAAGCAAAAAGAACTGGATGACAATTACGCCAGACAGATTATTCTGGGACAACGGTTACTCCAGCAAAAACAGTTGAAAGAAGCCAAAAGGGCCTTTGCCAATGCTCTGGAATTCAAACCACAGGAAACTCTTCCTGTCCGGCGCATTCACGAAATTGACAGTCTGATCAGGCAAAAAATAAGACAGGCCCAAATTGAAAAAGAATACCAGGCTGCCGTGCAGCAGGGAAAACAATTCTATTCCCAAAAACAATATAAAAAAGCTTTGGCGCAGTTTAAAAAAGCCGATGAATTGAAACCCGGAGATACCTATTCTATAAAAATGATCCAAGGGATACAAACCACACTGGAAACCATTGCCCGTGCCAAAGCACTGCAACAAGCTTATGACCAAAGCAATACAATCGCCGACCAGTTAATGAAAGAACAAAAGTACGAACTGGCAAAGGCACAATATGAAAACAGTGAGACTATTAAACCGGATGAAAGTTATCCGAAAAAACAAATCGCAATCATAGATAAAATATTGGTACGGCTGGCCAAAGAACGGGAACAACGTTATGCAGCAGCTGTTTCATGCGGCGATAGTTTGTACAACAGGCACGAATATAAAAAAGCACTTGCCCGATACAAAGAAGCTGCCAGCATCAAACCAAACGAACCCTATCCGGGAGAACAAATCAGCGCCTGCAATACTTTTATTGCCCAGATTGTTGCCCAACAAACCCGGCAGTACAAACAAGCTATTGCCGAAGCTGACAGATTGTATGCCGCCAAAATTTACGACAAAGCCATACAGGCATACCAAAAAGCGGAAAAAGCCAAACCCGATGAAACATACCCTGCCACAATGATCAGGAAGATCATGGATTACATTCGCAAAAATGCCATTGTCGACCTGCTCAGGGGGAAAACGGTTTTACAGGCCAACCAATTGAAAAAATTAAACTTCAAGGCGGTACCCATCTATGTCAGAAAAAGTAATTACATTTATATTAAGGTACACAACATCACCGGAAAAACGTTTCGTATTCTTTTTACTTACGGTAAAGGCCAGGCCAAAAACGGAGGATTTGTGATACAGGTACCCCCCGGCAAACTCGACCAGGAATTCATTGTCAGGGTGGGAAGTCAATACAAATGGTTTTCTGACAACAACGACTGGATCGGCATCTATCCGGAAAACAATCCCATCGAAATCAGTCTGGTACGCATTTCGAAAAGCGAGTGAAAAAAATCAGACCCCCGTTCCCGGAAACAACCAGATCAACACCACAATAACTACCAACGCAGGGAGCATATTGATGACTTTTATTTTTTTTATCCCTAAAATATCAATACCCAGTCCGAGAAGTAAAATACCACCTACGGCAGAGAGCTCGGTAATCATTACAGCCGGAAAGAAATTTCCCAGCCAAATAGCCAGCAATGTGATACCACCCTGATAAATCAGTAACGGAATAGCAGAAAACAAAACCCCTATTCCTAAGCCCGAAGCGAGGGCAATGGATGAAACGCCATCCATAAGTGATTTAACATAAAGCAGATGAGGGTTACCGGTCATTCCTTCTTCTATAGCACCGAGTATTGTAAGGGAGCCCATGCAGTATAGCAAAAAGGCTGTTAACAGCCCGTCGGAAAAACGCTCGTGGGTACTTTTGAAACGTTTTTTTATTTTATCCGCCAGTTTCTCCAGTCCGCGATCGAGGTGAAGACTTTCACCAATAACCGCACCGATGATCAGGCTGAAGACCATTTGCAAAACATGTGTTGATTTCATGGCCATGGTAAAACCAAGATAAAGGGTAAATAGTCCGATAACCTGAAAAAATATCTTGATGAACCGCTCGGGCAATCGGCTTTTAAACAATAGTCCTATCAAACTGCCGGCTATCACCGCTGCTACATTTACCAATGTCCCTGTCATATTTCTTATCTCACCATTAAAATCCCGAAAAATTAAGAAACAGATTCCATCAAACGTTTAAAGTCACCACTCTTTGGAAACTGATAAACACGCAAACCAAATTGGGGCAAAACAGCCAATATCAAATCAAAAATATCAGCCTGAATATCTTCATATGCAGCCCAGTCGGTGGTTTTAGTAAAAACATACACTTCAATGGGAATACCTTTTTCGGTAGGAGACAACTGCCGTACCAAAAAAGTCATGTCATTACGAATATCATCGCGGTTACTGAGGTAGGCTTTCAGATAAGCCCTGAAAATACCGAGATTGGTTTGCCGGCGGCCATTGACCACCACCTCCGGGTCCACATTATACTTTTTATTGTATGCCTCAATTTCTTTTTCCTTTTTTTCGAGATAGGGTTTCAGTATTTTAATTTTCCGGAACGCCTGCAGTTCTTCCTCTGTCACAAAATGAATACTGTCCATATCAATGTAAACTGCCCGTTTGATACGTCTTCCCCCCGACTCTTCCATGCCCCGCCAGTTTTGAAACGAATTGCTCACCAGGCTGTAAGTCGGAATAGTAACAATGGTCTTGTCCCAATTTTGTACTTTCACGGGTGTCA
>Ga0256829_1002333_pt1 | contig 14241 bp, 14 predicted proteins | sample 131447metaG_FD_185979 | JGI IMG/M metagenome (GOLD analysis project Ga0256829, IMG submission 185979) | Hydrothermal vent microbial communities from Lau Basin, Pacific Ocean - 131-447 | ecosystem: Environmental > Aquatic > Marine > Hydrothermal vents | place: Pacific Ocean: Lau Basin | collected...
TGCCACTAAAGCTTGCACCTCTCTGCCATACATCAAAACCTCCATTAATGATTAAGTTTTTAAATCCCCTGTCTGGTGCTAATGCACCTATTCTATTTGCTTCTGCATTACTTCTTACTATTGTTGCCATTATGCAAACCTCCCTATCTCAAATGGTAAGTCATATGACTGGGTGACTCCATTTTCATCTACATAACTAACTTGTTTAGTATAGTCATATACACTCTTATACTTAGCTAGTTTAGCTTCATTACCTGCTTGCACTATTGTTTCATAAGTTCCTAAGTCCTCTAACATTGTATAAACATTCAAATCTAAAGCAAAGCCTCTTACATAACTCAATGATGTATTTCCACTATATTTAAGGGGAGTGAGTGTATGATTTACTAGGTAGCTCCCACTCTCCTCATCATAGTAACCATCTGCTTTTAGCTGTGCCTTTAGTGCTATCAAATCACTACAATAAATAATCTTATCCATTAGATTGCTCCTCCTGCTAATAAGCTTACTTCCGTTGGAGTTAAGCACACATCAAATATCTTAAAGTTTTTAATGTTTGTATTCACTTGTTGTAGGCTCTTTGCGTCTGAACCAATATATATTCCTGTAGTTGTTCCAACTGTTGTCCCTATGTCTATTGAACTTTTAAGCACTCCATCAACATAAATTGATGCGGTTGTACCATCTGATGTTGCAGTTATCTTGCTTCCATTTTGAACTGCTGCTTCTGATGCTCCACAAGACCTGCCCTGTACTGAGAATACTGCTGTACCAATGGCACTAAAATTAATAAAATTTACTACAGTTCCAGTACAAAAAGCTATATTGTTTACACCATTATTAAAGTCTATTGCATCATATTCAAAATGGATAGTGAAAGTGTCTGACCAACTTGGCATATTGCTTGTATAATTAGCCATGTTACTATCTTTCCCTCTTGTAACAGCAGCAGTTGTTGTAGGAATATAGCTTGAAGCAAATGGGAGTTTTTCTATCTGTCCACCGAGTAAATATATACTGGCAGTAGAAGTAGATGTATCAGAGCCATTATCAACATAGCATCTCCACCTTACTAGGGTATTTCCTGAGGCATTGTCAGTCCCTGTTACAGAAACTCTATACCACCCATTTGCAAGAGGAGTTACTGTCCCTGTTCCAGTTGCTGTAAGTGTAGAAAATGTTATTGATGTGCTACTTGATGTATTTGTTCCACCAGTAAAATATATCCTAAAAGCAATAATGTCATTCTCTACAGGCTTAACAAAAATACTAGATGTGTATGTATCAGTGCTAGATGTAATTGAAGCTAATTTTTCTATGAAATGTTCACCAGTTGCACCATTTCCTGTTACTTTTATTGAGTCTAAAACTCCATAGGGGTTTACTACAGTGGCATCTCTACTTGTTGTAGTTCGATAAGCACTCCATTGTGTTTCATCTTCGCTATATAGTGCTATATTTGTACTACTCCCTTCAATCAGTAGGCCGTCTCTTTCAAATCTAGGCTCATCTATTGCAGCAGTTTTTAATACACCATACCTGTCAATGTAAGTCCCAGTTGTAGACCTACTAAATGTAACAGCACCTACACCTGCTTTCATAGATAAACTATTCTTTAGTGGTAGGTCAAGCAATGGGGAGGTAAGTCTTCCTATACTTCCATCAAGTCCATTACTTATACTTACTACATGGGCTTCACTAGCTGCTGCATTAGCCTCACTAGCTGCTGCATTAGCCTCACTAGCTGCTGCATTAGCCTCACTAGCTGCTGCATTATTAGAGGAAGTCTGTGAGTTTATAGAGTAAGTATAAGCACTATTAGAAGAAGATGCTGCACTATTCTTATAGGATAAAGCATTAGCTTCACTTATTGCAGCATTATTAGCACTTGTACTAGCACTATTCTTATAGGATAAAGCATTAGCCTCTGAGGTACTAGCACTATTCTTATAGGATAAAGCATTAGCTTCACTTATTGCAGCATTATTAGCACTTGTATTAGCACTATTCTTATAGGATAAAGCATTAGCTTCACTTGTTGCAGCATTATTAGCACTTGCAGCAGCATTAGCCTCAGCCTCTAGAGCTGCACTTAAACTAGGAGCTACAAGAGTATCCCCAAATTCTGTCTGTGTAGTAGCTACCTCTAGGTATACTATACTAGCTAATAATGGAGCACTAAAGAATAGAACACTATTATCCACTACTTGCCACTTATCTACAGGGACTAAATCTTCTGACTTAGGAGTGGTAGCTCCCCTCTTCCAGATATTATCGGGATACCTCCAATTAGCTTGGTCTGTAGTACCATCCTGTAATACATCCCCTGTACCATCTGCTGGTAATGTATTATCATATATAAATACATAAGGTCTAGCATACTGTTCATTTCTAATGATAAAATCACTAAGAAATCTAGTAGTAATACCATCTGCATTAAAACTCTTTTTTGAAATCATTTAATTTTCTCCTATACTCTAGCTGACCTTTGATGGTACAGCATCTCTATATTTAATGTAGCTAATTCAAACCCCTTATCTTTATAATCTTCATTCTCTCTAAAGACTACCTCAACATTAGCAGAATTAGCCAGTACAGTAACTTTATTATCATTTTTAAATACTCTACTATAAGTTATATCTTTACCTATATTATCTGCATCAGGGGTAAGATAAGCTAATGTAGGATTGCTTAATTGTGTCTCATAATAGGAGTTATTAGTTGTAGTATACTCAATAGTCCTTATTTGAAGTCTTCCTCTACTTGTCCCTCTTTCTTCTCCATCTCTCCAATAGAATTGTTTAAACCTAATGATACTAGGATAATAAGAATATACATATGAACCTCTTCCTACTACTGTTTTAATATCCCTATAATCTATAGTTGAAATATCCCCAGTAACCTCTAATTTAATAATACCTACCATACCAGAAGAAAACAAAATATATAATGAGTTATGTACTATGTTTATATCTATTACAAAATCATCAAAGCTCCACTTATGGAAGGCATTTTGTAAGTCTTTCTCTCCTATAGAAGTAGAGGTCAATACAATTATGTCCTTAGAGGTTGCTCCTTCTTGTATAAATGTATATCCTAATACATCATGCCCTAATATTTTAGATACAGTAGAAGGAATAAAAGAAGGAATATGAATAGTAAGAGGGGTAGCTTCTGTTATCTGATAAGTATTATATGCTACTTTATATCTGAATAGCTGCGCATATCCTCCTGAGATAGAAGTAAAATATATCTTATTACCAATAGCAATAGGTTTAGTATCCTTATTAAAGGTATAGTTTGATAAGGTCTCTACATTTACAGTATTAGGAGTAAGTGTACTATTCCCTGAAGATAGAGTAAATTGAGCCCTATCTGAAAATAACACTAAAGTACCAGTAGTAGTAACTACATCTCTTAAGGCTGTAACATTAGTAGTAGATACAGAAATATCTATTGGGTCATCATCCAGAACCTCTTGAACTGTTTGCCCAAAGAAGTTTCCATAGTCTCCTGTAGAGGATAGTACTACACCATCTACAGTCAAAAACCCTAGTCTATTCTTATGGAAGAATATCCTACTAATATTCTTTCCTATAAAGGAAGGAGCTTCATTTGTAGTCTCATCTCCTACTAATCTATCCTTCCAAGCATTACCAAGTAAAGTAGTTCCGTCAGATGACACTTTCTTGTAAGTATCTACAGTAAATACTCTATTTCCACTACCATCTGTTAAGCCATATAACACATGAGGCATATTACTGACATTAATTTCGTATGTAGCATAAGGATTTCTAGTCTCAGTCCAAGTCTCTTTAGTGGCATCATATTTTAAGAAGTAATCATCGTCCTTACTAGATGTACCTCCTGATACTCTTACCGTAAAGCCATCCATACTAACACCTCCTATAGTTTTAGGAAGTTTAGCTGGAAGTTTACTAGCATCATCTATTTCTTTCCATACACCTAGTGAAGCTTGATTACCAAATGAGTCTTCAAATTCCCATTGAGCTATTGCTCCTGACTTTACTATAAATGCTCCTTCTGATGTGTATGTAGTTCCTAAAGCAGTATTATCAGGGTAAGCAGTGACTAAGTTACCATTAGCATCTTTACATTGCCCTGTTACTAATGCTGTTGCTATCTGTTCAGCTGTCAGCTGCTCTTTAGTAGCTGCATAAGGAGTAGTAGCTTTATACCCTTGTTTTGATACCCCATTAAGCTTATAAGTGTACCCCTCCATCTTAGACCCAGCATCACTTGTAGTTGCATCTCCTGTAGTTTTTTGAGCTGTTACTACCCCAGTAGTTTTCTTAATCCAGTAAAAGGCTAACTTCTCCCACTTATCTATCTCTGCTTGAGTTCCTATTGTAGTATTCATTGTAGGGGATACAACAGAGTTAGTAATAAATGTATGGTCTCCTATTGTTACAGCATCTAAACTCTCTCTAGGAGTCTTATTTAATGTATTAAAATAAGGGACATACTGTTCATGTAGGGGGTAATTATCATCTAGTGTATTAATGTTATATACTCTTAAAGTAGCAGTTGAGTCTATCACTACTAAGTATTGCTCATTCCCTGTACCTCTATCATAAGAGTAAGTATACGTTGTAGCATCAGGAGTTATTACATTTCCTGAAGAGTCTAGCAGTTTAATAGCTGTAGATATAGGGTTTCTCCTTAGTACTCCTCTAGCTAAAGAGGGCATACAATTAGTCATCTCCTCTACTTGAGACTCAAAAGCCATTTCATCTGCTTGTTGAGATACACCAGCTGTTATATTCTTAAGTGTATGATTTATAAGCTTACTACCCATTAATATTTTCTCCTATCAGCTGCTCCATATAGCCCCTCTATTAAGTAACCATTATGTACTCTAGTATTTACTCTTTTATTACTTAATCTATAGTCACTTAGTTGTAGTTGGAGTCTTTGTAAGTTTACTAAAGCATCTTGTTCATCTATCTCTGTAAATTTAGCTAACTCTGTAGAACCTATTACACTCTGTTGAAATTTTCTTGCCGCTCTTAGGGATATATACTCATAAGCTTCAGGAGGAAGTTCTTGGTAGTCTATTAACCATATAACATCTCCTTTAATCCTCTTATCTATCTTAAAAGTCTTTTTCTCTATATCGTATATCTGACCCTTCTTTAATACATACTTATTAGGGTATGGAGTATATCCAAAGTCTACTTTTAAAGTATTAGGAGGCATAGCTATAAACCCATTAGAGTCTGGTGTTAGTTCAAAGTCATAGTCAGTATTGAAATACCACCCTCTAGCTTGTACCTCTATCATTGTTCTCTTAATAATCCTACTAGCTGTTTCCCCATCTGTACCTAATGGTATTGATTTAGGGTCAGTCCCTTCCACAAAGGGAGACTCTCCTATAGACAGTAAGGATGTATTAATCATATCTAGGAGTGACTTACTCCATACAGTCCCATCTTGAAAAATTGTTGTACTCATTTATTTTTTATCTCCCTTTAATTAATATAATAAGAGCCTCCTAAGAGACCCCTATATGCTAATTAGCCAGCATTAATAACTACCATACCAGTAGGATTAAGAGCTCCCATACCAATAGCATAGAAGCTAGTTAGTTGGTAACCTAATCTACGGAAATCATAGTTAGACTCAGACTGAATATCCATTGCTTTAACTACACCTGCAACATCCTTAGTGAACATTAGTGCAATTAGTTTAGGATTAGCTACTTTATCTAAATGGTTAGATGTAAGTACAGTAAACCCTGCAATTTGTTTAAACTTACCTGAGTCAAGTCCACCATTCCCATTTGTCCAGTCAGCATTTACCCCTCTAGTAGATTGTACAATATTGTAGTAATCTTCAGGAGCAACTACAACATTAGGAGTATCTACTACATTTTTACTATCTAGGGCAGTTTTACCTTTATAGAAAGCCTCAATAATAGCATTACCTTTTGCTTCAGCTGTTGTTGCTGCTATATATCCTGTAGCTACTATAGTAGATGCTGCTTTTTGTCCTGCTAATGGTGTCATAGCTGGTACAGTATTACCAAGTAGTTTGAATACATCCTTATCAATCTTAGTAGCTAGTACTTGTCCTGATTGGAATGCTAACTCACTACGCACTTCATACTGTGCAAGTTTCTCATCAAGAGTATCAAGGAAGTGAGAGTGTACATAACGGGTATTTACTGTAATAGTAACCTCATCATTTGCGAGTACTTTACTCACTACTTCATCCCCTCTTACATGTGTTTGGATATCTGCTTCATTTGCTTCTCCTGTTACAATAAACTGAGAAGATTTACCTCCTGAGATTGTACGAGATTTAATTAGACCTAGTCCAATGTTTCTCTCACGAAATGCTTTAATAACCTCTCCTGTGTACAGTTTAAGTGCTGTACTACGTGAAGTATCCTTATTTGGGAGAGTTGCGACCATAGATGCCATATATTTATTTCCTTTGCCATATAGGACTTATTACTACTTATGTAGTGTAGGTGTAACCCTTAGTTAGTATATCAATAATATACACACTTACCTTATCAAAATAATTATTCTGAGTTTATCTATTCCATCTACCCTTGAGTAGAGTTACTAGGACTCAATAGAACCACTAGGAGAGAGTTTAGTGGCTCAAGTGAGTCCTAGTGAGGACTCTTAGAATATGTCAGACTTAGCCATCTTCTTTTCTACTCTTTCTCTAAACTTAGGATTATTAGCATATTCAGGAGAACCTACATCTTTAAAGAACTCTTCTTGAGTCTTATATCCTTGTGTTGGTAGAGACTGAGGTTCATTAGTATGTAATACATCTGTAATATTAGTGGCTTCCTTATAGGAGTCCATGAGGCCTTTGATAAGAACTCTTTGTACTGATACAGTACTAGTAGCTAGTGCTCCATTTAGGGCTTCAGCTTCAGCTTCTCCTTGTGTCTCTGATAACCAAGAAGCAGCCTCTGTTACTTCATCTAGGGAAATACCTAAAGGAGATAATACAGCATCTATAGCTTTTTGTTGTTTATAAGCAGCATATTCAAACTGTTCTTGTACTTCTTGGACATCAACCCCTAGTTTGGATAATGCTTCTGCATCAAACTCCCCAGTTTCTACATACTGCTTGTAGTACTCCTCTAGGTCAATTTCATCTGCTTCTTCTTCTTCACCATCTTTAATAGGCGCTTCCTCTACTTCCTCCTCACCTACTTGTCTAGCTTTAAGTTTCTCTAATTCAGTGTAGGCTTTAGCAATCTCTTCAGCTGACTTACCCTTAAATTTCTCAGGTAATTCAAACTCTTCTTGCTCACTAGGGAGTACTACTTCTTCTTCAGTAGACTCTCCTAGTGCTTCTTGTATCTCAGTCTCATTTAATACTGCTGATGCTACTTCTTCTTGTGGTGTAGTAGCTACACTCTCTCCTGTATTTTCCATTATAGTTACCCCTTCTTACCTTTATATTTAAAATATTCATCCCAACTTTTAAAGTCAGCTCTATACTTAGTCTGTGTCTCTTTCTTTGAAACTACTTTCTTTTCTGCCATTATTACTTACCTCCTTTCATTCCAGCCTTAAAGCCTTCTAATTGTTGTTGTTGAGCTACTTGTTGTTGCTGAAGTTGCATCTGCTGCTGTTCTTCTTGTTGTATCTGTTCAGGAGTCTTGATTAACCCCTCTGAACTTACTCCAAGAGCTGTAGCTACTTCTGCTAAGTACCTATCAATATTCATGTACTTAGTCAATACATCTCCTCCAAGCTGTGCAACTGACTGTAGCATAGTGTTAAGATTTTGAAAATCTCTCTCTCTACTAATAGCACTAATACCTGTAGTAATACTAGGTGTAGCCACTTTTAGAGCGTCAGGTGAGAGTTCTTTTAGCATTAGTGTTATCAAAGGCTTCTGAAATTCATTAGCTAGTACACTAAAGATACCTCCCAATGTAGACTCTAATTCTGCTACTGTGGCTCTTACTTCAGCTGCTGTAGTTCTCTCTGAGTCTCTAATCTGCCCACCTAATACAAGAAAGGCTTTAGCTATTCTCTGCTCTAACATCTCCATAAGCTTTAAAGGAACTTGTAAATCTGCTGTTTTATTAACTTGTAATGTACTGACTTCTCTCTCTAAGTCCCCTAATACAAACTGCCCATTTCTAGTATTATTTAAGTCTTCTACCTTTAAAGTAGAACCTGCTCTTAAACCAAATAAGTGCATAGCAGATATCCCACTGCCTTCTACAATAGTCTGAGTTAATCCTTCTAAGCTTCTTAAATCTCCCAAGTACTGTTCCACTAATCCTCTTCCATATGACTCATTATTAACAGTATTCCATCTTAAAAATAAGTATGGTAAATCTTGTTCACTATAAGTTTTTATAGTTCCTTCTATTACAATTCCAGCTACCTCTTGCTTTACTATATACTTAGTTTCTTCCCTCATAATAGTAGTATATATGTCCACTTGTTTGAAGCCTTCTGTAGTATCATTAGTCTCCTCAGTTAGGCCTTCTTTAGCTTCTATCTGCTCCTGTACCTTTTCAGGAAGGACTTCCCAACTAATCTTCTCTTTAATTACAGCATACAATAAGTTACCTATATAGTCTCTCTGCACTACATATTGATAAGGACTGAATACTTTAAAAGTACCATTCTTTACTTTATACATAGCAACATTACCTGTAACTATTAAAAGCTTAACTGCTTCAAATACAGGAACTCTAAGAGCTTGTTGATTAATCATCTCTATTACTTCTTGCTCAATATCTGATAACTCACTATCTAACTTATTCTCTTCATCAGGGGATAAATCTTTAGTTACTTTACTATCAGGAAGTAATCTAAAAAATACACCAGAAGGAGGTAGTAGTGCTACTAACAGCTTACTAGCTAGTACATTTACACTACTACTACCAATACTATTATATGGAGTTGGAAGTATATCTGACTGATTATGATTATCTGTTTGAGGGAAGATATAAGGAAGAGTTAATTGAGCACAATCTCTCCAAGTAGGCTCTAAAGACTTTCTAAGTCCTAGAACCTTCTTGTATAGTTCTTTACCTTTTACTTGTTTTAATTCTTTCTTGTCTTCTATCATACATGTATTCCTTGTGAAGCACCAGCATTTATTCCTGTAGACTTAGTAGATACTGTAGGTTTCTTACTTACTAAAGGTATTCTTAAAGCCCTAGCTCCTAGTTTTTTAATTTTTAATTTCTTCTTCTTAGCAGCAGCTTCATCATAGGTAGCATCTGTACCACTACCTACAGTACCTAGACCATTCCCAACTGATGTCTTAATAGTAGGGGATGATGTAGTAGTCTTTGCTACCTTTTTGTATCCTCCCCCAAATAAGCCTCCTATACCTCTAGCCCCCATATCTATAACATCATTAACTCCTCTAAGAGCCTCATCTGCCGCATTGTTAGCTTTTCTAAGCATCTTATCTACATCATTATTAGTGTTTCTAAGACCTTTATCAATCTCCTTATTAGCATCTCTAACTAACTTATCAGGAGTCTTCCAAGCATTAGTGCCTGCATCTGCTAAAGTTTGATTAGTATCTCTTAAAGCTTTATCTACTGTGGAATTAGTATCTCTTAAAGCTTTATCTACTGTGGAATTAGTATCTCTTAAAGCTTTATCTACTGTTTGTACTCCATCCTTTTTAGCTTTCTTGACTGCTGTTGTAGTAGTATTTAAAGGGTCTTTAGCAAAACCTGCTATATTTCCTCCTGCTTTCTTAGATTTCTTAGATATTACTCCTCCTGCGTGTTTAAAAGTTCTTGACAACCAACTCATTATTTAATCTCCTCTTGTTTTAAGTGTGTAGCACCTACTTTAATCTTTATACTCTCTATCAAAGCTCTCTGACCTTGTAATACACCCTGTTCATAAGGAGTCTGTTCTTTAGTTGGCAGCTTGTTTGGGTATCTCAGTTCCAGCCACTCTATCAGTTGTGGTATCTCCATCTTCTATCTCCTCTATGTATAGTTCACTCTCATCTACTATAGGAAAAATATTCTCTTCAAAGAGTTCTGCTGGTGTCATATACTCTTCCCCTAGTTTTCCTTGTTCTTTTGATATAATATAACTACCTGTAACATTTAATACAAAATCTATATCTATTTTGCCATCTGTTAAATCTTCTGCTTCTCTTAAGCAATTAAATGCAGTAGTCATTAATTCTTCTAATTTTATACTTCGCTCTTTCATAATCTCTCTCCAATTTTTTAGCTAATTTTCCAATCCAGTAAGTGGGTATTAATATAGTATACTATATAAAGTAAGCCCCCCTTACCCCCCTATAAGTATTTCCTAAATCTACCTCCTAATGATATATACTACATATATAATACATAGTATATTATTATCATCAGTGTGGTTAGTTTGAGGTTTCTACTCATAGAAATAGTAATAAGTACCATACAATTTTTAAAGCCTAAGGTGACTCTGTATGTTACTAGTAATAGAATACTTATTACTTTCTTCTAAAGCGTAGACTTATAGCATAAAATACTAATACTACCCTCTAAAGCTCCCTTATATAGGGGCTTATAGGGCATACTAATATGTATTATTTCTTACTTCATCCCAAGTGCCTTTAGTGGCATTTTGAGTGTACTCTGTAACCTTACCCTCAAAGAAGTTAGTAAGTACTACTGCTTCTGTAATCTCATCCATAAATGGTATAGGGTTCTTCTCTATATCATAGTTAGCTTTAAAGCCTAGAAGTTTCAATCTTTGGTCTGTAATATACTTTACATACTCCTTCATTACTTCTTTATCTATATGAGGTGGATTAAGTTCATCTATAAGATTACACTCCTTCTCTACTAAGTCCCTAGCACCTTGATATATTCTTCTCTTAATTGTATCATCAAATACATCTAAGTTTTCTTTAACAAATGTTCTAAATAGCCAACTATTAGATTGTACGTGCTGCTCCTCATCTTTGATAGACCACTCTACAATAGTACATAATCCTTTGTACTTATTTTCTTTCTGGTATAACAATAACATAGCAAACTGAGCAAACAAACTAACACCTTCTGTTAGTCCTGCGTATACTGCTAACATGTACATAATGTCCTGTCTATATCTATAACTAATATACTCTGTTAGTGTCTTGTTAGTGTTAGTGGTATAGTAATCTTTCTCATATTCCTCATACTTAAGTACTTGTGCTTTTTCTACAAAATCTATTTTATCTGCCATAATAGGGTCTTCTAAGTACTCTCCATAGAACTCACCATCTAATCCTAGACTCTCTGTAAATAAGGAGTAGGCGGATATGTGTGTATTCTCCCTATCTGCATTACCTCTTAGCATCATAGTAACTTCTACTGGTTTAAATATTCTAAGGAGTACATCATACCCGTGTGCTACTTCTACATCATTCTGTGTGAATAGTCTCATTACATTCCTAATAAACTCTGCCTCTTGTACTGAAGCTTTAGTGTAATCTTCTATATCTGAGGCAAGAGGAACTTCATCCCAATGCCACACCATCTTATCATGTCTATCCCAATGCTCAAATGCTTCAGGATAGTGCATAGGTTTAAACTGTCTTCTTGCTTTTAATAAACTCATCTTGTCTCTCCTTTATGCACAACCAATGCAAGTATCTTTTTCTAGTTCTATTCTATTTACTTGTCCTGTTGTTGCTCTATTTATTGATGTACTTCTTAGGTAATATAATGTCTTTAGTCCCTTTTCCCAAGCTGCTATATGTACATCATATAATACTTGTTTACTCACATCTGCTGGTAAGAATATATTAGTACTTATTCCCTGTGATACATTAGGAGTTAGAGTAGCTATATTTCTAATTATAGCAAAAGGATTAATCTCATAAGCTGTTTTAAATACCTCTTTATCTTCTTTACCCATCCAAGCTAGTTGTTGTACTGAGCCTTGATGCTGTAGTATATCTCTCCATACATCTTCTGTATTCTTACCATACTTTTCTAAAGTCTCTTCTAAGTACTTATTCTTAATAGTATAGCTCCCTATCTTAGTCTTAGCTGTATATACATTACTTACTCTAGGGTCTATACCTTGAGAGGCTAGACCACATAGTGTACTAATACTAGCTGTAGGGGCTACTGCCATAGTATGAACATTTCTTTTAGTCTTAGAGATAGGAGCTGTGCCTTTCTCTTTAGCTAATACATTATTACTTTTTTGTAGTTCACTAGCTACATGCTTACCTATCTGTTCTGTTAAGTAGTAAGTGGCTAATGCCTCATAAGGTAGATTTTTCTTTTGTAGTAATGAGTGGTAGCCCATATAACCTATACCTATACTTCTCTCTTGTATTGCACTATGTCTAGCCTTTTCAAACCCTTCCATACCCTCTGTTAGGTCTATAAAGGACTGTAGTATGTTATCAGTAAATCTATGAATATCTTCTATAAACATAGGGTTTTCTTTCCACTCATCATAGTATTCCAAGTTTAGAGATACAAGACAACATACTCCTGTATTATCTTCATCTGTATATAGGAGTATCTCACTACAAAGGTTAGATGTAGTAACTTCCCTATTAAGCTCTTTATACTCTTCTGGATTAGCCTCATTTACTGTATCACTAAACATAATATAAGGCTCACCTGTCTCAATCCTAGATGTAAGGATTTTAGTAAATAAATCAAAAGCATCTACAACCTTTATAACTTCACCTGTCTTAGGACTAATAAGTTCCCACTCTTCTCTATTAATTACTGCTTTCATAAACTTATCAGGTAGTACTACACCATGATGGATATTAGGGCTTCTTCTTTCCCTATCTCCTGTAGGTCTTCTAATGTCTATGAACTCTTCAATCTCAGGATGGGAGATATCTAAGTATACTGCCTGTGAGGCTCTTCTTCTACCCCCTTGAGATACAGCTAGAGTAGACTTATCAGATACCCCAATGAAAGGGATAATACCACTAGATTTGCCTCCATTACCTACAGCCTCTCCAATGCCTCTAACGTCAGACCAGTCAGTTCCAATACCCCCTCCTAGAGAACCTAGCCAGTTATTCTCATGCCAAGTATTAAATATACCCTCTTTTGTGTCAGATACTTTATTAGTGTAACAAGATATAGGTAATCCTCTTGATGCTTCTCCTGCATTAGAAGAGGGAGGTGTGGATGGGTGAAACCAATAATTATGCAAGTAACTAGATATTCTCTCCTTATGTTTTCCATCATCTGAATATGCACTAGCTACTCTCTCTACCCAAGCACTATAGTACTCCCCTTCTAGGAAGTAGCTATCTTGATATAAGTCTTTAGAGAACTGAGGAAGTCCCTCCCAACCTCTATTGTTCATTTTTAAACCCACTATGATTATTCTCCTCTTTCTTTTTCTCAGGGTTCTTACTACAAGCTTCAGCAAAGGGACAAAATCTACACATCCATCCTATGTCACAATCACAATCAGGTTCTTTATCTGCTGTTGCTATAGCTAGTTTCCCTTTTATATAGCTATCTACTGTAGGTATAGGCAGTAAATCTAGCCATACCTCTTGATATTCTGGTAGTGGGTCATATGAGTTATGCCCTGCTATAATCAAGTAGATAACAGCCTTATCTTCAATATCAAACATATCTTTAAATAACCATCTATAAATAGATAACTGTAGTTGTTCTTTCTCTTGTTCTGGTTTAGGGTTAGGGTTAGCTTTAGTGCCAATCCCCATAAACTTCTTAGCTGGGTATAGTCCTTTAACTTTATAGTCTCCTAATTGCCACTTATTAATACTATACCTCCAATCTAGTCTATCTGTTGTTCCCCCAATTCTTATACCATTAGGTAGTGTTCTCACCCAAGATAATTCTTGTACTACCCCATCTAAAGATTGTTTTTCAAAATACTCATGTACTGCACTACCTATAAGGCTTTTCATCCCTACTTTCTTTGTATCCTTCTCTTCCATATCTGCATGTACTTGCATCCATAACTGATAAGTAGGCTTACATAAATCTGTAACTGAAAAGTCACAATCCTTACTACGGTAATTACTGACCATAAGTTCCTCAATTCTTCTACTCATCCTTTATTCTTCTCCAATACTCTTTCTTTGTATAACTCAAGGTAGTGTATAGCTTTATCTATATCTTCTAGTTTGTTGTCTTTATCTCTTAGAATATATTTTAATACATTCCCTCTATAGAAGTCTAGCTTATACTCATCTATTACATCTAGGGGCTGAATGTTATGTTTTGCATAATGGTCGCCACCTACTTGTCTAAAGGAA
>Ga0256829_1002334_pt1 | contig 14239 bp, 14 predicted proteins | sample 131447metaG_FD_185979 | JGI IMG/M metagenome (GOLD analysis project Ga0256829, IMG submission 185979) | Hydrothermal vent microbial communities from Lau Basin, Pacific Ocean - 131-447 | ecosystem: Environmental > Aquatic > Marine > Hydrothermal vents | place: Pacific Ocean: Lau Basin | collected...
TATCGTCACATCTTCACCCCTTAGTGCATCAAGTATATTTTGTGCATAATCATATAGTGAAATTGGTGTTTCATCTTTGTATTTTATACCGACTCCTCCACCGATGTCGAAAAACCTTATGTCTATGTTTGCTGATTTTAGACTTTTTAACAGATTTGCCATGACTGATGCAGCCTCTTTAAATGGCAGCGTCTCTACAATTTGACTGCCTATGTGATAGTGTATGCCAACAGGAGTAAGATTTTGGGACCTGTTTGCATAAAGATACATCCTTTTTGCACTTTGAATATCTACGCCAAATTTATTTTCATGGAGTCCTGTGGAGATATATGGATGAGTTTTTGGATCTATGTTTGGATTGACTCTTATACTGATTCTAGCACTCTTATTTAACTCTTTTGCGATTGTTTCAACTCTTTGCATCTCCTCTTCGCTCTCAAGATTTAACATCAATATATCTTTTTGCAAAGCCTGAGATATTTCAGAATCTTTTTTGCCAACACCACTAAATATAATCTTATATTTATCAATTCCAGCCATCAATGCTCTATTTACCTCACCAATAGAGACACAATCACACCCTGAGCCCATACTCGCCAAATGTTTTAAAACAGACAGGTTTGAATTTGCCTTTACTGCATAGCAAATCATGGATTTTCTTGCCTTAAATGCCTCTTTTAAGTCGCTATAATTTTTTGTAATTTTATCAAAATCATACACATACAAAGGAGTATCATATTTATTAGAAAGTTCTTTAAACTCAATCATATAAAACCTTATTTTTTAGTAGAGTCTATTTTATCCAAAAAATAAGAAAAAGAAAATTAAGAGAGTGATATTATAAAATTTACTCTTTAAAGTATGAATACAAAGAGGCGATGGATAGCATAGAGATTGGAAGTACGATCGAAATCTCTGGCATCAAAACAGAACTTAATGCTAGTTTTGATAAAAGGAACAGAATTCCCCATACAATAATACCAACGAAAGAGAGTACAAACGATGTAATAGTTAAATTATGGTACCTTGAAATCGTTGGCATCTTAACCATAAAAATTAAAATTAACAGGGGGGCAAAAAAAGGCAACAATAGTTGTGAAAATAATATCGTTTTAATGCGGCTTGTATCTAGCCCCTGTGCATCATAAAATTTTAAAGCATCAACAGCATCAAGTACAGAGAGGTTTACTTTTCCTTTATAGATATTATCTATAATTTGAGGTCTAAAATCTTTCAAAGCCTCCATCTTATTAAATTTCTGGGAAAACAATCCTTTATCATCCAAAGTATCAACTTTTGGCTTTATTATCTTTTTAACACCGTATAAAATCCAATTTTTCTCCCTATAATAACCTTTTTTTGCAGATATGATAGAGATAATATCCCTATCTCTTACTCTAAAAATCTTTATATCACTAGCCTCTTTTCTTATGGGATCTAACTTCTTAAAATATATATATTCGTCTCCATTTTTCAAAAATAGATCTCTTGTTGTCGTAGAGGTTTGGTTAAACTTGAGTATATTCTCAATATACTCTCCTGCATATGAAAACTTTGTAAATGTTAATAAAATATATACAACAATTATAGATAAAGCTGTAAAAAATATAGGTTTTACAAAAGATTGTCTACTGATTCCAAATGCATACAGACTCACCAACTCATTCGATTTTATCATAGTGCTCACAGTAGCAACCATGGAAAAAATTACAGATAGAGGCAATACATAATTGATAGCATACATACCTTGAAACATCATATATAGAAGTTGCAAGTTTGCAGAGTTTGGTAGCTTTTTATAAGTTGTCAAAAAATCAATACCAACATAAAAAATCTCAAGTGCTGACAGAATAATAAAGAAATTTTTTAAATATTGAAATATTAAATATCTATGATATGTTTTCATTCTATTTTCATTGTATATTTTTGTGCAACTTTTTCCAATTCTTCACTCAATAGTTCCATGCTTGCCATTTTTGCCATTTTAACCACATCGGCTAATTTATCTTTTTGAGCGAACGAGAAATCAGACAAAACATGTGAGATTATCATATCCTTATTTTTAGGTTTACCTATACCAATTCTAACTCTTATGTAATCTTTTCCTATATGATTATCTATAGATTTAAGACCATTATGTCCACCATTTCCGCCACCAAATTTGAATCTTAAAGTTCCAAACTCTAGGTCTATATCATCATGAATTATTATTGTTTTTGAAGGTGAAAAATAACTACTTACCGACTCAACACTCTCTCCAGACAGGTTCATAAAAGTCATAGGCTTTAAAAATAGTGTATCTTTGTGTTTATACAGTTGCCCCTTGAAATTATTTTTATTGATAGAGGTGTGGGAGATGTCACCCAAAAGAGCATCTATAACCATAAAACCTACATTATGTCTGTTTTGTCTGTATCTCTCTTCTGGGTTACCAAGTCCTACAATTAGATTCATAGAATTACTTAGCTTTTATAACTCCAACTACAGCGATTCTATCTTCGTCCATCATTTTGATGTTGTCATCAGTTTTTATATCTCTAACCAAAATAGTGTCTCCAACATCCAAATCACTTACATCTAGAGTAAAGTTTTGCGGTAAATCTTCAGCTTTACACTTAACACACAATCTCTTCTTGGAGTGTGCTAAAACACCTTTGTTTTTAAGTCCTTTTGGAGTACCTGTGGTCACCACTGGAACCAAATATTTTGACAAAACACCAGGAAGTGCAACTCTTAAATCAACATGTAAAAAAGTATTCTTTACAGGGTGCTTTTGATACTCTTGTATAACAACATTTAACTCTTGGCCTCCAACTTTTACAGGAAATGCGAGTGTGTTTTTGTTTCTAACCGCTTTTACGAACTCATTTTGTTTAAATGCCGCATTGATATTTTCAATACCTTTTCCGTAAATATTGGCAATTAGATATCCATCTCTTCTAAGCTCTTTAGTAGCTTGCTTTGTGATACTCTCTCTAACTATACCTTGTAACATATCTATCCTTTTTGAAGTTAAGTGCTCTATGCACTTTTTATAAGCTGATAATTATACATAAACTAAACTAAATTATTTCTTTAAGCCTATGATATCTTTATCCACGATTGTATCTGCTTCATTTTGCTTTCTCTTTCTATGTGCAACATCTGCATCATAATAGTCAATATCCATAGCTAAATCATTCCTACTAGTTGCATTTTGCAGTGCCTCTTCTTCAGAAATTTTCCCTGCCGCATACAGAGATAAAAGAGACTGATCAAAAGTTTGACACTTATATACATCCTTTCCTTCTTTTATGGCGTCTGTGATTTCAGCATCTCTTCCTTCAAGTATCAGATTTTCTATTCTGGCATTTTTCACCAAAATCTCTACAGCTGCTGTTCGTTTTCCATCAATCGTCCTAACCAGTCTTTGAGAAACCACACCTTGTAGTGTTGAAGATAGTGACATTTTTATCCTGTTTTGCTCACTTCCTGGGAACATTCCTAGTATCCTGCCAATCGTCTCCTTTGCATCAACCGTATGCAAAGTGGAAAGAACTAGGTGACCAGTTTCAGCCGCATGCATGGCAGTCTCTATGGTCTCTAAGTCCCTCATTTCACCAACCAAAATGACATCAGGGTCTTCTCTTAGGGCAGCTCTTAGGGAGTCTGCAAAAGAGATAGCGTCTTGACCTACGGCTCTTTGGTTGATAATAGATTTATCGTCCTTATAAACAAACTCCACTGGGTCTTCTATAGTTATTATATGCTTTGATGCTTCTTGATTTATACTATTTATCATAGCAGCCAAAGTTGTGGTTTTTCCACTTCCTGTTGGACCTGTTACCAAAATTAAACCTCTAGGTATTGCACAAAAAGAGTGTAGTACATCTGGAAGCTCTAACGTCTCGAGAGTAGGTAAACTTGTCGGTATCGTTCTAAAGACTGCTGAAATTCCATCAACTTGAAAAAATACATTAACCCTAAACCTGTAGTTATCATTTAACTTAAATGTAAAATCCAAGTTTTTAGCTTCAACTAAATCTTGAAATCTTGATCTTAGAAGTTCTTTCGCTAACATCAAACTATCTTCGTGTGTTATAATCTCTTTAGATAATGGCACAATACGACCATTAATCCTACCTCTTATATTTGAGCCACTTTTTACATGTAAATCACTTCCATTTAGTTCTACTAATTTACTTAGATAAAACTTTAGCTTTTTAGTCATCTCAAAAGTCAATCTATCAATATCGACATCATACTTTTTATCTTGCATAATAAAATCTCCCCTCTAAGCTAGCGTATCTAAAATTTCTTTAAAAGCACTTTTAAAAGAGACTACCCCCTCTTGCATCAATTCCTCATAAACCTTTTCTATATCGATCTTTTTTATCTTTAATTGCTCAAAAAAGGCATCTACACACTTCTGTTTTTTTATCTCTTTTAACTTCTCTTTTGAGTTTACAAAATATTTTATCGTGTTAAGCGGAGCTGTATTTATTGAATTTTTACAAAGCAGCTCTTCTATATAGTAGTCTGCCTCTAGATTATCACCTTTTACACCTGTGCTTGCAAAAAGACATCTGACATTTTCTAAGCCAAAATTTTCAATCAAATCGTAGATTTTTAGAGCATTATATATGCCGGTTTTTGCTGTCGGCAAGCCCATCTCTTCTAGTTTGGCATCTAATTTTCTATCAAACCTGCTGACAAATACGCTAATAACAGCATTTGGCACTATTTTGTTTTTACACTTATCGCTACCCTTTTTAAAAGCATCAAGGCATTTTTGGGCTTGAGTAGGAGAAAAAATCAGTGTAGCATTTACATTTATTCCCTCCTCAAGTAGCACCTCCATAGCTTCATATCCACTATCTGTTGCTGGTACCTTAATCATGACATTTGGCATGCCAATCTTTTCATATAGTCTTTTTCCCTCTTTAATTGTAGCTATTGCATCATCACACAGAAATGGATCAACCTCTATACTTATAAATCCATCATCTCCATTTTCGTATAGCGGGAGTAGCTTTTGGGCTGCTTTTTTTATATCTTTTACAGCTATTGCTTCATATATATCTTTTGGATTTTTCCCTTTTAACTCTTTTATATCCTCTTTATAAGCTTGGGAAGTAAGTATGGCTGATTTAAAGATAGCGGGATTACTTGTCGCTCCATTGATTGTACCCTCTCTTATCAAATCTACAAACTCATCATCTAAAAAACTTCGCTCAACAAAATCACACCAAAGTGAAAATTTTAAATCCTCTATATACACTTGTCACTCCTCAAAATTTTTGTCAAATCTTTCTCTTCTATCACTATATTTGCCTCTTTTTTTAGAGCATCTTTGGCACAAAAAGCAACTCTAGTATCGGCAAATTTAAACATGGACAAATCATTTGCTCCATCACCTACGACCATAGTATCATTTCTACTAATTTTTAGTAAATATTGCAATCTTTGGAGCATATCACCTTTTGAAAATCCAAACATCATCTCTCCACCGACACTTCCTGTTAAGTATCCATCTTTTGCATGTAAAATATTTGAAAAATCGACATCATATCCTAGTATATCTTTTGCATGGGTTGTTGCATTTCTAAAGCCACCACTAAATACTATAACTTTATAACCCCTCTTCTTTAGCTCTTTTATAGTCTCTTTGGCTCCTGGCATATAGGGCAAATTATGACAAATCTCATCAACTTGTTGCTCTCTTAAACCCTCTAAATACTTCACTCTTGTTGTTAAACTCTCATAAAAATCTATCTTACCCTGCATGGCTTGCTCTGTGATTTGTGCAACTTTATCCTTTAGCCCCAACTCAAGTGCTAAAAAATCTATGGTTTCGCCATCCATCAAAGTAGAATCAAAATCAAAAACGCATAATTTCACTTTATATCCTTTGTTACATCATACAAGAAATCAATTTATATTCTTATAAAAACGCATAAATATTTTTATATTTTGGAATATTATAGTATAATATTTGCCTTAGTATATTTTTATCAAAAAATATAAAATTATTTAAAGGACAAGACAAGATGCAAATTTATGTTGGAAATATTTCCTATGCAACAACGCCAGAGAGTTTAGAGACCCTATTTGGCCAGTACGGCGAAGTTGAATCTGTGAAACTAATCACAGACAGAGAGACAGGTAGAGCAAAAGGCTTTGGATTTATTACTATGAATGATGATAGTGCAGCCCAAACTGCAATAGAAGAGCTTAATGAAAAAGAATTTGAAGGCAGAACTCTTAGAATTAACGAAGCTAGACCAAGAGAAGAGAGACCACAAAGAAGTTTTAACAATAGATTTTAATATAGTAGATTTAAAAAAAGGGGCTTCTCAGAAGTCCCTTTTTAATAGTGCCTCAACTTTCAAAATAGTCAACATACTATCATCTCGTTTTCCAACTCCATATATCATACCTTTGTCTGTATTTATAGTCTCTGGTGGCGGAGAAATTCTGCTTCTATTTAGACGAATCGCCTCTGTAAGCCTATCTATAACAAATCCTGCCGTATTATTCTCCCCTTTTAACACTATATATCTAGTCTCTTCAGTTTGGTTAACCATTTCTATATTAAACTTTTTTCTTAGATTAATCAAAGGAATCACATCGCCTCGAAGATTGAAAACACCTAGTACATAGTCTGGCACCTGGGGCACTCTCGTGTAGTCTATAGGCTTGATTATCTCTTGAATATTTAAAATAGGTATAGCATACTCTTCATTTCCAATGATAAATCCAACTAGCTGAACTATATCCTCTTCTATTTTTTCTGGCTCTTCAATCTGTTGTTGTTGCTTTTTCAAGACTTGACTTAATTTATCATTCATTCTTCTACTCCGCTAACAATTTTATATTTTTTCGTACTACACTCTCAAGATACTCTGGAGAATACGGCTTAGTGATATACTCAGTCATTCCTGATTCCACACCTCTTAGTCTATCTGATTTGGATGTCCTTGATGTTACTGCTATCAAAGGAAGGTTTTTATATTTTGAATATTTCCTTATTTCACTAGCTAGTGTATATCCATCCATTCGTGGCATCTCAATATCTATCAGTATAGCATCAAAACTATGATCTCCTGATTTTATCATATTTAATGCCTCTTGTCCATTTGCTGCCTCAACAACACTAATACCAGTAGGAGCTATAGATTTTTTCATGATATTTCTATCCATCTTACTATCATCAACCACAAGCACAAAATAATCACTAGGTTTCTCTTTTGTTCTTGCTTCAGTTTCGCCAGTTGCTCTTATATCAACTGTTACATTTTTAGCCAAATCCATCAATGCAGCCACATCTACAATCAAAGTAACTCTACCATCACCCCTAATAGTAGCTCCTGCAATTCCTTCTATGCCTTTTAAGTAATCGCCCATAGATTTTATAACTATCTCTTCTTGTCCTACTAAGCTATCAACTATAATTCCTAGTTTGGACTCAGCAAGACCAATTACTACGACATAAGCATGTTCACTATTGTCAAGTACTCTTTCGACTCCAAATATATCAGATAGTCGAACAAGAGAGAGAACTTCATCGCGAAGCCTTAACACATTTTTGCCCTCTATCGTATATATCTCTTCTAGCGGAATTCTTACAGTCTCTAAAACTGATGCTAGAGGAATCGCATAAAACTCTTCTTGAACTCCGACAAGTAGAGCTTGTATGATAGCAAGTGTCAAAGGAATTTTTAGTTTTATAACTGTGCCTCTATCAACTTCGCTATCTACATCAATGATACCATTTAACTTCTCTATATTTGTCTTCACAACATCCATGCCAACACCTCTACCTGATACGCTAGTAACAGATGCAGCAGTTGAAAAACCTGGTTTAAAGATTAGATTATAAGCCTCTTTATCACTCATACTATCTGCTTCTCTCTCGGTGATAATACCTTTTTCAAGGGATTTATTGCGAAGCATATCTGAATCCAAACCTTTTCCATCATCGACTATTTCTATGACTATATTGTTTCCTTCGTGGTAAGCTTTCAGCTCTATGACTCCACCCTCAGGCTTCCCCTTTAAGAGTCTTTCGTCGCCACTCTCTATACCATGGTCACAAGAATTTCGTATAATATGAACTAAAGGATCGCCAATCTCTTCAACAATTGACTTATCAAGTTCCGTATCTTCACCTGTAATTTTTAACTCTATAGATTTGCCAAGTTCTCTTGAAAGATCTCGAATCATCCTTGGAAATTTATTAAATACTTTAGCCACAGGAAGCATTCTTGTCTTCATAACTGCTATTTGCAAGTCAGTCGTTACAAGTGAAACAGAAGAGACGACTTGATTTAACTCTTCTAAAAACTTTTCGCCCTCATATCTCTCTTCAACATCATCATATATCTTTAAAAGTCTGTTTTTACCAAGAACTAACTCTCCGATTAGATTCATGAGGTGATCAAGTCGTTTTACCTCAACTCTAATTGTCTGCTCAATCGTACTAGCTGCCTGTTTTTTAGCTGGCATACTTTTTGGTTTTGGTTTTGGCTGCACCGAAGGCTTTGCTACCCTATTGGGAGTGGGATTTTCCGGCACTACTTTATCCTCACCTGTTTCTTTTTTCTTTTGCGCTTTTCTTTTTTTATCTTCCTCTTTTCTCTGCTTTAAAAGCCTTTCAATCTCAGCTTCAACTTCATCATCACTTAGATTGTTATAATCAATCTCTTCTTCTTCCTTGTGTGGTTCTTTGACAACCTCTTGTAGCTCTTCTGCTGCTTCTTTTTTTGACTCTGATTGCTGAACAGGTATATCATTTCCTTGTGAAATAGCATCAAGTGCGCTACAAATCTCTGATATATCCATGCCTATGTCTGTATCATTGCCATTATCTCTTATGCCAACTAAAAGTTCTTTCATCATATCTATGGACTTTAAAACAACATCCATAACTTCTGGTGTAATTTTAAGCTCACCTTTTCTCGCCTTGTTTAAGACATCTTCCATATGGTGGGTTAACTTTGTTAAAACATCAAAATTTAGAAAAGAGGAAGAACCTTTTACTGTATGAGCTACTCTAAAGATGCGATTTAGAAGTTCCAAATCTTCAGGGTTATTTTCAAGCTCAACCAAATCTTGATCAATTTGTTCGATTAACTCAAACGCTTCAACCAAAAAATCTTCTAATATTTCTTGAATATCATCCATGGTCAGGCCCCTTACTCTTCAGTCTTAATATGCGATTTAAGTACATTTGAAATTTCTCTGTAAAAAACCGCCGCATCAAATTTTGTTAGATAGGCTTCACCGCCCGCCTCTTTTCCTCTTAATTCACTAAAATGGTCACTTATTGAAGAGTTAAAAACAATAGGAACACTACTAAATCTATCATCATCTTTTACATTTGATGCGAAGTGAAAACCATCCATTTGTGGCATCTCAACATCGCTTATTATTATTTTTACCTCTTTATCAAACCTATCCCCATATATAGAGTACAGTTCTTCTAACTTTTTCAAACCCTCTATACCATCTTGAGCCTCTATAACTTTTAATCCCATCTTTTTAAGTGCATCACTTACCAATTTTCTAGCAACCTTACTATCATCAAGAACTAGTGCCGTACCTTCAAGCTGCATGATTTCATTAGATTCCATATCGGTTCTAGGCTTATAAAGACCAAGCTCCTCAACAACACTTTCAAGATCCAGAATCAGCAAGACTTCATCATTTTCTATCCTAGTAACACCTGTGATTTGACTCCTATCAAGTGTTCCCATGCCAGAGACAAATGATGCTGGCTCTATATCTTTCCAGCTTATCCTTCTTATTCTCTTGGCTTCGTGTACTATAAAGCCTATCAAGATATCACTAAACTCTGTTATGATAATTCTTGGTTTTAATTTTTGCTCCTGCGGTACTGTTATATTCATCCATCTAGCAAGGTTTACTACTGGAATCACAACTCCACGAAGATCAAAAATACCTTCAATGTAATCTGGAACACCTGGAATTTCTGTAAGATTAGGAATTTTAATAATTTCGCGAACTTTTGACACATTCACTCCATAGATTCCCTCGTATATCTTATCTCCATCTTGTTTCAAAATACGAAAATCGACCAGCTCCATTTCATTAGAGCCAACTTTTAGCACGTTGTCATCAAACATCGTAGCCCCTCATAATTTTTTTAGACTTTTACGATAAGTGTATCGGTATAAATTTTATATCTGGGGATAATTGTACAATAAAATAACTTTGATTGCACGCAAAAGATGAGAAATTTATATATTTTATGTAATCTATATCAAATGTTACATCTTGGTGATAGTGCCCTTCAGCGACTATATCGATGTTTGAAGTAGGATATCGAAGTAGTTTTAACTCTATCATATCTTTAAAGTTATCTATCTTGGCGCATATATCTTTTCTCTTCAAACCATCTAAAATCTTTTTTGATATGCAAAAGTAGCAGAGTTTATCAAAAAAATTAAGAACCCCTAGTAAAAAACTGCTCCTTATCACATGTGTAAAAAGCTTATGTTTAAAACCCCCATACTTATCGCCATGCAAAAGCAAAATCTTCTTATTGGATACCTCAAAAATAGTCGGTTGAGCATCTATATCTATAATTTTTATATTTTTAAATATCTTTTTTAGTGAAAAATCATGGTTGCCTTCAAAGTAAAATACCTCAATGCTCTGGGCGATTTTCTCTAGCAGAGTAATCTCTTTTTTATATATCTCTTTTAAATATGCCACTTCACCAACCAGCAAATCAAACATATCTCCCATCAAAAAGAGCTGGGTTGCTTCTATCTGTTTTGACTCAATCTTCATAAGAAAACGATAGAAGCCATCTTGCTGGCTATTGTCGTGAGCATCGCTGATAAAAACAGCTCCCTCTTTAATCTTATGGCACATAAGCAATAGTTGGGATTCCTAGATTTTCTTCGAGTCCACACATGATATTTGCATTTGCAACAGCTTGAGAAGATGAGCCTCTTAAGATGTTGTCTATAGCAGAATTTATATACAATTTTTTACCAACAACTTTTGCAAAAATATCACAAAAATTTGTACCACTTGGAGATTTCATATCTACTGGGTGGTTATATATCCTTATGTTTGGCTCATTTTTATAAAACTCTTTTAAAATTTTTAAAGGCTCTAGCCCCTCCTCTTTTAAAAGCATATAACTATCTATCATCTCACCTCGTATAATAGGAAGTAGGTGAGGGACAAAATTTATATCAAATTTTTTTTCACGATACTGCTCCATCTTCTCTTTTATCTCTGGCTCATGCCTGTGCATCAAAGGATTATAGGCAAATACATTCTCATCGATAGAGACAAAGTGGGTTTTATCAGTACACTTTTTCCCAGCCCCGCTCACTCCACTTTTTGCATCTATAAAAACAGGGTAACGCTCATCGATAAAATCACAAAATGGCAAAATTCCCAAAAGTGTAGCCGTAGGATAACAGCCTGGATTTGCAACTAAAGAGCTGTTTTTGATCTTTTTTCTATAAAATTCTGGCAAACCATATACAGAATTCGGGATATTTTCTCTGTCTTCGTGTTTGCAATAGTGCTTTTCATAAGTCTCTAATTCAAGCCTATAATCAGCTGATAAATCAACAACTTTCACTCCATATGCTAACAGTTTTTTAGCAAAACCCATAGAGGTCTTATGAGGAAGTGCCAAAAAAGCCAACTTTGCAACTTTTGCTATCTCTTTTGCATCACTCTTTAAAACATCTCCTTCTAGCACAGATTTTAGACTTGGGTGTAACTCTTCAACTCTTATGCCACCTTCACTATTTCCGATGTATTTAATCTCAAATTTTGGATGGGTTATCAAAAGTTTTAAGAGTTCAAGCCCTGTATATCCACTAGCTCCTATAATCGCTACAGGTATTTTTATCTCATCATTTTTCAAAATTTATCTCCTTGTAGCAAATACCTAGGATTTCATACTCCTTCTCTCCGACTGGCAACTTCACGATCACCTCATCCCCCTCTTCTTTTCCTAAGAGATGGCGAGAAAGTGGTGAGTGGTAAGAGATAAGCCCTGCATTTGGATCACTCTCTGTACTTCCAACAATCGTATATGTAAACTTCTCTTCACTATCCATATCTTCCAAAGTCACGGTTGAGCCAAACCTTACCTTATCATGTGGAAATTTACTCGGATCTACGACTTGGGCTCTTGTCAACAAATCACTCAACTCAGCGATTCTACTCTCTATAAAAGCCTGCTTCTCTTTGGCTGCATGATACTCAGAGTTCTCTTTTAAATCGCCATGACTTCTTGCCACATCAATCTCTATAACAATCTCTGGTCTTTGTACTTTTTTTAAATCATTTAACTCATCACACAATTTTTGAAAACCAAATTCTGTCATTGGCTCTTTCTTCATCATCTCTCCTGAATATTTTTTAGTATTATATCTAACATGTTATTTAATGTACCATGTTTTAAAATCTCTCTTAACTCTAAAGAGTCTTTGAAAAATCTTTTTCTGTCCATATTTTTGTACTCACTATATAGATTTTGGCTTGTGACATCATCTTGGATAAACTCTTTATGCAGAGGTTTTAGACCGCTAAAATCAAATAGTATATTTGCCAAGCCTGCATGTCTTAGCTTCACAAATTTTTTAGCTATCATATAGTCTAACTTTTTTGCCTTATATGCCAAAACAAGTGGGGTTCCTATCAATGAAGCCTCTAGCGTTGCAGTTCCTGAGCATACGAATGCGAATTCACTTCCTAAAAAGGCATCTTTTGCATCTCGAACAATTTCAAATCCATCTATATTTCCATAAATCTCTTCTATCTTATCATCACTAAAAAAGCTAGGTATAACAAGCAGGGCTTTTTTGTCTATCTTTTTGACAATCTCTCTAAAAATTGGCATCAATTTTCTAATCTCACTCTTTCTGCTACCTGGTAAATACGATATGATGCCAGTGTCTTTATACTCACTTTTAAACTCTTTTATCTCATCTAAAATTGGGTGTCCAACATAGATAGATCGGTTATAAAATCTGTTTTCAAAGGGCAAAACTGACGCTAAAACATCACAATATTTCTCTACTTTTGCCACTCTTTTTGTTTTCCACGCCCAAACTTGAGGTAAGATATAGTATATAATTTTTACATTTTTATTCCTCTTTTTGATCGCTTTTGCCAAGGGAAGATTGAAAGCGGGAGAGTCTATAAGCAAAACAACATCTACTTCAAAACTCATCTTCACAAGCTCTTTTATCGCTCTTTTTGCTTTTGCGATTTTAGGCACAACATCTAAAAATCCCATGATAGAAAAAGCAGATGACGGCATATACGGTTTGCCAAATTTTTCATCAAATATGCCAAAAAGTTCATATTTTTCCAATCTCTGTAGTATCGGCTCAAGGTGAAGATTTGCCGAAGGCTCAAGTGAAGAGACTAAGAGTTTAAGTTGCTTTTTCAAAAAAAATCCTCTGTTTTATGACAGTATATAAAAAAAATGATAAAAATCAGCAAAACCAAAATAAAATTTAAAAAATTTAGATACAATAGCAATATAAATTTTCAATATAAAGGAATATTATGAAGAATATTATGAGTGCCATAATGCTACTTGGTTATATTATTTTGGCAACTTCAGCTTCTGCCATAACTGTAAAAAGTTCAGTATCCATTAAATGGCTTAAAAAAAATTTACATAGTCCAAATTTGAAGATAATAGAGATGTCTGATGCCTCTTCATTTATTTTTAAAAGCCATATTACAAAATCTGTATTTACAAATAAGTCAGATTGGCGATACCAAGCAAAAGATGGGAGTCTTGTCCACTATTCTGTAAAAGTTTTGGAGAAGAAGATGCAAAATCTTGGCATAAACGATGAAGATGGAGTGGTTATTTACTACAAAGGAGACAATTTAAATGAAATCCTTGGCGCACACTATCTTTTTTGGCTATTTCACTATCTAGGGCATACAAATGTTGGAATCCTAAACACGGGTTGGCATGGTTGGATAAAGGCAAAAGCACCTACTAGCAATGATGAAGAAAATATAAAAAAAGGCAACTTTAAAGCAAAGCCAATAAAGGCACTTGAAATATCAACAAATGAACTATATGCCATACACAATGCTTACAATGTTATCGATGCCAGACCGCACAATTATTTTTTAGGGCTAGGTAAGTTTCCTAGCAACACTAGATATGGTCGCATAGCTAACAGCATCAGCCAGCCTTGGTCAGATTTCCTTATAACCGATAAAAATGGGC
>Ga0256829_1002335_pt1 | contig 14235 bp, 12 predicted proteins | sample 131447metaG_FD_185979 | JGI IMG/M metagenome (GOLD analysis project Ga0256829, IMG submission 185979) | Hydrothermal vent microbial communities from Lau Basin, Pacific Ocean - 131-447 | ecosystem: Environmental > Aquatic > Marine > Hydrothermal vents | place: Pacific Ocean: Lau Basin | collected...
AATAGGATAAAATTGGTCGTATTTACTTTTTATTTATAAAAGGTTATTATTTGTTTAAACTTTAATCCTATACTTTCATTACCAAGACGCAACCCTCCTTTTTAGAAAACGAATATATTTTTAAAATCAGCGTCCGAGATGCCCACCTCGGACGCTTTTTTTATGCTATAATGTTACTACTACAATATATTTCTCACATAAGGATCATCACTTGAACAAAAAGATAAAAATTTTAATTTTTCTAGCCATAATAGTCGCACTTATACCGCTAGGGTACAAACAATATATAAATCAAATCATAATTTCCAAGATAAACAGTCTTAATGATAAGGGCTTTGTTGTCTCAAAAGAGAAAGATACAAGCGGTTACCTATCTACCGTTCAAAGCTATAAGCTAGTCATATCAAATTCAGATACAATATATGATGCATTTTTATCAAAATTATTTAATCCAGGCGAAGAGAAAATTATAAAAAAGGTTCTATCATCTTCTAATGGTAGTGAAATGAGAGTAGATTTAAATATACTAAACTTTCCAACATCTCACCCGGATGCTATAAGCATATATCTTATATCTTTGCCATCAAATCTTATGTCAAAGGGTAAATCAGATCAGCTTTTGCAACAAATTTCTAAATTTTTAAAAGATAAAGGAGTTGGCGAGAGTATTAGTATAAACGCTCTTGGCAAGGTGACATCCATAAAACTAAAAAATATAGACAAACAGTTTAATATCAAAAAAAATAGCCTAGAAATTAAGCTTAAAGATTATGTGACAGATATAAAAAGATTTGATTTGTACAATTACAATTATGCTTTTAAAATTACAAATAAATTGTTTGATTTGAAGACTATCTCAAATGCAAGAAGTAAATTTTCTCTAGGATATAAAAATTTAAAGTGTAATTTAGATAGAGAAAATATATATAATTATAGTATGCTTTGTAATTTAGACAAGTTTTATCTAAAAGCTAAAAAGTACAAAGAACAAACTTTGGTACTTAGCAGTATCTTTGGATCATCTAGTTCATCCCTTAAGAAAAATAGTATCAATTACATGTTTAAGTATAAAATCAAAGATATAAATTTTAACTCATCTTCAAAGTATAGAAAAGAGGGATTATCGGTAAAAAATCTAGTATATAAGGGCAATATATCTGGGATTGATAAAGAGCTTATTGATGAAATCAATAAATTATCATATGTAAATTCCAAACAAAATCTTAATGGACAATATAAAGATATCATACAAAAAATCTTAAACCACGGTTTTGTGTTTGATATAACCGAACTAAGCACAAGCTCTACAAATGTTTTAGCAAGCAATAAAACTATCTCGATAGGTGCAGTTAAAGTAGATATGAGTTTAAAACTTAATAAAAATGATATGCAGTTTTTCAAAAATACAAAACCAAGAAAGATATTGGGATACATTACTATGAGGGTAAATCTACGCATGAAAAAGAAAGACTATCAATTCTTTAATGGCCTCAATAAGAGAAAAAAAGTAGGTCGCTTAAGTAAAATGGTAAAATACCAAGGCGATGATGCTGTATTTGTTCTCAAGTTTTCAAATGGTAAATTATCAATCAATAACCAAAGAGTATTTTGATAAAACGGAGGTGTAAAGATGAAAATTTTAGTAATTTTTTTAACTCTTTGCGCTTCTATTTTTGCTTCCATGCTTCATCTTTCCATCAGTGCAAATCCGAGCCGTATAAATCCTATACTCTCAACTGATAGTTCTAGCAGTGAGATAACTCAGTGGATTTTCAATTCACTTATCACTTATGATAAAAATGCAAAAATAAAGATGATGCTAGCGAAGAGTTATGAATTTAAAAATAAAACTACTTTGATATTTCATCTGCGAAAAGGAGTCAAATGGAGCGATGGTAAGCCTTTTAGTGCAAAAGATGTGCTTTTTACTTACAAAACTATCATTTCGCCTAAGATTTTTACTCCTTATGCTTCTAGTTTTGAGCATATAAAAAGTGTGAGCGCACTTGATGATTATACTGTAAAAGTAGTTTATAAGTATCCATATTTTAAAGCTTTAGAGACTTGGATGATGGAGATCTTACCTGAACATTTGCTAAAAAATGAAAAAAATATGATGACAAGTAAATTTAATCAAGCACCTATAGGCACAGGACCTTTTGTGCTTAAGAAGTTTTCAATTTCAAATGATATTGTGCTAAAGGCAAACCCAAGTTATTTTATACATAAGCCTTATTTGGATGAGATTATTTATCACTATCTTCCAGATAATTCAGCAAATTTTTTGATGCTAAAATCTGGTCTTTTAGATGTGGGTAGCCTCACACCCTTGCAACTTGAGAGGCAGATAGATAGTAATTTTAGAAAAAGGTTTAGCATTTATGAATCACCATCTCACTCATACTCATATATGGGATTTAATTTAAAAAAGAAAAAGTTCCAAAATCCACTTGTAAGAAAAGCTCTCTCTTTAGCGATAGATAGAAAAGAGTTGGCAAGAATCATGTATTTTGGACATGCCAAAGTTTGCACAGGACCATTTCTGCCAGGGACTGGTGCATATAACCCAAGCGTTAAAGCTCCAAAATTAGATATAAAAAAAGCAAAAGAGTTACTAAAAAAAGCTGGATATGACAAAAATCATCCACTTAGCTTTGAATTATCCACAAATACGGGTTCAACAAGAATATATATGGCACAAATCCTCCAATCTCAACTAAGAAAAGCTGGAGTTATAGTAAAACTTCGCATCATGGAGTGGCAGGCTTTTTTAAATACAGTCGTAATGCCCAAAAGATTTGAAGCAGTTTTACTGGCGTGGTCTGTTGGATTAAAGCCCGATGCTTATAGTATTTGGGATAGTGAGTCATATAAAAAAGGTGGATTTAATTTTGTAGGATACAAAAATGAAGAAGTAGATAAACTCATAAAAAAAGCCGAGAGAACAGTTGATAATAAAAAATTTAACACTATATATAGAAAAATTTTCAAACTAATAACAGATGACAATCCATATCTGTTCTTAATAATCCCAAACTCTATAACAGTAGTAAACAAAAAAATTCACCCCGTAAGTCCCTCTATCATTGGTGTGATGCACAATGTGATAGAGTGGAAAAAGTAATCTAACAAAATATACACAAAAACCAGATATAATTTTTCTAATTGAACATTTGGAGTATATTATGGATATTATAAAAAAACCTAGCTGGCATATAAGTGAAAATGAAGTAACCGATGAAGCACTATTTAACAAAAGGCGAGACTTTTTGAAACTAGGTGCTGCGAGCATTGTTTTGACAACCACAGTGATGGAACAACTCTCTGCCGTCGAGACAACAAAGCGAGATCCATTGAAGTTTAAAAAAACTTCTTTTGGTAAAGATTTAAATATAAATGACTTTAACCAAGCTAGCACTTACAATAACTTTTATGAGTTTTCACTCAAAAAAAGTGAGCCAGCAAAATTGGCTCACACTTTAAATCCAAGCCCTTGGGATATAGAGATTGGTGGAGAGGTTGAAAAGCCATTTACTCTCAGTATGGAAGAGATAATCAAATCATATCCGCTACAGGAGAGAATTTATAGGTTTAGATGTGTAGAGGGATGGGCTATGGTGGTGCCTTGGATTGGATTTTCACTTTCGCATATAATTAAACTTGCAAAACCAAATTCTAAGGCAAAATTTGTCAAATTTACAACTTTGTTTGACCCAAAACAGTTTCCAGATCAGGCAAAAGGTATGTTTGGCAATATCCCTTATCCTTATGTGGAAGGTTTACGAATGGATGAAGCCATGAACGATTTAACAATTTTGAGCGTGGGGATGTATGGAAAGACACTGCCAAAACAAAATGGAGCACCTCTTAGGCTGATAGTGCCTTGGAAATATGGTTTTAAAAGTATAAAATCAATCGTAAAGATAGAGTTTGTGCAGGAGCAGCCAATAAACACTTGGAATGCAATAAGCTCAAAAGAGTATGGCTTTTATGCAAATGTAAATCCGCAAGTTGATCACCCAAGATGGTCACAAGCAAGAGAAAGAAAACTAGGTAGTTTCTTTAAGCAAAAAACATTGATGTTCAACGGCTATGAAAAAGAGGTAGCTAACATGTATAAAGACATGGATTTGAGAAAATTTATATGATTAAAAAAATAGTACTAAATTTGATATTTTTATCACCTTTGGTATATATGTTATACGGTTTGCAAAGTGCTGTTGACCCTATAAAGTATATCTATATCCATACAGGCAGCACGGCAATCGTTATGCTGATATTAACTCTTTGCATCACGCCTTTAAGAAAGGTGAAAAATCTTGTGAAATATAGAAGATTTGTGGGGCTATATACATTTTTTTATGCCTTTTTGCATTTTATAAACTTTTTTGTTTTGGATGCCGAATTGAGCGTGGCTTTTGTGATAAAACAGACACTTGATAAGCCGTTTGTCTATCTTGGTATGATATCTTTTGTGGTGTTGCTTTTTATGAGTATCACTTCAACAAGAAAACTGTTTAAAAAGTACCGCACTTGGCATAATGGAGTTTATCTGGTTTTGGGAATCATAACGATCCATGCCTCGATGGCACAAAAGGTTTTGAGTGCAGTAGAGTATTTTTATATATTTATGGCTGTAATTTTGATAGGACATAGAGCTTTTAAAAGCAAATGGATATCTAGGTTTTTTGCCAATTTTTTGCAAAAAAGAGTAAAGACAGCATAATTAACATACCAACTTCACTAAAGACTAGAGTATTGTCAAATCCATAAATTTTCCATATAAAACCGATTGACAATGCTCCAAGTGAACTAGATATCGCCACACCTCCATAAAACACTCCATATACGAAACCTTTTGAAGTGGCATTTTTTGATATATTGGCTCTTAGTGCATTTAAGCTAAAAACTGTAAAAAGCCCTAAGAATATGAAGGAAATCCAGATATTATATTTCATTATAAAAATTGCAAAGATACCAAAACAAAAAGATATAAAAAGAGTTTTAAATATACCTATTTTATCGCTTATGACTCCTCCAAAGTAGCTAGAGATTGTTTGAATAGCTGTAAATGATATGACTAGAAGGGGAATTATATCCAACCCAAACCTCATATCTTTTGCTCTAAGTATCAAAAATTGCTCACTCATAACAAAAAATACAAAACCAAAATATATAAACAAAATTGGAAAAAGTTTAAAGTCCTTTCTATTAGCAACCCTATCTTTTATTATGGTCTTTTTTGGAGCATCTTTTACAAAAAAGAAGATTATAAAAGTGGCTATCAACCCTGGTATTAAAGCCAGTTTAAAAATCTCTCTTATGACAAACTCACTTTGCGAAAAGAAGATAAACGAAACAAATATCACAATCGCACCGCTCATCTCTCCTGCTATATCCATCATCTTGTGAAAACCAAATGTCTTTCCATGAGCTTTATTTTTAACAAAAGAGCTTATAAGAGAGTCTTTAGAAGCACTTCTTATGGCTTTTCCCATTCGTTCAGCTCCCCTTAAAACGGCGACTGATGCAAAAGAGTTAGAGTAAGCAAGAAGGGGCTTGCTCAAAGCTGAGATAAAATACCCACCAACCACAAAGGGTTTAACAATGCCAAACCTATCGCTAAGATATCCAAAGACAATTCTGAATGCATAAGAAACAAAAGCAGTAACGGCGATTATGATGCCAAGTTTATCCACGCCCTCTTTTAAAACATTTACGACAAAGATAGGTAAAAGTGTTGTAATCATGGAACTTGCCATATCAGTAAAAAAACTAACCCAGCCAAGATATATGACATTTTTATCGATATTTTTCATATGTTTTCCTCCGCTTTTTTTGCTATGTTTATGATAAGTTGTCCAAAGGTTAAATATACAAAAAATAGAGTATAAAACCAAGCCAAATCAGCACCGTGATGATGATGCTAAGCAAAACTCCAAACGCGGCTATATCTTTGGCATGTTTTGCTAAGATATGATACTCGGTTTGTGTCAAATCTACACTTTTTTCTATAGCTGTATTAAATGCTTCTGCAACCAAAGGTATAAACAAAGAACAAAACATAAATATTTTCGCCCAGATGGGATATTGCAAGAAAAAAAGAGTGATGAATGCTAGTACAAATGCCATAATTTCAATCTTAAATGAACTCTCTTTTGAAAGTACTTTTACTCCATCTATCGCATAAAAAAAGTTTTTATAGATACTATACTTTGGTTTCATTTTTGCCCTTAAAATTAAAAATACCAATGCCACGAAACCCACCCAAAACAGAGACAAGCCAATGCTAAAAAAATCTAATAGCTAACCCGATTTCGACCCTTTGTTTTTGAAAGATACAATAAATCATCTACTCTTTTAAAGAATGACTTTATGCTATCATTTCCTAGTTCTGCAATACCAATACTTATGGTCAATTTTCCTAGTTCTTCAAAACTATACTCTTGCACCGCTTGTCTTAACCTTTCTGCATAGATAGCTGCGTTGTGCAGTGATGTATTTGGCATAACTATTAAAAACTCTTCTCCGCCATATCTGCCGATATAATCTATGTCTCTTATAGAGTCTCTCACGAGTTTTGATAATAAGGACAAAACTTTATCGCCTCTATCATGTCCATATGTATCATTAACTGATTTAAAATGATCTATATCATACATAAGTATCGACAAAGGAGCATCATGGCGTTTTAAACGCTTCATCTCTTGCTCAAGAATATTCATGATTGAGTACCTATTATGAAGTTGTGTCAAATTATCCGTCGTTGCTAATTTTTCAAAATTGTCTTTGAGTTTTACAAGTTCGGATGTTCTTGCTTGTATTTTTTCTTCCAAAGATATATTGAGCTCTTCGAGTTCTATGCTTTTATTTTCTAAACTATTTTCATATTCTGTAAAGTATTTTTTAATTTTTCGCGACAAAAGAAAAGAAATAAGTAGTGATATCAACAAGATAGTAACCGCGAAGAGAAACATATACTTAGTCTTAGAGTTGTACATCCCAATCATACTTACTTTTTGTTTTTCAATCTCATTTTCAATCTCTGATAAAAAAATTCCACTTGTAATTATCCAGTTTGTGTTTGGAATTCGTTTAAGATAAGCATATTTCTTTTCAATTTTATTTGTCACAAGATTTTGCCAATCATAAACATAGGTAGAAGTTTCTTTACCCTTAATATTGTTTAAAAAGTCAGAAATCGTTTTGACAACCAATTTATCAGTAATATTTGCATTTTTTCCTACAAATTGAGGTAATTTGTTATCTACTAATAACTTTCCCTTGGAATTAAGTATTACTACATAATGATGTTTTAGTTTATCTATTTGACTAATGAGATTAAATAAAAACTTATCAGTCTTTTTTGTGGCTGTATCTAGAAATTCAGCAGAACCAAGGCACCAATTATATGGTTTAAAAGCTTTTACAAAAGCCACTTGTTTATATTGTGCATTGTAATTTTTTTCAGGCTTTGTAAATGTATCCCATAAATATCCCTCTTTTTTATCTTTACAAATAGCATTTTCTTCTTGGACTATATATCTACCGTTAGCGTCTTGAAAGTTTCTAAAGGATTTTCCTTGCATCATCTTTTTATCTTCAAGTAAATAGTGTACCCCAGAAGAATTCATAGCCCAGATATAACTTTCCCCTTTATTCCAAGACAAAGTTTTAAGGCTTGTGATAATTATATCTTTTATGTCCTTCTTTGTTTTTGTCTGTTTGTATTCATCATATATATTGCTTGCTATTTCATGTGCCATATAAACACGCTCTTTAACTCTATTTAATAACTCTTTTTTAATTCTTGATCTTTGAAATACAATGAGATTAGAGATATTATTGACTTTTGTTTCAAGTGCTTTTTTTTCATTGTACAAAAAATTTGTTTCTAAATTTTTAATGCTTGATTCAAAACTTACAGAATACACCTCATATGATGATATTATGATTAAAAATACAAAAATAGGAATAAAAATCAATGGTGCATAAGTTATTATTTTTAGAAATTTTTTATTATTCTTCACATAAAGACCTTGCGACTTTCGCACATGAAAAGCCAAATTTAATCCTACAGATAGGACTTGACGGTACAACTCTTTGATACAAAACATATAAAAAGGCGAGTTTATAAATTGCACAGATATTATCACAAATACAATAAACAATGACTTAAACCCATAAAATTCACAAGAGTCTCTACATGTGGAGACTCTACTAAAAAACAATCATTTGCTTGTTGAGCATGGAATTATTTGGGTATTGTATGGTATAATCGTTTATTATGAAACCATATAGATACTTTATTGTTTTACTAATTGCTATTTTTATATTGTCTATCGGGGGTTTTATCACCTTTAAATATATAGACTTTAAAAAGAGCAACCTGATTAAAGAGAACTATAAGCTACAATCAATAAGCTTAAAAGAGAAACTAATCAATAAAATATCTAGAAAAAAAGAGTCGACTACCGATATAGCTATGGGTTTAGCAAGCGTTCCTGGCCTGGTACAAAAAGTTATAGACAAAGATATTCCACTAGATTACTATAGTAAACTCATCAAAAAATTAAAAAAAAGCAAGGCATATAAAAATGTTTGGATACAGATAATCAACAAAGATGGCATATCACTATATAGAAGCTGGACAAAAAAAAGATACGATAACCTTATGGGTTTTAGAAAAGATTTAGAGAAAATATTTATCTCTAAAAAATCTGGTTTTTCTATAAGTATAGGAAAATTTGACCTATCTTTTAAAACAATTATGCCTATATACAAAGATAAAAGTTTTGTAGGAATCGTAGAGATTATATCTCATTTTAACTCTATAGCAAATGATTTAAAAAGGAGTGGGATAAGCTCCGTCGTAGTTGCAATAAAACAAAATAAAAGACAACTTCAATATCCATTTAGCAAGCTCTTCATAGGCAAATACTATGTAGCAAATATTAATGCTCCTTTAAAATTTAGAAATTACCTGAAGAAAAACGGTGTAGAAAGTTACTTTAATGACTCGTATAAGGTAAAAAATGGCTACTTGATTGCATCTTATCCTATAAAAAATATAGATTCAAAAATCATAGGTTACTATATCATGTTTCAAAAACCAAGTATGAAACAAAGCAAAAACCTACATGAATTTGTTTCAAAACTTTTTTCTTTGCTTTTGATTATATTTTTATCTCTTATTATAATTGGTGTCATAGTATTTTTATTTATGCTAAAGAGACAAAAAGAGCACTATAAAAATATCATAGACTCTTCAACAAATATTATGATAACAAACAATATGATAAAAACTACAGCCGCAAACAAAGCCTTTTACAAAGTGTTTAGCGAGTACTTAACCATAGATGATTTTTTGGCAGAGAATGAATGCATATGTGACTTTTTTGTAAAAGAGGATGGATATCTGCAAAAGAAAATGGGCAATATGATATGGCTAAAATATATACTACAAAATCCAGATAAAGAGCATAAAGCAAAGATACGATACCTAAATAGAGACTACTATTTTTTAATCGGTGCATCTTTGATTGATATCTCCACAAATGAACACTGTATTGTGCTTACGGATATCACCAAACAAGAGGAGTACAAAAAAGAGCTTGAGTTTTTGACCATAACAGACCCACTGACAAAAGTCAAAAATAGAAGATTTTATGAAACTACGATAAAAGAGGAGATAAATAGAGCCAAGCGACACTCTGTGCCACTATCTGCCATCATGTTTGATATCGATCATTTTAAAGAGGTAAATGACAAATATGGACACGATGTTGGTGATGAAATACTCATATCGTACTCAAAATTAATTGCTTCACTAATCAGGAAAGAAGACAAGCTTTGTAGAGTTGGTGGTGAAGAGTTTATGATTATACTCCCTTATCTAAAACTCAAAAATGCTACAGAATTGGCAGAGAAACTGAGAAAAACAGTAGAGCAAAGTAAAGAGGTAACTCCTATAACTATAAGTTTTGGGGTAGTTCAATACATACAAGGCGAAACCAAAGAGCAGCTATATAAAAGGCTTGATGATGCGCTATATAGAGCAAAAGAGGAAGGAAGAAACAGGGTTGTTGCTAGCGAGTAGATATATTTGCTAAATATTTCTTCATTTTACTCTTTCAAAAATTCTCTTCCAAGAAGAGATGATAATGCTGTCCAAAAATACTAATCTATTTTTAAAGGCATGTATGAGTGCAACTGCAATTACCGAAACTATGATGGATCCTATGATATCATAAGGCCAATGCACCCCGCTATATACTCTCCCAATGCCACAAGCAAAAGAGAGTAGTATCGCTAAGTTTCCTAATTTGCGAGTTGAATGAAATGTTATAAGCATGAAAGCTATAGAGAACAAAAATGTAGTGTGATCTGAAGGAAAAGAGCTGTCATTTTTATGTGCAAGAAGAGTATGCCCAAGGCTTTGCATATAAGGTCTTGGATGAACATATACCAATCCAATCAGCATGTTGATAGCAATCCCCAAAGTAGTTGCATAACCAGCAAATAGAGCTTCATCTTTTTTATTTGTAAACCAAAGATAAAATAGACCAACTATAAAAAGATATGGAGTGTACTGTGCGATTGCAGTTATGATAACATCTAAGATATGGTTCTTTCCTGCGTATGCATTTATAGCTAAGAACCAATCTTTATTTACATTTTCCAAATTTATTTTCCTCTTTATCGTTATATTATTATTATACAATGTGAAAATGAAATATAAATGAAAAGTGCATTTAATTAACCTATAGTATTCACATAATGTTAATTTCTAAATTTTTTGCACTTCTCCGATATCATATATGCAAATTTTTACAATATTTTCTTTTCTAATCTTCTCTATCCACGCTTTTGGCTCATTTATAGGCTCACTAGTCAGTTTAAAAGTGCCATAATGCATGGGTATCATCTTTTTTGCTCCCAAATCTAAAAAAGCTTCAAATGCTTCCTTTGGATTTAGGTGATTTGTTTTCATGACAAACTCTGGCTTGTAAGCACCGATAGGCAAAATGGCATAGTCTATGTTGTATTTTCTACCTATGTCTTTAAAGTGCGAATCATAAGCACTATCTCCTGCAAAAAAGATAGTTTTTTGATTTGAATTTATCACAAACCCACCCCAAAGAGCTCTATTTGTATCAAACAATCCTCGTCTTCCCCAATGTTTTGCAGGTGTAAGGTGAACAGATAATTTTATGTTTATAACATATTTTTCATACCAATCCAGCTCAATTACTTTTGCATTTTTATCTATCTTTGTGATGTAGTTTTTCATGCCCAGTGGTGTTATGATGCAAGGTTTTTGTTTTAAGATTTTTTTGATTGAAGGAGCATCGAAATGGTCATAATGCGTATGGGAAATCAAAAGATAATCAATCTTTCCCAAGTCTCTAAAGCCATAAGGAAATTCTATCTCTCTTTTGTAAAATGGAATATCACCGAAAACTGGGTCAAGTAGAAATCTTTTGCCGTTTAATTGCACAAGACAAGTTGCATGACCTAACCAGCAAATAAAATCATCTTTTGAATTTAAAATTGCAATATCATGTTTGATTTTAAGATTTGAAGACTCATTTTCCCTATTTTTCGTGTTTAGGAGTTTCCATTTTAATATTTTAAAAAAATTTATCTCTTTCGAGCTGTCAAATTGATTTGTAAAGCGCATTTGTCATTATAATGTAAATAAGTGCATAAAATAAATCATAAGCACTTATAGTGTACCCGATATATCCAATAAATCCTGCTTTTACGAGGGCAAAAAATAGGGCTGAGGTTATAATTCTAGCCATTGAAGTTGCATTTGCCATAGGCGTTTGATATGTTTTGTTTAAAAAGCCAAGAAGGTGCATAAAACCAACGCTACTCATAAAGCCAAATACTATCACTTGATAACCCATATGAAAATTTATGTCCAAAATTTTATATAAAGGAGCTGCAAAAAAGAGTAGTACCAAACCACCTATGCCATCTGATAAAAACCCGATTAAGTGGTATAGTCTTATCATGTCTATTTTTTTTATGTTAAAAAAACTTGTGTAAAACCATGAAATATAGATAAATAGGATTATGCCAAAAAAGGTTCTAAATTTCCATAAAAACCTTGTGTCCAAACTCATCATATTAGCTTGATAAAAGCCACTTAAGCTAAGTGTTAAACCGATGAGAGTCAAAAGAGAAGCCCATATGATTATATAAGAGTTTTTAATATTAAAATATCTTTTTACAACGCTAAAACATAAAAATAAAAATCCTATTCCGACAGCTATATGAGCATGCCCTATCACTAAATCATCTCTATGAAAAAGTAAGCGAATTTTTGGGATGAAAAGTATATTTCCCTCGATATCTGCAAAAATAAAAGCGAAGATAGATATAAATAAAAACATATTTTCTTTTATTTTAATATTTGAATCTTTTATCCAAAAAAATAGAACAGGTAAATACAATATGCTAAGCCACTGTAAAAACCATTCTTGGTCGTAATTTAGATGATTTATAAAACTTCTATAAAAGACACTTGCGATATAAAAAAGAAGTGGAATAACCCAAAATATATGAAATCTTGGTTTAAAATCCTGTTTTGAAGCCAATTTTATGTTCAAATAATATAAAGCCAAAAGAAAAAAACTCATACCAAGTGTATTATCGCCGTGTGGTCCTAAAGCCATATTTTGTACTTGTCCGTATCTTGGATTCATTAAAACTAGCAGAGAAAAAGGTGCCATAACGACAACTGCCAAAGAAACTTTTACCCATAGAGGTTTCTTGTCGTATAATTTTATAAATTTTAAAATACTAAGTATATAAAATACTCCAGCACCTACTAGTAAAAAATTTAACTCATAAGGGAAATCATAAAATGCAAGATTTCTTCTATCTCCAAATGCCAAGGAAAATATCATAAAAATCAAAAATATATACCATAAGATAAAGTAGATATTAAGATATTTTACACCAACCTCACTTTGCAACCCATCTTTGTCAAAAAGTGAAAAAGGTAGCATAGAGAGCATCAAAGGAGGGAACCCGTACAACATCAAAGATATATGAATACTTCTAGCATTCTCAGGAGTAAAAAGATGCCCAAAAAGACTTAAGAGTTGAAATGAATAAAGCAATCCAAAGAAAAGTGCCAAAATCAAAAATATAAAAGAGATTTTGAAGTGCAAATTGATAAAGGAGTTTAGCATAACGCACCATCTTTTAGCACTATTTTTCTATCACTTGGAAAAATCACACTTTTATCGTGAGTTGCTACTATTATAGTGGCGTTTATCTCTCTTAAAATTTCAAATATATTGTGCGAGTTTTTAGAGTCCAAGTTACCAGTGGGTTCATCCGCAAAGATGTATCTTGGATTGTTTATTATGGCTCTTGCTATGGAGCCTCTTTGCCTTTGTCCACCTGAGATTTGATGAGGATATTTACTGGCACACTCTTTTATGCCAAGTTTTTCTAGTAAATCTAAAATCTCAAAGTTGGATTTTTTGGTTACCATCTTTATGTTCTCTAAGATGCTAAGATGGGCGATGAGATAGTGAAACTGAAATATAAAACCGATTTTTTGATTTCTAAAATTATCTAAATTTTTGATTTGTTTCCCAAATGAAACTTCCCCCACCGATGGACTTAAGAGAGTAGAAAGTATGCTAAGAAGCGTGGTTTTTCCGCTGCCACTCTCACCTGTCAAAATCACAAATTCATCTTTGTTGATTTCCAAATTTATGTCATTTAAAATTTTTTCTTTTGAGTAAAAATGAGTTATATTTTTAGCATGTATCATTTAAGCCCCTTGGTGTATGAGCACTATAGGGTCAGTTTTTGCAGCCATCCAAGCAGGAACCAATGCTCCTATTATAGACATGACAAGTGAGCCAAAAAGTATATGCAATGCCAAAGATAGGTTTATCTCACCACTTAGATACCCTTGGAACTTATCTATAGATTTTAAGGCATCAAGAGCAAAATTGCTTAAAATAAGAGCTATAAAAAACGATACAAGAGTTAAGGCTACAACTTCGATAACAACAGATAAGATGATATTTGTCTTAGAAATTCCAACAGCTCTTTTTATGCCAAATTCATATCTTCTATCATTTACCATGATGCTCATGATGCTAACTATCGCCAAAAAACCCATCAAAAATGAGATGGATGCTATCACTTTGCCTGAGATTTTTATGATTTTGAATTGGTTATAATTCTTTATGAAATCAT
>Ga0256829_1002336_pt1 | contig 14234 bp, 14 predicted proteins | sample 131447metaG_FD_185979 | JGI IMG/M metagenome (GOLD analysis project Ga0256829, IMG submission 185979) | Hydrothermal vent microbial communities from Lau Basin, Pacific Ocean - 131-447 | ecosystem: Environmental > Aquatic > Marine > Hydrothermal vents | place: Pacific Ocean: Lau Basin | collected...
AAATTGAACTTAAATCAGAAGATAATTTATCCCAAAAATTAAATTCATATTTAGTGTCTACAGTATTTACATCACCTGTACTTTGCGATGAAGATGCTTGAAATGTTGAACTTCCACTTCTTGTTGAAGGAATATAATCTAAACTAAATGTTTTAGTTTTAATATAAGATATATATAAATTATCTCCCTTTATATCATAAAATAGATTATTAGCAGATAATAATAAATCTAAAAATTGATTTAAAGTATAATTATCTACTGATAATTTTTGTAATTTTAATTGTTTTAGTTTTGATTTAGCCATATCATCTTGATAAATTATATTTAAACCACATCTATCTATTACTAATGTTTTCAACATTTGTCCTAAAGGAATAGTATTACCTTCATTATGAAAAGTAAAAAGTCTATTTTCACATTTATTCGCAAAGCTCATACTCAGCATTAATAAAACCATAATAATATATCTCATTATCTCACCTTTATTTTTAAATTATTTTTATTTTTTATAGATAAAATTTTCATTTTTTTATTATCTAAAACAATAATTGAATTATTATTTAAAATCTTTACTATTTTAGTATCGCCAATTTTATCACCTTCTTTAGCCCACTTAATAGTTTTATTTAGCTTTAAACAAATTTCACTATTCAATATAGCTAATAATTTAATAGTGTTTTTTGGCTTTATTTTAACAATTTTATATTTTGCTTTCTTTTTTGTTTTTTGAACTAGTGTTTTTTCTATAAACATATTGTAAATATTAGATGGTTCTTTTAATGTATAATTCATTAAAGTCTTTACTTCTTGTTTATATAATTTTAAATCATCAGCCATTGTAAATTCTATTAGAATTAAAAATATAATTATAAATTTCATAATTTAGTCCCATATATATCAATTGTTAATTTCAAATTATTAGCAGTTATATCAATTGTTGTTATCCTAATAAATGCTTTTAACTTTTCAAATTCCATCATAAATTTAACAAAATTTATAAAATTACCATTAGCTGAAATCGTAATAGTCATTTTCTTTTGAGTTAATTTATCTATATTTTTTTTATTTGTATTGTTTATATTATACATAATATTATCTAATTGATATATATAAATATGATGTTTTTTAGCTAAAATTGGAATATTATTATAAAATTCAGCCCACCCTACTAAATTAAATTTTGAAAATTTTAATTTATTAATTAATTTATCGTAAGTAACTTTATTATTCTTTAGTCTTTGTAATTCTTGTTTTAAATTACTTATTTCTCTTTTTAATCTTAAATTTCCACTCATATAACTATTTACTTGATTATTAAATTTATTAATATTATTATGTAATTCTTTATTTTTCTTTAAAGAAGCTGTTAAATGTTTATCTGTAATAGGCTGATATATAAAATAATAACTTAAAAATCCAAATAATAATATTGGTAAAAAGAAAAATAATTTTGCTTCACTCTCTTTTTGATTATCTAAAAATTCATCAATTTGGTCTAATATTCTCATTTTCCTACCTTAATTATAATTTGAGCTGTATAAACTGCTGAATCCTTTTTATATCCTGTAGTTGAAACTATTAAATGTTCATTTTCAACAATATCATTTATAAAATTAGTTATAAATTTAGCATCTTGTGCATATACATCAAAAATAATAGTTTTCATTTTACTATCATATTTTATATCTTTTAAATAAACCTTATTTTTATGGAAATAAGTAGATATTTTTGCTAAAAATATAGATTTTGGAATATAAGTTTCTTTTTCTAAATAAATATTTTTAATAATAGACTTAGAACTATCAATAATAGTTACAATATGATTTTCCTGTTTTTTGTATTCTTCTAATTTAGTCTTCAATTTTTTATTTAATGCTTTTAATTGATTTTGTTTAGATTCTAATTGATTTGCTTTTTGTTGTAATTTATTATTTTGACTATCCAAAATATAAGCATATCCCATTTGATACATTGGATAAATAAGTGATAAAATCAAAGAAGCCACAGAAACACTAATTAATTGCCCACTTTTTCTATAAAAGAATGTTGGTGGTCTATGATATAAAGTAAAATTATCTTTCTGTTCCTCTTCATATTCAACTTTAGCATAAAGCATAGTCAAAAATAATAACTGGTCAATTTCAATATTATTAGGATTATAAGGAGTATCAAATTTCAAATCATTAGCTTCAACTCCTAAATACATATTGACAAATTCACTACTTCCAGGTATTACTCCTTTAATTGTAGACATAAAAACTCTATCAATTGTAGTAAGAGAAAATTTTCTTATAATAGAATGTAATTGATTTGCAATAATTAAAAACTTATTACTTATTAATTCACTTAATTCATTAAATAAAATTTGTTCTGGCTCAGAATAATTATTTATATTTAAACCTTTTGTAATTAGAACTTTTAAAAATAATTTAAAATCAAAATCTTTAATTTTAATAGATGAAGTAAGAGTTTCAAACATAGACTCTAAACCTCCAGGTATTACAGAAGTTTGAAGGAATTTACCATCTGAATATAAAGTTATATAAATGTTATATCTCGAAAAATAGATAAATAAATCTGTCTGAGGTTCTAAAATTTGCTCTTTATATAGTGCATTAAATACAAATCCTGGATATGTTGCATAATCTAAATAATTATATTTATTCAAGACAGGATTAAATAATTCGGTAAAATCTTTATGAGATATAATCCATACTTCTACTAATTTTTCTTTTGATTCCTCATCAGACTCAACTACTCTATATTTAAAAATATATTCTTCACTGTCATCTAATCCCATATCTTCATAACATTTAGTTTCAACATAATCATCTAATTCTATTTTTTCTAAAAGATTTTTAGCAATTGGAAATTCATAACTAATAATATATTTATTTGGTATATAACTTGATATTAAATGTTCTTTTTTTATTTCCTTATCACTTACTACTTGTGATAAAATCCCATTTTCTAATAAAAATTTATTATTAAAATCAAATGGGTCAATTCCTACTACTTTATTAGTATCATAAGAATATTTTCTAAAATATTTTTCTAAATTAATATTTTTCAAATCCATCATATACCTTTATATATCTTATTCTATATAACCTATTTCTTCAAGCATTTTTTTATTTTTTGTCCAATTAGGAACTGTTTTAACAAATAACTCTAAATAAATTTTTTTACCACTAAATTGTTCAAGCAATTTTCTTGCAGCGATTCCAAGTTCTTTAATTTTTTTACCCTTTTTACCTATAATCATAGATTTTTGAGTATCTTTTTGAGTAACAATCATTGCATATACTTTATCTATATCGTCTTTCTCAATAATTTTTTCAATAATTATATCAGATTCATAAGGAATTTCATCATTTAATTTATCAAAAAGAGCTTCTCTAATTAATTCTTTATAAATATCTTTAATATTTTCAGTTGAAATTAATTCTGGGTCATAATAATAAGGATGCTCTGGTAAATATTTTACAATAGTATCCAGTAGTTTATCTCTATTAATATTCATTGTAGAAGAGATAGGAATAATCTCTAAATATTTTTTAATTTCTTCATATTCTTTAAGTTTTACTAAAACATCTTCCTCTTTTATCATATCTGTTTTAGTAAGTACTAAAATATGAGGAATATCTTTTTTATTTAATTCAAGAAATTTTTTATAACCATTAGTATTTTTTCTAATATCAGCTATATATAAAATTAAATCACTATCCCCTAATGCTTTTAATGCTTCATTTAGCATATATTTATTTAATAATTTTTCTTTTTCGTGAATACCAGGAGTATCAATCAAAATTATTTGATTGTCATTATACATAACAATTGCTGTTAATCTTTTTCTTGTAGCATTAGCTTTTCTTGATGTCATAGCTATCTTTTCACCCACTAACCAATTGATTAGTGTTGATTTACCAGCATTTGGCTCTCCTATAACTCCTACAAATCCACTTTTATTCATAATTATCCTTATAAAATATATTTAGCAATATCTTCACTTTCAATAATACTTCCAAGTTTATTTTGAACATATTCATCAGTTACTTCATAAACTTGTCCTTTATGTTCATCAGCTTCAAAATTTATCTCTTCTAAAACTTTTTCTGTAATTGTATGAAGTCTTCTAGCACCTATGTCTTCTGTTTTTTCATTTGCTAAAAAAGCATTTTTTGCCATTGCTTTTAATGCCTCTTCACTAAATTTAAGTTCAACTTCTTCAACTTCAAGTAATTTTTGATATTGTTTTATTAAAGAATGTTTTGGCTCTGTTAAAATTTTATATAAAGCTTCTTCATCTAAACTATTAAGTTCAACTCTTAATGGAAATCTTCCTTGAAGTTCTGGTATTAAATCACTTGGCTTACTTACATGAAATGCACCAGCGGCTATAAATAAAATATGATCAGTTTTTACATTTCCATATTTTGTATTTACTACACTTCCTTCTACTATTGGAAGTAAATCTCTTTGAACTCCCTCTTTACTTGGGTCTTGTCTTTGAGATGAACTTGTAGCTACTTTATCAATTTCATCAATAAATACTATTCCATTTTCTGCTCTCTTGATAGCCTCTTGTTTAATTTGGTCTTGATTTATTACTTTATTACTTGCACTTTCTTTTAGAAGTTCTTTTGCTTCTTTTACAGTAACTTCTTTTGTTTGTTTATTACCACCTAATACATTAAATACTTTACTTAAATTTTCTTGTGCTTTTAAAATTTCAGGAGGTAAATTTCCATTATCCTCTTGAGGCTCTTCAACTTCTATTTTGATTTTTAAATGATCAACTTCTGAATTTCTAACTTTTTCTTTCATTTTATTAAAAGAAACTTCATATTCAGCTTTTTTATTTTCACTTGCATTTTTTGGAAGTTCTGGCAATAATTTTTTTGTAATTTCATCTAATACATATTCAGTTATTTTATCTTTATTTTGATTTTTTGATTCCTCTTTAACTAAATTCATAGAATTATAAATCAAATCTCTAATAATACTTTCAACATCTCTTCCTACAAATCCAACTTCTGTATATTTACTTGCTTCTACTTTTACAAATGGTACTTTTATCATTTTTGCTATTTTTCTTGCAATTTCAGTCTTACCAACCCCTGTACTTCCTATCATTAAAATATTTTTGGGCATAATATCATCTTGCCATTCTTTATCAAGTTTTATTCTTCTATCTCTATTTCTTAGAGCTATTGCTATTGTTTTTTTTGCATCTTTTTGACCAATAATATATTCATCTAAATATTTAACAATCTCTTTTGGTGTCATTTTAATCCTTTAATTCTAAAATTTTTATATTTTTATTAGTATAGATACATAAATCTCCTGCTATTTTTAAACTTTCTTCTACTAATTCTCTTGGAGATAAATCACTATGAGCATCTAATGCTCTTGCAGCTGAAATAGCATAATTTCCACCACTTCCAATAGCAGCTAATTTACCATCTTCTGGTTCAACCACATCACCAGTCCCACTTAAAATAAAAATATGCTCTTTATTTAAGACAATCATCATTGCTTCTAATTGTCTTAAATGTTTATCTTTTCTCCATTCTTTACCAAAATCAATTACTGATTTTAATAAATCCCCTTTTCTATTTTGAAGATGACCTTCAAACATATCAAAAAGTAAAAAAGCATCAGCAGTACTACCTGCAAATCCACTTAAAACTTTTCCATTATAAAGAGTTCTGATTTTTGTAGCATTTCCTTTTAATACAGTGTTACCAAATGTAACTTGTCCATCTCCAGCAATTACCGCTTTATTATTTTTTTTACAAGCAAGTATAGTTGTAGCTTTAAACATTTATATTCCTTTTACATTAATTTTAAGTTTTGCATGTATTCCATGCCCTAATTTAATATCAATAATATGATTTCCAACTTCTTTTATATTTTTTGTATCAATTTTTTTCTTATCAATATCTATCTTATAATTTTTAAGTGCATTTGCAATATCATCTTTTGTAACAGCACCATATAAATGTCCATTATTTCCAAGTTTTTTTTCTATATCAATAGTTAAATTTTCTAAAACTTCTTTTTCTTTATTTAATTCATAAATTTCAAGTTGTAATTCTTCCTCTTTTATTTTTTTATTTTCTTCATATTCTTTTAAAACATCTTTTGTTGCAAGTTTAGCAAATCCTTTTGCTATTAAAAAATTTCTACCATATCCTTCTTTTACTTCTTTAATTTCTCCTGCTTTTCCAAGAGATTTTACATCTTTGATAAGTAAAACTTTCATATTTTTTCCTTTATATTGAAATATATTATGAAAATATATTATTTTTTATGATAAAATTATACCGTAAAATTTATATAAAAAAAATTTTTAATAAAAAAAAGGTCGGAAAATGGAAAATTTAGAAATTATAGGAGATAAAGACAAAGAAGTAACATTTGAAGATGTTGGTGTATTAAATCGTTCTATTGTAAGTAGGACAGACTTAAAAGGTAACATAACATTTGCAAATAAAGCTTTTTGTACATTATCAGGATATGATAAAAATGAATTAATAGGTTCCCCTCATTCAATAGTTCGTCATCCAGATATGCCAAAAGCTGCATTCAAAGAAATGTGGAATACTATCCAAAACAATCAAAAATGGCATGGATTTATAAAAAACCTTAGAAAAGATGGGAAATATTATTGGACAGAAGCTTTTATTGAACCTTTATCTGATGAAAATGGAGATATAATAGGTTATATAGCAGCTAGAAAGCCAATGGGAGAAGAAGATAAAAAAGAATTTGAAAAAAAATATAAACAAATGAAAGCAAAGGAATAAATATGATTTTAGTTATTTCACAAAACGACCAAATAATTGGAGCTGATGAAGAATTTTTACAAAACACTTCATTTGAGGATTTAAAATTAAACTTTCCATCTATGGAGCTTTTTACATTACAAACAAGTGGAGATAGTTTTGAATTTACTTATAATAATCAAAATTATTTTGTAATAAAACAAAAATTTTATACAGAAACAGATGAAAATAATATTTTTATATTTAAAACAAAAAATAAGCAAATTGAAAACACAGAACTTTCTAATGAAGAATCTCCAGAAATTGAAATTCCAATAAATAATGAATTAATAGAAGAAAATAATCAAAAAAATGATTTAGATTTAAATAATATCCATGATAATAATGATGATTTAAATTCTATACTTTCTTTTGATAACTCTCCAAACGAAGAATCTGCCCCTTCTAAATCTTCTGATGATTTATCTTTAACTCTTGATTCTTCATCTGAAACTAATAATAACAGTTTAGAGGAATTAAATCTTTCTTTTGATAATACTCCAAACGAAGAACCTGTCCCTTCTAAATCTTCTGATGATTTATCTTTAACTTTTGATTCTTCGTCTGAAACTAATAATAATAGTTTAGAGGAATTAAATCTTTCTTTTGATGATACTCCAAGCGAAGAACCTACTCCTTCTAAATCTTCTGATGATTTATCTTTAACTTTTGATTCTTCGTCTGAAACTAATAATAGTTTAGAGGAATTAAATCTTTCTTTTGATAACTCTCCAAACGAAGAACCTACTCCTTCTAAATCTTCTGATGATTTATCTTTAACTTTTGATTCTTCGTCTGAAACTAATAATAACAATGCTTTAGAGGAATTAAATCTTTCTTTTGATAACTCTCCAAATGAAGAGCCTACTCCTTCTAAATCTTCTGATGATTTATCTTTAACTTTTGATTCTTCGTCTGAAACTAATAATAACAATGCTTTAGAGGAATTAAATCTTTCTTTTGATAACTCTCCAAATGAAGAGCCTGTTTCTAATTATGATGAATTAAATTTAGGACTTGATTCAACTACTACATCAAATAATATAGAAATTTCTATTACAGAAGATGATATAAAACAAGATTTAAGTCAAGCTTCATCTGATTTAGGAATTGATAGTGAAACACTTAATCAATTATTTGAAGATTTCAAACAACAAATAAAAGATGAAAAAAATATTTTTCAACAAGCTATATCAGAATTAGATTATGATACACTTCACAAAAGTGCTCATAAATTAAAAGGGGTAGCTTTTAATTTAAGATTATTAAAATTTGGCGATTTATTTAAAAATATTGATGATTTAGCTAAATCACAAGCTGATATTAAACAGATTGAATCTGTAATTCAAAATATTTATTCTATTATTGAAGATGAAAATGAAATAAATACTACAAATAATATAGAGAAAAAAATAAATTTCATAAATTCAGTCAAAAATAAAGAAGAAAAAGATATAATTCTAAAATCAATTCAAATCTCATTAGAAGAGCTTAAAAATGAAAATGATGAAACAATTAAATCAAATCTAAAATATTTAACAAACATCATTGAATGTGATAAATTATCTAATATAGATTCTTCATCAAAAGAAGAATTATTAAATATAATAGATTTTATTATTCAATCTATCAAAAAGGAAATGTAATGAAAAAAATGATTTTAACTTTATCTTTGTTAGCATCATTTATATATGCTGATACATACAGTGAAGGTTTCAAATTCTTTATAAAAGCCAAAAAAGAATTAAGAAAGGGTAATACTGAAAATGCAAATAGCTTATTTCTAAAAGCAAAAGATGATTTTAAAAAAAGTAAAGATAATGCTTTATCTTTAGTAAAATTATCAGTATTATATTGTAATGGATGGGGTGTTAATCAAGATAAAACTAAAGCAATAAGCTATTTAAAACAAGCAAAAGCAATCATACCTAATATAAATACATTTGATAAATGTGTAAAACAATTAAAGGAGAACAAATGAAAAATTTAAATATTCAATCGTTATTTAAAATAGTAGGATTTATACCTACATTTATATTATTGTTAATTTCAGGGGCTTTTTTATACATTAGTTATTCTAAATATGAAAATGCAACTAATTTAGAAAGAAAAATCGACTTATCAAATAAACTTGATAATGTTGTCGTAAATATAGGGAAAGAAAGAGGTAGAAGTGGTATTTATTTTGCTTCGCATGGACATTATCCAAATTCAAAAAAATCTGTTATGCAAGCAAGAAAAAATTTAGATAAATCTATAAATGAATTAAAATTATTTTTAAATAAAAATCCAAATTTAAAAAATAATGGCCTAATTCAAGAAATTTTATTACAATTAAATAATAGATTTAAAGTAAGAAATGAAATTGATAAATTTAATATTAATATCAATAAATGGTTTTTTAATTATTATTCAAATTTAGTTTCTTCAATATTTAAATATGAAGATAATATAATGAAAATTAAAAATCACAAATATATTAATACAAGTGCAATTAATGGTAAAATTTCTTTATTACTAACTTCAACTCAACAAATGAGAGAAAATATAGAAAAAACTGGTATTCAAAGAGGTTATTTATCATATACAATTACTACTAATAGTCCATTAAAAGAAAATCTATATAATAAAATTTTCTTTAAATATTTTTCTAATGATGAAAGTTATATTCAAAACACAATAGCAAATATAGACCCTAGAATAGGAAATATTATTCATTCATCTAAATATCAATCTCATATAGATAATATGTATGATTTATTAAAACAATTACAATCAACTAATAATTTATTTTATGAAACTGATGAATTTGATGGATACCCAATCGATAGTAATAGTTTATTTAAAACATTTACAAAAAGAATTTCTGATTTAGTAAGTATAAAACATATTTTATCTAATAAAATTATTTTACAATCAACTAAAATTTCAAAAGATAGTATAAATATCTTAATAATTAATATCATTATTACACTATTTGCTATTATTATGCTTATCCTAGGTGCTATTATTGAAAAATCAGTAAAAAGAAATTTCGTAGGATTAAATGAATTAGTAGAAAAACTTCTACCTCTTGCAACAAAAGATAATGAAATTGAAATTGAAAAACCTAAAAATACTGAAGAAGCTTATCACATCATTGATAAAGCTATTGAAAATGCTATTGAAATTAGTAGAAAATCTGAAGAAGCAGCACAAGCAAAAGCCTTATTCCTTGCAAATATGTCTCACGAAATCAGAACTCCATTAAATGGTATTTTAGGATTCTTGGAATTATTAAAAACAACTGAACTAAATAGTGAACAATTAGAATATGTAAATACAGTAACAGTATCAGCAAACTCTTTACTTGAAATTATTAACAATATTTTAGATATTTCAAAAATCGAATCAAATAAAATTGAGCTTGAATTAATTCCATTTAAACCAGTTAATGAATTTGAAGATACAATAGAAATTTTTGGAGCAAAAGCTGCAGAAAAAAATCTAGAATTAGCTGCATTTATTGACCCAAGTCTTCCAGTTAACTTAAAAGGTGATATCCTAAAAATAAAAGAAGTTGTAACAAACTTATTAAGTAATGCAATGAAATTTACACAAGAGGGATATATTTCACTAATTGTTAAAAATCAAGGAATAGAAAATAATAAAGTAAAACTATATGTTGAACTAAAAGATACAGGAATTGGTGTAAGTAAAGAACAACAATCTAAAATTTTTGAAGCTTTTTCACAAGCAGATATTTCTGTAACAAGAAAATATGGTGGAACTGGACTTGGACTTGCAATTAGTGGTAAATATATAGAAATGATGGGTGGAAAAATTGAAATAGAATCTGAAGTAAATGTAGGTACTAAATTTTTCTTTGAAATAGAACTTGAAATATTAGAAAACAAAGAATCATTCATAAAAAATCATTACTCTAAATTAACAGTAGCTGTTTTAGATTCTAATAAAAACAATATTAAAAAAGAATTTTTAGACAAATATTTAGCATATTCTGGTATAAATGTATTATACTTCAATAATATATCATCTTTAAAAGAAATTATTAAAAATAATAAAATTGAAAGTGCTATATTTATATATGAACTTATGGATTCAACAGAATATATTGATTATTTAAAAGAAATTAATACAAAATATTGTACAGTAGCGAGTTTAAAATATAAGCCTGAAATAGATAAATTAACTTATAAAGCAATATTCAATGTATGGGATCCATTAAATGCTACAAAAACATTTAATATGTTAGAAGAAATTGATGCTTCAAGATTAGAAAGTTACACTAAAAAAATCAAAAAAATAGATAATAGCTCTTCAGAAGAACAATTTGACTTAAAAGTATTAGTAGCAGAAGATAATCCTATTAATCAAAAACTAATTAAAATTACACTTGAAAATATGGGTATAGATATAGTTTTATCAAATAATGGACTTGAAGCATTCAATAAATATAGTATTGCACCTGATAATTATGATTTAATATTTATGGATATTCAAATGCCTGTAATGGATGGGGTAGAAGCTACTCACGAAATTTTAGAATTTGAAGAAGAAGAAGGAATTAAACACACTCCTATTGTTGCTCTTACAGCAAATGCACTAAAAGGTGATAGAGAAAGATTTTTATCAGAAGGAATGGATGAATATCTTACAAAACCTATTAAAAAAGATGAATTAATCAAAATTATCAAAAAATTTGCGAAAGAAAAAATAAAATCAGATGTTTTAGCTGAAAATGAAAAATCAGAAAACAATAATTCAACAAATGATACAAGTCCAGCTGAAATTTCAGATTTTAATCCATTAGAGTTGAATATACCTTCATCTGATGAGATAGATAAAAATAAAAATATTATAATTGCTAAAAATAACTTAATTGAAAAAAATATTTTAATTAACTATTTAGAAAATTTGGGAGCTAAAAAAGTCCATCAAATTTCAACTATCCAAGAATTAGGAAAAGTGTTAGATAAAGAAAATGAAAATATATTGTTTATAGACAATGATTTTGTAAAAGGATTTGAAGCTGAACAAGTGGCAAACAAAATCAAAAGTCAAGTAAAAAATATTAAAATAATATCTTTTAATACTACCAAAACTGAAAATATAGACGATATTATAAATAATATAGATAAAGAAACATTGAAAAAAATTTTAAAATAAAGGATTAGTTAAATGAAAAAAATATTAGTAGTCGATGACGATATGATTAATAGAAAACTATTAAATGTATTAGTCAAAAAAATGGGAGATTATGAAATAATTGAAGCAGAAAATGGAATGGAAGCTTTAAATATTATCAAAAATGAACCAATTGATATGGTTCTGCTTGATATTATTATGCCTATAATGGATGGAATGGATTTATTAAAAATATTAAAAGGTGATGATGCCTTCAAAAATATTCCAGTAGCAATCTTAACAACAGATGATTCAAGAAAAAACGAAGCTTTAAGTTTAGGAGCTGTTAATGTTTTAATAAAGCCAATAAAAGAACCTGAATTAAGAAATTTAATTACACAATTTTAATTACTTAAATTCTACTTTTACAATATCCGATATTTTCGGATACTTTCCTACTATTTCTACTTTATAACTTGTTACATATTTAGAATCTGCAACTTTATAAATTTTAGATATTTTAAAATTACTTAATTTATCATTTATATAAATTTTTTTAGTTTTTATACCATCTATTTCATTAATAGGCACATAAATATCTATTTTTACTTTATTTATATCCATAGTAACAGCAAGTGGCATCGATGGAGTTACATAATCCCCTTTATTTACATCTATTTTATAAATATAATTTTTAAAACCAATACTTTTTTTAGAGATAGTATCTTTTAATTTTGCAATTTGTGCTTTTAAATTAGATATTGTATTTTTAGTTTGATTTAAAACAATTATACTATTTTGATAATCATAAAATTTTAAATCTTTATCCAATTCAGATTTTGTTTTTAAATTTTTATATATTTGATAAGTTTTATATTTTTTATCTAATATTTTTTGTTGTGATTTCAAAATAGATTCATAATTTTTTAATTGAGTTTCTAAATTTTTTAAATCTATTTTATTTTGATACTTATCTATTTTAATTACAATTCCTTTATAATTTGTAGCCTCACTACTTTTATTTACATCTATTATTTTACCACTTACATCAGCTTTTATATTATAAGTTTGATAAGGTTCAACCTTTCCATAATATCCGAATAATAAACTACTTGCCATTAAGCTACTATATATCAAACGCACTGCTATCTCCTTTTAAAAATGCTTGAACTATTTTATTTTCTGAATTTTGAAATTCTTGCGGTGTATTAAATTCAATAATTTTTCCATCATAAAGCATTCCTACATAATCTGCTATTTTGAAACTCTCTTTTAAATCGTGACTAATTACAATTGAAGTAACTCCTAATTCTCTTTGAAGCATCATAGTCATTTGTGAAATCAAATCACTAATAATTGGGTCTAATCCACTTGTAGGTTCATCATAAAGAATAATTTTTGGCTCTAATACTATTGCTCTTGCAGTAGCAGCTCTTTTTCTCATACCTCCACTAAGTTCGTGAGGGTATAATTTTGCTACTCTATCACTATCAAATCCCACCATATCAAGTTTTTCATAGACTTTTTTTTCTATCTCTTTTTCACTAAATTTTGTGTGTTCTCTTAGAGGAAAGGCTACATTATCATAAATACTCATACTATCAAACATAGCACCCTCTTGAAATAAAAATCCTATCTTTTTTCTTGTTTCATAAAGCTCTTTTTTATTACAAGTTGCTACATCTATACCATCTACAATTATTTCTCCACTATCTGGCTTCAAAAGTCCTACAATATGTTTAATAATAGTAGATTTTCCTTGACCTGAAAGTCCTAAAATTACAGTTGTACTTCCTGCTTTGATGTCTAAATTTACATCTTTTAATACAACTTTACTTCCAAAAGATTTTCTTAAGTGATTTATTTTAATCAATTTATCCCCTTTTTACACAAAAACTTTTCCTTTTCCATTTTCTTTAACCCAATACATTTTTTCATCAGCTTTTTTTATTAATGTTTTATAATCTTTTCCATCTTCATCAAAATAAACTGCCCCTATACTTGCACTTACTTCATACATTTTAAATATTTTTTTTATTTTTTCTTCTAATAAATTTAAAATATGATTGGCACATTCTTTATTACAATCAAGAATCGATATTACAAATTCATCTCCACCTATTCTTCCAATTATATCTTTACCTTTTAGATTATTTCTCATAATTTGTGCCGTAGTTATTAAAATTTCATCACCTTTATCGTGACCAAAAGTATCATTTACATACTTAAAATTATCTAAATCTAAAAATACTAAACAAAATTTAATATCTTTTTGAA
>Ga0256829_1002337_pt1 | contig 14231 bp, 9 predicted proteins | sample 131447metaG_FD_185979 | JGI IMG/M metagenome (GOLD analysis project Ga0256829, IMG submission 185979) | Hydrothermal vent microbial communities from Lau Basin, Pacific Ocean - 131-447 | ecosystem: Environmental > Aquatic > Marine > Hydrothermal vents | place: Pacific Ocean: Lau Basin | collected...
TGGCAGTGTTCGCCAATGTCCGCCGGCACACGCGCCAGCGCAATCGAACGGCCCAGTGTCGGTGAAAAACTGCCACTGGTCGTTACCCCCGACCGATCGCCGACCACGACCTTCTGGTGACCGCGCAACACGCCGCGATCTTCCAGTAGCAGACCCACAAATTTCTGTTCAGGCCCGGCAGCGCGTTCGGCTTCCAGCGCCTGGCGGCCGATGAAGTCACGCGTCTCCGGTTGCCAGCCGATGGTCCAGCCCAGGCCGGAGACCAGCGGGCTGACGGTTTCGTCCATGTCGGTTCCGTAGAGGTTCATCCCGGCTTCCAGCCGCAAGGTGTCGCGGCTGCCCAGTCCGCAGGGCTGTACGCCGGCTTCTGCCAGCGCCTGCCAGAATGCGGCGGCCTGGGTATCCGGCAGCATAATCTCGAAACCGTCCTCACCCGTGTAGCCGGTACGGGCGACAAACCAGTCATCCACTTCCGCCCCGTAGAACAGACCCAGCGCCTCGACGATGTCGTGCTGTGCTGCATTGAGTAATGACAGCGTCTTTTCACGCGCGTTCGGTCCCTGCACGGCGATCATGGCCAGTTGCGGCTGCTCGATCACCTGTACATCGAAAGCCTTCGCCTGCGCCGTGATCCACGCCAGGTCCTTTTCACGCGTCGCGGAATTCACCACCAGGCGAAAATTGTCCTCGGTCAGAAAGTAAACGATCAGGTCGTCCAGCACCCGGCCCTGTTCGTTGAGCAGACAGCTGTACAGGGCCTTGCCGGCATCCTGCAGCTTGTCGATGTTGTTGGCCAGCAGGTAACGCAGGAAGTCACGGCTGTTTTCACCGTGCAGGTCGACGACGGTCATGTGCGACACGTCGAACATGCCCGCGTCGCGGCGCACGGCGTGGTGCTCCTCGAGTTGCGAGCCGTAGTGGATCGGCATGTCCCAGCCGGCAAAATCCACCAGCTTCGCGCCCATGGCCTTGTGTGATGCGTACAGGGGTGTTCTGTTTCCCATAACTGACTCTGCGATGCTGAAAGCGTTGGCTGTTATGCCGCCCGGTAACATCCGGAACGACGGCAAGAAAAATCCGTCGCCCCTCTGTCCGGTAACCTGAGAGTGTAAGCAGCCGGTGGCTGCCGTCCCCTTCGGTGGACCACCCGGGTAGGTGGCCGCTCTCCAGAGTCAATCCGGCTGAAAGCCTGCTGCCACGGTCCGTTTGCCTGAGCGATTCCGGGCGGGTTGCGCCTTCGGCGGCCGGCTGTGCCGGCTCTCTCCCGCGGCAGCGCGAGATCGAAGGCGCACTATACCCTGCCGGCGAGTAGCCGCCAAGGCATCTGATAGATATCCCTTAATCTTCCCGTCATATTGTTACAGTAAAATGTTGTAATGGATGGCGTTAACCTTGATCAACCTGAGTTTTATTTTAAACGTGAGCTTAGCCTGTTGCAGTTCCAGCACCGCGTGCTGGCACAGGCGAGCGATGAATCCGCACCCTTGCTGGAGCGTTTGCGTTTCCTGTGCATCAGCAGCGCCAATCTCGATGAATTCTTCCAGATCCGGGTGGCAGGGCTCAAACACCGTGCCGCACTGGAATCTGCCGCGGGCAACGGAAATGACATAACCCCGGAAAAGTACCTGGAAAAAATCAGCGAGGAAGCTCATAAACTGGTCGAAAAACAATACCAGGTGCTGAATACCATCCTGATTCCCGAACTTGCTCGACACAAAATCCACCTGTTACGACGCGAAAAGTGGGACGAGAAACAGGGTGCCTGGATAAAACGCTTTTTCACCAGCGAGTTGTTGCCGGTGCTGAGTCCACTGGGGCTTGATCCTGCGCATCCCTTTCCCCGCGTGGTAAACAAGAGTCTGAATTTTATCATTTCTCTCGAGGGCAAGGATGCCTTCGGGCGGGAAACGCGGCTGGCCATCGTGCAGGCGCCACGCATTCTTCCCCGACTGATCCAGATTCCTTCCGCAGTGGATGAGGACGAGACCTACGTTTTCCTGAGCTCTATCATTCACACCCATATCAGTGATCTGTTTCCCGGCATGAATGTTACCGGTTACTACCAGTTCAGGGTGACGCGCGACAGTGACCTGTTCGTCGATGAGGAAGAAGTCGACGACCTGATGGGCGCCATCAAGGGCGAGCTGGCTTCGCGTCGCCTGACCGATGCCGTACGTCTCGAAGTGGCTGACACCTGCACCGATGAAGCCAGCAGGTTTTTACTGGGGAAATTCAGGCTGGGCGATGAAGACCTGTATCAGGTCAATGGACCGGTCAATCTGAACCGCCTGATGGCGATTTACGATCTGGTGGACAGACCTGAACTGAAATACCCGCCTTTTACACCAGGCACGACAAAACGCCTGCGGGGCAATGAAAGCCTTTTTGAGGTATTGCAGAAAGGCGATATCCTGTTACACCATCCTTTCGAATCCTTTGCCCCGGTCATCAATATGCTGATGCAGGCCGCCGCAGATCCTTCTGTACTCGCTATCAAGCAAACCCTGTATCGAACAGGGGCGCAATCGCCACTGGTCGATGCGCTGGTAGAAGCCGCAAAATCCGGTAAGGAAGTCACCGTCGTCGTGGAGTTACGCGCCCGCTTTGACGAAGCCGAAAATATTAATCTTGCCTCACGCCTGCAAGAAGCCGGCGCCCATGTAGTATATGGCGTCGTTGGCTATAAAACCCATGCAAAAATGCTTCTGATCGTCAGGCGCGAAGGCAGGAAGATTCAACGTTACATTCACCTTGGAACCGGTAATTATCATACAGGCACTGCACGCAGCTACACGGATTACGGCCTGATGACCTGCGACAGGGACATCGGTGAAGATGTTAATAAAATATTCCTGCAATTGACCGGCCTGGGCAAGGCGACCAAACTGAAAAAACTGTTGCAGTCCCCGTTTACCCTGGAAAAATCCCTGCTCTCCATGATTGCCCGGGAGGCGGAAAATGCCCGGCAAGGCAAGCCCGCAAGAATTATTGTCAAGGTCAACGCACTGGTTGAGTCCGGCATCATACGAGAACTCTATAAGGCTTCTCGGGCCGGCGTAAAAATCGACCTTATCGTCCGGAGCATTTGCCGACTGAGGCCCGGGGTTGCCGGTATCTCGGAAAATATCACCGTGCGCTCAATCGTCGGCCGTTTTCTGGAACATTCGAGAATTTTTTATTTCCAGAACGATGAAGACCCAAGAGTTTTCTGCGCAAGCGCCGACTGGATGGACAGAAATTTTTTCCGTCGTGTTGAAGCCTGCTTTCCGATAGAAGACAAGGCGTTAAAAAAGATGCTGATCAATGACGGTTTGATGACTTATCTCTCTGACAATACGCACGCGTGGACATTACAGGCAGACGGCAACTACAAACAGGTTAGGCCGGGCAATCAGAAACCGTGTGACGCCCAGGACAGTCTACTGGAAAAATTTGCCGCCGAAATCAGTAGCGGACAACGGTTTACCCGGTCGCGTTAGCATCCCGGGCTTTCAGTTGATAGCCTGTTGCCTTTAGCTGCTTTATCTCTTTTTCAATATCCGCCAATGTCAAGGCGTGTTCCCCAAGCCAGCCGTCAGGGAAAACAATCTCCAGCGTCCGGGCGTTAACTGATATTTCGATTTCCGGCAACGCATCGTCAGAATGACTCCGGTGCAGGATCACCGCCAGCCGCAATATGATGCACAGACGTATAGCCGGCTGAACGAGCTCATCAGTCAGAAGGGAAAACGTATCTGCCTTCAACTTTTGCCTGTGCGTCTTTATCAGTAGCGCAAGAAACCGTTGTTCCTGCAGGGAGAATCCAGGCAGATCCGAGTTTTCCGCCAGGTAGGCGCCATGATGATGATAGTCCCCATGAGCGATCGCCAAACCGATCTCATGCAATCGGGCCGCCCATTTCAATAGCGACAAGTAATCATCGTTGCGCAATGCCCAGGCATCCGCAACGTTTTTAAAAATCGCCTGCGCTGTTGCTTCGACGTTGCGGGCATGGTTCGGCTGGACAAGATATTTGTCCATCAGATGCTTGACGGTATTTTCGCGGATATCTTCATGAGTGATCTTACCGGCCAGATCATAGATAAGTCCTTCACGGACTGCGCCATCGGACACATCAATCTCGCGCAAGTCCAGTATCTCGAACAAGGCCTCAAGGATCGCGAAACCACCGACAAATACCGGGCGTCGATCGTCACCGAGACCGTCAAGATGGATGTTGTCTATTTCACCCGCATTGACAAGATATCCCCTCAACTGCTTTAAAGCCGCGCGGGTAATGCCGCCTGATGACCATCCCTGGGCCCGCACCACCCTGGCTATACAACGTGCAGTACCGGACGAACCTACCGCGTTCTCCCACCCCTGATGCCTGAAAAGGTGCGCGACGGCCTCCAGTTCAAGACAGGTGGCCAGATTTGCTGCATTAAGACTTTTTTTAGTGATTTTCCCGGCGGGAAAATATTTCTGCGTCATACTGACACAGCCCAGTGGCAAGCTTTCCATGCGTATGGGGGTGAACTTCCTGCCAATAATAATTTCAGTGCTACCGCCACCGATATCAATGACCAGGCGACGCATACCGTTTTCGGCGAGGCTGTGTGCAACCCCAAGGTAAATCAGGCGGGCTTCCTCGATACCTGAAATAACCTGGATCGGGTTGCCCAGAATATCCTGCGCCCTGGCGAGGAATGTCGAGGCATTTTTGGCGCTGCGAAGTGTATTGGTCCCGACAATGCGAATATTTCCCGGTGGGATATTTTCCAGACGCTGGGCAAAACGTTGCAAGCAATCCAGCGCCCTCTGCTGCGCTTCCTTACTGAGCTTGCGCTGCTTGTTCAGCCCCGCGCGCAGGCGCACCATTTCACGCAATCGGTCGACAACCTGAATATTACCATCGGTCAGCCGCGTCACAATCATGTGAAAACTGTTTGAACCCAGATCGACAGCCGCCAGCGTCCCGCCACTCATGATCCTGTTTTTATTTAATAAAGACATTATCCGGGTCAAGTACATCGATCACTGACATATCGGATAGTAGCATGTAAACGCTCTCCCGGGATATCCCGTTCCGTACTTTCCAGGTCGCCACGGGGAAAAGACATGGCAAGCTCATCCCTCCCTGAACACCGACTTCATAAAATATTCATAAAACAGCAATCCAGGCTTCACACAGCTCCTTCACGCTTGCCTGTGAAACAAATGCAGGACTGACGCTTATGTACGAAATCAAGATGATCGAATCCATTGAGCCGTTGAACAGTAAATCCGGGCAGCCCTGGTTTCGCTATACGCTAGGCAATGAACGCAACACCATCACAGGTTACCGTCCCGGCAGCAAGGAAGACGTACATCGCTTTGCCCGTGAATGCGTGGCCAGTTTAAACCGCAAATATCCACCGGTTAAAGCACGAAAGCTTAACCGCGTACGGATCAACGTCAGCTATCTCTCGCTGATAACCCGTGGAATGCACCGGGAATAAACCATCACTCACGAGGAAACAGCGCATGGAACTTTATGTCCAGAACTACAGTGAAGACCTGACAATCATACTTTCAAACAAAGGTGAAGTCGTTGGAATTTTTGAAGAGGTAGCCCATTCCATGGATGACTATCTCGAATGTGCGGATTTCATTGATGATGGTGCTCACTGCAGCCATAAAATCCATTATGTCATCTGATATTACTGGCCTGTGAGGGATTGATCGTGGATGACTGAAAGGGCGTTACGGTCAGATCCTCAAGACGGAAACGATAATCCTGCACCGTGTTTTCAAGCTCAACGCGACCCAGGCCCAGCACAGGCTCCTTTCCCTTGATCACCTCGGCCACTGTCTTGTTTTTATAGCGGTCGAGCAATTCCAGGCCGGCCTTGTACAAGGCCTCGTTTTGTGTGCGACATCGCTCCACCCACTGCGTACGTTCCTGAACCGCATTAACCAGCAGCATATTGTCCTGCATGGCGTGCCTGAGCGTCAGGCTGACGTCCTTGTACTTTTTCAGCAGTTTCCTGAATTGATCCGTATCATTCGTAATACGGTCGACCAGTCGATGATTATTCTTCTCCGCCCTGCCGAGTTTTTTCCGGTTTTTTTCCAGCTTGCCACGCAAGCTTTCAAGTTTTGCTACCTGTTCTTTTAACTGTACATTCAGTTTTGCATTTTCTGCCTGAAGCGCAGTTTTCTCCATTGAAAGCTTGCGAATCATGATCTGCGCCTTGTGCATGGCCTCTGCTGCGCCACCCTCACGTCGCTCGGCGTGTACCGGAAAACTGCTTGCGAGTATCACAAGTACAACAAAAAAGGCCATCCCCTGTTGTTTCATCATGAGTTCCCCCGGTTAAAACTTCGCGTTCAGATCGAGCTGTAATACATCGACACCGAGTCGCGGACCATTGATCGCATCAGCCGTCAGGTATCGCAACTTCAACCAGGTGTCATTGGTCATGCCATAGGCCGCACCCAGTATCCAGCCTTTGGAATTGGTGCCGCCAAGCAGGAAGTCAGAATCAGTAAACGCATCGAGCACGGCATCACGCTCAAGATAACGGTAAGTCATGGATGTCTGCCAGCTCCCGCGTTTGTGCGTCGTGGGCCAGCCAGTAGTCAATTTCAGCAGATAGCCGTTGGTTTTTTTCCTGGATGGATCTTCAAGAGAATCCGTGCTATTGACAATCATTAATCCATTGGTGCGTTTACGTATTTCGCCGACATCATAAGCAATATTCCTGACATAGCTGCCCGTTATAATCCAGTGCACCGGTGCAAATCTCGCCAGATCGTAGCGAGCGGTCACATCAATAATGTCATAGTCAGAGGCCAGTCCGAAACGCGTCTGTTCACCACTTGAATTATTACTGATCTCAAACAGACTATTGCCTTTTTGCAGGAAATCCGGCGCGGTGTAATCCCTTAGCGTACTGTCCAGCGTGTTCTTTCTTCCCGTGATATTCACATAGTTGTAATAGGCCACACCAATACGGAACGATGACTGGTCACCGAAGCGCTTGCGGAAACCCAGCTGACCGCCGAATAGCCATTTATCCTTGTCGCTCAGCTTGACTTCCTGCAAGGAAAACGCGCCCAGCGTCGCAAACAGGGCCATATCCTGTTTATTGAGCTTATGTCTTAACGTGCCGGAGACCCCGTCGAAATTAAGATCCTTGTCCCAGACCAGATCGGTTGAGAACCAGGGATTGGGCATGCGCCCGCCTGTCAAGGTCATCCAGTTGTAGCCATGAGCATCACGCCCCTGGTATTGCAGGTAGGCCCGGTCCAGCACCAGCCGGCCGGGGCTGTTGGAATTACCCAGTGTCTGGTTTGTCGATACCGGGTTTTTGAAACTTCCTGTTGCGAAACGAATCCCGGTTTTGAGGTTGCTGGTGACTTTGGCATCAATGCCGAGGCGCAGCCGCAGCCGCGTACGCAGACGATCCTCGACCGTATTCAGCAAAGCAACCTTGCCGGTATCATTATAGCGCTGGTAGTCAATATGACTGGCTAGCGTGTTATCGGAACCAAACAGGTCGTCCTCCTCTCGCAATCTGATATCACCCTTGAACTTTATCCGGGATATCCACCCCGGCAAGGCATCCGGGACACCCCAGCGTTCCTGCTTTGCCTGGACCATGACATCCTTAACGACTTTTTCGCGCATATCGGCTTCGACCTGTTGCTTGATTTCATCGCGCACGAAGGCAGGAACATAGGGGACCCGCACCACATTCCGGTGAGGCTTCACTGCTTCGCGTTCTGCACGTTGAGTCTGTTCTTTTGCCATCTGTTCAGCGTTGGCAATCAATTTATCGGCTTGTTCACGGTTCAACACGCCCTGCTCCACCAGCGCGTCAATAAGATTAAGCGTGGTATTTTTAAGTCGCAGTAAATCGGTTTTTTCATCGGCCTGTACATTCACGCCGCCGACCAGGACCACAAGGGCCAACGCAAACAGAAATAATCCGGACGCCTTTTTCATTTCCAATCTCTCTCTGACTCAAATTCTATTTTCATCTGTAACACGCCCGGGGAAAGCCTGATAAATTCACTCGCCGTGATTCTGGCGCATGCCGGATCCAGCGCTTTCAACACGGATACCGGCGTACGCCGGTATGGCGAGTCATCAGCATCGTCCTATAACGTAGAACTGATGCGCAGGCGCACCGGCTGCGGCATATCCGGTGGCGGCGAGACAGCCAATGCCTGGATCTGCCGGATGATCTGTTTCAAGGCCGCATCCATCTCACCATTACCTGTCGACCCCTTCAGCTCGACCCGTTCAATGTGCCCGTCCTTGCTGATCCAGATGCCTGCAACCACCGAGTACGCTTTGTGTCGCATTTCCTCATGATCGGAAAAAACATCCTCAATGCGCCGTTGCAACTGGGAGGCGTAGTACATGGCCGGACTGCCCGCGCCATTTAACAGGCCTTTACCGCCTTTTCTGCCGATCAGACCAAAGCTGTCACCGGCGCCATTTCCTTCGGCATCTACACCCAGCGACTCGGCAGGCGGCGGCTCGTCGGGCACATCCGGCAAGGGTTCCGGTTCTTTCGGTTTATCCACCTTGACTTCGTCCTTGACCTCCGGCTGGGGCGTTACTTTGGGTGGCGGTGGTGGAGGCGGCGGCTTGAGTAGCGTTATCTGCTGGATCTTTTTCTTGGAATGCACCGGCTTGTCATCCAGAAAATTCTGAATTGACACCACCACGATGGCGACCACCGCTACTACCAGCAAGACCCCGGCAATGCGCGGAGCGTATTTCCGTAATGACGACATCGTGACTATTTAACGAGCTTCTGTGTCACCAGCCCGACCTGAGTGATATCCAACCGTCCGAGCAGGTCGAGTACATCCATTACCAGCTGGTACTGGACCGAGGAATCCCCCTTTACTACCACGGGTAGCTGTGGATTAGCCGCCTTGTATTGCAACAGCGTCGACTCCAGTTGCTCAAGCGTCACCGGGTAGGCATCCAGATAAAGCGTGCCGTCACCGGTGACCGTAATCGCCTTGGTCTGCGGCTTGGCCAGGCTGGGGCTTGAACTGGCTTTGGGAAGATTGACGGTAATACCCTGTACGCTGGCCGTGGTCATAATGATAAAGATCACGAGCAGGACATAAGCCAGGTCCAGCATCGGCGTGATATTGATATCGTCGTAGGGTTCGTTGTCTTCCTGAATATTCACAAGGCATCGACCTCAGCTGTAATCTTCTGCAATCTTGGCGATAAACTCGTCGGAAAATACCCGCATGTCGGAAAAGACTTCCTTGATTCGCGTACCGAGATAGTTGTAGGCAAACAGCGCAGGTATCGCTACAGCCAGCCCCGCCACGGTAGCGACCAGCGATGCGGCAATACCCGGGGCAATTGAGTTGACATTTACATCGCCGGAGGCGGCGATGGCGGCAAAGGTAATCATGACGCCGACTACCGTCCCGAGCAGACCAAGGAATGGCCCACCCGAAATTGCGATGGTGAGTAACACCATCTGGCTGTTGAGTTTCTGGCCCTGACGCGTCATCACGCTATCCATTGTGGCCTTGATCGCATCGATCGCCTGCGGTGACAGGGTCGTCCGGGCCGCCCGGGCGCCAACGCTCTTCGCCATGCGATGGTGAACTTCCTGGACCCCGGCATGATAAATTGGATAAAGCGTTGAACTCTGAAAATGATCGTGCTTTCCGACCAATGCCATCATCAGGGGCGACTCATCCAACTCACGGAATTCGTCACTTTCCTCGCCATCCAGATCTTCAACGTGCCCCGAGCCCAGTTTTGCAAAATGCGCTTCAAAACTGCGGTTATCCTTGCGGATTCTATTGATGACCAGCCCTTTATTGATCATCACCATCCAGCTGATTGCCGCCATAATGGCCAGCATGACGATGACTACCCAGCCATCCAGCGTGACATTGCGCAGTGTCGTCATGAAATAGGATTCATCCCCATCGCCACCACCCTGGTCGGCATCTTCACCGTAGACAACCATGCCGCTACCGGGCGATTGCGACTTCACCAGCGAAGCCAGCCATGCCTCGCTGCGCGCTACCGAGGAAATTTCCAGTTCGTCGATGTCGCCCACAAACCCCTGGGAAGACGCATCCTTCATTCCCAGCAGAATATCCCCGGCCAGCAGCGGCATGGTCACCGGAAGATGCTGAACCGGCACGCCATCGAGGAATATCTGCAAGGTATCGCGTTTCAACACCAGCGCGACATGATGCCAACTGCCAGGCACAAAGCTCACAGGACGTGACTCAGCGGTGTTTGCCCCTGCCACGAGTTGCGCCACAAGCCCCGTGGGCGTCAACTCCAGCGCCAGGGCGCCCGCTTCGCTCGTACGCGAGAATAGCACCCGGGCACCGGTCGGCATCCGGTCAACGTGAAACCAGAACCCGGCTGTCCAGCCTTTGGAGGGATCAGCCTGTAGCGAAGGCTTATCGGCAATACGCAACTGCTGTTCACCATTGAAGCGCAGGCCGTCCCCGATCAGGGCGTCTGATACGATTTCAGCCGTCGAGCTCGCCGCCTGATTACCATAGGCCGTGCTGTCTTGCGGGACAGCCTCTTTCTTGCCAAAGTGGTACACGAGAGACTGGTTCGCATCATAGGTTCCGGCCGGATCTTCCGCCGGAACGGCGCCTTTATTTCCGTAATACATCCATAGGCGGTTTGCATCACTCCCGGGGAGCAGCTTTGAGGCCCCGACCCAGACGAGCGCCATCTCGTTGATGGGGTCGAATTTTTCTATATGGAATTTCAGCGGCGTCTGATCGTCTTCCGACATAAAACGCAGGTCGCGTGCGTCGTCGGCCATATCCAGGAAATAACTGAAATTGCCGGTATGCAGACGAATTAATACCGGTACGTCATCGACCTCGACCGGCAGATTCGCGCCTCCAGGACCGGTATCGATACTGATTGCCTTGCGATAGGACCAGTCATCATTCCACCAGGCTTGCGCCAGTACGGGGACCAGCAAGAGCACAAGAAAAAGGTAATTGCGCTGTTTCATGATCATTCAACTCGCATTACAGAAGGACACATTCTCATACTTTAAGATGACAGCAATGTGACGAATGCGCTGCCAATACAGGACTTATTGCCCGACGATTATTCGCCGAAGCCGAGAATCTCAACACTCAACAAGCCAAGCTGTTGCGTCTGACCACTGCCGTCCTCAACACTGGCCATGCTGGCGGCGTTATCCACCGCCTGACTGGTCGCGCTGCTGGCGAGGTTGCTGACGCCGGTAAGGCCCGCTGCAATCCCCCCGGAGTTGGCTGTCGGTACGCCGACGGACAACCCGCCAAAGGTAATATTTCCATTACCGATCACTTCCGCCGCACCGACGAAAAGATTACCCAGGGCTGATATGCCGGCATCGCCCGCATCGATCTTGCCACGCGGCGCAAACAGGAAAGCATTCACACCAAGCAGACCACTACCGGAAATACTCGCCGGGAACTCCACAATGGTCTGGCCGGTTTTTGGATCAATGCGCGTTTTCGGTGGCGGTGAAGCCAATGCCGTTTTGGAACCGCGACCGGCATTGAGGTCGCCATTGGAAGACCACATCAATAAATCGCCATTCAGGGCAAACACGCGTGACTGGTTGACCAGGAAATCGCCATCGACAAAAGCGCTGATGTCACCCGCCCGGGCTGTCACCACACCCAGTTCGTTCGCCGGTTTGCTCAGTGCCGCATTACTGGCAGCGCCGCCATTGATCAACCCGCCGGGCATTAACAGGTCAATGTCACCCCCATTCAGGGTATTTATCTTGCTCAGCTTGATATCCAGCCGTCCATCAGGATTCGGGTGGGGAAACAATGTCGCGATTGCGTCAAAACCGCGTGAATAATCATTATCTGGTTTTGGCGGACGGGTCGCCTCAAGCCCCGAGGCCTTCAACTCGCTGAACAATACCTTGCTGAGGAACCGCTTGCGTTGCAGTGGGTCAATGGCATGTAAGGCTGTACGCGCCTCGGTATCCGTGGCGGCATCGATATGGAGCGATGTCAGGAAATCATGCAATCGTGGCAAATAGCGCCTATCACTATCGATATAGCGCGCCATGAAGGCCTCGTAGTCCGGTTCACCGCTATACCCCGCCAGTATATTGATCGAAGCGCCATCGTCAGGCAACACGGCGTTGGCTGTATTGCCGTTACTCACAATACCCGACGTTGCGCCCAGATCGATGCTGCGCCCGGCGCGGAATTGCAACTGGCCGGGGCCACCGATTGTGTAAGACCGCGTATCGTCAGTCCTTAACGCACCTGTTGTTCTTACCCTCAAGGTTGCCTGGCGAATATCACGCCCGGCAGAAACCAGTGAGATCTGCCGCGCGTTGGCATGCTGGATATTAACGTTCAGGTCCAGAATATCCCGACCCGCCACCAGCCGCGTCTGGTTGGAAAATATCAGGCTGGATTGTGCGGCAACATCTCCACTCCGCCTTATGTCACCGTTGCGCGCCACAAAGTGATTGAATTGCGTACTCGTGCCATGGATCGGTATCAGGGCATGAAAACCCGGGTCCGAACTGCTCAGTGCGTTGACCAGTTGATTGCTGTTGAGATCAAGTGGAAAACGGAAATCCGCCAGCAAGGAAGGATCAGCGTCCGCCTGCACCAGCCTGAGACTGCTGGACAACACAATATCGTTACCGGCCAGCACACGCAGGTACCCCTCGCTCGCAGGCAAGGCATTGAGTGTCGTCGAGGCGATTCCCGCATTTCCTTCAACAGACTGTAACTCAAACTTTGCAGGAACGATATTGAGACCAAGCAGTGTTTCCGTTTTTTTGCTGTTTATATGTTGGTTAATGGACTGCAATGACAGCCTGTCCAGCACAGGCGTTTCGCTCACCCTTCCATAGACGGCATCCCCCGCCAACGATGTCATGGACAAACGTGCATTGGCCGACTGACTCAGGAACAAGGTATCCAGGTCTTTCAGACTTGCATCATTGGTAAACAGTGCAAACTGGGTATCTGCTTGTGCAATCAGACCAGGATCGAACACCTTGTCTACCTGCAGACGATTCCCCGCGAGCAGTGCGATATCGGCGTCGCCGACGCCAAGTAAATTGGCCTGTCCGGGCTGCGCTGCGCGAATATCATGCCCTGCACTGACGCGCACTTTGCCCTGATCGGCCTGGAGATAAAAATTACTCAGGTCCCTGCCGGCACGCACCTGCAACGACGAACCGCCCGAGGTAGCAAAACGCGTATCAGCGCGTTGTTCAAGCGTGACACTGGCGCCGCTGCGCAGCACACCCAGATTTTCAACGGGTTTGATGGTGCCTGGCATCACCAGGCTAAGGCCGCTGATATCCCGTCCGGCGGATACCTGCATGATGCCCCCGCCCAGCACACCGAGACCATCGGCAAACTTTTCCACATTCACGCCACGTATAACCGGCAGTTTGCCAACACGACCGGAGAGCAAGCTTTCATAATCGCCGCCAACCTTGGGCTGCCAGCCCTGATTCAGTGCAGTAACACCCTTACCTGTCAGATCACCCTGTACCTGGACGCGCAATGCACCGCCATCTTCCCCGAACTGGATGCCGTTGGTCATGGCAAGCAGCAAAGTACTGCCATCGAGATTATTGAACTGAGGAAATACCACGTCAGCAAAGGCGCCGGCGCCGGCATCCCGGCCAAAGGTATAAATCGCCGCCCCCTTGCCAACACTCAGGTCCGAACCGGACGCTACCGTAATATCGCCTGTACCCGTGCGTACGCGACTTCCGTCATTCAACACGACCTTGCCGCCGGGATTTACTGCCTGAAGTGACGCCGCGCTTGTATCGGCGCCACCCACAAGCCGGTAACTCCAGCTCTCGTCACTGCCGAGACGGGTCTCCGGGAGACCAAATCCAAAAGTCGTATTTATTGTCTGTTCAACGCCATCACTCAAACCGGCGTCAAAGACCAGCTTGTCGGCGGCGCGCAACATTAACGTGCCGGGAAGCTTGTCCGCACCGAAACGCGTGTTGTTCAGATCAATGCCTCCGGCTACAACCAGGTCCTTATCGGCCCTGACGTCCAGCAGCGGTCGCAGACGAAAACCTGCCGGCTGTTGTCCTTGCGCGGCCTGCACGAAAGCGTCCATGGCGGTCGATTCGCGGTCGATATCGGCCTGCGTCAGGGTACTGATACCGGTCGTTGTCGACAGCCCCGGGTTTTGTAATATGCGCACCTCCAGCACTTCACGCGTTGCT
>Ga0256829_1002338_pt1 | contig 14230 bp, 12 predicted proteins | sample 131447metaG_FD_185979 | JGI IMG/M metagenome (GOLD analysis project Ga0256829, IMG submission 185979) | Hydrothermal vent microbial communities from Lau Basin, Pacific Ocean - 131-447 | ecosystem: Environmental > Aquatic > Marine > Hydrothermal vents | place: Pacific Ocean: Lau Basin | collected...
CACCACTTTCATCCAAATGTTTAAGTCCTGTTTCCCGTTCAAAAACAATCAAAGCCCCCCACCGTTTCTTAATAAGTCGATTGGTGGCTTTAACTACAGCTGCAATAAGCTCATCACGAGGTGTGGCTGATACAGCAAGAGGATTGACCGCTACCCGCATCAGACCTTTACGAATTTCTGCCTGAAAAAGAACTACTAAAATGACGATAAACACCGAGAAAACTTGGTCAAATATCCACTCTACCGTTAACAAACCAAAGGTGCGTGATACCTCATACAAAACAAACATCAGCGTTAAACCAATCAACATTTGCTCTGCATGTGTACCACGAATTAAACGCAACACATAATATACCACAAGGGCAACAAGCCCAATGTCAATCAAATCAAGCAATGTTATTTGCATATTACCAATCAACATACGTTAACCTGCCTATAATCCGCAAGTTTGGCTGCCACCAACATGGGGTTATACTGAAACTCACAATCATGAACACGAAGCATATCTGCGCCACTAAATACCCCAATTGCCGAAGCAACAGCCGTTTCCACTTCACGCTGCTGAATAGTTGAACCCGTAATTTTTCCTAAAAAAGACTTGCGTGATACACCCAATAATACAGGCAAAGCAAACTTTTGTTTTATTTTATCTATATTGGCAATCAAGGTTAAATTGTCTTCAAGGTTTTTACCAAAACCAATGCCTGGATCAAGAATAATGGATGTTCGGTTAATGCCAGCCTTTAAACAGACATCAATACGCCTTTCAAAAAACTGTATGACTTCAGCAAGTACATTATCATACTTTGGTGCTTGCTGCATGGTTTCTGGTGTGCCTTGCATATGCATCAAACATACATCAGCACTTGATTCTGCTACCACAGCCAAACTATCGCTATCAAATGTTAATGCGCTCACATCATTCACCAAACTGGCACCCGCTTTAATCGCCTGCCGCATGACTTCAGCTTTCATGGTATCAATAGAAATCACTATATCATTAGGTAATGCCTGAATCACGGGAATAACACGGGCAAGTTCTTCCTCAAGACTAACAGGCTCAGCATTTGGGCGCGTTGATTCACCACCAACATCAATCATGTCTGCACCTTGTACAAGCATGACTTCTGCCTTATGTACAAGCTCGGGTACGCTTAGGGTCGCACCATCCGAAAAAGAGTCTGGTGTGCAATTAAGCACACCCATCAGCCATGCAGACTGTCCTTTTTTACGATGCCAACGTGCCGTCAAGCTTAACTCTCTTGACCTGTCTCTTTCCCATCTTTGGGTTCATGTTTTTCTTCACCAGCATCCATAGTGATATCTTCTTCGCCTGTATCATCATTGTTACTGGAAAAAGTACTTTGATCCACAGGGCGTTGAAGTTTTTCACCTCGCAATAAAGCAGACACTTCTTTGCCTGATAAGGTTTCATATTCCAGCAGTGCTTGGGCAATAATTTCCAATTCATCACGGTGGTCTGTTAAAATTTTACGTGCCTTTTCTTCTGCTATATCCACAAAAGCTCGAATTTCTTCATCAATAACCAGAGCTGTTGCATCAGAGACATGTTTATTTTGTGTCACTGAACGACCCAAAAATACTTCTTCTTCATTTTCAGAAAAGCGTAAACGTCCCAAACGTTCGCTAAAACCATATTCTGTTACCATAGCTCTGGCAATTTTTGTCGCTTGCTGAATATCGTGTCCTGCACCCGTTGTTATATTTTCAGGGCCAAATACCAACTCTTCAGCCATGCGTCCACCAAACAATGATGCCAAACGTGATTCTAATTCAATACGCGACTGACTCAACCTATCACGTTCTGGCAAGTTCATGGTCACACCCAAAGCACGACCACGCGGAATAATCGTCACCTTATGTAATGGGTCATGTTTAGGACTATGTATACCCACCAATGCATGACCCGCTTCATGATATGCCGTTAAAGCTTTTTCTTCATCCGTCATTGCCATAGATTTGCGCTCTGCACCCATCATGACTTTATCTTTAGACTCTTCAAAATCTTGGTTGGTCACTTTATCGCGATTATAACGTGCCGCACTTAATGCAGCTTCGTTTACCAAGTTTGCCAAATCAGCACCAGAGAAACCAGGCGTACCTCTTGCTAAAGCTTGTACATCCACATCCGAGGATAATGGCACTTTTTTCATGTGTACTTTAAGAATCTGTACGCGACCTGCCATATCAGGGTTACCAACAACGACTTGGCGATCAAAACGACCAGGGCGAAGCAATGCAGGGTCAAGTACATCAGGACGGTTGGTTGCAGCCACCAAAATCACACCCTCATTGGCTTCAAAACCATCCATTTCTACCAACAGTTGGTTCAAGGTTTGTTCACGTTCATCATTACCTCCACCAATGCCTGCACCACGGTGTCTGCCCATAGCATCAATTTCATCCACGAAAATAATACATGGCGAATGCTTTTTAGCTTGCTCAAACATATCACGCACGCGAGATGCACCAACACCCACAAACATTTCTACAAAATCAGAACCTGAAATCGAAAAGAAAGGTACTTCTGCTTCACCTGCGATTGCACGGCCAAGCAATGTTTTACCTGTACCTGGAGGGCCAACCAATAAAATACCTTTAGGAATTTTACCACCCAAGCGAGTGAACTTGGTTGGATCACGCAAGAACTCAATCACTTCCGTAACTTCTTGTTTGGCTTCATCACAACCCGCCACATCTTCAAAGGTTACACGGTCTTTATGTTCAGTAAGCAATTTGGCTTTAGACTTACCAAAACCCATGGCTCCACCTTTACCGCCACCCTGCATTTGACGCATAAAGAAAATCCATACACCAATCAACAACAACATGGGGAACCATGAAATTAAAATCGTTAGGAACATAGACTCTTCACGATGCGATGCTTTCACTTCAACCTTATTATCAATCAAGCGTTGCACCAAGCTAGGGTCATCTGGCAACTCAAGCTCAAAACGTGTAATATTACCTGACATATCACGATAATGACCCACTGCCTTTTTATCTTGGATAGTAACATCATCCACAAGCCCTTGATCTACTTTTTCAACAAAAGCAGTATAACTTAACGGCTGTGATTTACCCATTGGCGCACTGAACATATTAAAAATGCTCATCATTGTCATGCCAATTACAATCCATAAAAGTAGGTTTTTATTCATATTCTATCACTATCCTTATGTTTCACTATTCATACATCTTTTGCGCAAACTCGCCTTTCCTTGGCAAAGTTGCAAGTCTTGTTCATGCCTATACAAACAACATCCTGACAAATTCAGCCAACCATGCCCACCCTGTTCACGCCACGTTTCAATAGCATGGATATGTCTTCTCCCCAGCACACTTCCATCAGCAAACAACATACCAACCATTTTTTGCAGTAAATAAACACGCACTGGCAAGAGCTGCTCGCACCAGTCTTGCCAATTCATTGCACATACTGCAACAGCATCTTGTTGCCATCGCTGTAAAGTCACATGTTGGGCAAGATGTTCTACCTGCCCCTGAATACGTTCAGCTTGTTTCTGCCAACGTAAAAACAGTGTGCTCGGCTCAATATCTCGTGCAGCTATGGCAGGAAACAATTTGTGTCTTATCTTATTTCGCCAAATGGTGACATCCTGATTACTTGCATCTTCGTGCCACTCTATTTGGCTGCAGATTAAGAATTGCTTAAGCCGCTCTTTAGACACCGATAACAGTGGTCGCCAAAATGTTAGCTCCTGTTGCGACCGAATACTTTTCATACCCTGACAACCTGCAACCCCAGCACCTTGCAATAAACGCATACATACCGTTTCAGCTTGGTCTTCAGCATGATGCCCCAAAACAATATGCTTACACCCTGTTTCTTTTGCTAATCCAGCAAAAGCTTGGTACCTATGCTTGCGTGCTTCAGCTTCAATATTGCTTTTAGCCTTGTGCGTATGCTTCAAATGAAAGCTTAATCCCCAATGCTTGGCCTGCTGTGCCAATGCCGCTGCAACCTGCCCAGACTGCTCACTCCATCCATGATCGACATGCCATAATTGAATATCAAAACCTGCATCCTGCAAAAGCAGAACAAGCGCTGTAGAGTCCAGACCTCCAGACCATGCCACAGCAATTTGTTTGGGCATGGTGTCCAACAATGGTAAATCGAATGCTCTTGTAGTCACTGCTTAATAAAGCACTGTCTTTTAACTACTTCCACCTAGGCAAACCATCATCATAAATACGCTTACCCACTACAGTTGTCATATCAATAAGCTCATACAAATCAGTATCCACACCAGCCAATGCAGGGCGACCAGCTCGAATAAACAAATATACCTCATCATCTTGGCGAGAGCGAATACAGACCACTTTCAAACCTTCTGGCGGCAAACGAAACTCTGGCAACACAGATTGCGCGGCTTTTGATGTTGGTCGAAACTCTTTAATCACCGCTTTATTTTGCATGGAGGCACAAAGCTCTGTTAACGCTTGGGATGTCAGGGCAAAACCATTGTTATACAAGACATATTCGGCATGCCCTGTACCACTATCCAAACTATCTACACGCACGCCGCCCAATGGGCTTTTACGCATTTTTTGGTCACGATAAGCAATCAAACGCCCCACACCAACATCACGCACAACACCAGCATCAGCTTGTGAGACAGCCAAACTAAATGCCAAGGTATGTTTACCCAACTTGGGATGTTCATAAGTCGCAAAGTCCCAGTCACCCATCAATGCCGCACACATGGACACCGCTGGCATACTCGCTGCTGCACCTTCTTCTGTCGCTTCTTCAAACCAGCGTTTTAACTGAACCCGCATTTCTTTACCTGCATCAATCAAGCCTTTCATACTGCCACGAAGCAAGCATCCTGATGCGGAAATTTGGTCGATATATACATGCTCATGCAGGCTCACCAAATCCATCACATTAGGCATAAAAGATTGACTCAAAAACTCCACGCGATTTTTAACGGTAATGGTCATACCTGCAAGGTAATCTGACCACTCGACACGCAGACACCCCTGTTTGTTTGCCAAAGATGTGCCACCATGCAGGGATTTATTTGCATCAGGCTGAAAATATACGATGTCACCATCCATATAAGCCTTCTCAATCAAGGCATTGGCTTCCTTACCTTTTTTACCCGCAGAAATATCCGCAGTTTTATCCATCCATAATGATTCTTGTTTTCGTCTGGTGGCTTCGACTTTGACATCTTCTTCAAACACACGGAAAGCATTCAACACAACATCTTCGTGTAGCCAAGGTGAGCCTGCATTTTTCGCAGCTTTACCACCCTCTCTTACAGCCAGTAACCAACCAGCAACGGGATGTTCTTTTTGAGCCGATTCAAGCAACCGAACCACAGCATCAGGCAATTTCTCAGGACGAGCCAAAAGTAAATCTAGCTTTTTCGCATCCAACACCCACTGCATCCACACACCTTGTTTGGTTTTCTGCGCCAATGTCCATAATGCCAAACGTGCCCAACTCCGTTTCACCATATGTTCACCCATACGGTCTTGTGCTAACAAAGGTAAGATACCTGCCTCATTCTTTGCGCCAACTTTAAGTCTAACCTCACGCATACGTGGCAATAAGTCAGGTTCTAAACCATAAGCTTTAATCATGGTTCGTGAATCAGCCAATAAATTAGCATCAGGCTGCTGATAAAAGAATGCCATGGGTGTTGCAGGAATAATCATAGTTTCATAGGTGGAAATGCGTGTCATTTCCACTGCACCATCGACAAACTTCTTCAAAAATAAACGCAGTGCCCAATCGTATAAACCACCCAATACCGATACCATCACATGGTCATTATGATTCGCATGTTCATTGGGTAAACGCCCGATAGCATCCCGAATCAACCGCAATACCAACACATTTACAGCAGGCACCCAAGGGGCTGTATCCTCTTGGTCTTGGCGCCATGATTGCGCCCACATGTCTTGCAAAACTTTTAATAATGCCAAGCCCCCGCTTTCATCCGCACACCAGTGATGCAATAATGTTTGCGGCAAATGAGGATACAGTGACTGCAAATGCTTCATCATTTCACGAGCAACGGGGTTCATTTTAGGCAGTTGATGTGCCGACACCCGCTGTTTATCAATCATGTATTTTACAGAATAATCATACAAACGCTTCACCGCATTATTAAATGTCGCAGACATTTGCGAATGCATCACATAAGGCACATATTCCCGCGCATCTTCCCCTGGCACGTATAAGGGCAAACGTCGCGCATCCACACGACAACGTTTTGCAGCACTCTCACCTTGCTGCAAGATGGGGCGATACCAACTCCAACGATAATCAAAATATTCAGGTGAAAGCATGGTTTTCCGCTCCTTTCAAACTTAACCTTAACACATACAACATTGGTTCATTGCCCATTCACAGGTAGAGTGCGCCCCTAAGTTAAGGTAAAAAACATGCAAAATGCAACATTTACAACAACCACAGGAAAAACACGATGAAACTTTTTCTCACGCTATGTCTATCTTTTATAGCACAAATACTGCTAATCACAAGCACAAATGCTGCCAATTTTCCAAGCAATGTACCTACTAAAGCTGAAACTATTATCGTGACACTACCCCCGCTTTCGGGTTTAACCACCATGTTATTGCCTGAAGTGAAAAATCAATGTTTACTCTCTGCTGGTGCTGACCCACATCATTTCCAACCCTCACCTAGGCAAGTAGACTTGATGAACCAAGGGTATTTATTAGTTCGCGCATCACGCGATGACCAAGGCTGGCCTATCCAAACCCAACCCGAACACACCTTGGATGTATCCCCCACACAAAAGCATGCTTGGCTACAATTTTCTCAAGTCAGGCATATGCTTCCTATGCTTGCCCAAGCATTGATAAAAAACTTCCCACAATACCAACAACAAATTCAAATGCGTTTAAAACAAAAGCTACAAGAAATAACGCAACTTGAAAAAACTTGGGACAAACAATTGCAGGTTTTAAAAACGCACGGTGTTTTTATGCAGCACCCCGCGTGGCAAGGGCTGTTTGATAACAAGAATATTCCAGTTTGGGCTGTCTTAGAATCTGAACAACATGGGCATGAACAAGGGCCAAGGCATTTGGAAGAAGCACTTTATACATTAAAGCAACATCCTTCGGCAGTGCTAATTGGTAGCACCCGCCATAGCAACCGCAGCTTAGAATGGTTAAGCAGGCACCACACGCCCCAAAAGGAAATTATCCTGTTGGATGAGTTGGGTACATGCAATCAAGCATGGGATGTACTCATGCAACACAATCTCGATATTTTAGCAGGTAAACTGTGAGCACCCCCATCATTAGCCTATCCCATGTCCGCTTTGGTCCTGCCAAAAAGCCTATTTTGGACAATCTATCCTTGGAAGTGCCTGCGGGTCACTTCATGGGCATTATTGGTCCCAATGGTGCAGGTAAAAGTACGCTTTTAACCATTATTGCAGGGCTGACTAAACCTGACGCAGGGCATATCGACTTATTTGGGCGCTGTTTAAACAGCAAAACCCGCATAGCTTTGCAAAAAAGCATTGGTTATTTGCATCAAAAACATGCCAATCAACCTGACATGCCTATGCGGGTATATGATGTGGTTGCTATGGGGCTGACCAGCTTTAACCAACCACTTTGGAATGGTTTATTCGCTGATAAACAAGCTGAAAAAGATGCTATCCAGCATGCCCTCACCTTGGTTGAAATGGATAATCATATCCAGACTGATTTTAGAAATTTATCTGGCGGGCAACAGCAGCGTGTTCGTTTGGCAAGAGCCTTGGTTCGCCAACCCAAACTCTTGCTTTTGGATGAGCCATCTGCGGCTTTAGATAGCCCACGCCAAGAAAAACTTTATAAACTACTACGTAAACTATGCGATGAAAACAATATGACTGTATTGATGGTGGAGCATGATGTGGCTGCTATTACATCTTATGTGGATTCTGTCGCCTGTTTAAATAAACAAATGCATCACCACGCCAAAAAGGGTGAAACCATTCCTGATGAGGTATGGCGCGAAATGTATGGTGAACATGTCAATATTGTTGCCCATGATGCAAGCTGTATTGGCTGCATGCCTTCACCACAGAAGCAGTCGTCACAAGAACAACATCACCACGAGCATCATCATGATTGATTTCCTTAACCAGTTTTTTAACAGCCCCGTCATGCAAGATGCATTGCCCCCTGCATTATTGATTGCATTGATTACGGCATCCATGTCTATCATGGTTGTTGCGCATCGCTTATCCTTTCTCACAGTCGGGGTATCCCATGCTTCATTGGCAGGGCTTGGTTTAGCAGTCGCTTTAAGCTTACCGCTTTTACCAACCGCTGCCGCAACTGCCATCGCTATTGCACTTTTATTGGCAGTCTTACCCAACCGCCAAGGCATCAATGAAGATGCTGGCACAGGCATGTTATTTGCGGGCAGCATGGCTTTGGGTGTGGTGTTAATTTCTAGTACCAGCCGCAATGAAGTCGATTTATTCGGTTTGTTGTTTGGTAATATTTTGACCGTATCCCCTGATGATATGCAATGGATTATGGGCGGCAGTGCACTCGTCGTATTCAGCATCATACTTTGGGCAAAAAGCTGGTGGAGCATGGCATTTGATATGATTACTGCCAAAGCCTCTGGCATTGCTACCTCTAAGTTACGCTTAATATTACACGGTATGATTGGTTTAACCGTAGTGATGTGTGTCAAACTTGCAGGCATTGTGCTTACCACTGGTTTATTGGTGCTTCCTGCTGCATGCGCTTGGTTTTGGGGGCGCTCTATGTTCAGCTTATGGGCATTAAGCCTTTCTTTTTCTTTGGTTGGCACATTGGGTGGTTTGATGTGGTCTTATCAGTATGATTGGCCATCAGGTGCAGCAATTATTTTAATGTTATGTGTATTGTTTACAGCCAGTTGGGCTGCATCTTGGCTACAACAACAATACCAAAAAAGTAGGTAACCATGCGTTTTGATTATATAAAAGCTATTGATGAAGCCAAGGTCTATGATGTTGCCATCAAAACACCGCTAACGGCTGCACCCAAATTATCCAAGCGTTTGAACAATGATGTTGTGTTCAAACGTGAAGACTTACAGCCTGTATTTTCATTTAAACTGCGTGGCGCATACAATAAAATCGCCAATTTGAGCGAAGAAGACAAAGCCAAAGGTGTGATTTGCGCATCCGCAGGTAACCATGCCCAAGGCGTTGCCATGAGTGCTGCCAAGCTTGGCATTGCGGCCACCATTGTCATGCCAGAAACCACGCCAGACATCAAAGTATCCGCCGTTGAAGCTATGGGTGGCAATGTGGTGTTGATTGGTGATTCCTATTCCGATGCACTGGCACATGCTGAAGTCTTGTGCGATGAAAATGGCTACACTTTTATCCACCCTTACGACAATGAATTGGTCATTGCTGGGCAAGGCACAGTGGCAAAAGAGTTAATCGAGCAAAGCAAACGACCCATTGATGTTGTGTTTATTCCTATCGGCGGTGGTGGTTTAGCTGCTGGTATTGCTGCATATTTCAAAGCCAAGTCACCACAAACCAAATTGATTGGTGTAGAGCCTGTAGATTCGGCAGCTATGCATGCATCTATCCAAGCCAATAAACTGGTTACACTCGACCAAGTGGGTATTTTTGCTGATGGCGTGGCGGTAAAACAAGTAGGCGACATCACTTTTGACTTATGCAAACAACACCTCGATGAAATCATCTTGGTGGACACCGATGAAACATGCGCTGCCATCAAAGATATTTACGATGAAATCCGTGCCATTGTTGAGCCTGCGGGTGCATTGGCATTGGCTGCATTGAAAAAATATGTCAAACGTGAAGCTGTGTCAGGGCAAACATTGGCGACCATCAACAGTGGTGCCAATATGAATTTTGACCGCTTACGCCATGTCTCCGAACGCGCTGAATTAGGCGAACGCAGAGAAGCGTTGTTCACGGTAGAAATCCCAGAAAAAGCAGGTTCATTTTTGGATTTTTGCAATCATTTGGGCGCATACAATGTTACTGAGTTCAACTATCGCATGAGCAGCCGCAATAAAGCTTATGTGTATGTGGGTGTTGCCATCAAACATGGTTCACAAGCTGAAAAAATCACCACAGAACTTAGCGAATTGGGCTACAATATCGTGAGCCTCATGGATAATGAAGCTGCCAAATTGCATTTAAGACATTTGGTGGGTGGCAAATCTGTGGATGTGCATGATGAGCGTTTGTATCGCTTTGAATTTCCAGAGCGCCCTCGCGCATTGCTTGATTTTTTAACCAAGCTTGCAGGTCGTTGGAATATATCCCTGTTCCACTATCGTAATCATGGTGCTGCGTTTGGTCGTGTCTTGGTTGGTTTTGAAGTGCCCGATAGTGATTTGGCGGAGTTTCAGGCTTTCCTTGAAGACGTGGGTTACACCTATGTGGATGAAAGCGATAATCAGGCACTCAAGCTATTCTTGTAATGCTTAAAAAACATTCTCGTCATTCCCGCGTAGGCGGGAATCCATATTCTCACCACGAAGAACACGAAGAAAGGAAGAGAGCAAGAATGACGGTAAAGTACAATCATGCCTAATCTTGCATGGGAATCTAAGCATGTGTGGCATCCTTATGCCGCCATGCCCAACCCCAACCCCGTGTATCAAGTGGTTTCGGCTGATGGGGTTGATTTAACGCTCAAAGATGGTCGCAAAGTGATAGATGGCATGAGTTCATGGTGGTCTGCCATTCATGGCTACAATGTGCCAGAGCTGAATGCTGCCATTGAAAAGCAGCTTCAAGATATGGCGCATGTGATGTTTGGCGGTTTAACCCATCAACCTGCTATTGATTTGGCGAAAACACTTATCGACATCACCCCCAGCAATTTAGAGCATGTCTTTTTTGCCGATTCAGGTTCAGTCGCTGTGGAAGTTGCGCTTAAAATGGCTTTGCAATATCAGATAGGGCAGAAAAAAGCCCATAAAAACAAGTTCTTAAGCCTCACCAACGCTTATCACGGCGATACCTTTGCTGCCATGAGTGTGTGCGACCCTGAAAACAGTATGCATCATCTCTATAAAGGTTTATTACCCGCCCATCATTTTGTTGCGCCTGATATTCAAGCCTTGCGCCAAGCATTTAAAGTGCATCATCATGAGCTTGCCGCCATGATTGTTGAGCCTATTGTGCAAGGCGCAGGTGGTATGCTGTTTTACCCTGCCGAAGTATTAAAAGAAATCCGCAAGCTTTGTGATGAATATGATGTGTTGCTGATTGCCGATGAAATTGCTACGGGGTTTGGGCGCACAGGCAAATTATTCGCCTGTAAACATGCCGATATTCAGCCAGACATCCTATGCTTGGGCAAAGCGTTGACGGGCGGTTACCTAACACTTGCTGCCGTACTCACCTGCCCTAAAATCAGCCAAGGTATTCAAAAAGAAGGGAATATCTTGATGCATGGACCAACATTTATGGCAAACCCACTGGCTTGTGCTGTTGCTAAAGCTTCCATTGATTTACTGTTGAACTCACCTTGGCGAGCGCGGGTCTCCAACATCGAAAGGCAACTTCAAAAAGGGTTAAAGCCCTGTTTACAATCGGATAAAGTCGCTGATGTTCGTGTGATGGGCGCAATCGGTATCATCGAAATGAAAGAAATTATCGACATTCCAGCCGTACAAACCAAATTGTTAGAAAATGGCGTATGGCTTCGCCCCTTTGGTAAACTTTTATATACCATGCCTCCATTTATTATTCGTGACCAAGAACTCCATCAAATCACTAATACCATGGTAAAATTGACATAACTACATGCTTCACTCATCTTGCATCTATGAATACAATATTTACGACTAAATCTCCTTGTTATGAGGCTTAATATGCAATATCCAGGAAAGTTTGGTTGTGTAAGTATAAGTAATATGAGAAATATCCTTTCCTTGTATTGGGATAGTTAGGCTAAAAAGGGCAGCGATGAATCAGGGTCTTAAATGAATATGTCCGATAGAATATGGAAGGCGTTACTTAAAACGTGGGGGGCTGTTTTCTCGATTGTGAGCTTAGCCGCTTCAGTATTCGTATATTTTGTAGCACCAGATACAGACACTATTAAGATGAATATATTCTTTGTAGTGATTTTTCTATTTTTCGGCATCATCATTATTTTACTACGAGCACTACATGATGCAAATACAGATGCAAAAGTTAACCTACCAAAAATCAGAAAGGTTTTGGATCCCCCAAGAAGTTACGACAAAGCATCTGCGTTACTATTGGTTGATTCATCCAATCTTCTAGCACATGACTCATCTGTTACTCTTTTCATGTTAGAAGATGATTATGAGCAACTTATAGGAATAGGCATTGTTATCAACATCCAAGATGATAAAAAAGTTCAAGTTGCTTTATTCAAAAACAATGAGTCAGAACAGCTAATTAATCAACTAAAAGAAAATAAAAAACATGATCTAGAGAGGCTAATCCTAAAGCCCTCTGTACCAAGGTCTTTTTTAGAAGGTGATTTATGAGTGAATCAAATACAAAACGTGAAATTGTGGTTATTAAGGTTAAAAGCGATACAAGCCTAGCTATTAACATTGGGTCTGAGCATGGTATTAAAGAGGGCGATAAATTCCTAGTCTACCATGTTGATTCCGAAGAAATGAAAGATCCAATCACTGGGGAAAGTCTCGGTTTTCTTGAAACGGTAAGGGGTACTGGTGTGGCTGTTCATGTTCAATCTAAAATGACTACTATTGAATCAAACAGAAGAGAAAAGCGTAGAAAGGTTGTTTCGAGGCCAGGCTCTGGCGGCTTCGCTTTACTGATGGGGGAGACTGTTGAATATACTGAACCCGAAGTTGTCCCCTTTGACGAGCCTCAAGTTGGAGATAAAGTTAAAAAAATATAACCTAACATATAACTTCAGCGACAATTCAAAGTTTAAACAAAATAGGATAACAGAAAAGCGGACGCTACCCCTTTTTTAAAGATTAAAAGGTTAAGACTTGAATCTTGAACACACCCCCCCACATTTGACATCAACCCTTTATCTACCCACGATACACAGCCATCAACCCTTGGAGCAAACATGGCATACCCGATTGAACAAAAATTAGTCATCGCTGTCTCATCCAGCGCATTGTTTGACTTAACCGAATCGGACAAAGTCTTTCGTGAGCAAGGTGCAAAAGCCTATAAAGCATATCAGGAAGAACACTTGGATGATGTGCTGGGTAAAGGCGTGGCATTTCCTTTTGTGCGTAGGTTTTTGAGCATCAACAGCCGTTTCCCTGATGAGCAGCCCGTGGAAGTGGTGCTGCTATCTCGCAACTCTGCGGTGACGGGCAAGCGTGTGTTCCGATCTATCGACCACTATGGCTTAAACATCACTCGCGCTGCATTTATGGAAGGCAAATCGCCCTATGCCTTTATCCCAGCCTTTAATGCCGCTCTATTCCTTTCTGCCAATGAAGGTGATGTACTCAAAGCCATTGATTCAGGCTATCCCGCAGGCATGGTATTGCCCTCCAAAGTCAACGATGATAATGATGACCATGAATTGCGTATTGCCTTTGATTTTGATGGTGTGATTGCTGATGATGAAGCGGAATCTGTATTTCAAGATGGTCAACTTGATGAGTTTGTTCAACATGAAATCAACAATAAACTCAAACCCCACAATCCTGGTCCACTTGCTGACCTATTCAGAAAATTATCAGCTCTACAAGCCCTAGAAGCTAAAGAGGAAGCCAAAGATTCATCATATCAACGTATTATTCGTACCAGTATTATCACTGCCCGTAGCGCACCCACTCATGAGCGGGTGATTACCACTTTGGAAGACTGGGGTGTCAGTGCCAATGAAACCTTTTTCTTGGGTGGCATGAAAAAAGAACATATCCTTAACACCCTAAAACCACACATGTTTTTCGATGACCAAAAGAATCACTTACAATCAAAACTTGGTAATATTCCCATGGTACACATCCCTTTCGGCATCACCAATCACAGCAAAACATAATACCCCTCATTTTGGCATCATCATTGCGTAGCTATCATCATATAGCAATGCAGTGAGGAGTGTATATGGTCAGTAGTAAACAAGATTGGAGCCAGTACCCCGTCACTGTCTTTTATCTTGATGACCAACGCAGTGTAACCAAATCGGTTAAAAAGATGCTAAAACACACGCCACATATTGATTATCATGA
>Ga0256829_1002339_pt1 | contig 14226 bp, 15 predicted proteins | sample 131447metaG_FD_185979 | JGI IMG/M metagenome (GOLD analysis project Ga0256829, IMG submission 185979) | Hydrothermal vent microbial communities from Lau Basin, Pacific Ocean - 131-447 | ecosystem: Environmental > Aquatic > Marine > Hydrothermal vents | place: Pacific Ocean: Lau Basin | collected...
CGCGATCTTTTGTGATCAGCAGCATCGCCACATTGCCACGGAGATTCTTTTTGAGGGAACCATCGACCGCACGGCGATCTATCCGCGCAACATGATGAAGCGGGCGCTGGAGCTCGATGCCAAGGGGTTGATCCTGTTTCACAATCATCCGGGCGGCAGCAGCGTCGCCAGTCAGGAGGATATTGCGCTGACCCGCCGCATTCAGGATGCTTGCGTCCCCTTGGAGATCCGCCTGCTCGATCATTTCCTCGTTGCCGGCAGGCGCGTACTCTCGTTTAAGGAAGAGGGATGGTTTTGATGTGTTTCTACGAAAACCCAACGACAAGGAGTTTGTGTGAGTAAAAACCGCGCCCTGAAGGCGCTGACCAGCCTCGACTACTTCTATCAGGAGCTGCGCAAGATTCCGCAGCTTGACCGTGAGGAGGAGGATCGTCTGGCGCGCAAGTGGCATGACGAACATGATCTGGTGGCGGTGCAGCAGCTGATCAACGCCAATCTGCATAGCGTTGCCGCCATTGTGCGCGAATTCCGCCACTTCGGTCTGCCGGAGGAGGATCTCATTCAGGAGGGCACTCTCGGCCTGATGCATGCGGTTAAGCGTTTCGATCCCGATCGCGGTTTCCGTCTGAAAACCTATGCCTCCTACTGGATTCGCGCTTCGATTCACGACTTTATCCTGCGCTCGTGGAGTATTGTCAAAATGGGCACCAACAAGCTGCAGCGCCGCATTTTTGCCGGTCTGCACAAGGCGGAGCACGCCATCGCTGCGCTGGAGGGGCGCGATGTCGAGGCGGTCGCCGAGGCGCACGGTACGACGCGCGAGTCGTATCAGGAGATCGCCTCCTCATTTTTGCGGCGCGATTTTTCACTCGATAGTCAGAATGAGGATGGCTCGCAGCTGCTCGAACTGCCGGCGCCCGATGACACCCCCGAACATATTGCGATGGAGAATGATTGGGAGAACTTCAAGCATGAACAGTTGGCCAAGGCGATGGAGAGTCTCTCCGAGCGCGACCGCTACATCATCAAACAGCGCTATCTCGCTTCACCGCCGGCGACGCTGAAGGAGTTGGCCGCGGAGTTTAACATCTCTATCGAACGGGTACGTCAGCTGGAGGCGCGCGGCATTAAGAAGATCAAGCAGGCGTGCGAAGATATTCAGCTGTAACGGCTACGCGGCGGGCGCATCGGTCGCTTGACTGAGCACCCTGTCCAACCGTTTGAGGTGCGGGCGGTTCAGGCCGGAGAGCGGCAGGCAGATAAAGAAGGCCGCGCCCTCGCCCAGCTGACTCTCCACCCAGATGATGCCGTCGTGCGCCTCGACAATCCGTTTGCAGATCGCCAGGCCCAGCCCTGCGCCCTCTCCCTCTTTGCGACAGCGTGCGTCGTCGGCACGGTAAAAGCGGTCGAAGAGGTGTTGCTGCTGTGATTCGGCAATGCCCGGCCCCTCATCCTGCACGCAGATAATCACCGAATCGTCCTTGGCCTGCGCACTCAGATGGATGGTGGAGTGCTCCGGCGCATGTTTGAAGGCGTTGGAGAGCAGATTCATCATAGTCCGCTCCAGTTGGCTGGCATCGCCCATCACCTCTAAACCATCCTCGATCTCCATCGCCAGCCGCACATGCTGACTGTCGAACAGAATCAGATGCTGCTGCCCTACCTCCTGCAGCAGCAGCGAGAGATCGACCCGCGTCTGCACCATCTCCAACTGGCCGGCATCGGCACGCGCCAGTGTCAGCAGGTCATTCACAATGCGCTGGATGCGGTCAATGGTACCGATCTGTTGGCGCAGAATCTGCTGATACTCCTCGGCGGAACGGGGGTGGCGCAGCGCCACCTCAATCTCCCCCTTGAGGATGGTTAGCGGCAGTCGCAGCTCATGCGAGGCATCAGCGGTAAAGCGCTTCTGCGCCTGAAAACTGGTCTCGAGATCAGCGAACATTTTGTTCAGCACGCGCACCAGAATCTGCAGCTCTTTATCCTGCGAGCGCGATTTCAGACGACGGGTGAGATCCCCGGCAGCGACGGCGCGGGCGGTTTTGGTGATCTCATTGATCGGCTCCAGCGCCTGCTTGGCCATGAAATAACCGGCTGCCGAACTGATAATGATAGAGATCAGGCCGAGGAAGCCGCCGATCATGTAGAGCAGGTTGAGGACAGCACGAATGTCGGCCGTGCTGTGGCCGAGCATCAGCGTGGCGATGATCTGATTGTCGTGATAGATCGGGTAGGCGATGACACGGATATTGGCTTTATTGAGCAGCGATTCGGTGGAGGCAAAGGCAACGCTGCCGGTGCGAAAGGCGTGGCCGAGCGCGCGGCTGACATCGTTACCGCCCTTATCGATCAACGAGCGATCTGAGCGAAAGAGTACGCGACCGTCGATGGCAATAATCTGAATGGCGCCGCCATAGTGGTCGGCAAAGTCGCTCAAATGCCGCGACCAGAAGTAGAAGGGTGAACTCTCCAGCTTATTGGCCAGACTGGTCGCTTGCGCACTGAGCTCTTCATCCACCTCCGCATAGATACGATTGGAGAGGGCGGTGTACAGAATGACGCCGGCAAAGAGCAGGATGCCCAGTTCGAGAAAGATATAGAGCAGCGCCAAGCGGCCGCGAAAGGTGCGGAAGAGATTGCTGCGCAGACGCCCCAGCATCCCCAGACGATGACTACTCAGCGGACTCTCCGGGCGGTGAGGCGATCAGCTCGGCGGCGCATGGTCGCTGAGCAGGTAACCCTGACCGCGCAGTGTGTGCAGCAGCGGCGGCTCGAATCCCTTGTCGATCTTGGCGCGCAGGTGGCTCACATAGACATCAATCACATTGCTCTCCGGATCGAAGTTCATATCCCAGACATGCTCGCCGATCAGCGTGCGCGAGAGCACTTTGCCGGGGTTGCGCATCAGGTATTCGAGCAGCGCATACTCCTTGGTAGTCAGGCGGATCGCCTCGCCGCTACGGGTCACACGGCGGCTGATTGGATCCAACTCCAAGTCGGCGAGTTTCAGGATCGGCGATTTGTTATCCGACTGGCGGCGCAGCAGTGCCCGCACCCGTGCCAATAGCTCTTCAAAGGCGAATGGTTTGGCGAGATAGTCATCGGCACCGGCATCCAGCCCGCGCACTTTATCTTCGATCGAGTCACGCGCAGTGAGCATCAACACCGGTGTTGCCACGCCGCTGGCGCGCAGTTCGCGACAGACCACAATGCCGTTCTTTTTCGGTAGCATCAGATCGAGGATGATCAGGTCGTAGTCGTTGATCTCGGCCAGAAACTCGCCATCTTCGCCATCGTAAGAGACATCGACCGCATGCCCCTCCTCTTTCAGCCCTTTCTGAATAAAATGCGCAACGCGCTCTTCGTCTTCCACCACAAGAATCTTCATGCGGCTTACTGTAGCATTCAACTGCCCGCCGCGTGAAGCATCAATCGATGAGGGAACTATCCAGCTCATCCCATGGTTTGTCCGCTAGCTGCGTTGAACATGCTCATGTGCGACAGCACACTGCGCGTGTTCGCCTTGCTATCGAACAAACCGTGGGCGATCTGAATAGTTCCCGCATGCGGCTGAATAGCGACTTAGGTTGCTTTGCGAACACCCAACGATTAGCGGCAGAAAGGAGACGGTGATGAAATACCGTATTGTGGATAAAGAACTCTGTTATCAAGGCTTTTTCGCCATGCACGCCTACCATGTGGAGCATGAACGCTTCGATGGTGGCATGATGCAGGTACGGCGCGAAAATATGGAGCGCGGCGATGCGGCGGCGATCCTGCTCTACGATCCGCACGTCGATGAAGTGCTGCTGCTCGAACAGTTTCGCATCGGCCCGGTTGCCCGCGATGACAATCCGTGGCTGGTGGAGATTGTCGCCGGCATGATCGATGCGGGCGAGAGCCCCGAGGCGGCGGTAATCCGCGAGGCGCGGGAGGAGGCGGGCTTTGTGCCGGAGCAGGTCACCTTTCTCGGTCGCTACTACACTACGCCGGGCGCCTGCTCAGAACGGATCGATCTGTTTCTGGGCTTGGTGGATAAAAGTGCGCCGGTGGCGGCCGGTGGCGGCTGCGCAGCCGAGCAGGAGGATATTCGCACCAGCTGGGTGTCGCGACAACGAGCGATGGCGCTGCTCGCTGAAGGCCGCATCGCCTCCGGCGCACCGATGCTGGCGCTGCTGCTGAGCTTTGGCTGCGAGGGAGCTGCTACAAAGGTCTGCCAAACGAAAACAGGGTGAAACATCTGTTTCACCCTGTTTGATCGGATTGCTGCGTAGCCTGTGGCTACAGCAGGTCTTATTAACGCTTGGAGAACTGCGGTGCGCGACGAGCTTTCTTCAAGCCGGCCTTCTTGCGCTCCACTTTACGTGCGTCACGGGTCAGAAACCCTGCTGCCTTGAGGTCGGCACGCAGACCGGCATCATACTCGAGCAGCGCGCGGGCAATGCCGTGACGAATTGCGCCCGCCTGACCGGAGACACCGCCACCGAACACATTGACACGCACATCAATACGGCCGGAAAGCTGGGTAGTCTTCAACGGCAACAGTGCCTGCTGACGGATAATCTCGACAGGGAAGTAGTTTTCCACATCACGACCATTGATCAATACGCGTCCGCTACCGGATGAAAGCATCACCCGTGCTACGCTACGTTTGCGGCGACCAGTGCCGCGAAAAAAAGTCTCAGCCATTTTCAAATTCCCTTAATTCAATTTCATTGCTTCAGGTTTCTGCGCCGTGTGCGGATGCTCGCCGCCGGCATAGACCTTTAATTTTTTCAACATTGCACGACCCAGCGGCCCTTTCGGCATCATTCCTTTCACCGCCGCTTCAATAATCCGCTCAGGGTGCTTCTCGCGCTGCTTCTCCAGCGTGATGCTTTTGATGCCACCGGCAAAACCGGTGTGGTGGTAATAGACCTTGTCAGACTCTTTATTGCCGGTGACACGGATCTTTTCCGCGTTGATGACGATCACATGATCACCGCAATCGGCGTGCGGGGTATATTCCGGGCGATGCTTGCCGCGCAAAACGGTGGCCACCTGCGTTGCCAGACGACCAAGCACAAGATCAGAGGCATCAACAACAAACCATTTACGTTCAATATCGCCGGGGCGGACAGTCCAGGTAGACATGTATGTACTCCATTTTCCAGTGGTTCTGGCAGTTTTCAAGCAACAAAAAGCGAAATCTGCCCAACAAAGGCGGCGCATTATAGGTGGCGATCAATCACTGTCAAACAATTTACCGCCAAACACAGGGCGATCGCATTAAAATTGTTCGCATTCCGTTAGAATCATACGACGACCTCATCTTCGAGTGGCTCTATCGGGGAGTCATTGCTGTTCTGACCCCGATATCCCGAGAACGTTCAATCCCAGGCCCTTTCCCCGTCATTCCGCCCTCCTCACCGTCCATTCCCGCGAAGGCGGGAATCCATTGCCTGCAGAGGGAGGCGATGAGAAGCAGCAGGGAATATGTCAGCAGAAAAATGCGGATGGGGTGGCGTTTGCATGGAGATGATCCGGTGCGTGGATGGATTCCCGCCTGCGCGGGATGACCGTTTTAATGCGATTGCCCTACCGCCAAACAAGTGGTCGATGGCTTCACTTCATCTTCACATGCCAAGCATTCAATCCGTGGTACGATTTCAAAAACTTCTCATAAGCCACCGCATCCTGTTCGCTCTCGAAACCACCCACACGCACACGATACCACACCTTATTGTTCACCGGAATGCGCACATATTCGGCGCGGATATTGTTGGCGCGTAGGCGTTTCACCTCCTGTTTCGCGGCGGCCTCGGTCTCCATGGAGATAATGTTCACCACCCAGCGTTGATGCTGCTGTGCGGGCTGATGTGGCGCAGGAGCGGGGGCTGGTTTCGCGGCGGGTTTGGTCGCTGAGGCGGATTTCGGTGCGGTGGCTGCTTTGCTGGGCGGGTGCGGCAACTGTTTTACAGCATGAACAGCATGCACACGATAGCGATTGATCCAGCTGGCCGGCTCACTCCATGGCGAGATTTTTCGCTTGGCCAGTTTCCGTTTGATGGTGCGCATACCCTGTCGGGCGGCATGTTTGTCGGCATAGCCGGTTTTGCGCAGGCGGAACCAGCGCTTGCCATGCACCCGGATCTGCACCGCTTCGGCATCAATGCCGTGCTGCTTCAGGTAAGCCAGCTCCTGACGCGCATCCTTGCGACGCGATACTGAGAGGATGTTCACCGCCCATCCCTTGTCGGCCGAGTGCGTCGGGTGCTGTGACTGCACGTGGCGCGCTGCTTTGCGCACCACGGTGGGTGTCTGTTTTTTCGCTTTGGCTGGTGTGATCACCTGCTTGTTTATCTTGACTGCTGCCGGTTTTACTGCTTGTTTTGCAGGCTGCTGCGGCGTTGTTGCGAGGGCTGTCGCATGCTGTTTGGGTGCTTCATTGCGGTCATTGGCTGTGGCTCGCCACTGATCGCTGCTTCTGCTTGCGACGACTTTGCTCAGTGCATCCAACTGTGCCTGCACCTTCTTAATGCTACGCTTGGCCTCCTGATGATTCTGCTTCATCTGCTGGCGGATCTCCTTGATCTCCAAGGCCATCTTTTGTGGCGCGGCCGCATTCTCGAGCGCTTGCTGCTTCGCCCCCATGGCCATCCAAGCTGCGCCACCGGCCACCAGCAGCGCAATCAATCCGACACTGATGCCCAAGCTGCCGGCTAGATTTATCTTTGATTTCAAGGCTTTGCTCTCCTTCTTGGTAGTCTCTGGTGCGGCAGGCTGTTGTGACGATGGCTTGGGAGATGGTTCCGGCACAACCGATGGCTCCATAGGCATCTGCGCTTGCGGTGCGGGTGAGAAATCCGGTGGTTCCGGCAGTTCATCCAGTAGATCATTATCGAGTTCATCAGCGGGGGTTGGTGCCGGTTCGGGAGTCGGCTCGGGTGTTGGTTCTGGTGCCGGCTCAGCGACAGCTGCTTCATCTGCCGGAGCAGCTTTGGCTGCGTCTGACAATTCCACCGCATCGACATTGTCCCAATCCGAGAGCAGGCTCTCCAGTTCGTCTTCGATCTCATCCGGTGTTTCAAGGTCACTGGATGCGGTAGCATACTCTGATGAGGGCTCCAGCTCATCCAACTCATCGAGAGCCACCTTCTCTTCACCTGCTGGTGTGTCAAATTCATTCAACGCGCCGGGCGCGTCAAAATCGGGCAGATCATCCATGGCAAAGGCATTGTCAAAATCGTCGGCTGCAGCCGCAGCCTCTTCCTCAGCCACAGGGGCATGGGATGGTGTGTCGGAGGAGAGGTCATCCAGTGGAATATCCAGATTATCCAGATCAAGCAAGGCGTCGGAATCAAGCTGCTCCTCTTCCGACTGATGTTGCGCACCCTGCTGTTTGTCGTCACTCATCACCATCTCTCCCCGTTAATAATGATCTGTGGTTGCGATCAATTCTCATGCACCCACATATCTTTCATGCCGTACTGCTGTGCCAATGCATCGCGTCGTCGTTCGGCCGCTGCTCGCGTTTTAAATCCGCTGACGCGCACGCGATACCAGGTCTTCCCGTTGACCTGCGCTGGCGCCACCTCGGCCTTGATGCCTTTGGCCGCGAGTCGATTCAACGCCTTTTGCGCCCCCGCCAGTGAACCGACGGAGATCAGGTTGATCACCCAATGACCGGCCGGCAATGATGCCGAAGTGATTGGCGCGGGCAGTTGCTGGCGATTGGCGGACGGGCTTGTTTGCGTCTGCTGATGTTGTATATGCGCGGCTGCCGCGTGCTTGGTGTGGGGTTGTTTTGTGTGCTGGCTCTGCGTGGCCGATGTTTTCGTTGGCGTGGAGCGGGGTGTGATGGGTGTGATATGAGGTGTTACGGGATGAGCAGGGTGTGTTGTGTCGATGCGCCGGGTCAGGTTGTCTATCCGCTGCTCCAATGCGTGGCGCTGTGCATGCAGTGCGGCCTCCAGCGCATCCACCCGCGCGCTCAGGCGCTGCAGCTGTTCTGTCTGCTCGCCGGAGATGGTCTCCATCGTTGGCGACTCCAGCTCGGAAGGCTGCTCGGTGATCGGTTCGGAGCCGCGATCCCAAAACAGCCAAGCCACAACAAGTACTGCCAAGGCAATCAATATCGGCTTCAGGTAGCCGTCTGATTGCGTCTTTCTCTTTGCAATGCCATCGTCGTGCATCGATGAACCGCTGTCATAATCATCCGTGGATATCGATGGTGAGCCGATCATTGGTTCGCTGCTGCCATCTTCGTCCGGAAACAGATCCGGCATGATTGGTTCGCGCCCTGCGCCTGCTGATGCACCATGATCACGATGACTGCCCATCTTATGCTCCTCCCTTCCTGACGTGCAATGCCCCATGCAGGGACAACGTTTGACAGTGAATTCAATGCCACAGGCGCGATAATGACTTTTTACACGGTCAGCATCAATGAAATCATGCAATGCGGCGAGGTTGCGTGATAGCCTGACGCCGATAGGGTTTCCCGGTCGCGTGGCGGATATTCGATGGACGGGGTGTTGGATTGTAGGCGCCAGTGACATGAAACAAGCTGATTGACCCGGTCGCCATCAACAATCAGCCCACCAATAGACCATAAGAGTGTACACCATGCCACCTACACCGCAGCAGTTGATTGACCTGGTTCAGCAGGGGATTCCCGATGCCGAGGTGCAGGTGCGCCTCTTTTCCGGCGATGATCATTTCGAGATGGATGTCTGCGCGGCCAGCTTTGCCGGCAAATCGCGTGTGGCGCAGCATCAGATGGTCTATGCGGCGCTGGGTGAACAGATGAAGGCGGCGATTCATGCCTTGGCATTGAAGACGTCGATTCCCAAGGAGAAATAGATGAGTAACGATATATTGAAACAGATTGATGAAGCGGTCAAAAGCAATGATGTGCTGCTCTTTATGAAGGGGACACCCGACTTCCCGCAGTGCGGCTTTTCGCAGCGGGTGGTGGCGATTCTGGCCGAGTATGATGTGCCGTTTGCGGCGGTGAATGTGCTGCTCAATGATGCCGTGCGTCAGGGTATCAAGGATTACGCCGACTGGCCGACCATTCCGCAGCTCTATGTGAAGGGCGAGTTTATCGGCGGCTGCGATATTGTCTCGGAGATGCATGAAAACGGCGAGCTGAAAGAATTGCTGGCTGATCTCCAGAAAACAGTGTAAACTGGCCTCTGCGCCGCTTGTCTTGGGCGCGTCAAGTTCACCCCAAAGGATGTCGATGCTGATTCCACTGTCTGCTACTCCATCGCCACTCGGACTATCCCGCCGCCAGCGCGCGCCTGTTGGCACGCTATATCATCATTCCATCGGACTACGCCGTTAATGGAAACCAAGCTCTCCCATAAGCTCGGACAGCGGCTGGCGCTCACACCGCAGTTGACCCAGAGCCTCAAAGTGCTGTCGATGAACTGCATGGAGCTGGAGAACTATCTCGAAGCCTCGCTCGAATCCAACCCGATGCTTGAGATGGATTTCAATGCCGCCTCGCAGAACGATGCGGCGGCCGAGGATCAGGCGCTGGAGGTGGCTGAGCGCGAGCAGTGGAAAGAGGCCGGGGATGACCGCTGGGAGACGATGTTCTCCACAGCGCGGCGCGATAATGCGGCGGATCGTTTCAGCGAGCGCGAGCAGGTCTGGGAGGCGGCGCAGAGTGTGAGTGACTCGCTGCATGAGCAGATCGATCAGCAGCCGATGGACGAACACGAGCGCGAACTGGCGCATATCCTGATCGATTCGCTCGATGATGATGGTTACTTCCGTGTCGATCCGGAGACGTTCGCCCAAGAGATTGCCGATCAGATCAGCACTGATGCCGCCACCGTGGAGCGGGTGCTTGAGACGACCATCCAGCAGCTCGATCCACCGGGGCTGGGCGCACGCGATCTGATCGAGTGCCTGCTGCTGCAGCTCGATGAAAATGAGCCGATCGATGTGGTGGCGATGCGGCTGCTGCTCCATTTCCCCGACGCACTGCAGGAGAGCGACGATGCGCTGGCGAAAAAAGCCGATTGCGATGTCGAGACCATCCGTCTGGCGCGGCAACGCATGCGCCGGCTCGATCCCTTCCCCGGCCACGGCATGCGCGGCGACAGCAACTACTACATCCGGCCGGAGATCATCTTCCGCCGCAACAGCGACAACAAAATCGAGGTGGAAGTCCCCGGCACCGGCGGTCTCGGCCTGCGGCTGAATGAGAAGTGGCAGTCGCACAAATGGCAGGGCAAAGATAAAGAGTTCATGAGCCAGGCGATGAAAGAGGCGAAGTGGCTGCTGCACGCGCTCGACCAGCGCAGCGAGACGCTGATGAAGGTCGCATTGTGTCTGGCAAAACGGCAGCGTGCGTTCCTCGAGTATGGCATCCTCGGTCTGAAACCGCTCACCCTGCAGGATGTGGCGGAGGAGGTGTCGCTGCATGAATCGACCATTTCGCGCGTCACCAATGGCAAATATGCCGACACGCCGATCGGGTTGATTGAATTGCGTCGCTTCTTCTCTGCCGGCTTGCCGACACGCGGCGGCGGGGCGATTTCGGTCTATCGGGTGCAGCAGCGGATCAAGGCGCTGATCGCCTCGGAACCGGCGGCGCGGCCAATCTCCGACCAGGCGATTGCCGACCGCTTGCAGGCGGAGGGGATTGAAATCGCACGCAGAACGGTAGCCAAATACCGTGAACAGTTAGGACTGCCCCCGAGCAGCCAACGGCGGCGTGGCCGTTAATCACGCCACTGGCCGGCACTGCCGGCCGAAAAACTAAAACGGAGGAAGCATATGCAAGTATCCATTACCGGGCGCCATGTGGAGCTCACTGACCCTTTGAAGGCATACGTCAACGACAAGTTGCAACATCTCAAACACTCATTTGATCATGTGGTGGATGTGCATGTTGTCCTGTCGGTGGAGAAGTTCCGCCAGCGTTGCGAGGTCAGCATGCAGGCCAACGGCATCAATATCCACGGCAGCCACGAGACGGAGGATATGTATGCATCCATTGACGGTGTGGTAGATAAACTGAACCGTCAGCTCAAACGCTACCGCGCCAAACTGCGCCGCCATCGCAATGTCGCGCAGCAGCAGGCGCGCGAGATCAAGGTCTCGCACAAGGTGCTCGATATTGCGCCGGATCGTGACGAGCTGGCCGAGGATCACCAGCCGGAGACCGTGCGCCACGAGCAGATCGATGCCAAGCCGATGAGTGTCGATGAGGCGGTCATGCAGCTGGAGCTGGGCAGCCGCGATATTATCTTCTTCACCAATGCGCAGTCCGAGCAGCTCAATGCGGTCTATCGCCGCAAAGATGGCGCGCTCAGCTGGATTGAGCCGGAAGCGGCATAGCACTGCATCCACTGATCATCGGTCGCCCGTTTCGGCGGCGCGGCCGGTGGGTCAAGGAACGTTTGAGAAGGGGAACACTATGGGGCTGTTGACTGCCGAACATATCGAGCTGGATTCACAGGCGTGCAGCAAACGGGCGCTGATCACCGAGCTGGCCAATCTGCTCACCTCCATCGATGCCGATGCGGTGATGGAGGTGGTGATGGCGCGCGAACAGCTCGGCAGTACCGGCATCGGTCACGGGGTGGCCATTCCGCATGGCCGCATGGCCGATCTGCCGACACTGATGCTGGCGCTGGCGCGGCATCGCGAAGGGGTCGATTTCGATGCTATCGATGAGTCGCCGGTGCATATTGTTGTGCTGCTGCTGGTGCCCGACAGTGATGACCGCCAACACCTCGAACTGCTCGCGCAGTTGGCCAGAAGCCTGCAGGACGCATCATTCCGGCAGCAGATTATGCAGGCGGAGAGCCGCGACGCGATTGCCGCCCTCTTTGACGACAAGGTGCATCTGGACTGATGCAGCACTCCCGCAGGATCACGATCCGTGAACTGCTGGAGGCGCAGCAAGAGGCGGCGCAACTGACGCTGGTTGCCGGTGAGGCGGGGCTGGATCGCTACATCGACCACCCGCGCATGCAGAAGCCGTCGCTCGCCTTTGCCGGTTTCATTGAACATCTGAGCGACTATCGCCTGCAGGTGATCGGCGAGACCGAACTCAACTATCTGGCCACCCGCACCCCTGAGGAGCAGCGCGCCGCCGTCGATGCGGTGTTCGACCTGCGCTTTGCCGGTGTGGTGATCACCCGTGGCGCCACACCGCCGGATATTATTCTGCAAGCCGCCGAACGCACCGAGACGCCGCTGATGGTGTCGCAACTCTCCTCCTCTGTATTTATGACCGATGTCATGCTCTTTCTCTCCCATCGCCTCGCCCCCACCACCTATCAGCATGGCGTCTATATGGATATTTTCGGGTTGGGCGTGCTGATCACCGGCGCCAGCGGCATCGGCAAGAGTGAGATCGGGCTGGAGCTGATTTCGCGCGGCCACCGCCTGATCGCCGACGATATGGTGGAATTTTCACGCCAGAGTCAGCAGGTGGTGGTGGGGCGCAGCCCCGATTCACTGCGTTACCACATGGAGATCCGCGGCCTCGGCATCCTCAATATCCGCGACCTCTACGGCGCAGCCGCGATTACCGATACCAAACGGCTCGGCTTGGTGATCGAGCTGGTGCCGTGGGATCATGTGGCGCCGGAGGATCGTGTACTCGGCGAACATAGTGAGACGGCGATTCTTGATGTCAAAATCCCTCGCGTACCGGTGCCGATCCGCTCCGGTCGCTCGCTGGCGGTGTTGGTCGAGGTTGCCACGCGCAATCAGCTGCTCAAGCAGCGCGGTATCCACAGCGGCGAGGCGTTTGTGCAGTCATTGCAGGCGCGCATCGAGAAAAATCAGTGAGGCGTTCTGTGTGGCAGGTTCATTGCGTAAAAAACAAAACGGTCATTCCCGAGTGTGTTATCGGGAATCCACGTCGCGATGGATCCCCGATAGAGACACTCGGGGATGACGTGATCGTTGTTTCTAAAGGGATGCGAACAACTCGATTGCTCTCTTCTATTGTGGTGAGTTCTAATGTTATTTATTAGCGGTCTCTCCGGTGCGGGCAAGAGTACGGTGCTGCATGCGCTGGAGGATGCCGGCTATTTCTGTACCGACAATTTGCCGCTGGAGATGCTGCGCGACTGGGCGGAGCATATGCAGACGCGCCAGCAGCCGGCGGCGGTTTGTCTCGATATGCGCAGTGGCTTCACCGCCCGCGCCATCAAGGCGGTGATTGAGGATGAGCTGATTTCGCCCGACTGGCAGCTGCTCTTTGTCGAGGCCAGCGATGCGGTGCTGCAGCGCAGATTTTCCACTGTGCGCCGCCGCCATCCCTATCTTGATCATGAAGGGTTGATGGCCTCGATTCGCTTGGAGCGGGAGAGCCTGCTGCCGATCCGCGCCATGGCCGATTTTATCCTCGACAGCAGTGAGTTGACCCCCTACCAGCTGGCCGAGCGTGTCGATCAATTTCTGCGCGGCAGTAAACCGTTCGAGGTGGCCTGTCAGGTGATCTCCTTCAGCTACAAATACGGCCTGCCGGAGCAGGCCGATAGCGTGTTTGACATGCGTTTTCTGCCCAACCCCCACTATATCGGCGAGATGGTGCAGATGACCGGCCGCGACAACGCGGTGATCGCTTATCTGCGCAGCCACGACGAGGTGTTGCAGACCGAGCAGCATCTGCAGCGCTGGCTGCACTTCATCTGGCCACAGCTGCGCAAGGAGCGCAAAGCCTATTTCACCATCGCCTTCGGCTGCAGCGGCGGCCGTCACCGCTCGGTCTATATGGCCGAACAGACCGCCCGCTGGCTGACCCAGAAAGGACTGGCGCAGCCCACTGTGCTGCACCGCGAGCTGGCCAGACTGGAGGCGGCGTCGGAAGAGGCACAGCCATGATCGGCATGGTGCTGATCGGCCACGCCCGTATCGCCAGCGAGATGCTCAATGCGCTGCAGTATATTGTCGGGGAGCAGCCGCTCATCCAAGTGGTGGATGTGGACGACCATCTCTCGCCGGAACTGCTGAGCACGCGGATCAACCAGGCGGTCACGCGTTGCAATACCGGCGATGGCGTACTGATTTTGGCCGATATGTTTGGCGGCACACCCTGCAATGTTGCCATCGGCTGTTTGGAAGCCGGGCGCGTGGAGGTGATCTCCGGCTTCAATCTCCCCCTGCTCATCAAGGCAGCCAGTGAACGCAAAGCCACCACCGACTTGGCTCAGTTTGCCAAGCAGGTGAGTCAAGCCGGTCGGCACTATATCCAAACCGCCTCGC
>Ga0256829_1002340_pt1 | contig 14226 bp, 8 predicted proteins | sample 131447metaG_FD_185979 | JGI IMG/M metagenome (GOLD analysis project Ga0256829, IMG submission 185979) | Hydrothermal vent microbial communities from Lau Basin, Pacific Ocean - 131-447 | ecosystem: Environmental > Aquatic > Marine > Hydrothermal vents | place: Pacific Ocean: Lau Basin | collected...
GCGGAGAGCTCTTTTGGAGCGATCTTTTTACGGCGGTTGAGCTGCAGACCGTCAAAAAGGCTCTTTTGCTCCTCGGCAATCTTCTCATACAAAATCCCTTTTGCTTTGAGCTTTGCCTTGGCTTCACTAAGAGAGAAGGCCTCTATTTTACTGCTGAGTCTTTTTCCTGTCGCATCGATGCCTTTGTACTTGAATATCACTGCACAACCTCTGCTTCCTGCTCTTTTGCAGCAACAGCATCTTCAAGAGAGTCATACACTTTTGGTTTTTCAAAATAGTTCATATAATCATACGCCTTCTCTTTATAAAGTACAAAAACTTGGTCGCTCACGCCATCTCTGTCCACTGAAAAATGAAAACAGCTCTCCCGCTTTGGCAGAGCAATCGCTCCCAAAAAGAAGTCGTAGCGATAAGACTCTACACTTTCATCTACAAAACTTTCAATCTTTGAGATCTTTTTGTCATCTCGATAAACCGTGCACTCTTTGCATGCATCATCACAGACAAGCGACACCCGCTTACCATCCTCCATAAACCCTAAAAGGTAGCTTTTCAGCGTTAAGAGCGTTGGTTTTTGCGCTGTTTTTTGCATCGGTGCTTTAATTTTACTGATGGCAAGGGTATAAACAACACCAATGATAACAATCACTATCATCAACTCGACTAAAGTAAAAGCCTTTCTCACGTCGACTATTTACACTCACTCAATCTTATATCTGCCGCACTTCCTTTGCCGCCTTCTTTTTTATCTGCACCCAAAGAGATAAGTTCCACTTTTCCATCATTATTGAGATAAATGAACTCATTTCCCCAAGAATCTTTTGGCATCTTACCGTCTTTGAAGTACTCATTTGTTTTTGTAAGCACCGCTAAACCCTCTTCCGTTGAAGGGTAGGCGCTGTGTTTTATCTTGTACATATCGAGTGCACCGTCATAGATAGACTTCATCTGCACACAGACAAGGTTGCGTTTTGCCTCTTCACCTTTTCCTGTTAACGATGGCATAACCATAGCCGCTAAAAGCCCTAAGATGACAATAACTATCATCAGCTCTATCAGTGTAAATGCATTTCGTTTCATAAAAAACCTTTGTGAATTGTATGTATAGTATTATATAGTAGTTTGATGAAGTTTAGATGAAAGCAGAAGAGATTCTGTATGCCATAGGCATACAGAATTAATTTGAAATTAATGAATTAGTATGTGCATCAAGATAGTTTTGTGCATCAAACTCATTGTAAAAGTTAAATACATTAAAACTTGTATTGTCTGCATTTGTGACATTAACATCACTAAACATCTCATTTCTTGCTGTTCTATGAATTCTTGAAGCAATAGAACCATCTGGGTTCACTATAAGCATATCACCATCGACTATGTTAAATTCTTGATATAGTGGATTTGTTAACGTAAATGTTCCAAATTCGATATCCCTACCATGACTATAATAATCATTGTATTGCGTTACAAAATGATTATCAGTTCCACTATTTAAAACATTATCTGCATTTTCAGTAACACCAAACACAGTTTTATTTGCTAACTCTTCATAAGTAAATGGCAGAATGAACTGATTTGAAAAGTTTGCCAAGGTAATATCTGCTGTAGCACTGTTTGCCAAGTACCAAATATCACCCACATTAGCAGGATCTAGATTTCCACGTAATAATGTTGAACCTCCATTTACTCCAAATGCAAGGTTATCTTCTGGATATCCACTATTCACATCCAAATGTGTTGCTAACGTCTCTTCTGTCACAGAACCTACAATAGCTTGAACAATAGTCCATGAACCAACCACTGATGTACTATTATCATCAAGGTTCACCTCAATAATTGCACCACTTGTGTTACTGTCAGTGTTGTCAAGTGTCAATGCATAATTCGTACCATTACTGTCACTTCTTACATCGAATGTAAGGTTATTATCTGCAACATTTGTCACAAAGTCTGTCACATTTGTAAAAGTATATGCTGTTCCATTAATATCATACGCTGTCGCATTTTCTTCTGCATCATAGTATGCCTCATTCTCAAGACGAAGACCTGCTGCTTGATAAACAGTATAGTTAGCATCATCAGGTACAGATAATCCTGTTCCATCGGTAATATCACTTCCTGAAACGCTTCCTATGATTTTTATTTTATAGATATCTGTAGAGCTACCATCAACTATTTTACTAATAATTGCTGTTTTATTATCAGTATCTAATCTATAAGAAAGCGTCTCACTCTTATTTGCATCATAAACACCATTAACCATCACATCTATAGATAAGTTATTATCAGTACTGTCAAATGTATATTGAGAAGCTTCCATAGTTTTTGGCTCACCCATATTTCGTTGTTCAAAATCAACTTCAAACAATGGAGAAATGCTTTCAGGGTTAACTGCAGCAGGTAAATTGTCAAAAGTCGTCGCATTCAATTCAGTATTATTTGCATCTTGAACATTCGTAATCCAATCATCAATAGTCACCGGATTAAAATAGTTTTTAATCACTGCAAGTGCCACATCATTAAATCGGTACTCAATGTCAGATATACCTGCAGGTCTATAGTCTCCTTTATAAACAACCGAAGTTGCTCCATCCCCGAAATCAGCACCTGCATCGATTAAAATAGGATATTTATCATATCCATTCACACCATCAGCAACTGTTACTTTTACCATAGTAACATTATTATCATCTTCTGTATATTGCATTGATTCCCAAGTTCCTGCATTTGGATTGATAACAACAGGTTCGATTGCATTACCAGCATGTACATCTGTCATATCAACTTCTACAACTGTACCATTTCCATCTGAAAGCGATTGATTGCTATCAAATACAAGAATACGATTACGGTTTTTCTCATTATATGCTACTAAACCTTGAGCATTATTATTAATCATATCAGACAAAGTATTAAATGTATCACATGGACCAAAACTACAATCTTCCGCTTGTCCCCATACATCATACTCTTCTTGATCCATGCGCATCGCCATTTTATAAACATGTGCACTCACAGGGAGTGTCAACATTGCAAGTGATGGTATCTCAGTGGCTATCTCTGTTGCATTCATATCTGCATCAAGCATAATACCCTCTGCAACTAAATAGGCAGAATTGTATGAGCTACCAATCGAAATGTGTGCTGTTTCAGTAGCTCCTAATTTTCCATCATGTGCATATGCCGTAGAGTTATCTTCAGAAATAATGAATGTACCACCAGATATAAACTCTATGTAATCACTATCAAGCGTTGTTATATTAGTATCATCATTCAGTCCCCACGAACTGTACATTTTTGTATCTGCAGGAATAGTATCATGTGATGTATTAGCATATGCATCAAATTCTGCCGATGTTAATTCTCGACCATCACTAATGTCATATCTGCTTTTTGTCTCTTCAGAATAGACAACTCTAATATTATATGTTGCATTTACAGTATTTGTACCATCACTGACAGCGACATTAATAACGCCTGCACCTGCAGTAAGTGCTGTAATAGTATAGCTTCCATCCGAACTTAATGTCGCATTTAATTCAGGAGAAACTGATACAGGTGTAAATGTAAGCGTATCATTTTCATCATCTGTCGCTTGTAGCTGACCTGTGACTGTGTCACCAATCACCATTGAAATTGTAAATGTTGGTACAACAGGAGGGTTGTTTGTTGTCACATTGACGGTAACATTTTCATCGACACTAACATTTCCGTCTGTTACACTACATGTAAAGTGATCTGTTCCATTAAAACCTGCATCTGATGTATAACTCAAAAGAGTACCATTTGTATCTATATTCACTGTTCCGTTCGTATCAGGCTGTGTACAACTTGCTATAGTTAATGGATTTGGTCCGTCACTGTCATTATCATCACTAAGAATGTCAAGTGAGATAGTTGCTCCACTAAGAACAGTAAACGTATCATCTGTAACTACCGGTGCATCATTCACAGCTGTGATTGTGAACATAAATGAAGATGTAGTGTTATTTTCTCCATCGCTTGCATTTACAGTAATTGTAACTGCACCATATGCATTAGCTTGTGGTGTAATTTCTATTGTTCCATTCCCATCGTTAACAACAGTGGCAGTACTTGAGTCACTAGATGTAGCTCCGATGACAAGTCCTGTGCTTAAATTATTATCTACATCTGTAATATTCAAGTCAACATAAGTTGTATTTGAATCTTCTAGCACAGTTATATTGTTAATATTAGCAATAACTGGAGCATCATTTACTGGTGTCACAGTTACATGAACCGTTGCATTAACATCAAATTCACCATCATTTATAGTATATACAAAACTATCTTGACCGTTAAAGTCTGCATTTGGAGCATATACTACTGTTCCATTTGCATCAAAACTGACACTTCCGTTTGCACCTTGTGTAACAGCAGTAACGTTTATGTCACTTATATTATTATCAACATCATGATCATTTATCAATACATTAAATGTTGCATTAGTATCTTCAGCAGTAGTAATATTGTCATCCACTGCGACAGGAGCATCATTTACCGCTGTTACTGTGATGTTTACATCTGCTACACTGTTACTAAACAATCCATCTTCATCCTTAATATTGTATTGAAATGCATCAGCACCATTATAATCTTGTTCTGGAGTATAAATAAGCGTAGTATTATTTTCAACACTAACTGTACCGTGACTTGGTTGAGTCACTATGTTAATAGCAACTATTGCATTGTTGTCATCTGTATCATTGCTTAAAATATTGAGTGTTGTATTTGTATCTTCAGCAACAGTTTCTGTATCATTAACTGCTATTGGAGGGTTACTCAAAGAGACATGTACAATGTGTGTTCCAGAAACCGTTGCATTTTCTTCATCTTTAAAAGTATAATTTAAAGTATAGTCCAACACTCCACTTGTAGTATTTGGAGCATTAAAGATTATAGAACCATTTGTGTCTACTATTGTCACAGTAGCATTTGTTGCAGATGCTGATGTCAATGTCAAGACCGCATCATTATCTACATCTGTAGCACTTAATTGAATACTTAAGTTAGTATCTTTTTTCACATAGTACTCTTGTGATGCTTGAGCAACTGGTGCATCATTTGTACCTGTAATCGTAATGTCTATATCTGAACTTGCACTCCCATCCTTACTTGAAACAGGAATAAGTTCAGAAACTATTTCACCTTCAGCTAAAGCCTGAATAGTCTGTGAATCTACAACTGTATATGTCCAATTACCATTTTCTGTAATACTGAATGTTCCATATGTTGTGTTTTCATCAGAAATCGGTGCTACAAAACTCTGATTTGCATCATTATCATGAACTGTAACAGTACCGTTTACACTCATAGCTGTATCTTCAATGGCATTGCCGACAAATGTACTATTACTGTCAAAAACAGCTGTATCATCAGTACCTGTTATATAGATATTAATAGCTTGGCTTGCTGTGCCATCAAGACTGGTTACATTGAAGCTGTCCGTAACCATTAGCTCACCACTTTGCGCGCTAGTGAGTGCTTGTACATTACTTGCATTGTTATCGAGCGTATATGACCAACTACCATTTGCATCGATACTAAATTTTCCATAAATTCCTGTAACGTTTGATTGTGGAATTACTGTTGTTTCATTTGTGTCATTATCGTTTACACTTAACACACCGGATGTACTCAGTGTTGTATCTTCCTCTACATTGCCAGAAAATGAGCCAGTAATAGTTGCAGGGTCATTCACAGGAAGTACTGTGATCGTTACATTTGCATCTGCAGTCAAACTGCCATCACTCACTGTGTAAGTGATTGTATCTGTACCGTTGAAGTTCGCATTTGGTGCATAAACAACATCTGTTCCTGATAAAGAAACTGTTCCATTTGTAGCACCTGTTACAGCTGAAATTGTTATATTACTGTCAACATCACTGTCATTTGCCAAAAGGGTTGCAAACGGGATCGTTAAGTTGGTATCTTCATTTGTACTTGCTGTATCATTTTGTGCTACCGGAGCATCATTAACAGGAGCTATCGTCACCTGCACTGTAGCTGTAGCCGTAGTTCCATTTGTATCTGCAACCGTATAAGTGAAAGAGTCTAGACCGTTTGCATTAAGCAGTGGCGTATATGTAATGACATTGCCACTTTTACTCACTGTTCCAAGTGAAGGTGTACCTAATGCTGTCACACTTACACTGTCACCGACATCTACATCATTAATTGCCGAACTCACATCAATAGTAGCAGGAGTATCTTCATTTGTTGATGCATTGACATCTGCTGCTGTCGGAGCATCGTTTGTATTGACCACTGTAATGGTAAATGGTCCGTATGTACTAGAACCTTGAGAGTTTGTTGCTGTTATGCTTATATTTGCATCTGTTCCGACATTAGCATTTCTTGGTGTCCCTTCAAGTTTACCATTGACAGTATTGAATGTAGCCCACGCAGGCTTGTTTGTTATACTCCAGCTATCAACTGAACCACTTGTAGCATTAAGTTCAGGTGTAAATGTATAAAGAGCATCTTCATTCACTGTCGTTGGAGCAGCTGCCGTGTTATTGATAGCAGGAGCTGCCGGCAATGTCACCGTAGTAAAAGTTGTTGCAATATTTCCTATAGTGACCGTTGTAACATTTGGTGTTTCAGCACTTGTTGCAACTGTTGGCTGTCGGAGTGTCACAATATCACCATTTGAAACGGTACCGGCTGCTGTAGTAAAACCTGCCCCGTTAATATCATATTCACCATTACTTACAGTGATTGGAAGCTGTGTATTAATGCCGCTGATTGTCACGCTGTTGGATGTCACATTTGTAGCTCCAACACTTATACTTGTATTTGTATCAAAACTGAAAGTATTTGGAATGGCATCTTCGACAATCGTTGTCGTTTTAAGTGTTCCTGTTACACCGCCTACTGTCAATGTTGTTGTTGTCGTTGTATTAAAACTGCCAGCAGTCGTTTGTGTAACGGTGATAATATCTCCATTACTTACATTCGCATCTGTATAACTCCCTGAACCATTAATATCAAATGTACCGCCCACAATCGTTGCAGGAGTCGGGGTATTGATACCTGATATAGTAAACGGTGGCGTTGTCACAGTAGCTGAACGGTTTTGATCTACCAAAACAAGTGTAGGAAGTGCATTTGGTGTAGTATCTGGTACAAAAGGATCTGCTTTTGTAAGAATTTTAAATGTACCAACAACATTTCCAATAGTTAGTTTTACATCTTTTTCTGTTGCATAAGTTGCAGCAGATGTAGCACGAACTTTTATGCTATCACCTGGTTTTACTGTGCCGGATGTTTGCCAAGTAACTCCAGCATCGGTTGTATATTCACCACTATCTATAAAAATTGGTGCATTCTGGTTTATTCCTGCAACACTAATAGAAGTAGATGTAACTGTTGTATTTTTATCTACATCGACTGCAGCATCAAAACTAAACGGATCCGGTGTTGTATCATCAATCGCAGTAAAAATTTTAAATGTTCCTGTTTTATCACCAACTGTAAGCGTTACCGTTGTAAGACCACCGCCGGTAGTATTTGCATCACCGCTGACTGTCACAATTGCTCCATTACCTACGGTAGCAGGCGTAGTAGTATAACCGCTTCCATTAACATCGTAAGTACCATTCACAATACTGATAGGTGTTGCAGTATTGATACCAGAGATAGTAATTGATGCGCTTGTTGCAGCATTTCCACTTTTGACACCGGTCACGTATCCAAAAGTAAAATCATTCGGCGATGTATCTGGCACAAAAGGATCATCTTGCGTTGTAACACTAAATGGTTTTTGCGCACCACCGATTGTCAGCATTGCAGTAGCTTGTGTCGAGTACGCTGAAGCAGATGTTACTCTTACTCGTACCTTCTGTCCATTTGCTACTGTACCAGCTGCGGATGTCCATGGGGCACCATTGATGCTGTACTCACCATTATTTACAGAGACAGCACCACTTCCGCCATAAATACCATCAACAGTAACCTCATTAGAAACATACGGTGTATTCACAAAAGCGTCATATTTTGGAGTGAAACTGATGTTATTATCAACTGCCAAAATCCCTGCCAGAGTTGTTTCTAGATTGTTTGGAGGGTTTGTTACACCAATGTCAGCCTGTTCCATATTCGCAGCAACTTGTTGTAAGTTGACCGATGCTGCTTGCGTTTTCACCTCATCCAAAGCAGCCACTGCCGTGTCATCTACACTGCCGTCTGACATATCGTCCGCAAGTGTCTGCATAACCTGTTCAGGGTTTGTCGTATTTAAGATCGCGGAAGAGACAAGAAGCAACTGTGTATTTGCTTTTGTATTTGTCGAAGCATCTGTCGGATCAAGGTCATCGAGTGAAACACCTGCACCTAAGTCAAGATTAAACAGCTCTTTAACACTTGTTTCAGCTTCTGCCTTTGCTGTGTTTATGTCTGTTCCGGCTGCCATCTTCGCTATGATGCTTTTTGCCGCAATATTTGTCAGTACATTGATGTTTACACTGGCACTTGAACCCGCTATAACATTTGAAACAGCCGAGATTGCTTTTGAAGCCGGCAAGGTCATATAGGAACCTGTGTTTTCATTGAGGTAATCACCATAGATGACAAATTCAGTCGGCCCGCTCCATGGAAGCGAAGAGAAACTGAATGTACCTTTATTATCTGTAGTCGTCGTTGTGACATTAATGTCTCTTGAACCATTACTGTCAAGTTTATATGCCACAACCGTTGAGCCTTGTTTAAAAGGCCCTTTACTCGAACTACCTGAACTGCTTGTCGTGCCGGTGGCTCCACCGCCGCCTCCGCCGCCTCCACCACAGGCAGTCATACCGAGTACAACAGCCGTAGCCAATGAGAGCACGGAAACTCTAAAAAAACTTTTTTTCATTATTAGCCCCTTTTTTTAATATCCTACTTTAACTATACTCTTTAGATGTACTATCTTTTATTAAATAGTTTTATTTTTTAATTTAATAAAAATAATGTGGATTTTTGTAACATAATAAAACTTGTTAATGTTATTAGTTGTTACATATGTGATTTTAGAATTGGCAATTCATTTTTTATATACTATAGAAATGATTAAGCTAATTTTGTTATAATTTCACCGCTTCTCTTTAGACCTGTGCAATGGGACAGTGAGCAAACGTGTCAGGGTAGGAATACAGCAGCACAGCTTACTCTCTCATGTGCCGCAGCCATCTGGAGAGGGGCACCTTTAAAATAATAAAAAGAAAAACTATGCTCTACATAGTAACCGCACTCAAACCCGAAGCACAAGCCTTCGTTGATTACCATAAACTTAAAAAATCAAAACTCAATAATTTTACAATCTTTTCAAATGATACTATCACACTCATTATATCCGGTATCGGCGTAGAAAAAGCGAGACTCGCCACACAGATACTCATCGACAACTTTGACATTACAGATGAAGACATTTACCTTAATGTCGGTATCTGTGCCGCCTCACGCAACTATAATATAGGTGATCTCATAGAGTGTGGCGGTGTTGTTTATGAAGAGCTGGAGTACGTTTTCAACTCAAAAAAGCCGCTTATCCACTGTGCAAACAATGAAGCGAATTCTGATATATATCCGCTTGTCGATATGGAGAGTTACGGCTTTTATGATGCCGTTGTGCATAATCCAGCCATTAAAAAGTTTCATATCCTCAAGGTCGTAAGTGACCATTTTGAGCCGCAGAAGGTGACAAAAGAGGAGACGAAATCACTTCTTTTTAATGTGATTGATGCTATAAATGAGACTATAAAATAATCAGGAATATTTATGAAGATCTTTTTCCTTCTTTTGAGCCTCTTTTTTACACTGCATGCAAGCCAAAACATCTCAGATGCCGAGTTAAAAAAGATGATAGGACGTATGCTCATCGTCGGTTTTGACACACAGTTTGTCGATGAAAACTCTCAAATCGTTAAAGATATGCAGCAATATGACCTCGGCGGTGTCATTCTGTTTGACAGATTTTACTCTGATAGAAACAGGACAAAGAACATCTCCTCCCCCGAGCAGCTGCGTGAGCTGACAAAAGAGCTGAAGCACTTCTCACGCAAGCCGCTTTTCATTGCCGTAGACCAAGAGGGCGGCAGAGTGGCACGGCTCAAACCGAAGTATGGATTTTTGGAGATCGCCTCAGCCAAAGCGCTCGGCTCACTGCCGGATAGATTTGCAAAAGAGGCCTATGCAAAAAATGCAAAGATGCTGCGTGAGTGCGGAATCAACATGAATTTCGCACCCGTTGTCGATCTGGCAGTCAATCCTAAAAACAGGGTCATCGTCGGCTTAGAGCGCTCCTACGGTAAAGAACCGAAAAAAGTGGCACACTATGCGGGCATTATGATAGATGCACAGACAAAAGAGAATGTCGTCTCCGTTTTAAAACACTTTCCTGGTCATGGCTCTTCGCTAGGTGACTCGCACAAAGGTTTTGTGGACATAAGCAAGACATGGAGCAAAAAAGAGCTAGAACCGTATAAGATTTTGCTGCGTGAGGGCAAGGTCGATGCCATCATGACCGCACATGTCTTTAACAAACATCTCGATACCACTTACCCTGCAACCCTCTCACGCAAGCTCAACACAAAGCTCCTGCGTGAGCAACTTGGATTTCACGGTGTTATCATCAGTGACGACATGCAGATGAAAGCCATCAGTGCGCACTACTCACTCAAAGAGGCAACGACACTCGCCATCAATGCCGGTGTGGACATTTTGCTCTTTGGAAACCAACTCGCCTACAACTCAACACAAGAGATAATCAACACTATCTTCACGCAGGTCAAAAACGGTTCCATTCCACTAAAACGCATCCAAGAGGCCAATGCAAAGATAGCAAACCTGCATACAAAAAATGCCATCATACAAAAACCCATTCTCTTCACGCAAAAACGCATTGATATGACAAAAGCCTACATCAAAAAGCACTACGGGCTCGATGTTAAGAATATTCAAATCACACCTAAAATTATTGTCTTGCATTGGACGGCAGAGCCAAGTTTTGATGCAAGCTACAAACGACTCTACCCCGAAAAGCTCTTTTCAGACAGAAAAGACATCGCCGCGGCATCCCTACTGAATGTCTCCTCTCAATTTCTAGTAGCGCGTGACGGCACTATCTATCAACTGATGCCAGACAACTGGATGGCACGCCATGTCATCGGGCTCAACTACTCATCTATCGGCGTAGAGAATGTCGGTGGAGAGGGAAACAAAAAAGAGGACTTAACTCCGGCGCAAATTCAAGCGAATATTCATCTCGTAAAATATCTTAAAGCAAAATATCCCACTATTGACTACCTCATCGGGCATTTGGAGTACAGAGAAATGGAGAAAAGTCCCCTTTGGCTCGAAAAAGATGCAGGCTACAGAACGAAAAAGGCCGATCCGGGAGTAAAATTTATGAAAGCGGTGCGTGCAGGTGTCAAAGACTTGCATCTCAAATTGCCAAATGAATAGTGCTTTTTCCACCCTCGACTGGCTTGTCTTTCTTACTTACTTTTTAATTCTCGCCATCAGCTCTTACCTCTTCTCACAGGTCAGCATCAGATCCTCACGCGACTACTTTACCGCGTCCAATACCATGCCGCTCTTCGCCGTTGCCATCTCCATCGTCGCGACAAGCCAATCGGCTGCGACCTTTTTGGGGGCACCGGAGTTCTCTTACGCCCATGATTTCACTTTCATCGGTTTTTATATCTCCGCTCTTTTTGCCGTCCTCTTCATTGCCAAATATTTCGTGCCGAAGTTTTATGAAATGCAGGCTGTCACCGTTTATGAACTGCTGGAGAAACGCTACGGCGGCAGAGCGAAACGAGATGCCGGCATCATGTTCCTGCTTGGGCGCATCATGGCAAGTGGGGCGCGGCTCTACATTGGTGCACTTGCTATCAGTATGATTCTCTTTTTGGACATCAGCTTTTTGCATATGTTGCTCTCAATTCTTATCTTAATTATCGGGGCACTGCTCTACACCTACTTTGGTGGTATCAAGTCCATCATCTTCTCCGATGTCATTCAGGCCATTACCTATGTAGGAGCGGGCATTTTAGTCTTTTACTATCTTTACATCTCCTTGCATGGTGTTGACATCATGGCGGTGCTTGAAAAAGCAGATAAACTGCGCGTTCTCGATACATCTTTGGATGGGAAGTTCAGCATCTTTGCCCTGCTCTCGGGCTGGCTGCTGCTCAACATCGCCGCTTTCGGGCTCGATCAAGATATGGCACAGCGGGTACTCAGCTGTAAAAACGGCGCAGAGGCGTCCAAGTCGCTCATCCTCTCCATTCTCATCACCATTCCCATCGTGCTGCTCTTTTTAGGCATAGGGGCACTGCTTTTTGTACACTACCAAAGCATGCAGCTCACGCAGAGCTTCAAAGGTGAGAGCATCACTATCTTCATGTACTACATCTTAAACGAGATGCCATCGGGACTTCGCGGACTTGTCACTGTCGGTGCCATTGCCGCAGCACTCTCAAGCACCAACTCCGTTTTGGGAGCTATGGCTTCGGTCGCCGTAGAAGATATGTACAAACCCTACAAGCTCAAAAAAGTCCCTGAAACTTCAGAACTGCACTTTGTAAAAGCCTCACGCAGGGCCGTTTTATTTTTTGCCTTTGTTCTCACGCTTATGGCAGTTATCAGCTACTTCTGGCAACGAAACAGTGAGCTCTCACTCATTGGCTTTGCCCTTGGTGTCATGGCCTTCGCCTACGCCGGACTGCTCGGCGTTTTCTTCTCAGCCATCTTTACAAAAAGAGGGAGTGCCGCGCTTGTGCCCTTTGCGCTCATTGGTGGATTTCTCACGGTTTTAGCCTTGCAACCTTACATATTCGGCGTGAACATAGGATTTGCTTGGCAGATAGTCATCGGGACACTTGTCTCTTTTACTATTATGCAGTTAAATAAATAATAAACTTGACTATAATATATAAATAATATATAATATTGTTATACAAAGAGGAGTATATTATGCATAATCTTTCACAGTTGCAAAAACAGCAAGTTGGCTTACGTTTACCAAAATATCTACTTGATGACATCGATGAATTTACAAAAGCCTATTCACTTAATCGTACAGATATCATAGTTGAAGCGGTAAAATCTTACATTGAAGAACAAAAAGCAAAGATTTTTTACGACTCATTTGAAAATTCTGCAAAAGAGTTACAAGAGGTTTTATCGTCCGAAGAGAAACAGAAGAACTTACAATCACTTGATGAGCTCATAGATGAACTTGAACATAATTAGTTTAGAGAGCTTCAAGCGTGACGTTAAAAAACTTTTAAAAAGATATAAACAAATTGCCAACGATCTTAGAACACTACAGCAGGAGTTAGAACAAAACCCAAAAGCTGGTATAGAACTTAGTTCACATTGTTATAAAATCAGAGTTGCAAACTCCTCAGTTCCAACAGGGAAAAGTGGTGGTTTTCGTGTCATCTACTACTATCTTGATCATAAAAACAATATTTACCTGATAGCAATCTACTCTAAAAGCGAACTCTCCAATATAGATGAGAAGAAAATTTTAGCGATATTAAAAGAGAATGGTTTACTATGAAACAAGATTCCCGACTCTACATCGGTGTTATGAGCGGCACAAGCTTAGATGGGGTGGATGTCGCACTTTGTGAGATAGATACACAAAGCTGTAGACTTTTAGCTTCTTATGAGCATCCTTTTCCTTCTTCACTCAAAGAAGAAGTTCTACATACTATCACCCACACAGTCACGCTGCAGACGATCGGTGAACTCGACATTCAACTCGGCAGACTTTTTGCAGAGGCTATCAACAGTTTTATAGAAACCAACTTCCTCTCACGTGAGAATATCAGAGCTATTGGCTTGCATGGCCAAACACTTTGGCATGAACCAGATTCATCCTACCCTTTTTCTATGCAGTTAGGTTCTGCCAATGAAGTTGTTGCTGCAACCGGCATTGATGTCATAGCAGACTTTCGCGGAACGGATGTTGCAAACGGCGGTGAGGGTGCTCCTTTTGCTCCTGCTTTTCATCAGGAGATATTCTCTTATCTTGGAGACAACATCGCCGTTGTTAACATTGGCGGTATGGCGAATATCAGCTACCTTGGCAACGAACTACTGGGTTGGGACATCGGCTGTGGAAATGTTTTGATGGATGCTTGTATGCAAAGATCGCAGCACAAAGCCTATGACAAGGAAGGTGCTTTTGCAAAAAGCGGCAGTGTCAATATG
>Ga0256829_1002341_pt1 | contig 14225 bp, 8 predicted proteins | sample 131447metaG_FD_185979 | JGI IMG/M metagenome (GOLD analysis project Ga0256829, IMG submission 185979) | Hydrothermal vent microbial communities from Lau Basin, Pacific Ocean - 131-447 | ecosystem: Environmental > Aquatic > Marine > Hydrothermal vents | place: Pacific Ocean: Lau Basin | collected...
TTAGCACCACAGAAACCGTGTGGCGCTGGCTGAGGGAGCAATTGAATGAACACGCTTGAACTCGGAATCATTGGAAATGGCACCGTTGCGGCCTTGGTCGATCCCAACGCCTCAATGCAATGGCTTTGCCTGCCGCGCTTTGATGGGGAGCCGGTCTTCAACGCGCTGGTCGGCGGCAACGGCGCGTTTTCGGTCGCGTTGGCCAATCAGGTCAACTCCGAACAGACCTATGTGCGCAACACGGCGATCATCGAAACCGTGCTGACCGCAGATGATGGGTCGTCGATCAAGATCACCGATTTTGCCCCGCGTTTTTTTGACCGTGGCCGCGTCTTCCGACCTGCCTCCGTCGTCCGGCGGATCACGCCCCTGACCGGCATGCCGCGTGTCACGGTTTTTCTGCGCGCCGAAAGCAAGCGCGGCGAGCGCACGATTTTGCGGCGCCGCGGCGTCTCACACATACGCTTCCCAGACGAGGATTATGATTTCCGGGTCACCACGGATGCCCCGGTTTCCTTCGTTATGGATGAGCGGGAATTTGTGCTCGATCGGGAGATTAGCTTTGTCCTCGGCCCCGATGAGTCCTTGTCTGACAATCCGGAATCTATCGCGTCTGATTGGCTGCAAAGAACCTCGCACACGTGGCAGGAATGGTCGCGGCGTTTGGCGACACCGCCGGAATGGCAAGAGGCGGTCATTCGCGCCGCCATCACGCTGAAGCTTTGCGTCTATGAAGAAACTGGCGGCATCGTTGCGGCGCTAACGACGTCCATCCCGGAACACGCCGGATCCGAGCGCAATTGGGATTATCGCTTTTGCTGGCTGCGCGATGCCTATTTCACGGTCACGGCCCTCAACCGCCTCTCCGCGGTAGGGACGCTGGAAAAGTATCTCGGCTATTTGCGCAACACGGTTGCGATGACCAAGGGCGGCCATATTCAGCCCGTGTTCGGCATCGCGCTTGAAAACGATCTCACCGAAGAGATTGCGGAACGTCTGCCTGGATATCGCGGGATGGGGCCAGTGCGGTTTGGCAACCAGGCCGCCGAGCACATCCAGCATGACGTCTATGGCCATGTAATCCTCGGCGCGGCTCAGGCCTTCTTCGATGACCGGCTTCTGGCTAAGGCGGGCGACCTGGAATTTGAACAATTTGAGCAAGTCGGCGAACGCGCGTTTCAGGTTTACAACACGCCGGATGCGGGAATCTGGGAGTTTCGCGGCATTGCGCATGTCCACACCTCCTCGGCCATCATGTGCTGGGCGGCGTGCGACCGGCTCGCGAAAATCGCGGAAACCCTCGGGCGAAACGATCGCGCAGACTGCTGGCATGAGCGCGCCAATGAGATCCGTGAGACGATTCTCGAAAAGGCCTGGAGCGAAGACCGCCAGGCCTTTACCGGCGCCTTTGGCGGTGTTGATCTCGATGCCTCTGTGCTGCTGATGGCGGAGATTGGCTTTATCGACCCAATGGATCCACGCTATATTGCGACGGTTGAGCGGGTGGATGAAGAGCTGCGCGTCGGCAACCACGTTTATCGCTACCGCATTGAAGATGATTTTGGGTTTCCAAAAACCGCTTTCACGGCCTGTACGTTCTGGCACATTGATGCGCTGGCCCGGATCGGGCGCCTGGACGATGCACGGACAATGTTCGAGGCCGTGCTATCTGCGCGGACGAAACTCGGCCTTCTTTCGGAGGATGTCGACACCAAGACGAATGAGCTATGGGGCAACTTCCCTCAAACCTATTCGATGGTCGGCATCATAAATGCCGCATCTCGTCTAAGTCATCGCTGGGACGAGATTGTTTGATCGTTCGGGATGACATGCTGCATCACTTGCAGGCTGCTCGCCTTTAAGCATCTGCTCCTGGAAACACCGGCTCTTCATCGCCTGTTTTCCATTGCGCGTATTTCGGCATGATTTGCTTGAAGCGGGCACTTTCTAAATGGCCATCGAGCCAGGCTTGAAGATGCGGCAAATTGAGGGCGTCGAACCAGGTTCTGTCAGTGTTGGCGAATTGCCGGATGAATGGGAAGATTGCGATATCGGCATGGCTGACGCGATTGCCGAACAATTGGGCCTGTCCGTCGAGTCGCGCATTCAGTTTCTCAAGAAAGCTCAGCCCCAGTGCGCGTTGCGCTTCGCGGTCCACGCCTTCATCTTCATAGCGGTTGGGATATTTGTAGCGGTCGAGCGCGCGTTTGAACGGACCATCACTTTCTGCAATCAACGCGTCCATGTCCGCGCGGCTGCCCTGCTCAGGCTCCAACCAACTCTCAGGATCATTCTGGGCTAAGGCCCAGGCCATCACGTCCAGGCTCTCCTCGATGACGGTGCCGTCCGTCTCGACAATAACTGGGACAGTGGCTTTCGGGGAGGCTTCCAGCATTTCGGCCGGCTTATCGCGCAGGACGACTTCGCGAAGGCGACATTCAACGCCCGCCGCGGCGATCGCCATGCGGGCACGCATGGCATAGGGGCAGCGGCGAAAGGAGTAGAGAATAGGCCGGTTGGCGCTCACGCAGAGACTTTCTTTCTTGGCGTCATGACAACTTCATCGCCAATATGGGTCTCGCCGCGCGCTTTGGCCAGTCGAACCTGTTTTTGCCGCTCGCGCAGGGCGGCCATTTTCTCATCCGTGAACGTGCCATAGCAGCGCGGACAGGATACCCCGTCCTCGAAATGTGGATGCGCGCGGTCTTCAGCGCTGACCGGATGGCGGCAGGCATGGCAGAGCTGATAGTCGCCCACTTCGAGCCCATGTCCGACGCTGACGCGCTCATCAAAGACAAAGCACTCACCTTCCCAGAGGCTTTCATCGCGCGGCACGGTTTCGAGATATTTCAAGATCCCGCCCTGCAAGTGGAAGACGTCCTCAATGCCGAGCGATTTGACATAAGAGGTCGATTTCTCACAGCGAATGCCGCCCGTGCAGAACATTGCAATCTTCGGCGTGCGGCCTTGTTTCGCGAGCTCGGCGCGAAAATTCTCGAACCATTCCGGGAACTGGCGGAAGGTTTCGGTTTCTGGATCAATCGCGCCCTGGAACGTGCCGAGGGCGACTTCGTAATCATTGCGCGTATCGATGACGACGGTATCGGGATCAGTGATCAGCGCGTTCCACTCTTGCGGCTTCACATAGGAACCAACGAGACAGGTTGGGTCGGTGCCGGGCACGCCCATGGTGACGATTTCGTTCTTCAGGCGGACTTTCAAGCGCAGGAATGGCATGGCCTCGGCGTGGCTGTCTTTCCATTCCAGCTCTTCGCATCCGGGCAGGGCGCAAAGCGCTTCTAACGCCTTGTCCATGGCGTCCGGCGCGGCAGCAATTGTGCCGTTCACACCTTCGGTTGCGAGCAGGATCGTGCCTTTGACGCCGAGCTCTGACAGGCGCTCGAACAAAGGCTCACGCAGCGCTTCGGGATTTTCGAAACGAACGAATTTATACAGGGCGGTGACACGGATTTCTGACATGGCTGCGGCTTATGCCAGAAGCGGGCCGGACAGAAAAGTAAGGGATTCACCTGAGTTTGCCTTGCCTTTGCCAGATTCGGCGCCTATAGCCGCGTCCTCTGCCAACCTGATCAAGAAGAGGAGGGGTGCATGCAGACCATGATCGCAAACCGATACCCCGTTTCTTTCTCTTAGGATCAGGACCCTTTTCCAATGGGCAATTTTAATTTGAGCTGCATGCGCAGCTTAGATCGTGTGCGCGAAAGCGCTCCCTTCATTTCAATTCAGCCGGATGGGCTGGCAGGAGGTCTTCATGCGTGAGGACATGTTTAAAGTTATTGTTGAGCGTCCGCGCTGGGGCAGCCGTCATGCGACGCGCTCCAAGCTGCGCCACGACAGAGTTCCGGGTCGCAAGCGCGCTACGGGCCGCCGCATGGTGCTTGAGCGCGAAGGCTGGACGAAGTGTTTGAACGAGAACCTGGCGCCGCTAAAGCGCTATCTCCTCAAGCAAGTCGGGCGGCCTTGGGACAAAGTCTATAGCGAGATCAGTGACCATCTCGACACGGGCAGCACGGTGAAACAGCATGTGCGCGATCACCTTACTGATTTTATTCTCGTGAAGGTGACGGTCACACGTGATGGCAGCTTCGTGGCTGGCAATCATTGGGGGCAGCCCTTGCCGCCAGATCGTTGGTGGGCGGAGCTCTATGTCGATCCGCAGGACGGCTTGATCAAACGGACGGATAAGCTCTGCCGAAAGCTCCGCTTGCAGCCCCTCCGCGCCAAGGTCAGAGAAGACCACAAACGCCGGGCCCACGGCGAGCGTGTGCACAATCTGCGTTGTCTCACCGACACGCGGGCTTTGGTGAAGCTCAAAGGCCGTTGGTTTCAGGTCGATACCGATTATCCGCCCGAAGATCGGTTTGGACGGCGCCTGCGCGGCCGCGCTCTGTTTGAGGCTTTGTCATGCCGCCAGATTGATCCAAACCCATACTGGCGGATCATCGCGAAGCATCAACTCTCCAAGAAAGAGTTGAAAACACAGAAACTGAGCAATGATTGAGGAAAAGGGCGCGCATTTAGTGCGCCCTTTTTTGGTTTGTTTTGGTGGTCGTGTCTGCTTTGGGTCAGAAAGAGAGCGCTGCACCGGGCGCGCATTGATCAACAAGCTTTGTGGGATCGGTTGTACCGACTATGCGCATCACTCAGAGACAGCGCCCACCCGTCTACGAAAGTCTATCCAATCCTAGTGCTGGACATCCCCGCAAGGCGCAAATCCGGAATTAATATTCTGTATTTAAATGAATTATCACAGCATCCATGCGGCGCGGTATGAATGTTGCTTTCTGAGTCTGGCAACGAAAAGTGAGGCGATTCCTTTGGCGCTTCAAAATGCGTTTTGTTTCTAAGTGGGGACGCAAAATCGTGAATTGGGGTAACGAGCAACACACTCGAAAGGTGCCCGCGAGTCGGAACCAAGCGAGGTACGTGAAAGCCGAACTTTCAGGGACTGCTTCTTACATGATTGCGGTTGGTCACGAGGTGAGTGGGCCATTGGACAAACGTCGATTGCGAAAAGCTTGCCTGAGCTTATTGCAACGCCACGATGCATTACGCACTCACTTTGAAGTTTCCCACGGAAACATTAACGCGATTATCGAAGAGCAACCTCGCCTCTTCCTCGAGACGGTTAAACTGCGAGACCGCTCGTTCGAGAATTTTCAGGACTGGGCGACCCCGCGTGTTTTTCGCAATGTTGACCCTTTTAAGCGCGGTTCGCTTGTTCGCTTTTTCGTTGCTGACTATGGGGATGCTTGGCGATTTACGATTGCAGGCCATCACGCGATAACGGACGGTGTCTCTCGTGGCGTAATGAATCGCGAGCTCTTAAAGCTCTATGGTGGAGAAACGCTCTCGTCGGTCGGATCCTATTATGACTCTCATAGTCTCGAGCCGGCGCCACAGACCAATGATCTCGAAGCGTGGGTTCAGTCTTTGCCAGAGTCAGCGGTTCTGTTTTCGGAATCTAGTCAGTCGGAAAATGAGGCTTTGCCAGGTGTGTTTGAGAAAATGCACTTTCCGGAGCTTTCTAAAACCGTGCGCCGCCTGGCGAAGGTCTGCAAAGCGACCCGGTTTAACATATTATCGGCGGTTTACGCACTGAGTTTGAAGAGCGCATCATCATCGTCAACCATGTCCAGCTTCTTCCAGTCAGAAGGGCGTAAAGCCGTGGGAGCCTCGAACTCGGTGGTTGGTCCTTATTCAAATACACTTCTATTAGATTTAAGTTTCCACTCAGATCAATCTTTCTCGGGTCTTGCGCAGCAATTGGGTTCCCGGACGAAAGAAGCGCTCAGCAAAGAATGTGAGCCAGTCATGGAAGCCATTCATGCTGCTCTCAAAGCTCCGTCCATCTCGCTCAACATGTTTCCACCGGCACCGCGTATCGCAGTAGAGGGGCTCTCGGTTGGTGTTCGAGAATTCCTTGATCGGCGGACTGAATATCATCTCAATTTGGTTTGGTCGGAGGATGCTGGTGATCTGACCGCCCGCGCTTTTTATGACCCAAGTGTTATGTCATCGGAACGGGTGAAGCATATCCTTCGGGCACAGCAAGTGATTCTTAGCATGGCGCTCGAAGATCCGTCGCGCACATGTGAAGATCTAATAAAAACGGCGCGTGAGCCAATTGAAATCAAATCAATTGACGGGCAGCGCTATGACGAGGTCGGTGCCTCGCTGCATACTAAATTCGAGAAAAACGCTCTGGCTCAGCCGCGAGCGACAGCGATTGCGACCAGCCAAGATGTCATCTCTTACGAACAACTCGCTGCACGTATGAGGATGTATTCAGAAGCTCTGCATGCGGATGGCTTTAGAGAAGGCCAAACGGTTGCGCTCATCGCTCATCGTGTCTCTGACCTAGTGGCGGCGATGCTCGGCGTATCCAAGGCTGGTGGGCAATTTGCAGTGATCGATGCCAAGTTACCTCAATCTCGCGTTGATCAGTTAATCGAACAGCTAAAACCGAGCCATCTGATCTCACTTGCAAGAAGCGATCTGGCGAAAGGGCTTGAGGCACCAATCTCGATTTCAAAAAGAGTGAGCTATCCGCATAGATCGGATTCGCAGATCGCCTACCATTTATTCACCTCCGGAAGCACCGGGCGCCCCAAAAAAGTGTCTCATCCAGCGACAACACTTCAGCGATTTGTCAGCTGGCAAACTGACACGCTTAGTCTAAAGGCGCCAATCACGCTGATGCTTGCAGGTCTGTCTCATGATCCGATCATGCGAGATATATTCTTACCGCTGCATCATGGCGGTACGGTGGTAATTCCCTTTGATTGTGAAATGGCCAATCCCGAACGACTTCGCGATCTAGTCTCCAATCACCGGGTAAACATTCTTCACATGACCCCAAGTCTTGGTCGGTTGCTCACGATTGGCGCACCGAATTGGCGGTGTCCGTCAATCGTAGGTTTGTTTTGGGGGGGAGAGCGTTTGACCAGGAGGGTGAGCGAGAGTTGGAGACCTCGCGCTCTCAATGCTCGTCAGTTCAATCTGTACGGGGCAACAGAGACCCCTCAAGCCTCACTTATTCATGAAATTGGTCAAACCGAGACTAACGATCGGATCCCAATTGGTCGCCCGATGCCTTGGACGAACGTTCAGATCTTGGGTGCCAGCGAAGATGAGACTGGCGTTTGGGAGGTCGGTCAGATCGTCGTTGATCTAGCTGATCCAGTCCTTGGAGTGAACGATGCTGGGCATACCCGGTCAACCTCTGCAAGCCGGGTCCATTACACGGGAGATTTGGGATTCATCACACCTGATAGAAGGGTGCAGTTCATTGGAAGACTTGATGAGCAGATCAACCTCAACGGAAACCGTATAGAGTTGGGAGAAATTGAGGCCGCCGCGTGCGCGATTGACGGAGTCGAAGCGGTCTGCGCCGTCGTTTCGAAAAACCCGACGCCAGAGCTGCGTTTGTTTGTGTCTGGAGATACCCGTGTGCTGGAGGTAGATGGAATACGCAGTGTCCTTGCACAAACATTACCAAGCGAGGCGCAACCACACCGCATCGAAATTATGCATCGTTTGCCGGTCACCTCGAACGGGAAAATCGATCGAATGACTTTGCAAGGTTTAAGCGAAGTTTCAGAGACACCCAATCTAACGAATGCGTCCGAGCCATTAAATGCAGAAGAACGATTCCTAGCTGGATTGCTCGGAAAATATACCGATCAATCAAGCCCAAGTCGCAATGAAAGTCTTCGTGATCTCGGTGTTGATAGTTTGTCGGTGATAGAGGTACGACTTGCGTTGGAAGAAGCAGGGTATGAATTACCTGATGCTTGGGACATTCTGCCCATTCGCACCTTGCCGCAGTATCGTGCATCCGCCTCCTCTCAAATTGGCTTGAGTGCGGGCTTCAGTCTTCACAAGATGGATGTTTTGGCAGTTTTGCGATGTTTGGCGATAGGTTCAATCGTATTGCATCACGCAGGCGTAACATTTCTTACTGGCGCATCGATTGCGTTGTTTGCTCTGACTGGATACTCAATCGGGCGTTTACAGGCTCCCGCGATCTTCAATGACGGTAAGACTGGGCGGCTTTGGGCAATGATTGCGCGCCTACTTGTGCCGCTTATTGCGGTCTCGATTGGTTTATTTACCATCCACACAATCCGGGGAAACGACCCACACCCCGCAATACTCTTTTTTGGCGTGAATTTCGTCCCGTTCATCGAATTGGGAATGCAACAGAGCGAAATTTCTCAACGCGATGAGGGGTGGCTTTGGTTCTTGCATGCCTATTTGCAGATGTTCGTGATCATGGCGATCATCATCTCGATTCCGAGGGTGTTTGCTTGGATTAAGACGCACGAATGGCAAGCTGCGATAGCGTTTGCTGTGGGCTCTCAGTTACTTATGGCTGCGACAGTATTGGGAGCGCACTTATACTTCTCCGATCCACCAACATTGATTTTGCATCTCGAACGTCTGCCGACAACGTTATTTTGTTTTGTATCTCTCGGTGTTCTTTGTGGTCTTGCATCAACTCCTAAACAACGCAGTGTCGCGCTTGGGCTAATTTTGCTGAAACTCACAACTTTTTCGTTTGTCTATGGTATTCATCAGGAGCCGGCATGGGCCATTGCGCTCTTGGTTTGTCTATATCTGTCTACTTTAAGACTACCCAAGCTATTCTCGATTCTTGTCGCTAGCATCTCGACACAGGCACTCATGATCTACCTGACGCACTGGTCGGTATTGCTCGGGCTCAAGCTCACGTTCGAGCCTAATCTACCTATACTACTCGAAACAGCGATTGCCTTGAGCTGCGGGATTTTTCTTGGCCGCTTTTTAAGACCGATCTGGAGAGCCCTTCAGATTAACTGGCTTGCTGAACAGAGGGTCTTTTTTGTGTGCCCGTCTGCGATTCAACGCCCACTAAACGCGAGAAAGGGGGAGGCCCATGAATAATGCACACATTTTGGTGCTCGGCGCTGCGTATGGATTGCTGCCAGCGATGAAGCTCTTTAAAGCAGGTCATCGCGTCACGATGGTTTGCCGCCGCGATGAACAGCAAGCGTTCGCCTCGAACGGTGCGATCCTTGCCTTTAAAGGGGTTGGTGACGAGCTAGGGCAAGTTTTAACTGCGCCTGTACAACTCGGCTGCGGCGAAGATGGCCATATCGGCGTCGCAGGGCCGGAGATGAAAATCGACTCTGTCGACATGGTCTTCTTAGCGATGAGCGAGCCATATTTTGCGGCGCCAGAACTCGAGGATCTGGTGGCACGAATTTCAGCGGCAAATTTACCCGTCGTCTCTATATCTAACGCCCCGCCTCCAGCTTTTCTGAAGCGCTTGCAGCTAGCAAACGCCGAAAACTTGAGACCAGCTTACTTTGCTTGGGAGACGTGGAGTTCACTGAACCCAGCTCGGGTCACGGCAGCGAGCCCGGATGCCCAAGCTGTTCGTCGTGATCCATCAAAACCAAACGAGCTTTGGGTGACTCTCGGTTCTAACTTTAAAATAGCGCCTTTTGAGTTTGCGGAGGATCAAGCTTTACTCGAACGGTTGGCAAAAGATATTTCCGCTGTTCGCCACAATGGATTACCTGTCAAAGTTCAATTCATCCCGCATGCTTCTTTATTCGCGCCGTTGGCCAAGTGGCCTATGCTGGTTGCAGGAAATTGTCGTTGTTTGAAGCCCGATGGATCGCTTCATTCGATCTCAGAGGCTGTTCGTGGGGACGTCGTGGCCAGTGAAGCGGCTTATGAGTGGACCATGGATCTTGTCCGGGATCTCGGTGCAAACGACAATGAACTCGTTCCGTTTCGCCACTATGCCGCAGTCGCCAAAAGACTCAGCGCGCCGTCTTCATTTGCGAGAGCGGTTCATGCAGGAGCAAAACAGGTTGAGCGATGTGATAAGATCGTTCAACTCGTTGGACAGAGTTTGGGCCGGTCATTACCAGAATTAGATGCTATTGCTGAACAGGTCGATAAAGCATTGGCCAATGGCCAGAAAATCGCTTGAAAATTGTGAGAACAAATAAGCGCGCCAGAATCAGTTTCTTGAAGACGCCTGCTAGAATGCAGAAGGAATTGTGTCTTAGTCACCAGCATATGGCCGATTAACCCTCTTGGACAATTCGGATTGAAAGCCTTTGATCGGGTGCCACCAAGCAAATGCGAGCGTGTGTTTTGTCCCAACTTAGAACTCACCAGTGTCTGATTGACGGCCGTTTAGGACGTACTTTTTTCTGTCCGCTTTGTTGCCGACGTGAATATCCCAATCAGAGTGGGAATTGCGACTTTGTCTTTCAAAATGACCTCCTCGAGATATAGGACTCTCAAGCTCTACAATCCCAAGCTCGCTAGCACCGTCTCTGTATCCGCGCCCAATCTCGGTGGATCAATCGCGACATCCGCAGGTGTCGCGCTGAACTCGACGGGATGTTTCATGCTGCGATAGGACCCAGCGTCGGGATGCTCGCGGGTTTCGAAAAAGCCGACGGCTTGCAAATGCTCATCGGTCAGTACGTCGCCCATTTCATTGTAGCGCATGGCTGGAATGTTTGCCTCGTCGAGCAAGTTGAGCCACTCATCAGTCGTCTTCAGTAAGGCGACTTCGCCGATGATGGCGTATAGCTCGGTGATGTTCTCGGTCCGCGCTGAATAGGTGGAGAAACGCGGGTCTTCAAATACGCCCGACTTGCCGCCCATTTCGAAGAAGAGTTCCCACTGTTTGTCCGAATAGGGGACGAGACCGATATAGCCATCCTTGGTCTTGTACGGCTTGCGATTGGCATTGATTGAGCGCGTATAAGCGAGCTTGCCATTGCCCGGCAGGAAGGTCTCGCCATAGAGGTTCTCGACCATATTGAAGAAGGTGAAGCTTTCCAGCATTGGCACCGAGACGAATTGGCCTTCGCCGGTCTTTTGTTTGTGATAAAGCGCGGCCAGCGTCGCATAAGTGGCGAACAGGCCAACTGTCTTATCGGCCACAAGACTGGGCGCGTATTCCGGGTCCGCGCCGGAGCGCATGGCGTTCAGTGCGGCAAAGCCCGACGCGCCTTGGATCAGATCGTCATAGGCTTGGCGTTTCTCGTACGGGCCGCCCGCACCAAACCCGGCGCAATGCACGTAGACGATGCCAGGATTGATCGCTTTAACGCTCTCATAATCCAAACCGAGCCGCCCCATCCCGGCAAGACGAACATTGTGGAAGAAGACATCGGCATCTTTCAGCATGGCGAGGATTGCAGCCTTGCCGTCCGCATCCTTGGCGTCGAGCTGAACCGATTTTTTGTTGCGGTTGAGGCTGGTATAGATTGGCCCGAGATCGCCGGTGGGTGAGGCGCCAGCATAGCGCATCATGTCGCCCGCTTTGCCCTTCTGTCCGGCTTCGATTTTGATCACATCTGCGCCCAAATCGCCGAAGATCAATGTCGCGAATGGGCCGAGGACAACCGAAGACATATCGATGATTTTGACACCCGCCAATGGGCCTGACCGTTTCGACGCTTCGTTCATAATATCCTCCGAACACTTCTGCTCGGATTTCAAGAGCTTCTCGCTGCGACAGGCAAGCGGTTTTTTGGCTTAACCGTACGCGCCATAGGCCTGGCAAATAGCAAGCGTCAGCTGGTGCATCATGGAATCGATTTCTTCCAGCGGTTTGATGACATCAGCGTGCAGTTGATCATAGCCGTTTGCTGGGTTTCCAGTCATGTGCCCCGGCTCATTCAAGTCAGCGAGGGTGACCTCTTCTTCGCGCGATGCAGGGAAGATTTCACAGAGCAAAGCCACCGCTTCGCCGATCTGCATGGTCTGGATCAGAGTCATGATGTCGACCACTGAGGATTCGTGGCGCCGCGATACAGTCGGGAGCTGACCTGCCAGCGCCAGCGCTTTCATCATCAAGGCCTGACGGATGGCGTGAAGGACATGAACTTCGAGCCTCGCTTCGCGCCGTTCTTCCGAACTTGGCGCTTGCTCCATATTGGAGAGCATCGGATCGAATTTGCTGAAATCGATGCTGAACGAGTTTGCGATCCGCTCGATCGAATTGTTCGTCTGGCTCGACTGCAAGAGATAATAGATCCGGCGATAGGCTAGCGCCTGGTCTGGCGAACTCGCATATTTCGACAAGGCGACCCAATAGGTTGGGTCATAGACACTGGCATAAGCCCGTAGGACCGGAACGCTGGTCGCAGAGCGAGCCATCGATGCCAGCTTCATTAGCCCACGCATGCGCGGCGATTCCTTGATCAGATCATTGACCTGGTCCTGCTCACGGCGCAGCGCAGAGCCAATGCCCGCGGCGGTGTTAACCGGGACGCCTAATTGCTGAAGCGTCGCATTGTGCGAGATGGCGCGGAGCGAACGCGGGCCAGCGGGCCCTGTGGTTCGGCGGCGCTGACGAGACCCGGCTTTGACCAGGAAATTGGTCGCAAAATCATTTAGCAAATGCCCGTAATCCGGATTTGCGAAGAGGCGCTCATGCCAGCGGCGGAGGGCGCGGTAGAAATCCCAAACCAAATCTGTGCGCTGATAGAACGGATCATTGGTGGTATCATTCGGCGCTGACAGAAGGTGATCCGCGAAAGCATCGTAAGTGGCTGACGCAAGCTCTGTATTGGCAAAGTGCAAATAGCCGTCGCCACCTTGAAAGCTCACTTCATGGCGCAGGGGGACGCCGCGTTCTCGGGATTGTTCACGGGTCCAGTGGCTGAGCAAGTGATCAAAGCGCTGATCAAAGCTGCCCGGCCAGGCGCCGCGGCCCATGGATTCGCCATGTGTGTTGAAGATGAGCAGCGACAGGCCCGCATCGGCTTTCGCGACGGCGCGGCTGATCAGATTGTGGATTCGCTCAATCGCCATATCGGCTGAGACCTGCCCGATGAACCGGCCGGCATCCGAGAATCCGAGCTGGACACTGAGATATCCGCGCCCGTTCAGATACTTCATATATTCCGGCTCTTCGAGCAGCTGCTCAATAAAGCGTCCGCCGGTTTCCAGCGCTTCCGGGGTTTCGAAGAGCGGGGAGATATCGAGTTGATGATCAACCCCGTACTGACGTGCGAGATAGAGCGCGCCCATGACTGTGGCGGGGTTCTCACTCTCGGCAATCAGGAAGCGGATCGTTGAGTCCGCATCAATATGTTTGAGCAACTGCGCGCACATCATGAATTGGCGTCGTGCGGTGGACTGTTCCAGGAACAGGTCTGCAAAGTTCACGTTGAGGGGCTGCTCGACTGAGGCGAGTTCAGACAGTTTTTTCAGGGCGCTGCGCCCCAGGTCACGGTTCTCGGTTTCTAAGCTGAGGTCGCGGCGGATGACGGTACGGATTTGCTCTGCATTCAGGCGCAAATGAATGCGAGCGGTCCCAAGTTTCAGGGCGTCGACTTTGGCGGCGAGGGCTAAGAGGTCGCGGGCCAGTACGTCATCGCTTTCGCTGGCGGCGAGCGTGGTCAGAGTATCAATGATCGGCTGCGCGCTGACAATCCGATCAGGTTGGACGGTGGTCAGCTGGTTCGCGGCGCGGACCAGATTGTCAGGCTGAGTCAGGTCTTCGCTGAAAATCTCCGCTTCTGCTTCCGTCAGCGCTGCAGCGGCTTCGAGCTTTTCACCAAGCGCATTGAGGGTAAGCTTGGTGTCACCGTTTGCGGCGTCCGAAAGCTCACGCAATTCTGTGACATAGCGGCTGAGTTGCACCGCTTTTTCTTGCAGCCTTAGCGCAAAGGATTGCGACCAGTGTATGTCTGTGCGCCCGTCCAGATCATAGCCAACCCAACTCGCGAGGGTTGGAACGCTTAGCTGCAATGTTCGCCACTGGTCAGGGAAAGCACGGCGCGCCACATCCAATACGCGTTTCGCATAGGCGGTGAGAGCGCTTTGCGCGTTGGTGATCGTGTCTTGCGCTTCCTCATGTTCGCCGAGGAGCGAGATGGATTTTGACCAAGCGCGCCCATCTTCCTGAACCGCGTCGCGCAAGGCCTGCGCGCTGCTGGCTGTGTTCATAGAGACATGTGCGGCGAAGGTCGACCGGATCGACGGTGACAGCGCGAAGGTTGGGTGCGCGGTAAACACAACCCCGCCAAGCGGTGTTTCGACCGCGCTTCTGAAATGTTCCCACCCCTGGCCGGCAAGTGCGTTTAGGCGATCATGCAGCGACGCGGCGGACTGATGCTGCGTGCGAAAGCGATCGGCGCGGGCCAGGATTAAATCGCCATAGACAGATTGACTGG
>Ga0256829_1002342_pt1 | contig 14218 bp, 16 predicted proteins | sample 131447metaG_FD_185979 | JGI IMG/M metagenome (GOLD analysis project Ga0256829, IMG submission 185979) | Hydrothermal vent microbial communities from Lau Basin, Pacific Ocean - 131-447 | ecosystem: Environmental > Aquatic > Marine > Hydrothermal vents | place: Pacific Ocean: Lau Basin | collected...
ATCCGATCACTTAAGGTAAAACTGGCAGGGATGAAAAAGAAGAAGAAAAGCGATCGGATAAAACCGAAACGACCGATCGGATTCACCGAAATACGCACACCCCAAAGGCCAACGCTTGAATATATGCTGATTACAGGCAGGACAAGAACGTTTGTGACCTACATTGGAAACAGGCTGCTTTTTCTTTTTTGTGGGTTTAGGCTTTGTCGGTGGCTCTGCCGTTGCGCTGCTTAACGGCTTAACTTTAGGTATCCAGATAGAATCGCCTTTCTCTGGGTCTCCAAAACAGATGCGTTTCTGTTCAGGCAAGCTTGCTACCCACGCGGCACTATAGGCATCGACTTTATCGTGCATCGGTCCAAGGCACATATTGTCTGCCTGCCCCCAGTCATCGTCAGTTCTAGGCCAACCGGTGTAATGCGACATGGCATACAATTGCAATTCTGCCTGATTCCCTTTGCTTTTGTGGATATTTGCGAAACCTAAATGTTTGACCGTCGCGTGTGGGTAGACTTCTATGCATTCGGCTACTTTGCTTAGTCGCTCGTTCAATGCAAAACCTAAAAGCATAAATATTTGGTGGGCATGTGGCAGGTTTTGTATTGGCTTATCTGCATGTAGGTGAGCAATACCTTTTGCCTTAATGGCTTCGAAATCGTCTATTGATGGAGTGGTGTAACAGCTTATATCCGCCTTATCGAGCGCCTGCTCTGCGACTCTGCGTTTAAGACTATTATCTCTTGGCCGAAGCGGTGAATCGATACCTATTCGGATTGGGATTAAATGAAATGATTCACATACCGTTTCTATGTAATTCGCGACATCGTTTGCAAATGCCTGATTCACCTTGTCATGCAACGTTGATGCGTTGCCCAAACCTCTCGGCGGCTTTATTTGATAATTGGCTAATGGAAGCGGTACTAATCGCCCATTTTCTTTACTACAAATCACCAGTGGTAGGTACTTGCCTTTGGCACAAGCGACATCGATACCAATAAACACGTCCATGTTTATCTCACCTTATACTCTAGAATTAAAATCGCGCTCTAAGACAATACTACACGATTGAAATTAATACCCAATCAAGGCATTGCCTGAGCTATGATGTCGAGGTTATTCAACAAGGATGTTTGATTATGCCAAGAAAAAGCACGACGTTTACCGACCTTCTATTTCAAGCGCCATGGTGGGTTTCCGTGATAACGGCAGTTATTGTCTATCTCGCAATGGGCCACGTGCTACCTTCTATCGAAACCAATAATCAGCTTATTGATATGGTGTTTAAAGCTCTTGCTGTCCCTGCACCTTTTTTCGCAGTGATTATTCTTTTTATTGCTCCATTCTCATTTTTTAATGCTCGTCGAAAAGCAAAGCAGTTAGATAACCAGAAAAGCATCGAGACAATTCGACAACTTCATTGGCGCAACTTTGAAGAACTAGTGGCAGAAGCCTATCGCAGACAGGGTTACCGAGTGACAGGGGGTGGGTTTGGTGCCGACGGCGGTATAGATCTGGAATTGAGGAAAGGCGATGAACTCACACTCGTTCAATGCAAACAATGGCAAGTTCAAAAAGTCGGTGTGAATGTCGTGCGTGAAATGTTTGGTGTATTAACCGCCAGCAATGCAGACAAGGTTATTGTCATCTGTTCAGGTAAGTACACCCAACAGGCAATAGATTTCGCATCTGACAAGCCTATTGAACTACTTTCTGGAAATGAACTATTGTCGCTCATTAAAGATGTCCAAGCAGAGCCTATTATAGAGCCGATCCAACAGGCATCATGTCCAAGGTGTGGCAGCGAATTAGTTGAACGACAAGCTAAGCGCGGCACCAACGCAGGCAATACTTTCTTGGGATGTTCCAGCTTTCCTAAGTGCCGATACACCGAATAGTTTTCTGTAAATTATCTGAAGCATACTGGCTCAATAGAAGACAAAGGTTTCAGCGGATATTAGAAGTTTTTTGATCCGCCGAAACCTTGCCCCTATGCTATTTAGCGCCTCCTAACTGGCCGCGCATACGACCAAGTAAATTCCTTATTAGGATCGTAGTCACTGCGACTTCTCTTCCTGAATGCGGCTTTAGCTTTCGCCTTCGTTTCATACTTTTTGATGTCATTTTTTGAGTAACCATCTAAGTATTTGAAAGCGGCTTCGTAACTTGAGTAAATACCCGGCTGAGCGCCAACGGCAAGAACATAATATGGGCCTTTATATTCGTGAGGCATTATCTGTATTCTCCATTTTAACAAGGCGCACCATTGCGCCTGTTATGGATTTACAGTTTTTAAATTTGCAGTGACATTACTCTGAAATACTTACCGTGAAAGCCTCCAACTCAAGCCAATAATGTAGAAAGTTGCCTTCCCATATCTGGTACATGTCTGTTGCCTGCTCAATTGGAAACACGGCGAATAGGTTTTGAAAAACACCTGACTGAAAGTCAAAGTCGAGATCTTTCGTCAGTTCCCCATAAGGTCCACTACCTACAAAGGCAAAATCAGTGATGTAGCAGAAGTGCCATTTGTTGCCTTGTCGCTCGAGCCTTATCTCGACTGGATGAAAACCGCCTGCTTCTGGCGAATAGGTTGGGTCACGAAAGTTAATCGTGACGGACTCTGCATCTGTTTGCCTTTCGTTTAACAGTGTTTGGAGAGCATGAGCAAATTTGGTTGAGACTGGCAAAGCCAGTCCATCGTAATGGATACGCATAGTTTTTCCTTTGATGTGAATAAATTTGATGGGCGCTATGGGCGCTGGGTTTGAGCTGAAAACGCTAATTTATGGGTAAGCAAACAATGGGAGTGTTTACCCGTGATAAATGACTTTTCTTACCTACCAATTGAAGTCGACAGTGCCGTGCAGAGCCTATTTGAAGACGCCATGAGTGGACTAGATGATCCCTATCACGAAATTCAAATGACCCTGTATGAAGACGATAGCGATGAAAAAAGTGGCTCAGCCTATTCAGTTCTCTTCACCAGAGGCTATGAGAACAATGCTGCATTGACGTCATTGGTGTACTACACCTATGAAAAATTCGTCGCTAAACCCATAGCTGCGTTGATAAAACGCCAGACAGAAAATGTGCCTGAATATCACCATCTAAGCGGTGAAGACTGCCAGTCATTTTGCTTGCATTGGCACGACAACATTCTCAATGATGTACTTAAAGGCAAATTGAATAGAGAGCCTCTTGCCAGAGCATTGCCTATCGAATTCTTTTTGGATCAGGTAGTAGAGTTGGGGCTTGAGCAGGCCCTAAAGCTTAGGTTCCTGCTCCAAGCGCCCAGAACGTTATGATTTGGCCTTCTTCGGCACAGCAGGTTTAAGTAGGAACTCATCCAGCTCGCCGGACTCTGTCGCTTTTATGATGGTGTCGATCACCTCAGGCAGTTTGACTTTCTCACCGACATCTATGGCAGGTTTACCTTTTTGTATGTCGATAGGTTTATTGTTCACTTTGACTTCCAGATAATAATGGTCGTCGCTGTCGTAATACCAAGGCCTTACGGTGGTAGGTCGGCGTTGAACGGTAACTTCGCCTGTTTCGGGGTTTTTGATTTTCTTATCCCGAAAGGCTTCGAAACGGCGATTCTCAATCATGCAGACAGCCATCTCTTTTTGCTGTTCCAGCTTTTCAATAAGCCTGAGACGTTTGCCAAGAACCGGTGGCTTTGGCTCGATTTTAGGGCGAGCGATAACCTTGAGCGAACTCAATACTGATGTAGTCATGTTGTATACCTTCTAGGTTGGTTTAGTTGGCTATAAAGCCGATTGGGGTTTTAGGTTGTTTGCGACGGTTTTCCTCAACAAGCAGTGAGAGTGCTTGTGTGCGGTGGTCCATCTTGGGGTTAAAACGCATGTGTCTGGCAACGATAGCCAAATCACCTGGCGTAATATGCTTAAGCTGACTGAGTGTAGAGGCCTCAGACTGCTTGAGAGCGCGTATATCAAGCGTTTGCTTGTACAGCTTGTGTAGCTGCTGAACTGACAAGTACGTGCATTCAAGCTTGATATCAAAGCGTCTAAGCACTGCATGGTCTAGCTTTGCTGCGTAGTTGGTGGCAGCAAACACTGGCTGCGTATTACACTCAAGCTGTGTCAGTAGTTCATTAACCAGTTGCACATCATGTTGCGCCGTTAACTGCTGTCTGCTGGCCAATAGACTATCGACTTCATCCAGCAACAAGATTGCCTGTTCGCGATGGGCGCGGTAGAACAGCTCTGAAACCTGTTGTTCGCTTTCGCCTACGTATTTGCTCAGGACATCAGATGCCGAGACACGGATTATGGTTTTGTCGTGCACCTCGGCAAGATGATGGGCAAATGCCGTTTTGCCTGTGCCGGGTGGCCCGGTGAGCAATACACGAATGGGCGCATCGCATTTAATCGCATTGTCGATGTCGCGCATTCGCGACTTGGGGCCTTTGATGTTAAGAAAGCTGAGATCAAATGGCATTTCACCTTGGTATTGCGGAACAGATTCCAATAAGCCAGATGCGATTAAGGTGTTCTCGGCCACTTCAGATACCGTTTTTTCGGCATCACTACCTGAGTGATTAACCAAATGGGCAACATGACAAGCATTGTCGATAACCGCTGGAGTGAGGTTATCCGTTTTTGCCCATTGATGTTTGAACGCCTTGGACAGACGCAAGCCTGTACTCGATTTTTGGATAATGGCTTCAAGCTGCGACGAAGTTGGCGCGGTGACTTCCATCACCAGTTTAAACCTGCGAATGTAGCTCGGCTCTAGCCAGTTGATATAATTCGTTATCCAGATGCACGGCACTTGGGTCTGCTCAATAAACCGCTGAAGCCGTTCTTTGGTATATCGGGTATCGGCTTGGTCGAACAAACTTTCACATTCATCAATTAACAACATGGCATTGCTGTTATCGCCCAATAAGGTTTGCAATAGTTTTAGGCTTTGCAACCTTTCGTCACTGGCAAATGGAAAGCCTAATTCGTTCTGCGTAGACGTCTGTTTGGTGTCTTTTGCACGTACCTCAATAAGCTGACGGTGAGTCACTTTTGCGAGTGTTCGGGCAAACTCGGTTTTACCATTGCCGCTTTCACCGTAAAGCAGAAGCGAAACACCCGATACCTGTTTATCAATTGCGGCATGTAGGTAATCGCTCACCAATTCATGATTGATATGCGCAAAGCCTTTAAGCCCGAACTGTGCGTTTGGGCTGCTCGTCATCAGTGGCGCTAACAACTGCTCTTTTGTGCTTATCGTTGTCGTCAGTAACGCGTTACGCAGAAAGTACGGCAGACCCAGAGTTGATAGATTATCGATGTCCATACTATCGACAAAACCGAGCTCAAAAAGCTTTGCCTGAGCATCATGCAATGCTTCGATACGCGACTCGAACATGTGGCATAAGATGCGCTGGTTAGTCAGACGCTGGACGGTGAATTCCATGTCTGAGTAAAGCTTCGCAAAGCCCTCATTGATGGATAAAAGCATCGTGAACAGTATTATCTCGCCGCATGGATGCGCTAGGCCAAACAGCTCACACACCTTATCGACGTTTCTGGATAACCGCAGCTCTTCTGGAGACAGAGTAAGACTTGATAACAGCACCTTTTTAACGTCCTGCTTCTTCAACGTCTTGGCTAGCCGGACATGTTTGTCTATCACTTTAGGCAATGTAGCAGGCCAGTCAAAATCAACGTGTGATGGTGTGACTTCTAACAATCGCAATGCCAGCTTTGAGCCTAGTGCAGGCAATGCGCTGGATACCATATTACGCGATGTCATAGCGGCAGCCCTGATTCACCATAGTTAAGTTCATCTGCTGCTTTGCGCATGGTTTTGTCATCGCGCTTGTCGTAGATAACGGTGGTTGAGATGTCCGAATGCCCTGCCATTTGTCTTACCGTATTAAGATCTGCGCCTTGGTCTAGTAATCGGGTAATGTAAGTACGGCGTAAGTCATGTGGTGTTACGGTGGGTAAACCTAGCTCTTTGAAATACCGTTTAACAAGCGAGTAAACCAATTCGCCATTAATAGGGTTACCAGTATGCGCATGGCCACCACGTTTTACCGTGCAAAATAGGTAGCCAGACTCGTCAGTGCGCGCTTCCACCCAATCTTCGATGGTTACTTGCGCCCAGTCAGGCAGATACACAGTTCGTGACTTATTGCCTTTGCCTTGCGCCACAAACAGTGTGCGCTTTTCTCTGTCATAGTGCCCAATGTTTAAGTCAGCGACTTCACTGCGCCGCAGACCGCAGCCCAGCATCACAGCAAAGATGGCATAGTTACGCAGACCTAGCGGTGTGCGATTTTGAGCTAGCAGCCGAAACAGCTTGCGCACCTGATGGACAGTAAGCGGCGTACCGGCATGCTGGCCATGCTTTACCTTAGGCACTGATTGAAGGTTGAGATAATGTTGTTGGTCGACTTGGTTGGTAATGACGGCGGCTTTCACCACACCGCGTATCGCCATCATAGCGCGGTTAATACTACGTGGTGCATGGCCTTCGCGTAGAAGTGTGTTTTGAATGGAAAGTGCCTGTGCATAATCAACACCGGCAAGGTTGGTGGGTAAATCAACAAGTGGCCAACCCATGACATCAGCAATACCTTCTAACTGAGCCTGAATAGACCGCCTGCTATTGGTTGATAATCGAGCCAAATACAGCTGATACGGACACTGTGCATCCATATGAATCTCCTGAATAAGCGTTTTTGAGTGGGAAATAGGTGACTGCTGGACCACAGCCATATCCACAATGTAACGCCTATTTCAGGAGATTCCTGCCGCTGTTTTTGACCTATTTAGTACACCTTTACAACCTCACTTAAAGGGCTGTTGTTAAGCTAACTCTCTACGAATGCCTTTAGGTCGACATCCAAAAACCATGCTTCCTTGCCTCCTGAGAAGCCATACTTTTCTCTTTCCTCAAAGGTGTTTTCCACTCGGTCAATAGTAATTAAGCCTATTATGCTTAACTCAAGAAGAGCCTCATCCACTCTATTCGGGGGCATTGGCTCACCATCAAAGAAGCCGCCGAAATAGTCTCCTATTTCTGCAAGTGAATTGTACTTTTGACTCCAACCGCCAAGCTTCAACTCATCTCTTGTAAGTGATGAAAGGATATATACGCCAAACTCAAATGCGCCTCTTGATAATTTGCGACCATTTTTTTCATCGTTTTGAGATCTTGAATAAAATAGAAGTTTTTTGAACGCTCTCTTTTGTAACTTATTCATTTATCAACACACCTTCAAGATTTTGTTTTAAAATGCTTTTTCAATAAACCACCATCCCCATACACGGAAACATAAACAGGCTAATAAACCATAATCTAAAATACACGTTCCGCGAGATAGGATAAAGATAACTAACTGGTCGTGAATGCTAAATTGAACTCTGAAGTAACATCTTTAGGAGAAAGTTATGCGATCACAACCAAAATCTATCGGAGTATTTCCTTCAAAAATGCCAGTTAGCATGGCTATTAGAAAAGCAATTAAATATGTTCCCACTGGCGCCGGAACATTGCGTATTAAACCTCATGGAGAGAAAAACAATGTATATACATGTCTCGCAGAAGGACGAAGACTCAAAGGACTTTTTAATAAAATTGATAAGTGTGAAGGTGTACAGCTGCGGGTTGAACCTAAAGACCGTCAAAACCTCACACTTGTCAGAATTGATATTTTTGATGGGTTTTTGGGCATTCACAGTACTTTTGAACTTGAGGCCATTTCAGCTTTTATGCAAAAAAAGCATGAAGGCATTCGTTGTTATGTAGCTCTATACGGTTTCGAGAGTAAACACAAAGCAGACCTAGAGGCGGCACTAACGAGTCTTGTTGAAAAGAACGACCATTTCATTGATAAATTAAAAATTGAGTCTTCAATCTTAATAAACATTGATAAAGATGCTGGGCACTTTAAATTCCTGAAAAATACTCTTCGTTACGAAAGAGATAAATCAGCTTTTGTGGGAGAACATCACACACTTCCGATCCATACGGTAGATGCCTCAATCACACAAGCACCATCTTTATGTCCTGATTTAGTTCACGACTATAGTGATGGAACCGCGACATTTTTTAATTTATTAAAGTTATCAGTGATTTCGTCTCACTTTCACGGTATTGATACAAAGAGAATTGGTAATTACTCATTAAAACCGTTAAATACACTCTTCGTTACATCAAACCTGCATTCAGCAGAGCCGGCATTCAGAACTATTTTGGATACATTTGAATTACTCCAGGCATCTAAGCAGACCAGTTATTTCCATCAAGAAAAGCAAGAGGAGTTTTATAAAAAGTATAGCCAGATGCAACAAGGAGAAGTGCTAAACGAACTCAGAAAGAATATTCGTCTTGCTAGAAAAAACAAAGATACGGTCGCCCTAGAAACGTTAGAGCAAGCCAAAAATGAATTCATATCATTGAGCCACGATGACTTAAACCAGTATGAACAACGAATTCATTGCGCAACCAATGATCCTTCTCAAGTAGCTCTAGCACACAAATTTAGTGCAAATGGTTTGTCAATTGTGCATCACAGTCTAGCTGCACTGATATCAAGTATTCAAAGGAGAAGCCCAACTTCCATCGAAATTGCAAATAGCTTAAGAGGTAATAGTCTATCGATCCAAAAAGAACTTATTGGCAAAGATAAGTCTTCAGCCGATTCCTTTCTTACCATGTTTGGGGCCATTGACTATCAAAGCTTTGCGAACTTCGCCTTGTCAGAACCTGAAACCCTAAACGTAGTCAATACAGACGATATAGATATCATTCTTGATTTCGATATGTTTCCTCTTATGGATGGAGAATTTACTGCTGAGCTCAATGAGCATTCCAGCTCAGAAATCTTAGCCTTGAATAAAAAACTTGCACTGCTTTAAAAGTTAAAATCAGAGAGGTTATCAGTTTACTTTTCTCCTGATATGAGTCGTGAAGAATTTGAGAATGGGTTGTCAGATAAGGTACTCAGTGTCGCTTTGGCACTAGAAGTCATGCAACTGTCTGAAGAAAGTTTTGTGGGGAAAAAACCTATGATTTCAATTAAGAAAGAGACCTATTTGGATGCAAAAAGGTTCATTGATGAGATTGAAGTTGAAAGATCTCGCATGCTGAATAGACAGCGACTTTTATTGTCATCAACCGCAATAAGGATTTTAGAAAAATTATCGTTAAAAAGCGCAGAGAAATGGACTACGAGAGATATCTACCTCTCGGGGTGGTCAACAGTTCCCAAAAACAGTGTCTTTGTCAATGAGGTACTGCATCTTCTAGAAAGCTTAGGGATAATCAACCAACGTCAAACTCGAAGGGCTGACAGCTTTGAATGGTGTTTGAGTGATTCATATACGTTTGATGACGCGCTCAGTGTCTTGAAGGGAGTCAAGTACTAGCAGTTAATTAAACCCAGTCCCCTCACAACCCTCACTAAGCATAGCTTTGTTTAACACTCTTGAACTGAAGGTAGTGAGGGGACTGAGGGGAGCGATTATTTCAAAATTACCTGCTTATTGTACTGGCTAATAATAATTTCCTTATGAACACTGTATTATTTTATTTAGGAAGCTGTTGTTATGAAACATGATTTAGAACAAAGCTCATATATCTTAACTAACTTATTGGATAACCCTTGTCTGTATGGAAGTCCATCAATCGACATGCTTTCGTTCACAATTCCCTTCTCAGAAAATGCCACAAAATCGTTATACCGTCTTCAACAGATCAGAACGGCGGATAGGCAGTATAAGTTAAAGCAATTAACAAATGACGAGGTTGGAAGTCACAAATATCGGAAATGCATAACAGCAACTTTTAGTAATGGAGCTTTCTCCATATATTTATTTGGGCTCAATGAAAGGCAGAATCGTGTTCGTGTTCAGTTCAATCCCAACACTGTAGGTCTAGCCAATGCCATTGCAGTATTTAATGATATCAGACAAATGGTAGGTAAAAGTGATTACGACATGTGTATTTCCAACAGCAAAGTCACTCGTGTTGATTACACACTTGATATTCCCAACCTGGCGTTCGAACACCTTATTGTAGATTACGCTTATCGCACCACGTTTGAGAGTTTTATAGATGATGTATCATGTCTGTATAGCGGCTTTCAGTATGGCGCTGGCAATGGATGCCCAGTGAAGTTTTATGACAAGGCTTTTGAACAAGGTGGTATGTTCAATGGTTATAGTCAGTACACAAGATTAGAAAAACTCCACAAACCTAACGCCAGAGGAAGAAAGTCAATGTTCAGGCTTAGTGAATTACACACCCAAAAGTATGCGTTTCAAGGCGTTACGTTTTACGATCCGCTCATCCTTGATGGTATGCCCAAGTCGGTTTTTGAATTAATTCGGCGAGAAGGAATTGGAAAAGCAGTATATTTGCTGACTGACAATAACCGCAGAATTCTTGAGCGAAAGATGTGCAAGTACAAACTTCAGGCAAGTACTGATTTTAAAAAACAGCTAATAAAACGATATCAGGAAAAACTATACGAACTACAGAATCTGATAGCAACACCACACAGATTCGCAGATGAAAAAGTAGAATGTGCATAGCACCGACTATTATACGCGAGAATAGTTAAGCCCTGCGATAACGACTTGTTACTGTTAATGCATGTTAAAGGTGACTATGTGCCAAAAGTAGACATTAAAAATGTAAAATCAATGCCAATCCACGTAATAAGTTAAGGTATCAGATTAATACCAATTAGCTTGAGAACAAGTGCAAGTAGCCCAAAACACACTACGGTGATCCCTGCACTCATCGCTAGTGCCGGCCAAAAGCCAAAGCGATGAAGAAGTGATGGGAAGATCAGAAACATTGGTAATGTAGGCACAGCGTACCAGAAAGTATACCAAGCATGGTTGGCTATCTTTTCCATCGGTTGCTTTTCAACGTACAGCCAGATCATGGCTAGAATGGTTACCATCGGGAGTGCCACAATTAGTGCGCCTAGCTTATCACTGCGCTTTGCGACTTCTGAAGCAGCGACGACGACTGCCGCAGTCACCAAATACTTTGTAATTAACCAACCCATATCACCTCCATCTCAAAAAACCGATTGCCTATCGGTTTTTGTTTTGTCACTATAGCACCATTATTGAAAGAGAATAATGTTATGCAGTTAGGTGAATTAGAAAAACAGGTTTTGCAGTATCTGTGGAATGCGTCTGAAGCTGACGCGAAACAAGTACATGTCGTGCTTGGGCAGTCTCGTGGGAATTCACTCAATACCATTCAGAGCACCTTGGATCGCTTGTTTAAAAAAGGTTTGTTGAGCCGAACCAAACAGGGGCACGCCTATTGTTACCGGGCAAAAGTAGACAGGGAAGCATTGATAGCGACGCTTATCACCAACGTGACCAGCGATTTTGTTGAAGACGGTGAGCATAGCCTGATTGCTGCATTCAGCTCGGCCTCTGCCAATCTGGATGATGCCCAACTTGATAAGCTGGAACAGTTGATAGAACAACAACGCAAGTTGCGCAAAGGGAACTAACGAACATGTTGGTGGGAAATCTGGCAATAACACTGAATTTACTGAGCATTGCTGTGCTGGCATTTGCTATCAGTGTGGTTTTCATTGCCGTTATTTCACCATTCACTCTTCACCGAATAGCACAATTCACCTTTGGGATTCGCAAAGTCATCTTGTGGTCATTGGTAACTGCGCCGTGGTGGATCGCAATCAGTTGCGTAGGATTTTTCTGGCCGAGGCAGCAAGACATCTTCCCCGCAGCTTGGCTAAACGAGTTTGCGCACTGGCACCACGTCGATATTTTTAGTTTCACCAGTTGGCATGCTGTTACCTTGTTATCAGCCTCTGCATATTTGCTCTGGTCAGTGACAAGAACCGTTTATATTCGTAGAAAGCAATCATCAGCGATGGCAGATTTGATTGGCTTATCTGATATCAAATTACAGCATATTAACGGTAAGCAGGGGTATTATTCGTTACCGCTGCCAATACCGGCAGCCTTTACCACTGGGCTGCTGTCGCCGAAAATCTATGTTACTGCCGCGCTCAAAGAACGGGTTAATGAGCAGGAATTGGATATCATCATCCGCCATGAAATGGCTCATGTTGAAGCGCGTGATCCCATGTACAAAGTTGTCTTTGCGACATTTGCGGCTTTTTTCCCTGCTACTGCGACGCGTGAACTTATCAAGCAATTTACTTTATTGACCGAGCAGATGGCAGATAGTGCGGTGACCAAGGAATATGACAATTTAGATGTCGCTCAAACCTTGATTAATGTCGCACGCATGCAGCGAAGCGTAGACTCAATGCACAACAATATGGGCTGCGATGGCTTGCAAACGAGCTACTTCGGCAATGATCAAACCAGTGTGCGCGTGCAAAGCCTTATTAGCCCGGTGATGTCTTCGTCCCGACTAGCAATGGGCTTTGCAATCATATTGTTTGCTTCTGCGCCTCTGTTAACCGCTTCTACGGTTGATAGTCTCCACCACATTATCGAAACCTTTTTCACCCATTAGCTTTTACCCAATAAATAAGGACTGGGAATGAAAGATATTCTTTGTAAACGCAAGACTAAAAAACCGATTGGCTATCGGTTTTCTGCTGTGCTTGCCGGAGTTGGTTTACTCTTATCAGCGACAGCCGCATCAGAGGAAACGTCAGAGGTTATCAGCCTACCTGAAGCCGTGATGATGACCTTAAAGAATCACCCGGAATTAAAGGCTTTCGTGTCACAGGAGCAGGTTTGGCAGGGGCGTATTCAGCAAGCTGGTGTAGGTGTACGTCCCCAAATTGGTCTGATGATTGAAGATGCGATGGGTACAGGTGAGAACAGTGCTCTTAAAAACATGGAATCTACCTTGACCTATTCGTGGTTGTTACAGCAGGAACTAATCGATAGTCGAGTCAGTGTCGCAAAAAGTGAAGCCGCAAAACTGGTACTTGAAAAGCAGATTAAAGCACTCGATTTGTCTGCATTGGTGGCCAAGCACTATATCGATATTCTGGTTAAGCAAGAGCGTCTTAAGCTCAATCAGATGGCCGCAACTCAGGCAGAGGAAGTGGTAGAAGCTATAGCCAGGCGAGTGAATGCAGGCAAGAGTTCAAGTGTTGAGGTACAACTGGCAAAAGCAGAACTGACACGCCGGGAATTGGCCGTAGAAGACGTGGAACATGAACTCAAAGCCAGTCAGTATCAACTGGCCTCTCTGTGGGGTAACCCTGCTCAGAACTATCATCTGAACGGCAATTTGCTCAGCGTACCGACTGTTCCATCGGTTGAAAGCCAACTGGCGCTGCTAAAGCAAAATCCTCGCTTACAACAGTTCGTTAGCGCCCAGCGTATCGCCCAGTCTCAAATGGAGCTGGCACGAATAGAAGCTAAACCCCAATGGCAGTTCACAGCCGGACTACGCCGCTATGAAGCGACCGATGATTTTGGTTTGGTTGCCGGGATTTCCATTCCGTGGGGAGACAGCAACCGCAATGCCGGGATGATTGCAGCTCTGCAAGCCGAGCAGGATGTATTAGCCAGCGAAAAAACTGCGTTAATGCAATCATTGGACGCACAACTTTATGTACTGCTACAGGAAATGGCGCATTCACAGCACGTGATACACACCGTGCAAACAGACATTGTGCCCACGTTGGAAACTGCCTTATCAGAAGCAAATAATGCTTTTGAAAGAGGCCAACTTAGTTACAACCAATACAGCGGCGTGCGTCGGGAATTACTCAGTGCGCAAACCCAGTTGCTTGAAGCGTTTGAAAGCCTGCATTTACAGCATATTGAAATTCAACGCCTGACCGGTACATCCCTATCTCAGTGAGACAAATTATGAAAAACAATAAAATCCTTTCGTCAATGAGTTTGGCGATGTTAATGAATCTCAGCTTAGGCTTAGTCAGCCTTCCGGTAATGGCATCATCTGCGCCCGCTGCTGAACAGGCTGAACCAGAAAAAGGCCCGCATCGGGGACGTATGTTGCGTGATGGTGATTTCGCTTTGGAATTGTCAATTTTCGAAACGGGCGTTCCACCAGAATTTCGCGTTTGGCTCACCAAAGCAGGCCAACCTATCGATCCAAAGTCGGTAGATTTGAACGTTAAATTGACCCGCTTGGGTAATGTTGTTGATGACATTAATTTCTATGTTCAAGGTGATTTCCTGCGCGGTGACATGGAAATCTATGAACCCCATTCTTTTGTGGTCACCATCGAAGC
>Ga0256829_1002344_pt1 | contig 14217 bp, 11 predicted proteins | sample 131447metaG_FD_185979 | JGI IMG/M metagenome (GOLD analysis project Ga0256829, IMG submission 185979) | Hydrothermal vent microbial communities from Lau Basin, Pacific Ocean - 131-447 | ecosystem: Environmental > Aquatic > Marine > Hydrothermal vents | place: Pacific Ocean: Lau Basin | collected...
CACTAGAACATCTTAGGATTGAAACCTAAAGGAGGTATATCAGGAACCAAAAGCCCTAAAAAGGCCTATGAAACAAGAATTGAACCTAACCCTTTTACTAGAAAAGAGATTAGCTTTGGTATCCCATTGCCTGATGTAATACTATAAAGGAATTTACCGTTCGATGAACTTCAAGGGGATGCGAATGCTTAAATACATTAAGGACAGCTGTTCTCAATGGAGGTAGTGAAAATGGATAAAGATAGGGTAAGTGCTGTTTTAAATGAAATAAGGGAGCTTAAGAGGGAAAGGAATGCAGTAATATTGGCCCATTATTACCAGACCAAGGAGGTGAAGGAAGTTGCTGACTTCATAGGCGATAGCCTAGAACTTTCTAAGAAGGCCCTGAGAACTAATTCAGATATAATAGTGTTTGCAGGCGTTTCGTTTATGGCAGAGATGGCAGCTGTTTTAAACCCAGAGAAAATTGTTTTGCACCCAGATATAAGTGCTGGTTGTCCATTAGCGGATTTCATAACGCCAGGTCTAGTGCTTAAAGCCAGAAAAGAAAATCCTGGGGTTCCTATAGTCCTTTACGTAAACTCGCCCATCGAAGCCAAGGCTTTGGCAGACTACGTTGTTACGAGTTCTTCCGCAGAAAAGCTGATAAGAAAGATAGGAAGCAAAAAGGTTATATTTGGCCCAGATAAAAACCTTGCGGATTATGTAGCAAAAAGGAGTGGTGTAGAGGTAATACCACTTCCGTCGAATGGCCACTGCTACGTCCATGAAAGGCTCATATCTAGGAGCGTTATTGAGAAAATAAAGAGTAGACATCCTAAGGCCAAGCTACTAGTCCATCCGGAGACCTCCAAAGAAGTTAGAGACATGGCAGACTTCATTGGAAGTACATCGCAGATGATTAAAGCTATTGGGGAGCTAGAGGGCGAAGAGTTTATAATAGGTACAGAGGAAGGCCTGTCCTACGACGCTAAAAGGAACTATCCAGACAAGAAGGTCATCCCGATTAGACAAGCAGTTTGTGAGGACATGAAGAAGATAACCCCAGAAAAGATACTCAGTAGCCTTAGAACCCTTTCCCCTAAAGTTATTATAGATGAGGAAGTGGCTGAGAGGGCTAGGAGGGTTATAGAAAGGTCCCTTCAAATAATTGGGTGATTGAATGACTTCTTGTGGAAGGCTCCTGTATGAAAAGTTACAGGAATGGATAAGAGATGATTCTCCCTATGGTGATGTGACGACTATGTATTCAATAGAAAGAAATGTTAATACAAAAGGGATAGTGGTTGCAAAGTCCTCTGGAGTTGCAGCATGCATTGATGAAGTAGTTGAAGCTTTGCATTACGCTGGAATGAAAGCCGTAAAGGGGGTATGGAGCGGTGAGGTGTTTAATCCAAGAGACATGATAATTGAAGTAGAGGGAAATGCCCATGATATACTCCTTTTCGAGAGAACGCTCTTAAACTTTCTCATGTACCTTTCAGGAATAGCTACCTCCACCAGGAAATTAGTTGAAGTAGCTTCAAAAATTAATCCGAGAATAAGGATTGCATCAACAAGAAAATACCCTCCCGGGCTTTCATGCTTTGCAAAGGTTGCCGTAAGGCAGGGTGGGGGTGACACGCATAGGTTCGGTCTAAGTGATGCAATACTAATAAAGGACAATCACAAGATCCTCGCAGGAGGCCTCTTGGAAGCAGTAAAGAAGGCGAAGGAGAAGGCAAGCTTTATGGAAAAGATAGAGGTCGAGGTGAACAGTGTTGAGGAGGCATTAAAGGTCGCGAGGGCAGGAGTCGATGCAATTATGTTTGATAACATGAGGCCCGGCGAGATTTCTCTAGCTGTAGAAAAACTTGTGGAAATGGGAGTAAGGAGGCGTATGATATTAGAGGTTAGCGGAGGGATAAATGAAGGCAACATAAAGGACTACGCATCGCTCGACATTGATGTGATAAGCACTAGTAGCATAACTATGAGGCCAGAGAGGATCGATCTAAGCCTTGAGGTGATTCAATGAAAAGTGTTGGTATAATTGGCGGGGGGCTTGCGGGGTTAACTGCAGCAGTGTCCCTCTCGGAAAGGGGCTATAAAGTAAAGCTTTTCCACCTTAACGGTTCAAACTCAGAGAGAATTCAGGCAGGGATCTCCCTTCCAATAACAAGTGGAGATAGCTTGCATCTGCACGCAATGGACACAATGAGGGTAGGTCTTTATATAAACGATGAGGAGGCTGTTTGGGCCACGCTGTCTAAGTCCACAGAGGCCTACGATTTTTTAAAAAGGATCGGAGTTAGATTTGAGATGGTTGAACTTGAAGCAGGTCACAGCAGGCCTAGGGTATTTTCAATAAGAAATGAGACAGGTCTCCATGTTATAAATGCGCTAAGGGAAAAGGTAGAGGAGCTAGGTGTGGAAATGCTGGAGAGGATGGCTATTGGACTTATAATAGAAGAAGGAAAGTGCTATGGTATTATAGACGAAAAGGGCGAGAGTCACTTTTTTAATCACACGATCATCGCATCAGGTGGCTATACTGGACTATACAAGCGCACTGCAGGCTATCCAGGAAACACAGGAATGATACTAGGGGATTATATAGGAAAAGGAGGGATCGCCTCTAATTTAGAGTTTGTACAATTCCATCCCACCGGATACATAACAAGCAAGGGTAAAATAATGCTCATAAGCGAGGCCGTTAGGGGGAGTGGAGCAAAGCTTGTGAACGAGGAGGGCGAAAGGTTTGTTAATGAGCTTGCGCCGAGGGACGTGGTTTCCATAGCCGTTTATAGGCAGGAGAGAGAGGGCCATAGTGTTTTTCTAGATGCAAGGAACATAAATGATTTCGAGGCAAGGTTTCCCTCGATATATAGCTACCTTACAAATGATGGTATTGATCCGCTAAAGGACTTAATACCAATAACTCCTATCGCCCACTATTCGATAGGTGGTGTGATGGTTGATGTTTATTACTCGACAAACATAAAAGGACTTTATGCAATAGGCGAGGCCGCTGATAGCGGATTCCATGGCGCAAACAGGCTTGCGAGTAACTCCTCTTTGGAGTGCATAGTGTCTGGTCTTGAAGTTGCTAGAACACTGAGCAGGAAAGAGGGGGTTGACTTATCAAATGCTAGACCGGAAAGCCTGAAAACTGTAAGTTCATCCTCATTTATTGAGAGGGTCAGGGAAGTGATGTGGAATTTCGTTGGACTGGAAAGGGATAGTAAGGGGCTCATCAATGCATTAAACTTTTTTAGAAATAAAGAACTACCTCAACAAATAAGAGACCTGGGGCTAGGGATTTCCAGTTGTGCTATGTTAAGACAGGAAAGTAGGGGGGCTCACTTTAGGAGAGATTATCCATATATAGACGAGCGCTACAGGCATAGATCTCTTTATAAGGGTGGTATCTGTTACATAGGTTCCTTTTCCTATTATGTAAAGGCGCAAGAATAGAATTATTGCATTATCCCCGATATTTTAAACCGGGTTCGGAAGAAAGTTAAGAGATGCAAATCCACTTTTAATTATGCACTTTAAAAAGCACAAGATATATAAAATTCCAGGCAAACGTGGTATAGTGAAGCATTGGTGATAAGATGGATAAAAATTACATGAGTCTTTTCCATCGCAAGTACCTGTCCTTTATCCTATTTAGAAGAATGTTTGCTAACTGGCCTTCTGTCATTATGGATTATGTATTCGGTAAAGACTTAATAAAGGTAATGTTTAAGAATCGAAGCATGTACTACCTTAGAAGGAAGGATATACCGAAAATTGTATGGCTTTCTCATGTTACTGAGGTTGATCCGAATTATATTTCTGTGGACGAGAATTACAATATTTACTATTCTCAGAGAAAGCTAAATACAAGATCCTTTTTTTCTACTTTGCTTTCCTATTATGGAGCTATCGAGGATAGCGGGATTTGGTATCTACCTAAACTCAACCTAAAATTTTTAGGTGCAAATTTTTCGCTGGTAGAAACTTTTTTTACTCGTACATACGATTACGCAGAGGTTAATGACAGGGAGGTTGTAGACATAGGAGCTAACATAGGAGATACTGCGATCTATTTTGCAGTAAATGGAGCAAAGAAGGTTGTAGCATTAGAGCCTATACCATCGGTAGCAAAGATAGCTGAGCAAAATGTAAAGATCAATGCGCTTCAAGACAAAATAATAGTGCTTAACGCAGCGCTAGGTAGCAAAAGAGGTAAAATAGCCGTTCCTAGCAAAATCGATGTAGAGAAATCTAGTGGTTTCTCTATAAACGGCAAAGGTGATACCCTAATAGATGTGTTATCAATGGAAGACGTAAGGAGAATGGTGAAGGATCCTTTCTTACTTAAGATGGACTGTGAGGGTTGTGAGGTTGACATAATTTTGAATTCTGAGCTAGATTTTGATAACCTAATCATAGAGCAACACTATTTTTTAACTAAGGTTCCCGGAAAGAAACTTATAGAAAGGCTTAAGGGTCAAGGGTATGAGTGCAAAGAAGGGCCTCTACCATTCTCAAGAAGCATCAAAAAAACAGAAAGCATTATCTATTGCAAAAAGAGGCTATAAATAGTATCGATAAAGCCTTCATCTCCCATTTTGCATCCAACATAAGGAGTAGTGCTCAAAGGGCTAACTCAAATGCCTTTAGTATTAAAGGCTATGCAAAACACATACACAAGATATCTATAACCTAAGACGCTTTATAGAAACAAAAAGTTTTAGTTGATTTAATAAAAAGGCTAGAGTTTAGCTAATAAGAAATATATCGATAAAAAGGCGGTTGCTACAGCAGCTCCGATTGCAAGGGACATTATCATTATATTCCTGGCAAAACTCACCCCTATATAATATAGGATTTCTCTTAGCAAGCCAATTATCCCACTATTCTCCTTCACTGCTTGCATTCCCTTTTTGACAAAGGGAATAGGTGAAGAGGTTATGGAATAGCCCTTTATTAGGAACCCGTAGGAACTTATTGGTATAGGCACAGCGCCTGCCTCTTGCCTGGAAACAGGGGAATACAGCAAGACCTCAAAACTCTTATTGTGCCTTACCTTTGGTAGCTTAAATAAATAAATGTTTGGGCCCGGCGTCATAGCAACCTTCTTTACAATTGTTGTGCCATTTACCTTGAGCGCCAAATTAATGTATGCTACCTTTCCCAATCCGTTATAAATGTTTATCCAAACTACATTGAAGAAAAGGCCAGCCCCCGTTAAAGTTATCTTATTGAATTTCTCTTTAACGATTTTCATAGTCGCGTTAGCATATGAGATTCCTTGTTGCTTGAACCACTTCGGTCCATTTGCTGGAGGTCCTGTTTGCCAGCTCCAGTCACTTCCCTCGGCCACATAGATGTAGTTCCACATTGTGTCTAGCATATTTGTTGAGTTAGGCACCTCATTTATGGGGAGCCTTACGACAGGGGAAGGAGTTGCTCCCAATAGGTAGGTATATGCCAAGAGGTATTCCCTGGCCAAAGATAAGTTATTCCATATTTCTTTCTTACCGGCATTCCCATTGTTCCAATAGTTCAGGTTTAGGTTCCAAGAGCTTACGGGCAGGTTTGTTATTACGCTCTTGCTATGCGTTTTTATAGCCCTGCTAGCGGTTTCCATGACAAGCCACTTACCTTGATATTGCGAGAGCGCTTTGTATATAGCATATAGGTCCTTAGGTCCTGTCCTTGGATTAAATATTAAAGGATTCTCTCCATCTAACGCTACTACAACGATTCCCCCAGGATCCTTCATGTAAACTTGAGCCAACTGCTGTATCAGCTCTTTAGCTGTAAGGCTTGGGCTCTGAGAGAAGAACTTGAACCCGAATTCGTTGGAAAGCGTGGTGTTCCTAAAGAGCACATATATGGTCTGGCCAAGGTTGTTCTCTACTATGAATGGCTTGTCTGGATTTAAGCTACCCTTAACGAGCGTCGAGTACTTGAGGAAGGCATCTTGATCCAATATTGTAAAGGATATGTTGCTTTCGTTGTATATGCTAACTAATCCCATGCTGAAGGCCTCCTCAGGGGTCCAGGTTCCCTTAGGGACAACCCCAAATACTTTCTCTGTATATTCCTTCCCCATTAACAATTGCGACAATAGATCCCCCCAATAGCCGTCTTGTAGAATGAGGGGCTGTAGTGGGTGGTAAAATGGTACCGTTAAGACCTCTACCTTCCCCTCTTTGATAAGCTTCTTGTAGAGGAACAGGGTCTTGTTAACGGCAATAACATCGTGGCTTATGTTTATTCCAAAATCATATGGGGAAGAGAACTCAGGCTTCTTCTGGGATAATATATACTCCCATTGGTAGAGGAGGACTGGGGTGAAATCTATTGTAACGCTTACGTTAAACTTATTTATTAACATAGCCTGCAGTTCATATGCCCCCACCAAGGTGCCGTTCCAGTAAAAGTCCTGTCCTGTGTGGAGCCATACCCATGGCTGCTCCCATGTCCCGTTTAAGGAAAGGTAAAGGGGCTGGTGCATATGCCATACTAATACAAATGCAATCGGTTTCTTCCCAGTAACGTTTAAAATATAGAGGGGCTCTAGGGTTGCTCTTTTCCAAAGCCTATTATTCGAATAAATCATGAGCGTTGGATGATATATGCCTTGCTTCAGGCCCCTCGTGCTCAGGTTTGCTTCTATATTATTTATGCCAGGCCTCAGCACCTCCTTAAAGGTTTCATTAACATTCCCTATGGAAATCAATAATGTGGAGGAAACGTTCTTCCTTAACGTGTTTTTGAGGGTAATGTTTACGCTTACTCCCTCTCCACATAGGTAGACGTATTTATTGTATGATGATGACAAATAGTATATCGGCGAGTAGAGGTCCTGTATGGCAAAATTCTTACCATAGTTGTTGTACCACTTATCAAGCGTTTTGTCATGATACACCCACTGAACCCATTGGCCTTCCTTGAAGGGTCCTATTAGCGCTGTATAGTTACCATAGAGGGGGTTATACTTCATTTCAAGGTCTGTGACGTTATACCAAGGTAGGCCTGTTTGAGGACCACTTGTCAAGCCATAGTGTAAATAGAATTCATCTGGTGCCCTGCCTATAGCTGTTATCAGTATCGAGCCGTTCTGCAATACCTTAGCATATGTTTTCCCTACATCGCTAGGATTTACCTGCAGGTTCCAGTTCCAGAATGCATGGTTATCATAATTAATCCAAGTATCCTTAGTCTTGTCAAAGAAAACCCATGCCACCCACGTGTTGTTGCTGAAAGGCCCTATTGTTACAGTAAAGTTGTGTCCATCCCATAGCATCTGAGAATTGTATACATGGATCCAAGGGCCTTGGGGATAGTTTTCGGTTCCATAGTGTATTGTAAGGTTATCTGTACTAGGTAATCCTGAAAGGTAAACGGTCACGTATCCAGTAGGGGAAACCGAAAAGCTAACGCTAATCGTGGAATTATTGTTGCTAGCGTTTGAAGCCTGTGACGAGAAACTTGATGCAAAAGCTACTGGAGAAGCTATAGATGCAAGGAAAACAGCTAAGAGCAGCACGGAGGAGAACCTCGTCACTTTCCTACCCATGCCTTAGCACCAACATTATTTTGTTAATTTACTTGCTTAAAAGCCTAATTCTATTATTGCCTTTAATATCTAAAATCAATAAAGTCTTATATAGGTTGCTAAAAAGGGGTTTTGCGAAGTGTAATAAGACCGATTCTTAAAGCCCTACACGAAATAATATAAAACAACTTATCGCTTTAATCAAATGGTGCAAACAAAAGGCTATATAGTGCTAGTCTATCTTAAGATATAAATTATAGAAAACATAAATTAAGTCGAGAGAGCTAAGGGTAAGGGTGCATGGTAAACGTTTTAGTGGTTTCAGACGTCTTCTGGCCTGAAGGGAGCGGAGGGGAACTTGCCACATACCTCTATCTTAAAAGAATAAATAAAATTAACTTCACACTCCTTACTGGAACACCATATTCAATGATCCCAAAGGAAATTATAAAGAAAAGTAACGTCAAAATCGTTACTGTGCCTTGGCTAAGGAAAAAAAGAAGGATTAGTTTATGGACAACCATAATTAAGAATCAAGACACGCTACACAAGTTCTTATACGATCAAGATGTTGTTTATATAACTAGGGAATCAATACCGATAGCGAAATATGCAAAAAAAGCCAACGAAAACATTAAGGTTATTTATCATCTCCATGGCTACTTTCCTTTAAGCTATAACTCTATCTCAATATTTCCTCACGAGAAAACAATGAAGGATCTTTCTAAGGTATCGACATATATAGCCTTCAAGAATAATCCTATTAATGGTTTTGCGTCTGCTGCAATAGGCAAACTCATTACATGGTATGGGAGGAAAATGCTAGATTATGTAGATGTTATTGTTTGCGTCTCAAAGAGGCAGAAAGAAATATTATCAATGAGCATCCCTTTTCTCGAGAAAAGGTTAACGTATATATACAATCCAATTCCCGATGATATCGAGACCCAAGAAAAATCACCAGATGATACTCCTTCATTTATCTACTTAGGAGGTGATTCGCTTATAAAAGGGTTCGAGGTTCTACTCAAAGCCTTACAAAAACTCGTGAAAATGAAGGTAAGCTTCAAAGTATACCTTGCAAATAGGTATAGCCAAAACTCCATAAGGAGGATACATGATGTTGCCAATTCAAAAATGTGCATATTGTTGGAAAGCTTGGAAGGGGTAAACTTAAAGATTTGTATAGCGAAACTTGGGCACTTTTATTCCCTTCAATTCATGAAGAACCGCTACCCTATGCTATTATGGAGGCAATGCTTACGGGAAATATACCTATTGCTTCAAGAGTAGGTTGGGTTCCTGAGCTAATGAACAGCAACTTTTTAAGTAACTTTTTGGTCAAACCGTACTCCTCTGAAGACCTTCTGAGGAAGATTTTCTTTATAATTAACATGGATGACCAAACCATAAAGGAGAAGTCAAGGGTTCTCAAAATATATATCAAAAGCCTTATACAAAATTATAGGCCTGAAGAGAAATTAGCAAAGTTGTTTAGAGGCTGATAATTTTATATGATATACTTGAAAACCCCTGCTAATGTTACAACATCATAATAAATAATTATGTTGCATACAATAAATAATAACCGGGAAACTACTCCAATTCAGTCCCGGCATAGACATAAGAGCCTTGCTGTAGTAAAGCGCTATTGTTCAGTGTTGCCAATAATTTAGAACTACTAAGATAACAATAAAAGATTTAACCTAACTTCTCTTACAGCTCTACAAGGGCCTTTCATGGTAGAAGACCTTATATCGGTAATAGTTACAGCTCATAACAGGAAGAAGTTCCTGCCAGAAGCGTTAAGGAGCCTAGAGAAGCAAAGCCTTGATAAAAGCAGGTTTGAGGTAATTGTTGTAAAGAACTTTTATGATAAGGTTTCAGATGAGATAATAGAGAGGAATAACTGGAAAAACATAGTAACAGATGAAGAGTCCCTTGGAGGGAAGATATTTTTGGCTTTAAAGCATTGCAGAGGTAGCATAGTGACCTTTTTAGAAGATGATGATCTTTATAGGCAGGACAGGCTGGAAAAGATATATGAAGCCTTCAAAAAGCATAATATAGTGTTTTTCTATAATGACCAAGAGTTTATAGATGAAGAAGGCAGGGTAACTAAGAAAACGAACCCAACGATAAACAAAACGCTTGTCGTGCCCCATAACCTTAAGAAAAGGCTTTCCAGCTATTTAGATTATTATCACGTAGGCGGCAACAACAGTAGCTTGGCAATAAAGGCCGAATGCATAAGAAGGTTTTCCAGCTTAATAAAAGAAAATAGACTATTATTTGATACCTTGCTTTACTTGATATCTTTTGCATGTGATGGAGGAATTTTTATAGAAAGTGAGAAGCTCACATTATATAGGATCTATGGCTCTTCTTCAAGTTGTCGGGTCTCATATTTCAATTCCTATGAAGCTTGGGCAAGGTGCCTCGTAGAATATTATCATAAGGTTTCATACGATATTACAAAAAATGCAGTCTTAAGCCTTAAGTTCCGTAGAATCTATCCAAATATATACACCTTAGCGTTTCTCAATCATGTCCTTTCTACTAATAACTGTTTACCTATTGGAAACAAACAGATACATTTTAGAATTGGTATGAAAGATCTCATTAAACATATGAAATTCGATATTAAAATATTACTTTAATAAACACCAAGTAGGTTTTAATAAATATAATCATAATACTTTCATTATGACTGCATATAAAAGGATGGCATCTCTAGCACTCCGCTATTTTTTACAGTTTACCCCAGAAAACCTCAGGCATTTATATCATATTTTCATTTATCATTATCGCCTAAAAAGAGCCCTATCTGGATGACTTCGCTTCCATCTCTTTTCTAAGCTCTGTAAACTTGCTCTTTGCTAATATCTCTTGCTTATACGGCATATTACTACCACCGATCCTTTCAACCTTCAAGGCTCCTGCAGTTACTGCAAGTGTTAGTGCTTTCTCTAGCCTTCCATCTTCCTTGAAGAGTGCATTAAATGATGCATCGAAGGCATCTCCAGCTCCCGTGGGATCTCTGACCTTCACCTCACCAAGATATTTGGCAGTTATTTTTATCTTTTTAGTAATGACCATTGCACCTTCACTTCCCATTTTAATAACAAAAAAAGACATAGTTTTACCTAGCATGCTATCCAGATTTTTGTATCCAAGGCACCTAGCTTCTCTTTCATTAAAGAATGCCCAATCAACTTTCTTTAAAGCTTCCAAAACGTCTACGGGTTTTAGGCAAGAAAGGCCTCCTGGATCGTAACTAATCGTTCCCTTTCCAATCCTCTTTACAATGCTTGGCCTTACGCTAGAGAAGTGAACATGATCGGCCTCGATGTTTTCTTCCACCTCTAAGAGCTCATTTGCATTCCTCGCATAAATCATGGTCCTGCTCCCTTTCTGTCTATTCACTATTACCACTACAATACCCGTTTGCCTTTCGTTATCAACCTTTATTAGCGAGGTGTCTACCCCCTCCTTTTCTAATGCCTCTATGACCCCAAGGCTTTTTGCATCCTTTCCAACATAAGCAACTAGCTTTGAAGGAAAGCCGAGCCTCCTTATTCCTATTGCATAGTTCGTCGCAGCCCCTCCTAGGCCTACGTAGCTTTCTTTAGCTTCAACGCTTTCATCTTCTTTTGGCATCCCTTCTACAAAGAATATGAGATCAACGTTTATGTTGCCTACAGATGCGTGTATCATATTAAACCCCTTATCTAGAATTAGCTTCCAAGATAAAAACGTTAAAATATATCTATAACATATATATAGAAAAGCATATATATAGCATGCTTTACCTGTAGAACAAGGTGAAAGCATGGAGAAGGCTGTAGTAGTCAAAAACTTAACAAAGGCCTATGGAGACTTCGTTGCGGTTGACCATATAAGCTTCGAGATTAACAAGGGGGAGATATTTTCGCTGCTCGGACCAAACGGTGCTGGGAAGACAACTACAATAAGCATGCTCTCAACGGTTAGAAGACCAACAGAAGGCGATGCCTTTATAATGGGTCACAGCATTGTAAGCGAAAGGTACAAGGTAAGGAAGTTGATAGGCGTTTCCCCCCAAGACCTTACGGCCGATGATGAGCTGACAGGCTATGAAAACGTCCTCATAATGGCAAAGCTGTTTGGGCACAGGGGGAGGGAGGCTGAAGAAAGGGTCAGGTGGTCCTTAAAATTTATGGACTTGTGGGACAACGCCTTTAAGAAGGTAAGGGAGTATAGCGGCGGTATGAGGAGGAGGCTAGAGGTAGCTATGAGCATTGTTCACAACCCCTCCGTGCTTTTCCTTGATGAGCCAACAGTAGGACTCGACGTGCAGTCGAGGAGGCACATATGGGACCTAATAAGGGAATTAAAGAAGAATGAGATAACGGTGTTGTTAACAACGCACTACATGGAAGAGGCGGAAGAGCTCTCCGATAGGGTTGCAATAATAGACAGAGGAAAGGTAATAGCCATTGGGACTCCTGAGGAGCTCAAGGCTAAGATAAAGGGCGAAAGGATATACATAAGGCTAAGGAATCAAGAAGGCCTAGGAAAACTCTTAGAGAAGGTAAATGAGGTAATCCCCGGCTCTTCCTCAATATCCCAAGGGCAGCTGGTCATTAAGGTGGGCTCTTCTAGCGAAGTTCTCCCTTCACTCGTAAAGGTCCTTTCTCGATACGACGTGATAGAGATAAAGATAGTGAAGCCAAACCTTGAAGAGGTATTTATAGAGCTTACTGGAAGGGAATTAAAAGAAGAAGGGGGCTTTGACAAGTTTAAGTTCGTTATGAATAGGAGGAGGATGGCTAGGTGATAACGGAAACGTATACACTAACTGTTAGGGAAGTGAAGAAGTGGCTGAGCAGGAAGGGGAGCTTTATAGTATCTGTAATAACTCCCCTGTTTTGGCTTGGCCTCTTCGGGAAGAGCCTTAACTTTGTATCCATGCTTTCCCCTAGCAACATACCGCCTCAGTATCAGGCAATGCTTTCCCAATACATAAACAAGCAACTTATTAGCCTCTTTGGAACCACAAGCTACTTCACTTACCTCGCTAGTGGCATGTTTGTCGTCTTTAGCTTCTTCCAGAGCGTTTTCGGAGGAGCAAACCTTGTATTTGAGAAGAGGCTTGGCTACTTGAACAGGCTCCTCATGACGCCTACCCCAAGGTCTGGCATATTTCTTTCAAAGGTCCTGGGAACCCTCGTGAGGATACTATTTTATGAGAGCGTTTTGCTTGCTATAGCATATGCCTTAGGCTTTGCATTTAAGCCAGGTTTGACCGCAGTAAACTTCTTAGCGGCTGGAATAGCTATAATTCTCATAGGCCTCGGGTTCTCTGGCATGCTCGTCGGCATAGCGTTTAACATAGACAACATAGAGATAATGTTTGCTATTATAAATTTAATAAACCTGCCCCTAATGTTCGCTTCATCAGCCCTCTTCCCACTAAAACAAATGCCATCTTGGTTGCAAGGGATCGCTAAGCTAAATCCAATAACGTATGCTGCCGACATTGTTAGGTACAACCTTATAGGAACGCCGCTTAGCAATTATGTGGAAAGCTGGGCAATTTTAATAGGCATTTCCATAGCGCTCCTAATAATAGGGTTGTTTGCAGGCATTAACGCCATGGAAAGGATGTAAGAGAAAAATAAAAAAGGTTGGTTTTGCCTATTTCCTCTCTGAAATTGGTGCATACTTTAGCCCGCTTGGCCCAACGTAGTCCTCCGTGGGTCTTATTATCTTGTTATTTAAGACTTGTTCTATGTAGTGGGCTGACCAGCCAACAACCCTGCCGATCGCGAATATCGGCGTATACATAGGTATTGGTATGCCTAGCTGGTAGTAAAGCACGCCTGTGTATAGGTCTATGTTTGCAGGTAAGTTCTTCTCCTTCTTCATTACTTCCTCTGACTTCTTCAAAACCTGTAGCCAGTCTTCGCCATCCTTAAGCTGCCTTATAAACTTTCCTGCAACGTCTGTCCTCGGGTCATGAACCTTGTAGACCCTGTGGCCGAAGCCCATTATTAATTGCTTATTTGCTAGCCTCTCTTTTATGTATTCCTCTATGTAATCCTTCAGCTCGAGGCCCTTTGCCTTTGCTTTTTCCTGCGCCTCTAAGAACATTGCCATTGCCTTCTCATTCGCGCCTCCATGTAGCGGTCCTTTCAACGCGCCTATCCCAGCTGCTATCGCGCTGTATATATCTGAGAGGGTGCTCGCTACCACCCTCACCGTAAATGTGCTTGCGTTGAAGCCGTGATCCATATATAATACTAGGGTGCTCTCGAATGCCCTTGCCTCTAAATCACTTGGCATCCTCCCAATTATCATCCTCAATACGTCCTTGCCGTGAGGAAGGCTTGGGTCTGGCCTATAGAAAGTTCCGTGCCTTGCCAAGTGCCACCCAGCTGTTAAGAAAACTGGCATGGCAGCTATTAACCTGAGGGCGTGGTCGTAGAGGAAGTCTTCTTCGAACTTCCACTCTGGTGCGTAGTATTGACCCATTAGGCTTACTGCATATGAAGCGTAATACATTGGATGGGTTGTAGGCACATACCTAAGCGCATCAAATACCTTCTCAGGTATCTCCCCCCTGTACTTGTCTATCTTGCCCTTTATTTCCTTATATTCGCTTTCATTCGGTAGGTGCCCATAGAGGATTAGAT
>Ga0256829_1002345_pt1 | contig 14217 bp, 12 predicted proteins | sample 131447metaG_FD_185979 | JGI IMG/M metagenome (GOLD analysis project Ga0256829, IMG submission 185979) | Hydrothermal vent microbial communities from Lau Basin, Pacific Ocean - 131-447 | ecosystem: Environmental > Aquatic > Marine > Hydrothermal vents | place: Pacific Ocean: Lau Basin | collected...
GAGAATCACTGCAGCAATTTCATCGTGATGCATTTCTATTAATGCGCGAAAAGATGTCATCTGCTGCTCGTCCCAGACATCATCGGAGGCAGCCGTTGGCGTATCAGCAAAATAGTGAGCGGGCAATATACCGGCAAACAGATGATGCATACCGGCTAGTGGATCGCAGACGCCCATCGCGCCGAATGTATCACCGTGATAAGCGTGCCGTATGGTCAGCAGCTTTGACTTTTTGCTGTGCCCCTGCGCCTGCCAGTACTGTAACGCCATCTTGATGGCTACTTCCACCGATACCGAGCCTGAATCGGCGAAAAACACATGCTGCATACCGACTGGCGCAATGCTCAGCAGGCGCTCTGCCAGGCAAGCTGCCGGCGCATGCGTCAGACCGCCGAACATCACATGCGCCATTTTGCCCAATTGCTGCTTGATTGCGGCATTCAGTTGCGGCACATTATAGCCATGAACGGCACACCACCATGAAGCCATGCCATCGATAACCCGGCGGCCATCTTCAAACTCCAGGCGTACGCCGTCGGCGCTTTTAACCGCATAGGACGGTGCGGGCTGATGCATCGAGGCATAGGGGTGCCAGACATGCGCCTGTTCAAAGGCTTGCCAGGAAGGTTGGTTTACCACCCTTCGTCCAGTCGGCCTGCTGCCACCAGATCCAACGTCAATCGCTCGATCACCACCGGCTTGTCTTCCAGCGATGCGCCCTTGATCAGTTTCTCCGCACCGCTGATGCGTTTGGCTGCGGCTGATAACTCCGCTCCGCGCCAGCAGCGCGCCTCCGCACTGACCCTAGTCCGCGCTTCGCCAAACACCCTGGCCGCCTGCAACGGGTTACGATCGTGTTGCGACTGATACCAGCGATACATCAGCAACTGCTGCATGCGCGCACCCAGCCAAGAGAGCATTTGTACTTCGGCCACCTGCTGCTCTCTGAGGAGTCGGTGAGCAAGACTCACGCCTCGCGCTTCGCGCATAGCCACGGCATGGCACCAATCCTCCAGCGCACCGGGCGCGCGCTCGCCCAACAGCTCTCCAACCATATCCATGCCCAGCAACGCACCTTCGCCGTTATCGTAGCAGGCCAGGCGCTCGATCAATTGGCGGGCCGCCTGACGCATGCCGCACAGCCGCTCGCCCATCCACGGCACCGCCTGTGGCGCCAGATGCAGACCTGCCTTGCCCGCCTCATCATTGAGCCAGCGCGCAAATTCTACCGCATCCGGCAATGAAAACTCGCACTGCGGCAACGCAGCTTCCGCTTTCATTTTTTTATGCAGGGCCTTGCGCCATTCAATGCCCGGCGCACAGATAATCAGCCGGTTGCCAGCAACAACCGAGCGACTCATGTTCAATAGGTGTTCTGTCTGTTTCGGGGTGGCGGACTGGGCATTACGCACCAGCGCATAACACCAGGACGGGCCGAACAGGCCACGATTGCGTGATGCTTCCTCGACACGTGCCAGCTCACTGATATCGACTCGCAGGCGCGTGGCATTGCTATCGCCATCAGCCAGCAGTAACTCAGCTGCTTCAACCAGCGCATCCTGATCTTCACCGTGCAGATAATAACACCCGTGCTGCGCCGGCAGCAGCCGGGCCGAACTCAGGCGCATGCCTGTGCGGCCGCCCTTTTGCCGGGATCAGGCATCAGAAGCCGGAACGGAGACGCCCGACCGCATCCGATACCCACTGCTTCTCCAAATTGTGCAGCAAGCGTGCGCGCGAGGCATCGATACTGGCCGGGCCGCCGTTGACATAGACATTGCCACGCTCCTGAATCGGACCGCTCTGCCACAGCGTTTTGCCATGCTGCTCAAGCGTCAGGGTGCCGGTCAAAATCATTTTGTATTGGGTGGCGACACCCAATACATCATAGGCGGATGGCGCAAAACTAAGCGGCGAGATGCGTACATCCAGCAATGCATGATGCGCCATATTAGTGACTACCCCACCATCAACCAACTGGTAGTGTTCCGAACTCAGACTCTGGCGCAGCATGGATAACACTCGCGTATCGGCATTGCCGATAATGGTCACTGTATGCACATCAGCAGGCACCGAACCAGGCCCGCCGCCATGTCCTAGCAGATGATAACCACAGGATGTCAGCAGCAGCAAGGTAAGTATGGGTGCCCGTGTAACCATGGATGCACGCATGGCGGCGCGACGGCTGATCATGCCGGCCTGACGACAATATTAAGCAGCCGCCCCTGCACCAGAATGACCTTTACGATGCGCATACCATCCAGCCAACGGGCAATGCCATCATTCGCTTGCGCCGCCGCCAGAGCCGTATCCTGATCAACATCCATAGCCACGCTAATCTCGCCGCGTTTTTTACCTTGCACCTGCACCACCAGCACCATCTCATCCTGCGCCAGCGCAGAGACATCGACTGCCGGCCAGTCGCCCATCACTGCCACCTTGTCCATACCCAGTCTCTCACCCATTTCACATGCAAAATGCGGTACAAATGGCGCCAGCATCGTAGTCAAAGCCTGCAAGCCTTCGCGATAGGCGGCCAGCCCCGCTTCGCCCTGAGCTGAAAATGTCTGCAGGGTATTGGTCAGCTCCATCTGGGCGGCAATCGCCACATTAAAGGCAAAGCCATGCTCAAAAGCATGCGTGACCCTCCGAATGGCGGCATGGATAGCTCGCCTGAGCTCCTTCACGGCAGCCGGATCATCCGTACCGGCATGGTCTGCATCCCTATCGTTTGCCAGGCCTGCAACCAGACGCCAGACGCGATTAAGAAAACGGTGAGCGCCCTCCACGCCTGCATCATTCCATTCCAGATCCTTCTCCGGCGGCGCGGCAAACAGCGTGAACAAACGCGCGGTATCCGCCCCGTAACGTTCGATAATGACATTCGGATCAACGGTATTACCTTTAGATTTAGACATCTTGGTTCCGTCTTTGAGCACCATGCCCTGCGTCAGCAGGTTCCTGAACGGTTCATCTCCACCCTCATCCGGGCTGAACAGACCGGCATCGCGCATCAGTTTGTGATAAAAACGCGCATACAGCAGATGCAACACCGCATGCTCCACCCCGCCGATATATTGATCCACCGGTGCCCAGCGGCGCATAGCCGAACTATCCAGCATGGCTGTGTCATTGCGCGGACTGATATAGCGATCCATATACCAAGATGATTCCATAAACGTATCAAAAGTGTCCAGCTCCCGCTCGGCAGGCTTACCACAACGCGGGCAATCGACATGACGGAATGTCGCGCAATCATGCAGCGGGGAAGCGCCGCCTGTCGGCTGCAGATCCGTCGGAAGCTCCACCGGTAGTTGATCATCAGGCACAGGCACGGCACCGCAAGCCTGACAGTGAATGACCGGAATCGGAGCGCCCCAATAGCGCTGTCTTGATACCAGCCAGTCGCGCAGACGGTACTGCACCCGCTCGCTGCCCTTGCCGTTGTCGGCAAGCCATGCAGTTATCGTCGCTTTGGCATCCAGCGAAGGTAAACCGTCAAACTGGCCGGAGTTGATCAATATGCCGGCTTCGGTAAAGGCAGCCAATCCAATATCCCAGTCGCCTGCCACCGGACGAATCACCTGCCTGATCGGCAGGTTATATTTGCGGGCAAAATCGAAATCGCGCAGGTCATGCGCCGGCACGCTCATCACTGCACCCGTGCCATAACCCATCAACACGAAATTAGCGACCCAGACCGGTATGCTGACCCCGCTGATCGGATGCACGGCGTGAAAGCCTGTTGCCATGCCTTTCTTCTCCATCAGAGCCACGTCGGCTTCCTTGGTCGATATATTGCCGCATTCATTCAGAAAGACAGCCAGATCGATATTGGATTCAGCCGCCCTGATCGCCAGCGGGTGGCCGGCCGCCACCGCCATATAAGTCACGCCCATCAGCGTATCGGGACGGGTGGTAAATACTTCCAGCGTCTCATCCGATCCTTCAAAGCGGAAGCTGACCTCGGCGCCAGTCGATTTACCGATCCAGTTGCGCTGCATGCCGACCACCTTGTCCGGCCAACCGTCCAGCTTATCCAGATCAGTCAGCAATTCTTCGGCATAATCGGTAATACGAATAAACCACTGTTTCAGGTTCTTGCGCACCACCGGCGTATCGCAGCGCCAGCATGCCCCGTCCACCACCTGCTCATTGGCCAGCACGGTATGGCAGGGATCGCACCAGTTCACTTCGGCACGAGCCTGATAAGCCATCCCCTTCTGCATCAGGCGGGTAAACAGCCACTGCTCCCAGCGATAATACTGTGGGTGACAGGTGGCAATCTCACGCGACCAGTCATAGGACAGCCCCAGTCGCTTCAACTGGCCGCGCATCTGATCGATATTGGTGCAGGTCCATGTAGCCGGCGGACGCTTGTGTTTAATGGCGGCATTTTCAGCCGGCAATCCGAACGCATCCCAGCCGATCGGATGCAGTACATTGAAGCCGTTCATGCGCTTGTAGCGCGCCACCGCATCGCCCAGACAGTAATTGCGCACATGGCCCATGTGCAGGTTGCCCGACGGATAGGGAAACATCACCAGACAGTAATAAGATTCCCGCTGATCATCATCTGCTGTCGCATCAATGCCTGATTCATCCCATCGTTGCTGCCATTTAGCTTCAATTTCCTGTGCTTCGTAACGCTTGGACACCTGCAAAAACTCCTGATTGAAAATCAAATGCGGATCATGATGGCAGATTGCTGCAATGAAAAGGGGTAGATTTCAGGCCCGATGAAAATCATGCATGCCGGGCCGGCATCCGGCGTAGCGAAAACAGCGCACCTTGAGTTTCCAGCCCGCTTTGTGATAATCTCCCTCCCTTGTTTGCACCGTGGACTATATATTACCGGTAAGGGGGATTTTTCATACCTTGATCTGCATCATTCAGTATGAAATTCCACCAGAACCTCGGAGTTATGGAATAATGCGACAAAACAGAGTGTACGCATGCATGCTGACTGTCATGATGTGTCTGATGTCGGGGGCGTCGTTCACGTGGGCACACGGCTTTGCTGGCAAACGCTTTTTTCCCAGTACACTGAATGTTGACGATCCATTTATGAATGATGAGCTGTCCATTACCTTCAACCATCTCAGAGGGCCGGCAGCGGGGGCTAATCCTGCCACGGCAAGCGCGCTGGGGCTGGACTATAGCAAGACCATTGTGAAACATATTGGTTTTTCCGTCGGCGGAACCTTGCTTAACCAGAACTCACAGTTCGGAAATACGCAGACGGGTTTTGATAATGTGGATGTGGGCGTAAAGTATCAGTTTTTCACCAGTGGCGCGCATGAAGCCATCGTGGCCGTCGGTTCGACTTTCAAGCTGGCCAATACGGGACAAGCCAGGGTGGGCGCCCGCTCATTCACTACGTTTTCGCCCACGCTGTATTTCGGTAAAGGCTTTGGCGATCTGCCTTACTCCATGGGCCTGCTGAAGCCTTTTGTCATCACTGGCACCCTCGCTGCCAACATCCCGTCGCGTGCGTCCACCACCACAGGCGGGACGGTGCTCAATCCCACATCGATTAGCTGGGGGCTCACACTGCAATATGAAATACAATATTTACAATCCTTTGTGAAATACGTCGGCATACCGGCCCCGTTCAGCAACATGATTCCAATCGTTGAGTTTGCCTTCAACAACGAAATCAATCAGGGTAGCAGACTGACTACCGGTACGATTAACCCCGGTGTCTTGTGGATCGGAAAAACGATGGAATTAGGTGCTGAAGCGCAGATCCCGGCCAATCCCCAATCAGGCAGCGGCGTGGGATTTTCCTTGCTGGTGCATTTCTTTATCGACGATCTGTTCCCCTATACGCTGGGGCATCCGTTGTTTGGAGACTAAGATGCGAATATACGCGCGCGCCTGTTTTTTAATTGCTGTATTTCTTGTCGTAACGCCCTTATCGGCATGGGCGCACGCCTTTCCCGAACATCAAAGCCCAGAGGTGGGGGCGGTGCTGAAGCGCTCGCCCAAGGCTGTCATCATCCGTTTCGACCGGGATATTGAGGCCCCCTTCTGTACACTGCGCGTGATAAATCTTGCAGGTAAACGTGTAGATAAAAAAGATACTCATGCCATGCCGGGGCGCGCAGATACGCTGATAGTAAGCCTCCCGCCACTGATGAACGGTCGCTATCATGTGTATTGGACGGCGATAGCCCGTGACGGACATCATACTCTCGGGGATTACTTTTTCACGGTACGCAATACAACACGATGAATGCGCTGTTGCACGTCATTCCGACGGCAATGGATCTGTTGAGCATCATGCTTTGTATCGGGTTGCTGGCGTCGCTGGTATGGGTGACTCCTGATGTAGCGTCGGCCGGCAAGTTGCATGACACCCTATGGCGCCTGCTTGGTCCAGCGCTGACCGCATTGACGCTGATAAGCCTGATCGGGCTGTTGCAACGTACGGCAGAGATGGGCGGGCTGGCATGGGACGGAATATTATCCAGCCTGCCGCTGGTCTTGTTGCAAACGCACTATGGCATGACATGGTTTGTTCGCGCCGCCGCCATCATTGTCCTGTGGCTTTTATGGTGGCCGGGACAAAGATATGGATCTCGCCGGATAGCCTGCGCAATGTTGCTGTTGACAGCCTGCGTGGTCTGGTCCGTCGCCGCATCCGGTCACGGCGGGGACTGGGGTGATTTCACCTTGTCTGAATGGATGTGGTGGCTGCATATCATGAGCGCATCGCTATGGGTGGGCGCTATATTGGCCTTTGTGCTGGGCATACAGAGGCAGTTGCGCGACCCGTCGAAGCGGGCATTGTTCGCTGTTTGCGCGGGCAGGCTTTCCAGTCTTGCCGGCATGGCGCTTGCGCTGGTGTTGGCCACAGGGGCGTACAATGCCTGGCATCAGCTTGGCCATGTCAGCGAGCTATGGTCCAGCCATTATGGACGAATTATTCTGTTTAAATTGATGCTGGTGGGCCTTATGTCCATGCTCGGTGCGTTTAACCGCTACTTCAATCTCCCTCTGCTCTGCCGGGATGAAAACAGGTCATTATCGGGGCAACAACCAGCGCAGTTATCACCGCTCGGTATTTTACAGCGATTCCGTCCATTATGGCAGCTGCGCGGCGTGCCGATCAGACGATTTACGCGCAGCGTGATACTGGAGGTATGGCTGGCGCTGGGCGTGCTGATCTGCGCAGCATTACTGGGACATACCATGCCGCCACGGAAATCCAATGTGCTCCCGAGTCAGGAAACAAGTATCGAACAACCGGGAATGAGCTTGCCGGATCTGCATCAGAGCTTTTCCTGCAGCGTATCGAGTATTTGGTTGACCCATCAGTCCTCCGCATGACTTTTCATGCCGTACAGGTCGCCGGGCTGCTGACTACCGGACTGTTATAAGGCAAACATCCATCACGCGTCGGATCAACACTACTGAAAGCATGCATCAGCCTCGACCTGTTTTGCCGGGATCAATGCCAGTCAAGCCAGGCCAATAATTGCGCTTCATCGGCCACGTCGATACCCAGTTCACGGGCTTTACTCAGTTTTGAACCGGCTTTTTCACCGGCAATAACCACATCCGTCTGCTTCGATACCGAAGCGCTGGGACGAACGCCCAGCGCCCGCAACTGCTCCTGCGCCATACGGCGTTTGATGGCGGTAAAACTGCCGGTCAGCACCACCGTTTTACCGGCCAGAGGATGATCATGATGCAGCTTTTGCGGCGCTGCGGGGCTTACGCCGACCGCCAGCAGGCGGGCAATCACATCCCGATTATGCGTTTCAGTAAAGAAATTCAGGATACTGTTTGCCACTTCCGGCCCGACATCCGGCACGGCAAGCAGCGCCTCGGCATCGGCCTGCATCAACAGATCCAGATCAGCAAAATGATCCGCCAGCACTGTCGCCGTCGCCGCGCCGACATGGCGGATACCCAGCGCATACAGAAAACGCGTCAGCGGGCGCTGTTTACTCTGTTGCAGCACCGCCTGCAGCTTGGCGATTTTTTTCTCACCGATGCCCGGCCAGTCATGCAAGGATGCATAATCAAACTCATACAGATCGGCGATATCGCTCAACTGCCCTTCATCCACCAGTTTGGCAATGAAACGATCACCCATGCCTTCGATGTCCATGGCACCGCGCGAGACAAAATGGCACAGCCGCTCGGTCAACTGCGCCGGGCAGGACAGACCGCCGCCACAACGAATAGCCACCTCACCCTCAAGGCGAAACACGGATGCGCCGCACACCGGACATTGATCGGGCGGCTCGGGCATTACCGCCTGTGCATCCACATCCGTAGCCTTGACTATCTCTGGAATGACATCGCCGGCCCGACGTACAATTACCCGTGCGTCGACATAGACCTGTTTGCGTTTTAACTCATCAATATTGTGCAGCGTCGCGCGTGATACCACCACGCCACCGACTACCACCGGCTGCAAATCGGCTACAGGCGTTATCACGCCTGTGCGCCCCACCTGCCAGATAATGCCCTTCATCGTCGTCATTACTTCCTCAGCCGGGAACTTGTGGGCAATGGCCCAGCGCGGTGAACGGGCTACCGCGCCCATACGATCCTGCAAGACAAAATCATCCAGTTTATAGACCACGCCATCGATCTCATACGGTAAATTCGGGCGTTGCTGCTGCAGGTCCTGAAAAGCCGCCAGCAGGCCGGTCACATCCGTCACGCATGATGTTTGCTGTACGGCAAAACCAAAACAGGCCAGACGGTCAAGCAACTGCGACTGACTGGCGGCCAGCGCCCTGCCGCCCGGACCGGCACCATAAGCAAAGAACCTCAGGCCGCGGCTGGCAGTAACGCGCGCATCCAGTTGGCGGAGCGAGCCGGCAGCGGCATTGCGCGGGTTGGCAAACGGCGCAGCGCCATCAGCATCCTGCCGTGCATTGAGCGCGACAAAGGCGGCGCGTGGCATATAAACCTCGCCGCGCACTTCCAGCACTTCCGGCAGCTCTATTCCGCCGGCCTGCGCATCCGTTAGTTGCCATGGGATATCCATGATCGTGCGGACATTGTCGGTGACATCCTCGCCGCTCTGACCATCACCACGCGTGGCTGCCACGCTCAACTGGCCGGATTCATAACGCAGGTTCACCGCTAACCCGTCAATTTTCGGTTCTATAATGAATGATAGTGTCGCATCCAGCAGCGTTTCGCGGATACGCCGCACAAAAGCATCTACTTCTTGGTCAGAGAATGCATTGGCCAGCGACAGCAGCAATTCACCATGCCGGCGCGATGTAAACACATTGGAGGGTGGAGCACCGACTGTGCGGGTAGGAGAATCCGCCGCAACCGGTTCGCCCAGTTCTGATTCCAGCCGCCCCAGATCACGCAGTAAAAGGTCATATTGCGCATCGCTGATCAGCGGTGCATCAAGGATATAATAACGGTAATTGTGCTCACGCAGTTGCTTGCGCAGTTGATTAATATGTGCCCGCAAATCCACGTGCTTATCCGACATCAGCCGCCTGCGGCGGATGCGACCACAGCATGGCCGCCCGGCTTGGCAAGCATCGCCTTTATCGTGCCAAGCACCGGCTTGCTCAACCAGTCCACTGCGCCCACCACATGCCGCCGCACCACGCCATTCCTGTCAATCAGAAATGACTCGGGATAACGGAATACACCATAACGATGGGATACGACGGCATTGCCATCGTGCAATACCTCATAGGGTATCTGGTATTCCTTCACAAAGCTGCTCAGATCTTTCTGTCGCTGATCCACCGATACGGCGATAACCTTCAGACCGCTGGGCGCAAAGCGCTTATACAGCTCAACCATAGAGGGAATTTCCTGACGACAGGGTGGACACCATGTCGCCCAGAAATTCAGCAGCACCACCTGGCCTTTTGGTAAGGTCTGCTTATGCCCGCTCAGATCAGGCAACGAGAAGGCAACACTCTGGCTACCAACCTCCATCGGCTCTACGACTTCAGGCAACGCCCGCCAGATAAAGGCGCCAATGCCCGTCAGCAACACCAGCACAATCAGCCAGCGGACAATCAAGATTCTATCCTGCCGATATCCGCCAACGCAGTCTGTAGTTGCGCGGCAGTCACCCTGTGTTTGAACAACATCTTACCCTCCGCGAGCAATACAGGCACATCCATGCCGTATTGGACCAGCAGTCCCTTGTCCGCATCCACATTGACCAGCTCCCAGCTACACAAACCCTGCTCAGCTGCCGCCGCAACCACTGCCCCGGCATCATCACACAGGCAGCAGTTCCGACGGGTCATCAACTGAAGATGCGGCAAGCCCATCGAGATGGCGGTCAGTTATTATCGGGATGCTCAGGCAACTGGATCAGAGCGAACACCTGATTGCCGCCCCGATCGAGCATGACGCGCAGGACTGCACCAGGCTTGAATTTACCGATCATGGTAATAAAAGCATGCATACTCTTTACATTATTACCGTTGATCCGGTAAATCACATCACCTTGGGCAATACCGGCGCTCGCTGCCGGCATACCCGGAAACACCTGCTCAACGGCGACGCCATACTTCACACGGACATGCAACTGACGCGCCATGGCGCGGGTCAATTGCTGAACTACTATGCCCAGACGCGCTTTACCCTGTTTGGCATGGGCGCTCGCCTTCATGGCCACATTGTCATTCGGCATTTTCGCTAAATTCACGATGATGATTTTCTTTTCGCCATTGCGAATAATGCCGACCTTCACCCTGTCACCTGGCGTATGTCTGGCCACGAGGATTGGCAGCTCATGCGCCCTTTTAATATCAAGACCGTCGAAAGATACGATTACGTCACCGGCACGAATGCCCGCCTTTGCTGCCGCCGAGCCTGCCTCCACCTCTGGCACGAACGCACCTGCCCGGCCCTTCAGACCCAGTGCCTTGGCCGTCTGTCTGGTCACATCGGTGATATGCACGCCAAGCTCGGCGCGCGTCACATGGCCCGTAGTACGCAGTTGGTCCAGCACGGATTTAACCAGATCGATTGGAATGGCAAAGCCGATCCCGTTATTGCCGCCGCTCCTGGAATAGATGGCTGTATTGACGCCGATCACTTCGCCCTGAATATTGAACAGCGGGCCGCCCGAATTGCCAGGATTGATGGCCGCATCGGTCTGGATAAAATCGTCATAGGGGCCGGAGCCGATAACACGGCCCTTGGCAGACACGATACCGGCCGTCACCGTCTGTTCCAGACCGAACGGATTACCGATGGCGACCACCCAGTCACCCACACGCATGCGTTTGGAATCACCCATCGTCACAGGCGTATATTTTGTGCCTTTGATCTTCAGCAGGGCCACATCAAGTTTTCTATCCGAACCAACCACGCGTGCCTTATGCTCAGAGCCGTCACGCATCTTGACAATCACCTCGTCAGCGCCGTCCACCACATGATCGTTGGTCACAATATAGCCATCCGGGCTGATAATAAAACCGGTACCCAGCGCATGCTCCTCCTGTTTCGGCATATTACGTCGGAAGTCGTGGAAAAACCGTTCAAAGGGTGAGCCATGCGGAAAATTGAATCCTGGCGGCAGGCCCTGCACATGCCTTTTTATTAGTTTGGTCGTACTGATATTCACTACCGAATTCGCCTGCGCAGCAGCCAGGGGGGCAAAACTATCAGGTAGATAGTGTGCAGGCACAGCCTGCGCGGGCAGAGCCCACATCACCGCAATCAACACTAACGGAAACAATCGTTTAATATGGCTCAATCTCAACTCCTTGGTATTTAATAAGGCCGCTTTGTAAGCGCTCCAGATGAAAAAATGATGAATAAAACTATTAATCCAACGTGGCGGGTAGCCCGCCATCCATACGATGAGTTACTTGAATCATGCGCGCATCCAGATGATTGCGCCCGGCCAACACCCGGGCCCGAATCACCGCATAGCAGGCCAGTACGGCAGCTATACCAGCCAACGCTGCCAGTGCATCCGGCTGCGCCCAACCCATAGCCACAGCCAGACTGCGCATCAGCGCGCCGCCAAACACAAAAGCCAGCATGGGCAATGCATACAACTGGAAGGATACTTTCAGCAACAGAGCGTCCGGCACATCCAGCAGTACCTGATCACCCACCTGCGCATGCAACGTATTATTCACCCGCAACTCGGCTACGCGTTCTACCCAGGAGCCCATGGTCGAACAGGAACTCTGGCCGGCGCATTTACCGCAGGCGCTTGCCCTGCGGCCCTGCACCAGGACCTGATCTCCTTCGATGGCTACTACGCTTACCTGCTGTTCCAAGCGAACTCCTCTGTTGCATGCATCATTTTAAACCTGTCAGCCGTAGCTGGCAAAGCGCATCTTACACAGCAAAAACATCTGTGCCACTGCGGACAGGCACCTTTCGCTTCACCATTGTCATTGTGAGAGACTAGTATTCATCGACATGACCGATCAAGCATTACGTCTGAAAGCAGATTATCTGATTATCGGCAGCGGCGCATCAGGCTTGTTGGCCGCCAGCCGACTGGCAGCGCACGGTTTGGTACTGCTGGTCAATAAGGGCCGCTTTAAGGACTCCAGCACCTGGAATGCTCAGGGGGGTATCGCCGGCGTTCTCTCTGAGGATGATTCGATCGAATCGCATGTGCAGGATACGCTGATTGCCGGAGCGGGCCTGTGTCATGCAGATGCAGTGCGCGGCATCATCATGCAGGGGCGCAGAATCGTGCAGGAACTGACGGCCATCGGTACCAATTTTGACACCCGCGATGGCGTACTGCATCTAACCCGTGAAGGCGGCCATAGCAATCGCCGCATCGCCCACGCCCGCGATGCCACCGGGCGCGCCATCGGCGAGGCTCTGCTGGCCAGTATTGCGCCGCACCCGTATATCCGGCGACTGGAACAACACACTGCCATCGACCTGATCACTACGCGCAAACTGGGCTGCGACAGGCAAAACCGTTGTCTTGGCGCTTACCTGCTCGACCCGGATGGTCAGGTCATCACTGTCTCCGCCGGCTGCACCATTCTGGCTACCGGCGGCGCCGGCAAGGTATATATGTATACATCCAATCCGCATGCCGCCACCGGTGACGGCATCGCCATGGCCTGGCGCGCCGGCAGCCCGGTTATGAATCTTGAGTTCATGCAGTTTCACCCGACCTGCCTGTATCATAGAGAAGGCTCCAACATGCTACTTTCCGAAGCGCTGCGCGGTGAAGGGGCGCATCTGGTGGATGCCCGTGGCAGACGCTTCGCCTTCGACTATGACACGCGCGGCGAAATGGCTTCTCGCGATATAGTGGCGCGAGCCATCGACCATGAAATGAAGAAACAGGGCGTGGATTGCATGTATCTGGATGCCAGACCGATCGGCAGCGACATGATCAATCAACACTTTCCCAATATTCAGGCCCGGCTGATACGATTGGGTTTGGATATGACAACTGAACCCATTCCAATTGTGCCGGCCGCCCATTACCTGTGCGGCGGCGTCCAGACCGATATCCATGGTAAAACATCTATTGCCGATCTGTATGCTATTGGCGAAGCAGCCTGCACCGGCCTGCACGGCGCCAACCGTCTGGCCAGCAACTCGCTGCTGGAATGTCTGGTGATGGCCGACTACTGCGCGATTGATATTCTAAGCAGCCCGCCTGCAACGCCGGTTAGCGCTCCACTGTGGGATGATACCGGTATCGAACCGGAACATGAGCGCATCCAGATCAAGCAGAACTGGGATGAAATCCGTTCCACCATGTCACACTATGTCGGCATCGTTCGCTCCGATGAACGCCTGTGCCGGGCCAGACGACGTCTGCATCTCATCCACGAAGAAATCGACGCCTATTACTGGCGACATCCGGTCAGCCGGAACTTGATCGAGCTGCGTAACCTGGAACAGATGGCCGAGCTGATTGTCATCAGTGCTCAGAGCAGACATGAATCGCGCGGCCTGCACTATTCCACCGATTACCCGATGACGCTGCCTGAGCCGCGAGATACCATCCTCACCCCGGATTATTGATGTCGGAAGAATGTCTTCTGATTTGCATCCATGGTCGCGTTCAGGGCGTTGGTTTCCGTTAACATGAAATGATCCAAACCAAAGCTGCAAGCAACCCTTAGCCTGAACTGGCTGCCTTTCAAGCGTATAAGTTTGTGTGCAAGTGCAATGATGACGCGTTTGTGGCCGCGCCTGATAGCCAGTGATGTGTATTTTACTTGAAAGACAGATGCTGTTCGGCTGGCGGCATGA
>Ga0256829_1002346_pt1 | contig 14214 bp, 10 predicted proteins | sample 131447metaG_FD_185979 | JGI IMG/M metagenome (GOLD analysis project Ga0256829, IMG submission 185979) | Hydrothermal vent microbial communities from Lau Basin, Pacific Ocean - 131-447 | ecosystem: Environmental > Aquatic > Marine > Hydrothermal vents | place: Pacific Ocean: Lau Basin | collected...
ATAGGCTCATTGCGTTTGACGCCGTGTATAAAGAAGATTTGGCGAATTTATTGGTCTTGACTGCACAGTTTGACCAGGCCATGGCATTGATCAACGAGCTCGACGCTGCAGTTGGGCGCAATGCCAAACGCGACGAATTGCGCAAGCGTATTATTAGCATAACAGGCGATGTTTCTTCGGAGATAAATCGTCTGGAAGGAATAACCAATAGCGATGCTGCAACAGAAAAAGACTATCTGGAACTCATTTACCGCTACAGTACAGAAGGAGACATAAACAAGGCTAAAGAAGCAGCTAATGTATTATTAGAGCGTTTTCCGGAATCGGAATTGGTGCATCTGGCCTTGTATAAGTTTGCCCTAGAAGACGGCGATAAACAAGCTGCTGTGGCTTCTATGCAAGAGGTTATTGACGCGCGAAACATCGATGCGTCTAGCAAGTACAAGGTGTTGGCGGACTTTATGGATTTTGTTGCGGACAATCCGGACTACGAACCGGAATTGGAAGCTGCAATCGCGAGTTTTTCAAGTACGACAAACAGTGCAGCACTGTGGCAGCAATTGGGAGATTTCTTTTTAAAACAAGACAAAAGGAGTAAGGCGCTGGAGTTTTACAAGAAAGCAGTTGCCACAAACAATACCGATTATAATCTGCTAAAGAATACCATTTTACTGCAGATAGAAGGCAACGCCTATCAAGATGCTTTTGAGCTCAGTGAGACAGCCTTAGAGATATATCCGGCCCAATCTTTGCTCTATTTGTTACAAGGAGTTAGTCTTTTAGGTCTCAATCAGGCGGACAAGGCCATCGCAGTGATGGAAGAGGGCGTTGACTATGTGATAGACAACCCGGCTATGGAACGCGATTTTTACGATCAACTCAGCAAGGCATACAATCAAAAAGGCAATTCGGCCAAAGCCGCAGAATACGCTAAAAAAGCCCAAGATCTTCAACTGCCCTAAATCATGCATAAATTGAGAATACATACAATCCTCGCCTTTGTTTTTCTGCTGAGTTCCTGCGGAAGCGCTAAGCTGGTCAATGGTTCCAGAGATGCCAATCCCGGCTTCTCGGTAAAAGACATTATAAAGACGCATCAGGCGGCAGCCCCACAATTTGAGACCTTGGCTGCTCGTGTCAATGTGGATTATGAAGATGAGAAATCATCACAGAACATTACGGTTTCGCTGCGGATGGAAAAGAACAAGACCATTTGGATCAAGGCTTCCCTTCTGGGAATAACCTTGTCTAAGGCCATGCTCACTCCAGATCGTGTGCAATATTACGAGCGCATCAGCAATACCTACTTCGATGGAGATTTTGCACTGATCAGCGATTGGTTGGGTACCGATATCGATTTTGAAAAAGCACAGAACATATTGTTAGGGCAGTCGATTTTTAGATTGGAATCTCAGGCCTATAACAAGAGTGTAGAGAACAACCAGTACAAGTTAGCTCCGAAGCAAGAGTTGCCTTTGTTTACACATTTTCTGGCTTTGAATCCGGATTTCTTTAAAATTGCGAGTCAGGGGATCGATCAGCAATCAAAAGGACGACAATTAAGAATGTATTATCCTGACTATCAAAAGGTAGGAGATCAGGTTTTGCCTAAAAAGGTAGTGATAAAAGCCTCTGAAAATGAAGCGATCACCACTTTGGAGATCGACTTTCGATCTATAGATTTAAATATTCCGATCCGTTTTCCGTTTACTATGCCAGACGGACTGACCGAAATTCAATTGGATTAATGACCTTAAGACTGCTATGTATTGGCCTGGTAACTTTTTTGCTTTCGAGCAATCCGGTCTGGGCTCAAAAAGACGAGCGTACTGTTTTAGAACAGAAACGCAGAGAGATCTTGCAAGAGATCAAGCAGATCAATTCCCTCTTATTCGACACTCAAAAGAAAGAGCGTTCTGTACTTTCTGAAGTAGAAGACATAGACAAGCGTATCCGCGCACAAGAAAACCTAATTAGAATCACCAACAGACAGGCCAACCTACTCACGCGAGAAATCAACGTCAACCTAAAAAAGATAGAACAGCTTCGCGAAGAACTGGCGCAGATCAAAGAAGATTACGCCCAAATGGTTGTGAAGAGCTACAAAAGCAAATCGCGCAAAAGCCGGATCATGTTTCTCTTGTCTTCTCAGGATTTTCTACAGGCATACAAACGCGTACAGTATATGAATCAATACGCCAAGTATCGCAAGGAGCAAGGTGAAAGTATTCAACGTAAGACAGTCGAGCTACAAGAGCTCAATAAATCTTTACTGGAACAACAAAAAGAGAAACAGGCCTTGATCGCTGAGAATAAAAAGACCAAAGAGGCTTTGCGCAAAGAGAAGCAGCAGCAAGAGGCCCTAGTTGCAGAACTCAAAAAAGACGAGTCGAAGTTTGCCAGTCAGATAAGAAGCAAGCAGCGTGAGGCCGACGAGATCGACAAGCAGATCGATGCGCTGATCCGTGCAGCTATTGCCAAGTCCAACTCAAGTTCCGGAGCGAACACCACTGGTGGAAGTTCTACCACTTTTGCACTTACTGCTGAGGCAAAAGCCTTGGGAAATAGCTTTACCAGTAATAAAGGCAAACTGCCTTGGCCAGTTACCAATGGAGTAGTTGTGAAGCGTTTTGGAAAACAGCGCCATCCGCAGCTGCCAAATGTCGAGACCTTTTGTAGTGGGGTAGAGATAGCGACCACTAACAATGCTGAAGCACGCTCTATTTTCGACGGAGTGGTTTTAGATGTAAAACAGATCAAAGGAGCCAATAAGCTGGTTCAGATCCAACACGGAAGCTATATCAGTGTTTATTTCAATTTAGGATCAGTAACGGTGAGCCCTGGTCAGAAGGTAACTACCAAGCAGCAAGTAGGAACTGTAGCTAAGAATCCTGCAAGCGGAAAGACCATTATCAAGTTAATGATCTACAAGAATACTACGAAACTCAACCCAGCAGATTGGATCTTTAAGATGTAAAACAAAAAACCCCGCAGATCGCGGGGTTTTCTTTTGTTTATGTAAAGGGCTATTAGCGTACCACTAACTTCTTAACGGTTTGTTTGCCGCCTGCGTTTAGACGTACAAAATAAATTCCGCTGCCCAATCCTGAAACGTCCACAGTTGCACTGTTTCCGTTACCCAATTCCAAGTTGTTTTGCGTCATGACGATCTGCCCTAGCGTATTGCTTATGGTCATATCCATGGTCTCAAAGGTATTAGAACTGGCTATGGTGAACACGCCTTGTGTTGGGTTCGGATACATGCTAATACCGGTCAATGCGTTATCGGCAGTTCCTAAATAATTATTCAGTACAAAGACGTTATCAATGAAAGTACGGTTGCTGTTCCCGGCAATGTTTACAAATCGCAATTGGATCTGCTCTCCTATAAAGGCAGAAAGATCGATCTGTTCGTTACGCCAGTCGCTGGCCGCAGTCGGTATCCATGGCGTAGTTCTGAATCCTGGAATGGTCGATAGGTCCGAACCGAACTTCTCGTAAACATTTACCCAAGTGGTTCCGCAGTCGGTAGATACATCTACGCGGAGGCCGTCGCCATCTCCTGCTACACGCTGCGCTTTTGCAAGATCGAACAAGACTCCTGGAACATCCGCACCACTCAGATCGTATACTTCTGTTACCACGGCATCCAATTGGCCAATGGCATCATAGATGAAGTTGTCTACAAACCCGACACGAGTGGTCTCTCCATCACTTCCAACAGTGAAGCTATTGATTTGCCAAGTTCTGTCTCCATCTGGGTTGTCGATATACCATCCTTCCGATGGGAAACCAGTGGTCTGGAAGTCTTCAAAATCACTAATTGGGCTCGCCTCGGTAGCTACAAAATAAGTATTGGTCTGATTGTCGTTAGAGCTGTCTTCGTCAGTCACCAAATTCACCGTTACACTAATATCGTGATTGCCAGCATCTGCAATGCTGAGTGGGGTGGCAAAACTGAACTGAGCGATCGCGCCAGGCTCAATGGTTCCAGTAAATGCTTCGGTTACTGGGGTGTCACTATCGAGCTGATAGCTCACCTCAAAGCCACTCTGAGGATTCATTGAGGAATTGAAGATGGTCGTTTTAACAGTTACCGGACTAGCGTCACAAACAAAGTTGAACTCACTACCGCTGTTGTCGATACTCAACACCGCTAGGTCGTTCGCGAAGTCACAGTTTAGTGAGCCATCTGTTTTTATAGCCGTGGTGCGCAAATTAGCCCAGCCATCTGTATCATTCTTGGCCGCCACAGCGATCCAGTTGTCATCGGTAGCACTGGTAATTGGAATAGAAGCCCAATTTTCAGTCACATTGGTAACCACTTCCATATATTTTTCACCCAATAGGTAAACGTCGTAGTTTTCAGCGCCCTCAACGGCATCCCATGTAATAGACATAGAAGTATCACATACTTGCAAGATCTCTACACCTGTAACTTGTGGTGCTATAGAGAAATTATTATCGCTCTCGTCGCTAAAAGTACCGCTGGTTATTCTAACACGTGCACTTCCGGTCAACTCTTCTGGTACTGTCCAGCTGTAGTTGGTTGTTGTGGCAGATACTGTTGTTATCGGCGTCCAGGTTGCACCGTCGTCTACCGTATATTCTAAGTCGAAAGCTGCGGTAGTATTGATAGCATCCCAGTGGATCACAGAAACTTCTCCAGGTACTAAGGTCTCGGTAAAGTTCGGATAAACCATCGTCAGGTTTTCCTGAATGAACTCATAGAGGATAAAGTACTCTTGTGGACCGAATGGTACGTCAAATCCGCTTACTTCCACCGTGTAATCGCCGGCAACCGGATCGTTGATCAATACCTGTTCCATATTGTTGAGGTGGTCTACTCCATTGGTAGCAGGCAAGTCCAGAGTCACAGGATCTGGAGTTGGATCCAATACCCAAGGCAAATACGAAGTGTCAGAAGGGTCTTTTACCACTAAATCCAAGTCGTTGATAAGTGCTGTAGATGCACCAGCAGCCGCAGCCGGGTCTGTCCAATAGATCATGATGCGCATTTGGGTGGTTCCCGCTGGAACAGTGAGCGTATTGGTGTTGAGTTCGCCATTGCTGATCGATTCAACGATAAAGCGATCTTCGCTTAGCAACTTACCGGCGCGAAGTCCATTAACTATACCCCATCCGAATTTAAAGTCAGGCCCAACGTTACCAGCATCGTTAGCAGTATTCAATAGGGCTCCCTTTACAAGACCGGATTTTGGCATTACTCCTCCGTGCGTATCGGCGTATAGCTCATACAATTGAGCAGAAACGCCAGCGATTCCCGGAGAAGCTCCAGAAGTTCCTCCAAAGGCACTGTAAGTATTATTGGCTCCGGTTGAGATATGTCCTTGCCCGTGCGCAGTAATATCTGGTTTTATACGACCGTCACGAGCTGGTCCGTGGCTACTACTACCTACCAATGATCCGTCAAAGAATACGTTGGCCGTAGCAATTACGTTCTTTCCTTGTTTGTGACCGCCAGTAATATTACCCCACTGGGTACCGGCACCATAACCACAATCCAATCCGTTAGAATTTCCACAAGAGAAAACGTGTAGCACGCTCTCAAAGTCGTTGGTCTGTTGATCTACGGTACGGGCGTTCAGAGTGTATCCTCCATTACAACCATCTCCATAAGAAGAGTTGGTGATCATAACAGTCCCGTCACTGATCAAGCTGGTTGTTGGACTATCTAAGAAAGAGGCGAAGTAGTTCGAAACATACATGTCTGAACCAGCTGCCATTCCGCGGTAACGTGGGTTGAGATTTCCGGCACCAGCAAAGATACCAGCTACGCCATCTCCGTGAGATCCACCGGAAGAAGAAGGTATGTTATCTATACGGCCTTGAAAATCGATGTGAGGGCCTATAAGACCATCATCACGCACAAGAACTCCCACGCCGGCTCCGGTATAGTTCCATCCGCCTATCATTTGAGTGTCCAAACCGTTAGAACGGTGTAAGCTTTTTCCTTGAACATCTTCTTTAACAGGAGGAGCTGGGACGAGTCCAACATAACTCACATAAGCAGAATTAGACAAGCTTTCCAAACAATTGTCAGGAATGATCAGGTCCATATAATTGGCGCTGTCATATACCTGAACAACTTCGATCTGTTGCGAGCGAAGGTCGTCTAAAATATAGTCCTTGTTCACAATATCGTGATACTCTAAGGTCACTAAAATGCGATCACCGCTCAGGGCATAATCCGGAATTTCGTTGTTTAGAATTTCTGGCGCCATTTTAAAACGACCATCTACTGGAGCTATAGCACGCACTTTGCGCTCTGCCAATACACTGATCGGTGTAGTTTCTGCCATGTAGAACAGATAGGTCCCAGCACCAACATAATCTAGCAAGCGCAGATCATTGGTTTCAAAATAATCTTGAATTTGTTGATTGGGCGTTTGTTCAAATTGGATCCAACCAAAATAACCACCTCCAAGTTTAGAGGTTTCTGGCATTTGATCCCATGAAAAGGTCTCGATGTTTTCTTCCAAGGTCACGTACTCGCCATTAAAAACAAAGGCATACGGATTTTGGGCAAAACTCGTAAGCGCGAAAAGTGCCACAACAGCTGTTGCCAATAACTTCTTCGTGCTAACGAGAAAAGGTGTAGTTTTTCTCATGTTGCTTAGTTTGATTAAATAGGGAAGGGGCGTACTACGCCCTAACAGATTGTTTCTCATACCCCGAATGTTGCAATTTTTTTAAGTTGCTCTTTTAAAAGCACTTAAAAATAAGGCAAAGTTTTTAAAATCCAAGTTCGGGTAAGGAATCTCTGCGGTTATTCCGTAAACAGGGCCTTGAGCTCTGTTGCTTCGGAGGGTTTTATTTTTCCGGCAAGTACTAAACTCAATTGACGTCGTCTTAATGCTGCGTCAAAACGTTGTTTTTCCAAGTCGGTCTCTGGCTTTACAGGAGGAACTCGCACCGGATTTCCAGTGTCGTCTACCGCTACAAAGGTATAGATTGCTTCGTTTGCTTTAGAACGCAAGCCACTCTCGCGGTCTTCTATCCAAACGTCTAGGAAGATTTCCATAGAACTCCTAAAAGAACGGGAGATCCGAGCCTCTACAGTAACTACACTACCCAAGGGGATGGTTCTGTTAAAGGCAACATGATTCACAGAGGCGGTAACCACTATTCTGCGGCTGTGTCTTCGGGCAGCGATACTTGCAGCACGGTCCATACGTGCTAGGAGCTCCCCTCCAAACATGTTTCCAAGTGGATTGGTTTCACTAGGCAAAACCAGATCGGTAATAATCGTGCAAGAATCTTTAGGTGTCTTGGCCTCCATAATTAAAATTTTGGCAAAGTTACATCCTATTTAGATGTTGGGAAAATAGAAAGCTTGAAACTAGTTGAATTGTTTTACCAACAACCAGGCGTCTTTATTGTTGTTATTCTTGATATTACGCAAAGCCTTTAGTGCTGCAGATCTCTCGCTGTGGCTCTCATAGCTCACTTGGTGCAGGCCATACTTGTTCTTGCCCAATAAACGGGCCTCGAAGCCTTGTGCTTGAAGCTGAGCAATTTTCTTGTGTGCGTTAGCTTCTTCGCGGAATGCACCAGCAATAATGTGGTAGCGACCTTGGTACTTCGGAAGATTTACCTCTAAGCTCGGCAACGGATTGCTAATTACGAAGGTTGCCTCTTGAATACTGTTTTGAACGCGGTCTTTAGCGTCCTGAGACTGCACATAGTTGTGTTGTTTAACTCCAGATTCATAAATCTTAAGACCTCCGAAGCTAGTTAAACCAATAGCTATAAGCCCTATTGCAGCATATTTTAGATAAACCGGACGCTGTTCTTGTGTAGGTGTAAACAACAGTGGTTCTGCCTCTAACGCAATGGCTTCCTCAGAAGAACGACTCATTGCAGGTTGAACAAATTGAGAAAGTCCAAAAGAAGCTGTGAGGTAATTATTCTCAGCGCTCGGTTCGAAACTGATCTTCCCGGCCTCCATAGCCAAGGACCCAACAGCCTCGATAATTATGTTCTTCCCTGCTTCGAGCTCGTGCTCCAAAAAGCGCGTATAGCTACGAATAGCAGTTAAAGCGTCTGCATAACTGATGTCTTTGGACTTTGCAATATGATCTGCTAGCAAGCCATCATTAGATTGCAATTGTCTGTTGAAGGACAACAATTTGCTCGGCGGATAAAAAGCATCTGTAGATTCATGAATTCTAGCTGGTTGATACTGCGTTAGAAACGCTCCAAAACCAGGTAGAATCACACATTCGTATCGGTAAAGTAAATCGCTGATGTAACTGTCAAGACGCATGAAAACAAATTTAATATTTTTTGAATCCAGAGCACAAGTGCGGGTAAGAACTTATCAACAGCCTGAATTTTGTTGTATTTTTAAATCACTCTCCTGCAATTTTAGCGATTTTGAATACTGCTGAGCTGCAAGCACTTTTGGCCTTGCAATACAAGCCAGGCATCAGTAATGCCGTGGCAAAAAAACTCCTTACGCACTTTAAAGAGCCTCATGCTGTCTTGGCTGCTTCTCAAAAAGCCTTACAGGAATTGTCTTGGGTTCCCCAACACGCGCTAAACAATTGGAAATGGGACAAAGCTCTGGCTGCAGCCGCAGATCAGCAAGCGCTAATGTCAGTGAATCAGGTAAATGCGGTAGCATATTATGAGCCCGACTATCCTAGAGCATTAAAGCATTGCACAGACGGTCCTTTAATTCTATTCTACAAAGGCAATATACCTTGGCAACAGCAGCGCTGGATATCCGTGGTCGGCACACGCAGAATGACCGCTTACGGACAACATCAATGTCGCGCATTGATCAGAGAACTGAGACCTTATAATCCTGTAGTGGTCTCTGGATTGGCTTTTGGGGTTGATATAACTGCACATCAGGCAGCCTTAGAGTTTGGCTTACCAACGGTTGCTTGTTTGGCACAAGGCCTGAACGAGGTCTATCCAAAAGCACATAGAAATATTGCCCAACAACTCCTAGAGCAAGGTGGGCTGGTTTCCGAGACTTGGATAGACAGTAGTTTTCACAATCGTTTTTTTATCCGCAGAAACAGGATCATTGCAGGCTTGTCAGCAGCCACAATCGTTGTCGAATCGGCCCATAAAGGCGGTAGCCTCAGTACGGCGGAGATGGCCTTTTCATACAACAGAGAGGTCTATGCAATACCAGGCAGAAGGTCAGATGCACAAAGTGCTGGTTGCCATGGCCTGATCGAAAGGCAGCTTGCACAGATCTATACCGATCTGCCCAAGCTCATCGATAATTTGGGTTGGGATAAGCAGCATCCGCAGCAAACACGCCTAGAATTTGAAAGCTTGATCAAACTGGATATGCAGGAGCAAGCCGTCTATAAGTTGTTGCCTACAGATCAGGCAGTGCATATAGAAAAACTGAGGGCAAATTGGGATGCTTCCGCAGGGAACCTACCCGCACTTTTGTTGTCCTTAGAACTAAAAGGTTGGATAAGGCCTTTACCAGGCCAACTTTTTATTCGCGCCTAATAGCCGGTCTTTTGACGTACGCGTCCAATGACCTCATTGGCTACTGCACTAGCCTTTGCAGCTCCAACGGCCAAGGCAGCATCGATCTCCTCTAAATTATCCATATAGTAATCAAAGCGCTCCCTAATGGTGGCAAATTTGGTTTGAATCAATTCGAAAAGGGCTTGCTTTGCATGGCCGTATCCAAAACCACCTGTGCGATACTTCTCAGCCATGGCTGCGGTTTCTTCTTCGCTAGCCATTAAGCTGTAAAGGGCAAAGACATTGCAAGTGTCTGGGTCTTTCGGCTCCTCCAAAGGCGTGCTGTCCGTTTGTATACCCATGATCTGTTTGCGCAGTTTCTTGTCTGGTAAAAAGATATTGATGGTATTCTCTCGAGACTTACTCATCTTGTTTCCATCGGTTCCGGGCACGTACATGGTGTCTTTCTGCAGTTCGGTTTCTGGCAAAACAAAACACTCGCCCATCTTGGCGTGGAATCTGCTGGCAACATCTCTGGTAAACTCCAAGTGCTGTTGTTGGTCTTTACCTACAGGAACGATCTCAGCGTCGTAAGCCAAAATATCTGCAGCCATCAGCATAGGATAGGTAAAGATCCCAGCGTTGACATCTTCCAAACGGTCTGCCTTGTCTTTAAAAGAGTGTGCAAGTGTTAAACGTTGATAAGGGAAAAAACAACCCAAGTACCAGGCCAGTTCGGTTACTTGCGGCACATCACTTTGTCTGTAAAATACAGTCTTCTCTATGTCAAGACCACAGGCTAACCAGGCTGCCGCCGTGCGATAAGTGTTGTCTCTTAAAGTGGTCGCATCTTTGATCTGCGTTAGCGAGTGCATATCCGCAATAAAAAGAAAAGACTCATTTTCTGGCGATTCCGCCATTTGAATAGCCGGTAAGATCGCACCTAGCAGATTCCCTAAATGCGGGGTTCCTGTGCTTTGTACTCCGGTTAATATTCTAGCCATATCGTTGTTTTTGGCAAAGTTACTTTTTTTACAAAGTTTGCTCTAATGAATTGGAACTGAATTGGAATTTTTATTTTTGGTCTTCATGCAATGGATCAGCGCACCTATTAAGCTCCTATGGCGGATTTGGTTCTACCTACTCGTGGCTCTGCCCATTGTGCTGCTATTCCCTGTATTACTCGTTTTGATCTCTCGCGATACTTGGTATCCACTCTATTTTAAAATTGCCCGAGGTTGGGGTCGATTTGTCTTATGGGGGATGGGTTTTGTCCCGACAGTGAAACGCTTGGAGAAATACGACCCGAAACAAAGCTATATGTTTGTGGCCAACCATCAGTCTATGACCGATATAATGCTGATGCTGCATGCGGTCCAGCGGCCGTTTGTATTTGTAGGGAAGAAAGAACTGGCGTCGATTCCTGTTTTTGGCTTCTTTTATAAGCGCACCTGTATTTTGGTCGACAGAAACAATGCCCAGAGCCGAAAGGCCGTTTTTCAGCAGGCTCAGGAGCGACTCAAAAACGGGCTAAGCGTTTGTATATTCCCAGAAGGCGGAGTGCCAGATGATGAATCCATACTGTTAGACAGTTTTAAGGATGGCGCGTTTAGACTGGCTATAGAGCATCAGATTCCTATTGCACCTTTAGTCTTTTACGATAATAAGAAGCGCTTTCCTTTTCGTTTCTTTGGAGGGAATCCAGGCCAAATGCGCGCCTCGGTATTGCCGAGTATTCCAACAACAAATATGGAACTTCGAGACAAACAGGCATTGAGAAATAAAACACGAGAAATTATTCTTGGCGAGCTAGAGAGTAAAGAATTGCTCAAAAAAAAGCCGCTCTCCTAGCAGAGAGCGACTTTCAAGGTATTATTGCTTTTGCAATAACTAACCTAACCAACTAAAAAACTAACCTAAAATTTGAATCTCAAACCGCTGTAAACTCCCATATAGTATGGCTGTGACCCTATACTAGAGTCCGCATACGGATTGAGTTGATATTTAAATACAGGCTCTACATTAATTGCAAAGCGCTTGCTAATGTCGTATTGTAACCCCAAACCAACATTGGTAGTAAAACTCAGATCGTTCAGATTACTTACACTACCCAGTTCGGTTTCGCGTTGCCCGCTGATAGCGGTGATGGAATTGTCCTGAAGGAAAAGCGTACTAAAACCACCAAAGACGTTTACTTTAAATCGGTTGTTCAAGACTGCATAAGACAGTTCCACGGGAACTTCCCAGTATTCGAATTGCTGATTGAGCAAACCTTCAAAGGCATTCACTTCTGGCAAGTCCAAACCTTCGGTAGGAGCCGCTTGAGCGAATCTGTTGATCAAAGTTCCCTTATCACCAACGGTGTAAGCAATATCACCATTGACAAATTTAGACCCAACGTCAAATGCCGCCGGAGCTACGGCGAATTCTATATCGTTGGTGTTCACGCTTAAGTTGACTCGGTTCACTCCAGAACGTACCGCCAATCGGTTATTCACTTGATATTGTACTTGAACTCCATAACTCAAGTTGGCATCTGATGAAGTGCGATTGTCGGCAAATTCAGCTCCAACAGTAGAGCCTTCGCCAAAGGTCCCGTAAACCACAGGGGCTACCTGAGGCGCAACACTCCATCGATTATCTATCGGATCTTGTTTGTCCAATAGTGTTGCTGTTTCTAAGTCTTTTTGCTCGTCAATAGCGTCGAAAATAGAGATCTTCCCGTCTTCGTCTTTTTGGACTTCAGGGTCTGTTTTGTTCTCGCTATTGTCTGTAGTAGCAGTGGTCGTCGCACTGTTTGTTTGCGTCTCTAAAAGCGCATCGGCGGTTTTGTCATCAACAACTGTATTCTTGGTGTTGTCTGTAGCAGTTACTGCTGTGGTCTCTGAGTTAGAGGTTGCTGTCTTATCTTGCTCGGTAGAGCTATCATTGCTAGTCACTGCAGTTGTCACTGTATTGAGTGATTTATCTACAGCAGACTTGTCAATAAGGGTCTTGCTTTTGTTTGTATTGTCCGCTACCGCGTCTCTTTGTTTGCCGTTACCAATTTTGGCATCCGCAGCAGATGGCTTTTCCGAAGAGTTATTTTGTTGGTCATCACTTTGCTGCTCAGCAATTGCGTCTGCCTCATTTTCCTTGACCATTTTTTCAATGGCTTTCTGATCTTTGATCTGATCTTGAGTGTCGATCTGCTCTGTCTGATCAACATCTTCATTAGAAAACGAATTATTCTGATCCGAATCCGGCCAAAAAACACCACCTACAGTTAGAAGCAGGGCTAAGAGTGCAGCCACACCACCAACGCGCCACCAGATCGGGATGATCTTGCGGTCGTCTTTTTCCTCTTTCTTCAACGCAGCCTGGATGTTGTCCCATACTTCTGCAGGAGGGCTTGCTTCAAAATCTTTGAAGCCCTCTTGAAAAATTCTATCTATGTGCTTTTTATCGCTCATTGTCTAATATCCTTCGGCCGAACTATTATTGTTGAAAGCCGTAATCTTTGTTTTTAAAATCATCCTGGCACGTGCCAAGTTTGATTTTGAGGTTCCGGCAGAAATGTTCAGCATTTCTGCAATTTCGTTGTGTGAGTAGCCGTCCATGGCGTAAAGGTTAAAAACTAACCGATACCTATCCGGGAGTTCCTGAATGATCTTTAACAAAAAATCCAGCGGAACAGAAGTATCCTCAACTACTACGTCTTCTGCTTCTATCTGCTGCTCATTGACCAGGTCAAAAACTCGCTGTTTGCGATATTTTTGCAGTACGGTATTCACAGTAACACGCTTTAACCAACCTTCAAAAGAACCTTTGTGTTTAAACTGACCAATGGTCTTAAAAATGGTAATGAAAGCGTCTTGCAGATTGTCTTGTGCCTCGGTATAATTTCGCGAGTATTTTAAACAAACTGAAAACAATTTGGCAGAATACAATTGGTAAAGCTCACCTTGAGCTTTTGCCTCATTGTTTTTACATCTGTCTATCAGTGCTTCCAGAGCCACTTTGATCCGCGAATTTTATTACTAACACGCCAGCTTGGTGCAACTTTGTTACTTAAAACCTGCTGCACAGTTAGCAACCACAGTCCCGGAGTTGTTGTGTAGATGATAAAACTCCGCTAGGGTTGCGTATGAAAGTATAAAATTTTATTCATTGATGATGGCGATGGCCTCCTTGATTTTGGCCTCTAGCTCATCCATCAGGTCTGGATTGTCTTTAAGAAGGGTTTTTACCGCGTCACGGCCCTGTCCTAATTTGGTGCCATCATAACTAAACCAAGAACCACTTTTCTTGATGATCTCATAGTCTACACCTAGGTCAATAACCTCTCCGGCCTTAGAAACTCCAGTGCCGTACATGATATCGAATTCTGCAGTTCTAAATGGTGGAGCAACCTTGTTCTTCACCACCTTTACGCGCGTCTTGTTTCCGATAACTGCGCTGTTAGAATCTTTGATCTGTGTAGATCTGCGGATGTCTATACGCACAGAAGAGTAGAACTTAAGGGCGTTTCCTCCCGTGGTAGTCTCTGGATTCCCAAACATAACACCGATCTTCTCACGCAGCTGGTTGATAAAGATCACGGTACAATTGGTCTTGCTGATCGATCCGGTTAGTTTTCTGAGCGCTTGAGACATCAAGCGGGCGTGCAAACCAACTTTGGAATCTCCCATTTCCCCTTCTATCTCACTTTTTGGCGTCAAAGCCGCCACCGAGTCAATAACAATTATATCGATGGCTCCGGAACGGATC
>Ga0256829_1002347_pt1 | contig 14209 bp, 18 predicted proteins | sample 131447metaG_FD_185979 | JGI IMG/M metagenome (GOLD analysis project Ga0256829, IMG submission 185979) | Hydrothermal vent microbial communities from Lau Basin, Pacific Ocean - 131-447 | ecosystem: Environmental > Aquatic > Marine > Hydrothermal vents | place: Pacific Ocean: Lau Basin | collected...
CAATCCATACAATATAAAACCATAGAAGAGTATCTTAATAGCAAAAAATATATTTTTATTTGCATCAGCGGAGGCATTTACTAGTGTAACACCCTTCGCTTTTCCAATTTGGGCAGCTATATCATAGTAGCCATTAAAAAGAGCTCCTGAGTACTTTCCTAAAAGTTCTCCAGGTTTTGATTTATTGCCTAAAAGAGGTAAAATTGTCCCTCCTGAATCACCTAGCATTTCATTAAAATCATCCCAACTTCTAGCAAATATAACAGCCATAGCAAATGCTTGTGCCGCAGAGGCGACAGGGCTGAGAACTTGTTTTTTATCAAAATATTGATATAAAGACTTATCATTAGCAATAATATCCACTTTAGAATTCACTTGGGAAAACATCAGTAATATAGTTGGCTCTGTAAAGTCTTCTAAAATCTTTTTTCCATACTCGGAAATAGATGTGTTGACAGGTAATTTTTTTAACATTAAAAGTTTTAAATCTATACCTGTTTTTTCATGCAGTTCATTTCCTATTTTGTTCACTTCTTTATTAAACTTAGGATTATGAATAATTTCATCTTTATATAAATATTCTGCTACTAATTGTGTTTGAAAAAATATTGTGAGGGTGAGGGCAAAAAGCCCTCTTGTTAAAAATTTCAATGAAACCTTCTTAAACTACAACTAAAATGTTGCCAGTAAAGACTGCATAAAGAGTATAAACGGCCATAACTACAAGACCTGCTGTGATTATTTTTTCCATTATTTACTCCTTAGTTCACATCTATAATATGTTTAGCATTTTCAGTACTAATCATCTTAATTGATTTTTCATCTTGAATATCATAAAAATTTGTTGCATTCGCTTCTTGTACTATAATAGAGTTATAGACAAGAAAACCTAATATGCTTAGTAATAATAAAACTGCAACTAAAAATCCACCTGCACCATCAACACCAAATACGTTTCTATTTTCATTCATATTTGACTCCTTATTTGCTTAAGTTAGTGATATATGCACCAACAGCTTCTTTTTGTTTTGCATTGAGTCTATCAAACTTAGGCATAGTACCAATAGCACCTTTTTTCCCATGTTTTAAAACATCTACAACTAACTCTGGAGTAAATTCAGCAATATCTGGTGCAACACCAGCAATTCCTTTTCCATCAGCTCCATGACAAGCAGAACAAACACCAGCAAATACATCAGCTCCTGCTCCACTCATACCATTCGCAACATAAGAAGCAACAGCATCAATTTCTGCATCAGTAATTGGTGCATAGTCCTTGTTTGCATTCATAAGTCCACTACGATCTGGCATTGGCATTTCCATACCAAGAAGTTGATTATTTGAACCATTTTCGATGACATACTTCACAGATTTCGCTTCAAATCTTTGATTTAAGTTTGCCGCTTTTCCATCAATACCATCTGCACTCAGACCATGACATACCTTACACTCAGCAAGGTACACTGATTCACCCATTTCAACAAGTCTATCACCAGTAATAGCAGCATATTTTGCTTCAAACTTTTTATCATGTGCTGCAACTTCTTCATTGTATTGACCAATTTGTGAAAATGCATTCACAGGGTAACCAATGAGAAAATACCACATACCCCAAGCCATTGCTACCAAAAATATAACTGCCCAACCAAAAGGAACATTGTTGTTATACTCACCAATACCATCCCAGTTTTCATCTGCCAATTCACCAGTTGCAGTATCAACCTGCATTTGACGAACATACTTAATGACCACAAATACTGTAATTACTACAAGAGCAGCAGCTGCTGCAACTGTCAGCAAGTTTACAATATCACCATTTAAACCACCCTTTGAACCCAGTACCGAAACGTACGTAAATCCAAGCATAGCTGCTGTTACAATAACACCCCAAAGATAAATTTTATTCATATATCTCTCCTATTTCTTAGACACTGCAGATATTGGTTCATCTGTAATGTCATCTTTTAGAGCGAGATTACCATACTCTTCATAATCATGTCCATCTGAGTCTTTACGTTTTGAGTAAAGATGGTATATGTACGAATACGATATAACAACTAATACTCCCATAGCTCCAACATAACCATAAGCTTGTAATTCAGCAATACTCACTACTATTCCTTTATTTCAGACTATTCATGTAAGCGATAAGTGCAACAATTTCGGGAATTTTCCCTTCTTTGAAAACCATATCTTTTACATCTTGATCTTTCATATCAGCAGCTACTAACTTCGCTTCGGCTAAAGCATCTGCCTCTGCTCCTGCTAAAGTATTTGCTAATTTTACAGTTTGTTTTGAACCATCTTTCATAGGAAGTGGTTTGTTATACGGTACACTAAAAAAGTGTTGTATAGTCAACTGTTCAGCATATGCAGTTTCTACATCCGCTATATTTTCATATAACCAAGTGTACTTAGGCATAATAGACCCTGGTACAACTGATTGTGGATCTTTCATGTGATAATCATGCCAGTCTGTACTTCTGTAGTTTCCAACACGCATTAAGTCTGGACCAGTTCTCTTTGAACCCCAAAGGAAAGGTCTATCATAAGCATACTCTCCACTTACAGAGTAGTGACCATAACGGTCAGTTTCTGATTTGAATGGACGGATAAGTTGTGAGTGACAAGCATTACAACTATTTTTTATATACACAAGACGACCTGTCAACTGTAGTGTTGAGTAAGGCTTAGTCCCGATTAAAGGACGTGACTGTTGCGCAAAACTCGGAACTATTTCAACTAAACCAGCAAATGCAACTGTAAGGAACACTAAAACAGAAAAGAAGAACGGATTTTTTTCTAACCAATGAAACATACTATACTCCTTCTTTTAAGCGCCCATAGGCGATGCATTAACTAACTCATCTTCTTCAACAGGACGAGCAGACATAGTTTTAAACATGTTATAAGCAAACATAACAAAACCGATTAGGTACAGAGTACCACCAACAGCACGAATAGTATAATAAGGGTGTAATACTGTAACAGTATCGATAAATGAGTAAGCTAAGTTACCAAATTCATCGTGAGCACGCCACATCATACCTTGAGTAATTCCTGCAATCCACATTGAAGTAAAGTAAAGAACGATACCTAAAGTTTGAATCCAGAACTGTGTACCCATAAGAGATTTTGAATAAATCTCACGTTTAAATACTCGAGGAGCCATATGGTAAAGTGCTGCAATAACCATAAATGCAACCCAACCAAGAGCACCATCATGAACATGTCCGATAATCCAGTCAGTAAAGTGTGCAATCGCATTAACAGACTTGATAGCTTGAATAGGACCTTCTAATGTTGAGAACATATAAAAAGTTGAACCAAGAATCATAAACTTAATGAGTGGAGATGAAGCAACTTGTTGCCACTCACCTTTCATTGTAAGAAGCATGTTAATCGCTGAACCCCATGATGGGAGAATAAGTACAATTGAAAAAATTGAACCCATTGTCTGAACCCAATCAGGAACAGTTGAGTAGAGAACATGGTGTCCACCAGCCCAAAGATATACAAACATTAAACCCCAAAATGCAAGTAAAGAGAGCTTATATGAATAAACTGCTTGACCTGACTCTTTTGGTAAAAAGTAATAAATCATAGCGATAATAGGTGTTGTTAATACAAATGCAACTGCATTATGACCAAACCACCATTGAACCATAGCATCATTAGAACCTGCATACATAGATACAGAGTGATACCAGTTCCCTAAACCACCAGAATAAAAGTAAGTAGGAATTTCCATATTGTTAAACAGATGTAACATCGCAACTGCTAAGAATGTTGCAATAAAATACCAAATAGAGATATAGATAGTCTTTTCACGTCTAATCCCAACTAAACCTGCAATACTAATACCCCAAAGTAACCAAACTATTGTAATACCTATGTCCATAGGCCACTCAAGTTCTGCATACTCTTTAGAATCTGTAATCCCAAGTAAAAGTGATACAACAATAACAACTGCTGCTACCATATAGATATAGAAGTGTGCTTTTCCTATAAACATTAAGAACTTAGACTCTGCCATAGATACTTTTAGAACACGTTGTCCTATATAGTACCATGAAGCCCAAACTCCACTCAAAACGAAACCATAAATAATACTATTTGTATGTAATGGTCTCAAACGACTAAAGTTAGTATACTCAGCAGCTGAACTACCTAGCATAGTATTCACAGCTGGATATGCCATTTCCCATGCTAAGATTACACCAACAAGCATTCCTGTAACACCTAAAAATATCGTGGCCCACATAAACAGTTTTGTAACTGAATAATCATACTCTAATGGACGGTCTTTAAAACGATTCTCCATATAGACTCCTCTAATAAGATTCATAAAAATTTAGGTCAAATAAAATTTAACTTAAACTAAATTTTTAGCTCATAAATTGTATCTATAGTTTTATTTAGTAAACCTTAAACTAGATAGATAAGTGCAATTAATTTTTATTATTATCTCTTTGTATAGCATTTAGTAACTCTTTATTCTCTTCTTGTAGCTTAGAAAACACCTCTGTAAGCTGTTTATGGAGTGCTTCTTCTGACTGTTTAACATCTTTTATTTCGGCATAATATTTGTAAAAATCACTATAAGGTGAAATACCTTTTGAGATAACTAACTTAAAGTCTACACCTGGAAAATAGTATTCCCATGAAGGAGATACAGCAATAATAACATCATTTTTCAATTTTAATGTTATAAAAAATACAATTATCATGATAAATGACATAGAGACTATATAAGCAACAATGGCAGTTGCAATACCTAAGACATGAAAGATGTAAGGATTAAAAAGAAGTCCATAAGAGATAAGAGGTAAAGAGAAGAAGAAGAGTGTAACGACAGCACTACCTAATCCACCTATCGGTGCTTTATTGAAGACACTTCGTCTTTTTCCATTTGTTTTTGTAAAAGTTGCTAAAATTGTTCGGAGATTGTACTCAGGCATATAAATTCCTTTAAAATATAATGTATTTTAAAGGAATTATAGCACTATTCTTATGAAAGTGGTTTAAATTTGTAGTATTCGTCTATGGCTACTAAGATTATAGTCATTAAAAATGCAAGATTAATTTGATAAAAAATCTTTCTTGCATCTCTAAGTTCAAACTTTTTTGACATAAGCTGTAGAGCACTTAAAAATCCTAAAATACCTGTTAAGATTAATAGCCAATAGATTATGTCGCTATCTACATTGAACATACTCACCATATATATACCTGTTTGAATAGTAAGCACCAACCAAACAAATGTTAATTTTTGTAAAGAGACTTTTCCAAATAACTTCATAGCAGTTGGATAACCACCATCTTTATAATCAGCATAAAAGAGCATTACAAGTAACCAAAAGTGAGGTACTTGCCATACAAAATAAAAAAGTCCTAAAGCAAAAAACTGTGGTTCAGCCAAACTATGTCCAGCTGTTATCCAACCAATAGCAGGAGGGATAACACCTAAAATAGCACCTGGAACAACTGCTAAAGCACTTCTTTTCTTGAGAGGTGTATAGACTGCATTGTACCAAATAAAAGAAAAAAGAAATAAATCAACACCAATCATACCAATAAGATTATAGATAAGTACAATGGAGAGTAAAATAAGTACACCCGCAATAATAATTCCTGTAGTAGGTGACCATTTTCCAGAAGCAATTGGACGGTGTTTTGTGCGATCCATTTTAGCATCTTCCCGGTATTCTTGCACTTGATTTAAAGTAGAAACACCCATGGCAACAAGTAATACTGCGAGTGTGGAGAGTAGCATATCTAAACCCATTTCGCCCTTTGCCATGACATAGGCAAAGAGAGCCGAGAGGCTCACTGCGAAAGAGAGGACGAATTTCGTCAGAACTATAAAGTCTTTAATCATTTATCTGTTTAAATACTTTGCAATAGCTGCAACATCTTCTTCTGTAGCATATGGGAATTTCGGCATCTTACCTATCATTCCTACTTTACCATGCTTCAAGACATTACGTAAAAGGTCTACATCGTAAGTTACAAGACTTGGAGCTGTACCATACTGCCCCTTACCATCTTCACCATGACATCCAGCACATGTTGAAAATGAATCAGGCTTCGTACCTTTCATACCACCAGCTACATAAGTTGCAATTTTTTCAGCATCTGCACCTGTCGCCATACCAGCTGGCATTGCACCCATAGCATAGCCAAGTTTATTTTGACCATTTTTAATGACATCTAATACTTGCTCTTTCGTTAATCTTCTTGTTTTCAAAGAAGGTCCAACAAGTACTTTATCTTCATTTATAGCATGACAACTTTTACAACCATGACGTTGTAATACTGCATCACCTGACTTACCATAGTTACCTTTTGGTGTATCAGCGTTACTATTGAACCACTCGTTATATTTATCTTTTGGAAGTACAACAACACGAGAGAACATATATGAGTGATCAGTACCACAATACTCAGCACACTCAATATCATATTCGCCTACTTCTGTGGCATTAAACCACTGCTTCGTTATACGACCTGGAACAACATCCTCTTTCATACGAAAAGCTGGAATAAAAAATGAGTGGATAACATCATCGATTGGTGCTGTCATATTTAAGATAATATTTGTGCCAACTGGTACATATAATGCAGATATACCCATTGTACCGTTTTCTATGACATGACCATTATCATCCATTTTAGGCTTCGTATATGCTCCACCAAGTTTATGAACAAATCCGCTTTCATTCGCAGCGTATTCATATCTCCATTTCCATTTACTTCCTTCTACATTAATCACTATGCTATCTTTCACATCTGGCATAGTTCTTAAAGCTTTCATAGATGAATATCCATAGTAAAAGAGTACAAACATCATAATTGTTGGAATAAGTGTCCATGTAATCTCTAAACCAGTATGGTGGACTATATTTTCAATATCCTCTTTTTTTACATTACTTGCACGGTACTTCCATGCAAAATACAACATTGGCCCTATTACAGAAATCGCTAATATTATAGAAAATACTAGGTTTATGTATAGTGCTTGATCAACATCCGCTGCAAAAGTTGCAGCTTGTGATTTAAAACCTTCTAACATCTTTACTCCTTACTCTTCATGATGCTGTACATGTTCACCAGCACTTGCATGTTGTTCTGTTATATAACTAGAATCTTTAAATTGAAAGTGATTAACATCAGTTATCACAGTAGCAAAGAAAATAACAACTAATGCGATTGCAAATGCTACAGTCCATCCGATAAGTGTTTCTCCCTTCAAATGCATATAATACATTACAATGAGCCAAGCTTTTACTGCACCAATCATTAATTGTATTGCAAATGTAGCATTCTCTAAAAATAGATGTGGCTGTACAAATGTTAGAGTAGTAAGTAGTAAAAGTCCTACTAAAACTTTATAATACTTAGCTTTCTGTGCTTTATATGTATTAATGTCCATGACCAGCTCCTATCATATAAAAATAAGGGAATACAAACACCCAAATAAGGTGTACTAAATCCCAATAAAGTGCGATATTAAAATGTAATATATGGTGTTCAGTTGTTACTTTCCCTGCATTGATGCGTTTCAATAACCATATCATAAGTCCAATACCTATGATAATGTGAAAACCATGTAAACCTGTCATAGTAAAGTACATACCAAAAAATAAAATTTCACCGAAAGATCTCGAGTCAGGATTTCCAGCTTGAAGTGCTGGTAAACCTAAGAAAATACCTTCATGATAATCTTCAGTCCACTCAACACCTTTAATAGCTAAAAAGACAACTGCAAGGATCATCGTTGCATAAATCATTAATTTAGCACCTTTGACATCACCTGCACGCATTTTAAGTAAACCAAGCCCCATAGTGAGTGCTGAAATCAAAAGTACAACTGTATTTGTTCCACCTAAAAGGACACTAAACTCTGATGAAGCTTCAATAAAAGCATCATGGTGCAATGAAAAATAATAAGTCAATGTAAGAAACATTGCTCCAAACATCATAACTTCAGTGAGCATGAAAAGCCAGAAACCTAGCTTTCCTCCGTAAAAATCACCTTGCCAACCTTGTACTTCATACTTCTTTCCATCGCGAGCAGTCGCGATTTCTGGGACATATTCGTGTCCGTGTTCTTCATGAGACATTAATCAATCCTTTGCATCGTTTCGTAGTTAAATTTAACAACTGGTTCACCATGATGGTACTCATATGGTCTAAAATCAACATAAGGAACTTTAGAATGGTTCTCTAATGGTGGAGGTGAACTTGGTAAGTGCCACTCTAATGTAGTTGCATTCCATGGATTCGTTCCAGATGGCTCACCATGTTTCATACTGCTAATAAAGTTTGTAAACATATAGATAAGACCAGTAATAAAAATTAAAGCCCCAAAGAAAGAAATTTGATGATAAATTTGAAACTCTGGTAAATAATCAAAATAACGTCTCGGCATACCTTGGTATCCTGCAATAAACATTGGGAACCATAATACATTGAAACCGACAAAGTTTAAGTAAAAACCAATTTTTGCTTTTCTTTCATTGAGCATTTTTCCAAACATTAATGGGAACCAATAATGAATACCTGCAAATAATAAGAAAACAACACCACCAAGCATTGCATAGTGAAAGTGAGCTACTGAGTAGTAAGTATCTTGTAAGTGAATATCTGCACCAATCATAGCGATTGTAACCCCTGTAAGTCCACCAATAACAAAAGTAATCATTGTACCTAAAGCCCAAAGCATAGGAGATGTAAGGTGAATTTGTCCTTTGTACATAGTAGCAACCCAGTCATAAAACTTAATTCCTGTTGGAATTGCAACAAAGAATGTAAGGAATGAGAAAATAGTTTTTGCTAAATCTGACATACCTGAAGTAAATAAGTGGTGTCCCCAAACTAAGTAACCAATACCTGCGATAGAAGCAGATGAAAGTGCAATTGTACGGTAACCAAAAATTTCTCTTCTTGAGAATGTAGGAATAATTTCAGACATAATACCAAATGCTGGTAAAATCATAAGATATACAGCAGGGTGAGAGTAAATCCAAAAAAGGTGCTCAAAAAGTACTGGATCTCCACCTTTAGCTGGATCAAAAATACCAATACCAAATACTTTTTCTAAAAGAGCAAGTACAAGAGTAATACCAACAACTGGAGTCGCAAGTAATTGAATCCATGCTGTTGCATAAATTCCCCATACAAAAAGTGGCATCTTGAAGAAGTCCATACCTGGAGCACGTAAACGGTGAATAGTTACAAGAAAGTTAAGTCCTGTAAGAATTGAAGCCATACCTAAGATAAATGCAGCAACTAATGTTGTAACAACATTTGTATTTGTATTTAAACTATATGGAGCATAAAATGTCCAACCAGTATCAGCAAAACCATGTCCTGTCCATAAAGATGACAATGCGATTATTGCACCAAAAATGTATAACCAAAATGTAAACCAGTTCAAACGTGGGAAAGATACATCTTTCGCCCCAATCATAAGTGGCATTACGATGTTTCCAAATACTGCAGGAACCCCTGGAATAATGAAAAGGAAAATCATAATAACACCATGCAATGTAAATGCTTGGTTAAATGTATCCCCATCTAAAATTTGTGCACCTGGTGCAAATAGTTCTATTCTCATTGTAAGTGCTACAAACACTGCAACGAAAAAGAATGTGAAAATTACGGCTGCATACATAAGACCAATTCGTTTATGGTCTACTGTTAACATCCATTGCCAAAAAACACTTTTCGGGTGCCCTATAGCACAGTGTGTTTCGCCTGCGTCTAAATACGATTTACTCATCGTTTTCTCCTTTTTTGTGATGATCTTCTTCTTTTCTACCTAGTTTAATTAACAAGATAAATAGTCCGATTGCCATGATTGACATACCGGTTCCTATAACTTTTTCCCAAGCAAAAACATATTTTTTGTTTTCTGCATCATATGCAAAACAAAAAAGTAATGTTTTTGCAATTGTTGGTCCAACTTTTCCATCTGCTGCTTCTAATAATGCCATTTTCACATCAAATGGAAGTTCATCAACACCATCAAGATAGCGAGTAATTTTTCCTTCTGGTGACAATATAATTGTAACACTTGGGTGAACATATACTGTTAAACCAGTCTCTTTAGATACTGTTTTTTCAAACGCATATCCTACTACATCTGCTAATTTTCCTGAACTATTGTTTTCACCAATAAGAAAATGCCAAGCATTTTTTGCATATGGTCTCGTGATTGAAGCCATAATGTTTTTTCTTTTTGTTGCTGCCAATTGATAAGGTTCATCTTCTGCAAAACTTACAGTGACAATCTTATAGTCTTTGTTTTCAACTAAGTCCAATTGACTCACAACATTTGCCAAATCATTAAGTTGTGTAGTACAGATACCTGTACATCTATAATAATTTAGTGTTAAGATAGTGGACTTGCCATCCATCATTTTCCTCAAAGTAACATCTTTTCCTGACTCATCAAGAAATGTTAAATCAAGAGGAACCATCTTTCCTAACTTTTCTGTTACACCGATATTTGCGGCATGCAGAAAAGAAATCAGCAAAGAAAGTACCAAAATATACTTTGTCATAAAGACTCCTGTGCATTATTTTTATGAATAGTTCTTAAATAAAATCCATAAAAAATCGTCAGAAGTATACTAAAGGTTTAATTAAAGGCACTTGAATTTAATATAATTTTTTATTATAATAAAGTAGTATATTTATTATAACAATAGCTTATTAGGTTTTATTAAATAGAGTGTGATTAATGCGATTGAGGAAAAAAGAAGGAAATAAGAAACATTTGCTGTTAACTTATAGGCAATAAAACCAAATACCGTATTGCCTTGTGGCACTAAAAAAAGTAAAAGTTTTGTATGTTTTTGAATTTTCTCTAATTGATTTTCAAAAAAATTATCTTTTTTTATATTTATAACATGTTTGTGCATGAGTAGATAGTACAAAACAGGTAACTCTATGAGTTTATATATAATCAAAAAAAGAAGAAAATCATTATTATATTTTCCATCAAAATAATTACTAGGAGTAAATGAAAAGTTGTAACTTACAACGATAGAGATACAAGCGAGAATGAGGACAATAAACATCATTTTCATTCTTCTTTTGTGAAGATCAGAAACTAAATCACGCATAACTGTTAATATAAGTTTCTTAAAAAAGCGCCTATAAAAATATTTGCTGTTCCCAAAAAGATACCTGCAGGGAGTAAATAAGTATTTACTAACCACATACAATCAGTAGATGCTTTATCAGTTGCACGTCCACATTTTACATTACGAATCGTATAAATCATAAGAAGCATATCAAACACTAAAGCACCCCAAATACTTCCTTTGAGTTTAATAAGCTTAAATGCTGCAACATTTCCCATATCAACAATGAAACCATCAGGATCATACGCATTATCTAAGTAACCAAAAGCCATAAATAAAGCAGTCCCAAGAGAGATAAAAATAAATGGAGACAAGAAAAGAAAAAATTTGCGAATAAGAGTAGCACGGTTTTCAAAACGACCTTCAATTGACAGTTCTTCACTCGTGTTATAACTAATATACCAAAGTGCAATAAGCCCACCAATCCACACAACTGCACTCATACCATGTAAAAAAATAATAGCTGTTGGAAAATCAGTCATTACTCCATATATAAAATCTCTCATAAAACTTCCTGAACATAAATTAATGTAATATTAGCGACTTTATAATTTAATAAGACTTAAATAATAATAATTTATAGTGAAGTTCTATTTTCTTTGACTAGATTTTTAAAAGTTTCAAAAATGTATGCACTCTCTTTTGGTCCAGGGCTTGCTTCTGGATGATGTTGCACTGAAAAAATTGGTTCATCTTTATACTTTAAACCCTCAATTGTATTATCAAAAAGATTTTTATGTGTTATTTCTGCGATTTCTACAATGTTATCAGGAACATTATAGTTATGATTTTGAGCGGTAATTTCAACCAAACCAGTGAGTTCATTTTTTACAGGATGATTCCCGCCATGATGTCCAAACTTTAATTTATATGTATCGTAACCGTGTGAAATTGAGAGGAGCTGATGCCCTAAACAGATACCAAACATTGGTATTTTTGCACCAATGAGTTTTTTAATCTCTGCTTGCTCTTTTTTAAGTACAAGAGGGTCACCTGGTCCATTGGATAAAAAGACTCCATCAATGAGTCCTGCACTATATTTCTCTATCAAATCCTCTGCTTTAAAGTCATTTGGAATCACTTCGGCAGCTATACCTGCGTTTACTATTTCATTTAAGATATTGCGTTTGACTCCAAAATCTACAACAGCTATTTTTGCTTCAACCTGTGATGCTTCTTTATACTCAAAAACAACATCATCATACGTAGCGCTCGTATGAATATATGCTTCTTTGGTGCTTACTTGCTCTATATAATTCACATCTTCAATTCGAGGTGCTTTCTCTAAGGCTTCTTTTAGTGCCTCTTTATCGCTCATCTCTGTAGAAGCTATCATCATCATAGCCCCTTCACTACGAAGCATTTTTGTAAGGTAACGCGTGTCAATATCACAGATACCTATCACACCATTTTGTATTAAAAAATCAGCAAGTGAGCCTTCTGCTCTAAAGTTTGAATAGCGTTCTTGATAGTTTCTAACAATCATCCCTTTAGCATGCGCTTTTAAGCTTTCCATATCTTGCTTATTGACACCAACATTTCCAATTTCAGGCATAGTAAAAGTAACAAACTGTCCAGCATAAGAAGGGTCAGACATAATCTCTTGATAACCACTCATAGAAGTGTTAAATACTATTTCACCAACACTTGTACCCTTTGCTCCAAAACTATTTGCTGTTAAATATGTACCATTTTCTAAATAGATATAGACTTTTTCTTGTTGTGTATTCATTTGACCTACTCCATCCCTCTTTTTGTAAGTTCTTCTCGGTAAAGTTTTTCAAACAGTATCTCAAACTCATCCGTTCCCGGAATGAACTTGCGTTTATAGGAGTGTATTTTATCCATAACTGCATCTTCTATCTCAGAACTATCAGCCATAAACGCAGTAATTGCATTGTAAATAATATTTTTTATACGATTTTCCGTCACATCAAAATGAATTAAATCTTCTTCGTAGAGTTCATCTAAAATTTTATGTGAAATGTCAGAGTATCTCTCTTCATAATTTAAAATTACATCAAATTCAGGAGCTAATTTCTTTTTAATCATAAAAAAGAGTTGTCGCTCATCTGCTAACATGAACTCTATCTCTTCTTCGTTCGCTTCACATATTTCATGTACTTTTTCTTCTAATGCCATCTCTTGATTGACATTTACTGTCAAAATCTTTTCAGATTCATCCATAACAGCTTCAAGACCTTTTGTCATTGAGACAACACCACTTTTATTTAATTCAATCGCAATTTTATTAGCAATATGCGGGATACTTTTATGGGAGAGTTTCATGGGTATGGACCTTGTCTAATTTTATTAAATTTAGACATTTTACTATAAAGAAGGTAAAAGTTTGATTATTTGAGTTATTTGTACTCTCTTACTTCGCTAAAATTATCGTAAGTTGGGAAGCTTTTTTCGCATCCATTTTACTTAATATTTGTCCAACAATTTTTGGTTTGAGTGATTGTAATATCATTACAGCACTTTGTGCTTTCATATCTGTCAAAATATTTGCCGAAGCACCCGCTTTCATTTTTGCAAAAGTTTGTGCGATTTTACTCATTTTCGTATCTTTTAAATCTTTTAAAATTTGCCTGTTCTTCTCAAGCATTTCTTTAATTTTTGCACTTTTTTTATCTATTTTGGCAAGTTTTGCATCCACCACTTCTTCTTTGATACTCAGTTTTGCTTCTTTGTCTTTTAAAAGTGATTCGGTTGCTGTTTTTAAAGCATCTAATGCTTGTGTTTGTTCATCTATACGTTCTAGTTCTATTAAGAGTTCACTTTTTCTCTCTTGAAAAATTTCTGTACATTCAAAAAGCTTATCACTTTTTTGCATTGCAAATAAAAAGCTATGTAAAACCAATATAAAAAAAACTATTTTCATCGCTTACTCGCTTTTTTATTTTTTCTTTGGTGTGTCATGAGGGCTACTTCATCTAAAGATTTTGCTTCTTCTACTCTCTTTTGTTGTAACTCTTTTTTTATCTCTTCTAGTTCAAGATAATTAAATTTTTCATACTCTATCATAGATTTTTTCAGCTCTTCTTTAG
>Ga0256829_1002348_pt1 | contig 14206 bp, 12 predicted proteins | sample 131447metaG_FD_185979 | JGI IMG/M metagenome (GOLD analysis project Ga0256829, IMG submission 185979) | Hydrothermal vent microbial communities from Lau Basin, Pacific Ocean - 131-447 | ecosystem: Environmental > Aquatic > Marine > Hydrothermal vents | place: Pacific Ocean: Lau Basin | collected...
AAATTTGAAAAGAAAGAATTTTCTGGAGGAAAAGCCGAAGTTAATCGTCAATTGAAAGCTTTAGGCAAAATTAGTTATGAAGAAAAATTGGTCGCTTTTGTTTTTGGTCTAACCGCTTTTTTCTGGATTACGCGTTCGTTTTTATTTAAAACTATTTTACCAGCGTTAGATGATACTATTATCGCTATTTTTTTTGCTATTGTATTGTTTTTGTTACCATCTAAAAAACAAGGAACAAAGTTGATGAATTGGGATGATGCGGTAAAAATCCCATGGGGAATTATTTTATTGTTTGGTGGCGGAATGGCTTTAGCAAAAGGGTTTGAAACTACAGGCTTAGCCAAATGGATTGGCGAACAAATGACCACTTTTGCAGGTGTAACTACAATCATTTTACTATTATTATTAATCGCTGCGGTAAATTTTTTAACCGAAATCACATCCAATTTAGCAACTACAGCAATGCTGTTACCGGTGTTGGCTCCTATGGCTATTTCAATAGATATTCATCCATTTGCATTAATGGTTGGAGCTGCTGTTGCGGCGTCTTGTGCTTTTATGCTACCTGTTGCAACGCCACCAAATGCTGTAGTTTTTGGATCTGGTTATTTACGAATACCAGATATGGTAAAAAAAGGTTTTGTATTGAATTTAGTATCAATAATTTTATTAACCTTGTTTGTTTACTTTATCCTTCCATTACTTTGGAATATTACAATCGAAGGATTTCCTGACGCATTTAAACATTAAATTGAATTAGAAATTTGATTTAAAAATGAAATCATTCTAGATTCAGTATAATAAATATTGTTTTTATGATGAAAACCAACGTGACCGCCATATTTTGGTAGTTCTAAAAATAGATTGGGATTGCTTTTGGCTTCTTCTATTGGATAACATTCTTTTGATAAAAACGAATCGTTTAACGCATTAATCAATAACGTTGGTACTGAAATTTGTTTTAAAAACTGAAGACTACTGGATTGCTCATAATAATCTAAAGCATCTTTAAAACCGTGTGCTTTTGAAGTATAAGCATCATCAAAATCTTTTAAAGTCTTTACCGACTTTATTATGGAATTTGAAATTTTTTCTGGATATAAAACCTGTTTTTCTTTCAGTTTTTGCTTTAAATCTCTTAAAAATTTAATGGAATACATTTTATTTTCTAAAGCCATCAAACGTTGCAAAGATCCTTTTAAATAAACTGGTACCGAAACTGCTACTGCTGCCTTAATTTGCTTTGGTATATCTTCCGTTTCACCTAAATATTTTAAAATAACGTTTCCGCCTAAACTAAATCCGTTTAAGTAAATTGTATCGTAGTGATAATGCGTTGTAATGTGATTAATAACGTATGCTAAATCATCTGTTTTACCAGAGTGATACGACTGAAAACTTTTGTTAACTTCGCCACTACAACCTCTAAAATTAACACAAACAGCATCCATAGTATTTTGGTTAGCTATTTTAGCCGATCCAAGTACGTAATGCCTATTACCGTTACCTTCTAAACCGTGTAAAACTATTAGTAACTGATTGGTTTTTTTAGTTGAAAAACTCCAATCTAAATCTAAAAAATCTTGATCTGGTAAAACAATACGCTCGCGTTTTTGGTTGACACCTTTTACCCTACGCCACAATCCTGAATAAATCGTAGCTATATGACCATTACGGAATAGTAAATTGGGTTTGTATGTTGTTGTTAGAATTGGCATTAGGCTTCTACACTTGTAAACTCAAACTTACTACCATCAAACAAGCCTTTATCACTTAATTTTAAAGCTGGTATAACTAACAATGCCATAAACGATAACGTCATATAAGGCGCGTGTAAAGTGGCGCCTAAGTCTTTTGCCATTTGGTCTAATTTGGCATAGGCTTTACCAATAGTTTCGGCATTTTGATCACTCATAATTCCTGCAACTGGTAATGGTACAACGTCTTGTTTTGTGTTAGAGACTGCACAAATTCCACCTTTATTTTCAATAATTAAATTTACAGCTTTACAAATTGCCTCATCATCTACGCCAACAGCAATAATATTATGAGAATCGTGACCAACAGAACTTGCGATAGCACCTTCTTTTAATCCAAAATTTTTAATAAATGCTATTGCAGGTTTATCATTTTTATAACGGTTAACAACCGTCATTTTTAAAATATCTGTTTTAGTATTAGAAACTAAATTTCCGTTTTCTATTGTAGCTTCTGCTAAGATTTGGTTAGTCACTAACTCGCCATCTAAAGCTTCAATAACTCTTATGTTTTTTGCCTGACTTTCAACTTTAAAATCGGATGTTTCTTTTTTTTCAGTGTTGAAATTATTAAGGTTTTCAAAATTAATATGAGGCATTAAAGATGTACCGTTATCAAAAACTAATTCGCCATTAATATAGGTTTGTAATGTTTTAAACGCTTTTAAATCTTCAACTACAATAAAATCTGCAGTGTCACCTTCATTTAATAATCCAACGTCTAAATTATAATGCTTTACAGGATTTATACACGCTGCTTGTAACACGTTAAAGACATCGTTACCTTTTGCTACTGCTCTGGCACATAATTTATTTATATGATGCAACAATAAATCGTCTGGATGTTTATCGTCACTGCAAAACATGATGTTTTGATAATGCTCTGGAAGTAAATCTATAAGCGCTTCGAAGTTTTTTGCGGCGCTACCTTCACGAATAAGGACTTTCATTCCTTTTTGAAGTTTCTCTAAGCCTTCTTCGTAGGTAAAACACTCGTGATCGGTTGTTATTCCTGCGCTAATATATTTGGTTAAATCGTCACCAAGTAAACCAGGAGCATGACCATCAATAGGTTTGTTATAATGTTTTGCCCATCTTATCTTTTTTAAAACTTCAGAATCATCAAATAAAACGCCAGGATAATTCATCATTTCGGCTAAATATTTAATGTCTGGATTGGCCATTAAGGTTTTTATATCATCAGAATTTATAACAGCTCCAGCCGATTCAAAAGTGGTTGCAGGTACACAACTTGGCGCACCAAAATTGAATTTAAATGGTGTTTGCTTACCGTTTTCAATCATAAACTCGACACCTTTTACGCCTAACACGTTGGCGATTTCATGCGGATCACTAACAGTTGCAACCGTACCGTGTTTTACGGCTATTTTGGCAAACTCGCTTGGTACTAACATCGAGCTTTCTATATGAATATGTGCATCTACAAAACCAGGTAAAATGTAGTGTTTTACATCATGTTCTTCTTTTTTAACAGCTTTAATCTTACCGTTTTCTACTAAAATACTTCCGCTAAAAATTGTTCTATTTTGTATGTCTACTATTTGACCTTGTATTGTTTTCATATTTGATACTTTCTTTCACAAAATTAAAATAAAAAAAATCCTGCATTTGCAGGATTAATTTTTTATTTCTTGAAGTTTTCAATGCCTTTTTGGAGCCATTCAAAATACTCGTCTGCGTTTGGTGTGTACGCAGTTGTGTGATTTAACAACTCCATATTATGATTTAACAACACATAAAATGGTTGTGAATTATTTTGAAAGTTTAGCGTTTGTAAGGTCGCCCATTTATCGCCTATCGTTCTAATATTTTTTAAATTTCCGTTAGGTTTTACGTATTTAAATTGCTCTTCTTTTGGCAGTTCTTTACGATCATCTACGTATAATGAAACAATGATATACTCTTCTTTAAGTATTTTATAGATTTTACTCTGACTCCATACTTGTTCTTCCATCTTACGACAGTTTACACAAGCCCAACCTGTAAAGTCTAACATTATTGGTTTGTTAGCTTCTTTTGCTGCAGCAATACCTTCGTCTAAATCTTTATAACAATCTAAACCTAAAGGACATTCTGAATCTTTTTCATAAATACTATATGAAATTGGTGGCGGAAAACCACTTAACGCTGTTAAGTCCCATGTTGGATTTTTTAGTATTCCTGGAGCTATATAAATAACAAATGAGATGACTAAAACAGCTGTACTAATCCTTAAAAAACTTAACTTTTTTAATGGACTATCATGCGGAAATTTAATTTTTCCTATTAAATAAAGGAACAACCCAATACCTAAAATTATCCATATTCCTAAGAAAATTTCACGTTTTAAAAGTCCCCAATGTGACACTAAATCTGCATTTGATAAAAATTTAAACGCCATAGCTAATTCTAAAAATCCTAAAACTACTTTGACGCTATTTAGCCAACCACCTGATTTTGGCAATGCATTTAACCATTTTGGGAACATTGCAAATAAGGTAAACGGTAATGCTAAAGCTAAACCAAAACCTGTCATACCTGCAGTTAATTGCATTGCGCCACCATCACTTGTTAATGATCCTGCTAATAATGATCCTAAAATTGGACCTGTACAAGAAAATGAAACAATTGCTAAGGTTAACGCCATAAAAAATATACCAATAAAACCACCTATACTTGATGATTTTTCGTCCATTTTATTTCCCCAAGACGCTGGTAATGTGATTTCGTAAAAACCAAAAAATGAAAACGCGAAAAAGCCTAAGATTAAAAAGAAGATAATATTAAGCCATACATTGGTTGAAATAGTGTTTAAAATTTCTGGATCTAAAGAGTCTAAAAAATGAAATGGTAAACTTAAAAGCACATAAATTAAAAGGATGAAAAATCCGTATAATATTGCATTTGCAATACCTTTTTGACTGTTTTCTGCGCTTTTTGTGAAAAATGAAACCGTTAAGGGAATCATTGGGAACACACAAGGTGTTAATAATGCTATTAAACCGCCAATAAAACCTAGTATAAAAATTCCAAAGTTGGTTTTTTCTTTAACTTCTTCTTGTTTGTAATTGTTCCAACCTGTAATATTTAAATCTAACTGTCTTGATTTATCTAAATTTTCAGCATCTAGATTTGACGTATCAAAAGTCTTTTGACTTACTTTTCCTTCTTGTAAGTTAAATGTAACGATTTCACTTTCAAAAATACATCTGGCATCATCACAAGCTTGGTAACTAATTTCGGCTTCAATTTGTGTTATATTGGGATTTTTAAGCTTTATTTTTTGAGTAAAAGTTGCTGCGTTATCAAAATAAGTCAAATCCATTTGAAATACTTTATCAAACTTAGTAATACTCTCGCTTTCTATAGCTTTACCAACTAATTTGAAGTCATTTTTTAAAGCATCTTCGTTATAGATAAACTCGGTAGGAATTGCGCCGCCTTCTGGTAAAGTTTGAGAATATAAATGCCAATGATCTTCTATATCTGCTTTGTAAATCAGATTATATTCTGTATCACTAATTTTTTCGACTTCTGCGGTCCATTTTACAGGTTCTATTTGAGAAAAAACAGTTTGAATTGAAAACAGTACAATTAAAAAAGCTAATAAATGCTTCATTTTTGATATTTAATTTTTAAAATGTCTTGGGTTTGTTTAGTTAGTTTAAACCTACTATCTGCTCTGTGATTTATCACCCAAACCACTTGGTGATCACTACACAATAGCAAGGTTTTTTGTTTGTCTAGCAAAGATAATTTTTCGTCTTTAAAAAACTTACTAAGTTTCTTTTTTCCTTGCATTCCTAATGGGTAAAAATAGTCACCTTTTTCCCAATGTCTTACAGTTAAAGGATACTTTAACGTTTTTTTATCAATATAAATGGTGGATTTATCTGTTTCGCCTATTTCTTCAACAGACTCTATACATAAAATTCCGTTGGGTAATTTTATTTCGTTTTGATCTTCAAGAATGGTAACTGTTTCATTGTTTTCTTTTGAAGACAATTCACTTAAAATCAAATAATCTCTATCTTTTAATAGCTGATGTGTTTTTGAAAACACCAACTTTCCGCTTTGCGCTGTTAGTAAATTTTCGATGTCTTTCCATTGCGTAAAACCATAATCTTTAAAGATTTCAAATAGATAAGCTTTTGGATTATTTAAAGCTTCAAATTCTGAAATTTTATATGAAATTTGGTTATCGTTAATGGTTACAATTGCTTTATTTAAAAAGAAATCTACAGCATCTTCAACGATAGTTGAACTATCATTTAAATGCGCCAATGTGTTTTGAAAGTTTGCTAAAACATCTGGATTTATGTCTTTTAAAACAGGAATCACATCATGACGCAACTTATTGCGTAAGTATTTTGTAGACGCATTGCTGCTATCTTCTCTCCATTTTAAATGGTTTGTTTTTGCGTAATCTTCAATGTCTTCTCTTGAAAAAGATAACAACGGTCTAACGATAGTTTCATTAACTTCAGGTATACCTTTTAAACCTTCTAAACCTGTACCACGTGATAAATTGATTAAAAACGTTTCTAAATTATCATCTGCGTGATGCGCTGTTAAAATGTAATCAAAATTTAATTGTTCTGACAGTTCAAAAAACCAATCGTAACGTAGTTGTCTTGCGGCTAATTGTATGGATAGTTTTTCGTTTTTTGCAAAACTTTCGGTGTCAAAATTTTGAATAAAGACTTCAACATCTAAGTCTTCTGCAAGCTCTAAAACAAAACTCTCGTCAGCGTCACTTTCATTTCCTCTTAAATTGAAATTACAATGTGCCAAAGCAAAATCCAGCTTCGCCTCTTTACACAAATGCGTTAAAACCACCGAATCTACGCCGCCAGAAATAGCAACCAACAGCTTACTTTCTTCTAAAAAAGGAAGGTTTTGTTTTATGTGATTTTTGAATGTATTTGCTAGATTAGGCATTATAGTATTTAGGTGTTAGGCAAAAGGCATTAGTTGTTAGGTTTTAGGTGTTGGCTGTTAATTTTTTGATTAAAGCGTTTAACATTTTTTCAATTTCGATAGAGGTTTCTAAAATAGTATTTATTTGTTTTTTGTGGTAAACCCAAGATTTATACTAATCTGAAATTGTGTTTGCATTTCAAACAATGATCCTCTTGAAGTTTGTAAAAAACGGACATAATCTTTAATGTATTTTCTTCCATAACCTTCTGCTATATTTGAAGGTATTGAAATACAACTTCTTTTAAGTTGCGAAGTTAGTCCAAACTTTTCTTCTTCAGGAAATGATCTTAAAATTTTATATACTTCAGTTACTAAATCTACAGACTTTTGCCAAACAATTAAATCCCTATAACTCTTAACTTTCATTTATATTATTTTAAAATTCCCAAATATTCTAACTTATCACAATTCACGTATAACTTATCCCTTTTCTCTTATCCCTTTTCCCTTATTTCATTCTTCTCAACAATTGTCTGACTAATCCTCCAAAACCGTACGCATAGCTTTGGCTTTAATCAAGCATTCTTCATACTCTTGTGTTGGGTCACTTTTTGCTGTTATTGCGCCACCAACCGAGTAGCTTACGTACTTTTTAGATTGATTGTACAAAATGCTTCTTATCACTACATTAAAATCGAAATCGCCTTCTGGCGAAAAATAACCAACAGCGCCAGAATATAATCCGCGTTTTGTAGCTTCTAAATCTTCGATAATTTTCATTGCCGAAATTTTTGGTGCGCCAGTCATACTTCCCATCGGGAAAGTGGTTTTAATCACATCTACAGGATGTACATCTTCCCTAACCTGAGATGTTACTGTAGATATCATTTGGTGAACTTGCTCAAACGTATAGACTTTACATAATTCTTCTACTTTTACACTTCCTTTTTTGGCGGTTAAAGACAGATCATTACGCACTAAATCTACAATCATAATATTCTCGCTACGTTCTTTTGGATTTGCAACCAAATCGTGTTTAAGCAAGTTATCTATCATGAAATCTTCGTCACGTTTTGCGGTCCCTTTTATAGGTTGAGATATTACTTTTTGACCTTCTTTTTTTAAGTAACGTTCTGGTGAAGCACTTAATAAATAGTTGTCATTTTGTTTTAAAAATGTAGCAAATGGTGGTGTAGAAATAGCATTTAATTTATTGTAAATCTCTAACGGATTGATCGTTGTATTTTCGGCATAAAATTCTTGACAAAAATTAGCTTCGTAAATATCACCACGATGTATGTGAGCTAGCATTTTTTCTAGCTTTTCAAAATATTCATCTTTATGAATACGAAGATGAATTTTAATTGGTGATTTAGATGAAGGTTTTTCTAGAATTTCAAAATTTGATATCGTTTCAAAATCTGTATCTATTTCATCATCAACCATTTTTAAGTAGTGTAATTCAACCGAATTTCCTTTTAAAAAGAATAGTTTTTTAGGTTGAAAAAAATATAAGTCTGGAAAATGTAATCCATCAAAATTTTCTGATTTTAGAGGCTCAACATCATTTTTTAAATCGTAAGATAAATAGCCAAAAATCCAATCGTTAGTCGTGGTTTGGTAATCTTTTAATTTATCAAAAGCTTGATAAAAATCGGTTTGTAAACTAGTAAATGCATCTACAGCCAAAACCGCATCGTAATTAGAATACTGCTGTTTGTAATTATTACTGTCCAGCCAAATAATATCTTCAAATTGGTTGCTCCAGTTTAACAAATGCTGTTTAAACTGTTGGACATTAGCAACTTTATATGTTTTGTGTGTTCTCAAATAAAAAAATTGAAGTGTAAAGTTAAGCAGATTTAAGAAAAAAACGATTAATTTGACAGTAGTTTAAAACCAATATTATGTTTCAATTATCAAACGACTTATTAAACATCAAAGTGAAAGCTAAAGGTGCTGAGCTTTGTGAGATTTCTTCAGTTAAAAATAACCGTCAATTTATGTGGCATGCAAATCCAAAAGTTTGGGCTAGTTACGCACCAAATTTATTTCCAATAATTGGATCGATGAAAGATGATAGTTATGTTTTTAATGAAAAAGCCTATCGTATGCCAAAACACGGTTTTGTTAGACATAATGAAGATATTAAACTTTTAGAACAAACCGAAAATAGCTTAACGTTTAGCTTGAAACAAAACAAACAGTTAAGTGAATGGTTTCCGTTTGATTTTGAATTTTTATTAAAATATATACTCACAGATAACATATTAACTTTAACTCATACGGTTAAAAATCTAGGCGATTCTGATATGTATTTTTCAATTGGTGGTCATCCTGCGTTTAAATGTCCTTTTTATGAGGAAGACAATTACACCGATTATCATTTAGAATTTGAACATCCTGAAACTGCAAAAAGTTACTTACTAAATATGGATAATGGTCTTGTCACAGACCAGACAAAACCAGTTTTCAATACCAAAAATACCATTAATTTAAAACCTGATTTATTTAATGAAGATGCTTTAATTTTTAAAGATTTAAGCTCTAGAAAAGTAGCTTTAGTAAGCAAAAACCACGGAGAAATTTTAAATGTTAGCTTTCCTGATTTTAAATATTTGGGCATTTGGGCAAAACCAAATGCGCCTTACGTGTGTATAGAACCTTGGTTAGGTATTGCTGATCACGAAAACACCAACCAAGATATTACTAAAAAGGAAGGTATTATTAAATTAGCAGCAAATAAAACATTTACAGCAAGCTACAGCATACAAATACATAACCAGCATTTGGAATAAACAAAATATAAGTAGTAGTTTTGTAGCCTAAATTATAGCTGTGACTTTTCAAGATTTAAAATTAAACACACCATTATACAATGCTATTGACGATTTAGGCTTTACTTCGCCTACTCCAATACAAGCAGAAGCTTTTAGTATTGTTGCAAGTGGTAAAGATGTGGTAGGAATTGCCCAAACAGGAACTGGTAAAACCTATGCCTACATGTTGCCTATCTTAAGAAATTTAAAATTTTCAAGACAGGATAATCCACGTGTTTTAATTTTAGTTCCAACCAGAGAACTTGTAGTACAAGTCGTTGATGATATAGAAAAACTAGCCAAATACATCAATGTACGCGTGCTTGGTGTTTATGGTGGTACAAACATAAATACCCAAAAACAAGCTGTAGCACAAGGTTTAGATATTATTGTTGCTACACCAGGAAGATTATACGATTTGGCGGTTAGTAGAGCGTTACAGCTTAAATCTATTCAAAAATTAGTGATAGACGAAGTTGATGTGATGTTAGACTTAGGATTTAGACATCAATTAATCAACATTTTTGATATACTTCCAGAACGCAGACAAAACATTATGTTTTCTGCAACAATGACGGAAGATGTAGACGATTTAATTACCGACTTTTTTATCTCTCCAGAACGTGTTTCGATTGCTGTTTCTGGTACGCCTTTAGAAAATATAGAACAAACTAAATACAGCGTCCCTAATTATCATACCAAAAAGAATCTTTTAATCGAACTTTTAAAAGACGAAGAACAATACAACAAAGTCTTAGTTTTTGTATCTAATAAACGTATGGCAGACCGACTTTTTGAAGATTTAGATGAATTTTTTAAAGAAGAATTATGTGTCATTCACTCTAACAAAACGCAAAATTACAGGTTACGCAGTATTGAGCAATTTAGAGAAGGTGTTAACCGAATTTTAGTTGCAACAGATGTTATGGCACGTGGTTTAGATATTGATAATATTAGCCATGTTGTAAACTTTGACACGCCAGAATATCCAGAAAACTACATGCATCGTATAGGTAGAACTGGTCGTGCAGAACGCGAAGGTCATGCTTTAGTATTTTCTACTGAAAAAGAACAAGACGCATTAGAACGTATTGAGAAATTAATGCAAATGGAAATTAATTTAGTTGAAATACCTGAAACAGTTTCAATTTCTGAAGAATTAATTCCTGAAGAACGCGAAGTGATAAAAGAACGTTACAATCCTACAAAACGAAGAAGTGACGAAGATGCGCCAGGACCTGCTTTTCATGAGAAAAAAGAAAAAAACAAAAAGGTTAATCTTGGTGGAAGTTACAAACGCGAAATCGCCAAAAAATATAAAAAACCTAAAACACGAGGTGATAAAAATTATAATAAGCGTAATAAGAAAAAATAAAAAAAAGCCAATCTCTTTAGATTGGCTTTTTAGTTTTATTTATTTGCAAGTCTTAACATTAATATACCAAGTCTTGTCACCACAAAAGATAGCAAACCAAAAGTAGCAGTTATCAAAGATATTTTTAATCCACCTGCAAATATAGATGGATCTGGATTACCCATTGCTTCTACACTATCAAAAGCTTGGGTTAGCCCTAAAACAGAACCTAAAAAACCCAAAACTAAAGCTAATAAACTAGCATCTACAGCTAGTTTAAGCATTTTAAAAGTTTGCTCTTTGTTTGATTTTAAAGAGATAAAACCTTTAATGATAAAGAACAGAGAAGTTAATAATGCCAATAGTATTAAAGACATAAAAAGCGGTCCGCCTTCATAAAAAACATTGGCAACTAAAAATTGTTGATTTAAAATAGTTAGTAAAGTCATAATTTCATTTTTTGATTAAACCTGCTACAAACTTATTTTTAAATAGCTTAGGCTTTTACAAAATGCGATAAACAACCTAATTAGATATCGATTTAACAACATGTCAAATCACTTGCTAAATTGGTTATTGGTCTACAAAATAAAAAAACTCAAAAATTAAAAATTGTAATATTGTATATATTTTTTTAAGCATTGAAAACTCAAAAATTAATCAAATTATTACTTTTTAAAGCCACTAAACACATACTATTTTGGTCTGTTGTGCTTTTATTTTTTACTTATTTTTTTAGTGCTGGAAGTAAACATTTTAAAGATACTTTAATGTTTAGCACGTTTTTAATGCCAACTACTATAGCGACGACTTATGTATCTATTTACAAATTAATACCTGATTATTTAATAACAAAACGATATACAGCGTTTACGGTATATAGTGTTTACACTTTAATTATTTCGTTGTATTTAATTATGCTGTCCATATTTTTTAGTTTGATTTATTTATCAAATTTTGAATTTGATCAAATGAATCCAATTACCAGAAACATCATTTTAGTAACATCTAGCGTATATCTTGTCGTTATCTTGGTAAGTGCATTTAAACTATTACAGCTAAACTTAAAATCGAACAAAAAAACAGCTTTATTAGAATCTAAAATTTTAGAAACACAGTTAAAGCTAAAAGAACAAGAACTTAATTATTTAAAAATGCAGATTCATCCGCATTTTCTGTTTAACACACTAAATACAATGTATGGTTCTGCGTTAAAAAAGGCTGATGACACACCAAACATGATCTTAAAACTATCTAATCTTCTTGATTATTTATTATATCAAGTAGATAAACCGTTTGTGAGTTTAGAAGATGAAATTAATCATATAGAAGATTATATAAGTCTTGAAAAAATGCGATTTAATGAAACTTTAAATTTGTCTTTTTTTAAAGATATACATACAAAATCTATAAGTATAGCGCCGATGCTTTTTATTCCTTTTGTTGAAAACAGTTTTAAACATGGGACTTTAATAAATGGTGTTTTGCACATAGACTTATCTGTAAAAACAACTTCAGAAATCATTAATTTTAAAATTTCTAACAGTAGTTTAAACACACAAAACAAAAATGAAGGTATTGGTTTGCAGAATATTAAAAAGCGATTAGAATTGTTATATGCAAACCAATATCAATTAGATATTTCTCAAGAACCATCTAAATTTACAGTTAACTTACAACTAAATATTAAATCTAAACTAGCTAATGAGTAATCCTATTTCTTGCATAATTGTTGATGACGAAAATGTGGCTAGAGAGATCATAGCATCGCACTTATCTAGAATAGAAAATATTGAAGTTATTGCCCAATGCAAAAATGCTATTGAAGCATTTAATTTTATAAATAACAACGCGATAGATCTTATTTTTTTAGATATTAATATGCCTGAAATTTCTGGAATTGCATTTGCAAAATCAATAAATAAGAACATTAAAATAATATTTACAACTGCCTATCGTGATTATGCAGTAGAAGGTTTTAATCTTCAAGCTGTAGATTATTTATTAAAACCTATTTCTTTTGAAAGAATGTTGCAAGCTGTAAATAGATATTTTGAAGTGAGTACGCAGCAAATTGAAACACAATCACAACCTTCAGAAACTAACGATTTTATTTTTGTTCGTTCGGATAGACGTATGTTAAAAATCACGTTTAAAGACATTATTTATATTGAAAGTTTGAGTGATTATCTAAAAATTCATCTAAAAGATCAGTCTATCATTACCCGAGAAACTATTAGTGCGATTGAGGCTAAACTTCCACAGAAAGATTTTTTAAGAATACACCGATCATACATTGTTAATCTAGCAAATATTGAATCGTTTACCAATGAAGAAATGATTGTTAACGGTAAAGCTTTAACCATTAGCAGAAGTTATAAAAAAGATGTTATCACTAAACTAGAACGTTTTTAATCATCTAATTTTTGTTTAATTACCCAAGAATTGTTCTCTAAATTTAAAAGAAACATTCCTTTTTCTTCACAAATTCCTGAACAGGTAAAGTACAGACTAATAAATGCTTTTGTTTTGTTGCTGTTAAAAATTGGTTTTGTAACGCTTAACAATCCATCAGGACAATCTAATTCATTATAAATTGTTCTTCGGTTTTTAGGAGGTTGTATAGCTTCTAAGCTATCTATTTTCTTTTGTGTGATAATATTTAATTTATGAAATAAAGTATCTGGAATAATAAAATTTTCTGATTTCTTTACTTCAGTATTAAAATTATTATTGAGGTTTAAAACTTTTTTTACTTGTTCTAAATTTTCCTCTTTATTAAAAACTATTGGTAGTGTTTTTTGATATATACAATTAGTATAAAAATTATTTGATGGATTATTTAAAAACTTTTCTATAACTGCTTTAGTTATTAAAATTTCGTTTTCCTCATTACTATTTTGATTATTACATCCAAAAAATGATACTATGATTAAAGTATATACACTATTGAGTATTAAATTATTTTTTATCATAATTAAATTTAAAAACTAGGATCAAATTGTTGGTCTATAGCTTTTAAAACCGCTTCTTTTGTTTGCTTTTCAATAGTATCTATCATTTTAAAAAGCATTTCTGTTGTTTTTTCTTTATATAGAAAATGTCCGTCTTCAAGTTGTTCAAAAATATCTTTAATATTATGAGAGCCGCTTAATGAAAACGCATCACTATTACCATATAAACTAACAGTAAACCATTCTTTTAAATAATGTTCGGTTTTCCAAAGCTTGGTGCTTTTCCAATGGAAGCTCCAATAGCCATTGGACTCATGAGTTTTAAGCGTGAATTCTTTTTCTGATTTTAGCTTATGTAACTCTGCAAGAACAGCTTCCATCTTATTTGTAATTAATGAA
>Ga0256829_1002349_pt1 | contig 14199 bp, 14 predicted proteins | sample 131447metaG_FD_185979 | JGI IMG/M metagenome (GOLD analysis project Ga0256829, IMG submission 185979) | Hydrothermal vent microbial communities from Lau Basin, Pacific Ocean - 131-447 | ecosystem: Environmental > Aquatic > Marine > Hydrothermal vents | place: Pacific Ocean: Lau Basin | collected...
ATTTTTACCTTAGTAATGTTCCACTCTCGCCTATTTTGATAAAATTACACACCAAGCCAATACTGCATACTAAAATAACAGGTATGGGCATTTACGACATACATACAAAAAATATAAAATTCGATGCCAATCTTAGTGATGCACATTTTATAGATAGTAAATTCACACGTTCTATACGCAACAAGCAACACATTGACTTAAGTAAAGAAACTTTTAATAAAAGCTATATATCTATAAGAAATGTGGGTAAAAAAATATTTACAGACCTATATCTAAATAGTAAGGCTAATCACCTACATTTTACAGACACGTACATAAATAGCAAAAACTATTCTATTAAAAGTAATATTGATTTTAAAATGAAAAACTATTATATAAAGGGTAATATTTTACTAAAAGTCGATAAATATACATCTACCAATGATACATATATTGACTTCAAAGGTGTTATGCAAAAGTACTATAATGTGACACTAAAAGGACTAATAAACTCCAACTGGACAAGCATGGACTATAGTGTGAATGCCAAAAGATTGCCAAGTCATATATGCACTATTGTAGACGATGTTAATATTACAGGTCATATAAATGGTGATTTGAAACATCTGCATATAAAAGGTCACGGTACTGCCATGAATGGTGGTGTAAGATTTGATGGCGTCAAAATAGGTTCAAACTATGAAGATGTACGCATTTCTCTAAAAGATACACATTCAAAAAAACTCTCAACCCTTTTAGGACACCCAGAACTTCCATCTGGAAAAGTAGATGCAAACATAAATTTCAGAAAAATTTCAGAAAAAATACAACAAGGGAAAATACACTATACTCTCAAAGACTCTATGCTATACACTCTACCCTTTAACGTAGATGCAAACATAAGCGTAAACAGTAAAAAACAAACCTTTAGTGCTAACTGCCAACTTTCAAATGCAAAAATACATTTGAGCAAAGGATTTCACGATACAGACAACAATAAAACACATGCTTTTTACACACTAAACATAAAAGACCTAGCAGAATTAAAACCTATTTTCGGCTACGCATATAGAGGTTCATTTTATGCAATGGGTAAAGCAAAATATGATAAAAGTATGCAAATCCAAGGTCTTTCAAAAAGTTTTGGCGGTATGCTAGAATTTAATTACAATGAACAAGATTTAAAGATAGATTTAGAACGTGTTTCGCTTAAGCAGTTTATGCATCTATTTCCATATCCACCGCAACTAGATGCAGATACAAATGGTACGATAAACTACAATTTTCCTAACAAAATACTTACTGTAAAAACTAGACTAGAGCATACAAAATTTTTACATACAAATACTGTTGATACTATTTACAAAAAAGCTGGTGTAAATATATTAAGAGAGCATTTTAATAATGCTATTTTAGAAGCAAAATATAAAAACCACATTATTACTGGCAATATTATTATGAATAGAGGCAAAAGTCATTTCTCTTTGACCAATACTCGCATTGACACAAAACACAATACCATAAATGCTTATTTTGATTTTAATATGCAAAAACAGGCGTTTTCAGGAAAAGTATATGGCAATTTAAAGCATCCAAAAGTTAATCTTAATATGCAAAAACTAATTCGTCACGAGATGGATAAACAATTAGACTCAATCATGGGGAAGAGCAATAGAAAACTTATGCAAAATCTACCTATGGGAGGTGTAGCTGAAGATGTTGCATCAGGTATGGGTGGTGCTTTTATGGGGATGTTCTTTTAAACCTATTATATGTTATGATACACTTTGAAATTATAGGGGTCTCATAGTATGTTTATTATTTTTAAATATTTTATTTATTTTCTTATTTTCCTATCACTCTTGCTTTTTTATTTTCTTTTTACTCCACTAGGTCATAGCAATATTTATTATTTTTTAGGAAAAGCACTAAGTAAAAAAAATAATATACACATTGAAGTGCAATCAATAAATATAATAAATTATCCTAATGTTAATATAGAATTAAGCATTAAAAAAAGAGCAAAACTTACACTAAAAGGACATCTTGACGATACTTTAGTAGACATGAAATATACTCTAAGAAGTGATTGTGTAGAGAGTAAATATTGTAAGATGAACGACAACGTAGATATACATGGTGGCATCAAAGGGCATTTTAATAAGATTTTCATAACAGGAAAAGGCAAAGCATTAGATGGCAATATCACATACAAAGCCATAAAATACGCAGAAAAAATTGAAGATTTTACACTAAATATCTATGATGCAAATTCAACAAAACTTATAAACCTTTTAGGTAAAAAAATAGATATAAAAGGTAAAACCAACGCCAATGTAAACTTTTCACTTATTGGTAAAAAAGAGAGGCATGGTAATATAACTTTGGATTTAGAAGATAAAAATTATAAAAGCATACCTATAAAACTACATGTTGATGCAAACATAAGTAATGACATAAGCAGTTTTATGGCAACTGTTAAATCCACTTATCTTTCGCTAGACATATTTAATGGTAGCTATAATCAAGTAAATAAACAAGCAAAAGCCTTCTATCTACTTGATATTAAAGAGCTTCATAAACTAAAAAAACTTTTAGGGCAGGACTATAAAGGTTCTTTTTATGCACGTGGAGAGATGACATATAAAGATAAAATTAAAATTACTGGTCTTTCAAAAAGTTTTGGTGGGTTAGTGGCTTTTGCGTTTGAAGACAATCTTTTAAAAATGAAACTCAAAAAAACATCTTTAATAGATATTGTAAATCTATTTTCCATCTCTTCCATACTTAAGGCAAATATAGACGGAGACATAAACTATAATTTTAAACACAAAAGATTAGATGTGCATAGCACACTAAATAATGCAAAATTTCTACCTAGCACACTCGTCAATGTAATTAAGAAAAAATCTAATGTCAATATGATGAATGAAACATTTAACAATTCAAAACTAGATGCAACATACCAACATAATGTAGTACTTGCAAATTTGAAACTCATAAATAAAAATAGCCATGTAAATCTAACAAGTGCTAATATAAACACCAAAAACAACACAATAGATGCTTATTTTGATTTTAAAATGCAACATCAAGAGTTTTCTGGAAAAGTATACGGTTCGCTAGATAGCCCTAAAGTAAACCTCGATATGCAAAAACTTGTTAGATACCAAATGGATAAACAAGTAGATAAGATAATAGGAGAAAGTGGAAGAAAATTAATGGAAAATCTACCCATGGGAGGTGTAGCCAAAGATGTGGCTACAGATATGGGAGCTTCTTTTATTAAGATATTTTTCTAAATCAATATGGTTTTTGTCCAGTGTAGTTTCCTGGAGGATTATACTGACAAACTACAATAGTACCCCATGTGGCGGAAGAAGAAGTACCACAACCCAACTCCGTACTATTTTCCCAAATCATCTGTGTGTAATGCCCACAAGTTTTTCCAGTATTGCATGTTTTTGTTTTTGTATTATAGTCTGCTTTTTCACTATACCATGAGTCTATAGCCTTTACATAACTAACACCTTTACTACTGTGAGCATAAAGGTTCTCTCCATAATTTGAATTAGAGTGGTAAAAAGCATTCTCTTTTGCTAGCTTATCTGCATGAGATTGAGCCGATAGTGCTAGTGAGTCATTCCATGTCATTTTTGAACCTGAAAATACCTCTGCCCTAATTTCATTGTGACGTTTTACGGCTTCATTACTTGTATTCGTGCTTTTAGTTCCAGAAGAAGAACCTAGACTACCGCTAGTTCCATTTGAGACACCATTATTAATGCTAGCATCAGAATTGGAACTAGAGTTACTATTGCCAGTTTTTAATGAAACAGACGAGCAACCACTAGCTAAAAATGTAGCACAAACCACAAAACTTAAACTTATTCTTTTTTTCATTTTATATCCTTTAATTGTTTAATTAAACTGATGCCAAAAAGGCGTACCTATTGTGGGGGTGGAGGGTGAAGCAAATTGTCTCTCTTGCATTGTGCCTGATTGATAGCCTAAGCGTCCTGCTTCTATGGCATATTTAAAGGCTTTTGCCATCTCTATGGGGTCTTGTGCTAGGGCAATCGCCGAATTGAGTAACACGCCATCATAGCCCAATTCCATCGCTTGTGTAGCATGAGAAGGTTTACCTATCCCAGCATCTACGATGAGTTTGAGTTCGGGGAATTGTTTGCGTATGGCTAAGAGATTATCAGGGTTCATAAGCCCCTTGCCTGAACCAATCATAGACCCCCATGGCATCAGTATCTTGCACCCCACATCGACCAATCTTTTAGCCACAACGAGGTCATCGGTAGTATAAGGAAAGACTTCAAAGCCCTCTTTAATCAAAATTTCAGACGCTTTGACCGTCTCAAAGGGGTCAGGTTGGAGAGTATATTGGTCACCTATGACTTCGAGTTTTATCCAATTTGTCCCAAAAACTTCTCTTGCCATCTGTGCTGTGGTAATCGCTTCTTTGGCAGAGTGACACCCTGCTGTGTTGGGCAGTACATGGATATTTAGCTCTTTAATAATATTCCAAAAGCTATTTCCTGCATTTTGTCCTGCTGATTGACGACGCAATGCCACAGTGACGATTTGTGCCTCGCTTTGCTGAATGGCTTCTTCCATATTCGCAGGACTCGGATAGAGTGCCGAACCAATCAAAAGGCGTGAAGAGAGGGTTTTGCCCCCTATTTCCCATGTATTATTCTTTGTCTCTTGCATTTATCCTCCTTGAACAGGTGCTAAAATATCAATCCTATCACCCTCTTGTATTATCGTCTCTTCATAGGCTTTAATGGCGATAAAATTTGTATTTATCGCTATGGCAAAGCCTTTTTCTTTATAAGCTAAGGCTTCTATCATTTCTTTGATATTTAAATTCTCTTCGAGTTCTTTCATCTCGCCATTTATTGAAACTTTTATCATCTATTTCCTTTGTACTAATTATCCTTGGTCGCTAAACCGACCCTACGATTTATATATTCCTTCATTTAAGGCTTTTTCCACAATCGCAGGGGCAAGTAAATAGCCATGACGGTAGAGTCCATTAATGCGTGTGAGTTGAGGGCTTTGTTCAATCTTTGGTAAATTGTCTTTGAGCGTTGGACGGCAATTTGTCACAGAGTTAATCACCCTTGCTTCTGCAAAACCCGAATGTACAGCATAGACAGCAGAGAGTAATTCTAGCGATGAACGCACCGACATAGGGCTTTTGTCTTCGCTTTCTATCTCTGTAGCTCCAATAATATAACGGTTATTTGGGCGTGGTACGATATAGATTTTATAACGAGGGTGAAGCATTCTTGTGGGTCTTGTGATATGCACTTCTGGGGCTTCTAGCCAAAAGACTTCACCTCTCACGCCTCGTAGATTGTCTACCTCTTCATTTGCTCCTAAGCCTCTTGCATCAAAGACCCAATCATAAGACTTTTTTTCATCATTAACAAGCAAAAATCCTTCGCCTAAGCTTTGGACTTTGCTTTCTTGATGCCATAAAACATCTTCATGAGAAAGTAGATAATCAGAAGAGCTTTTCATAAACCTTTGGGCATCAACTTGCCCCTCATGAGGAATATAAAAGGCTTTTTTATGTTGGGCTAAATCAGGTTCTAAAGCCTCAATGCCTTTGGAGTCTAAATCTTGAATACTTGAAGCTTCTGCTACTTTAGATTGAAGTGTAGAGATAAAATGTGTTAATTCTGAATAGTCTTGAGGGTGGGCTGTGATGATAGAGCCTTTGAGCTGATAGGCATCTTCAATATCTATCATTTTCAACAAAGGCAACCATAAATCAATAGAACGTTTTCCGTAGTCAAAGATAATAGATTCAGCTGTCTCCAATTCGGCAAAGACTGCCAACATTCCAGCAGCCGTCATTCCTGCGGCTTTGTCTCCATAGGCTGTATCTTCATCAAAAAGTGTGAGTGTATGACCTTGCTTTAAGAGATTTAGGGCTAAAACCCTTCCAACCAAACCTACCCCTGCGATTGCTATGTTCATATCTTCCCCCCGTTTGCATTGGCTATTATTAGGTCGGTAAACCGACCCTACACATTTAAATTTTTTCTATTTTATCGGCTTCTACGTAGACTTCGCTTCCCATCTCTTGGAATTTCATAGACATGGCGTCCATTCCTGCTTGTTTGGCTGTTTCTACATCTGTATCTAAGGCATCGGCATACTCTCTTACCTCGGCAGAGATTTTCATAGAACAAAACTTTGGTCCACACATAGAACAAAAGTGAGCCACTTTCGCCGCTTCCATTGGCATAGTCTCATCGTGGTATTCTCTGGCACGTTCTGGGTCAAGTCCGATATTAAATTGGTCTACCCATCTAAATTCAAAACGTGCTAGACTCATGGCATCATCTCTCGCCCTAGCCCCAGGGTGACCTTTGGCAACGTCGGCTGCGTGGGCTGCTATTTTGTAAGTGATGAGTCCCTCTTTGACATCGTCTCTATCGGGTAAACCTAAATGTTCTTTGGGTGTCACATAACAAAGCATCGCACAACCATACCAACCAATCATCGCTGCACCAATGCCTGAAGTAAAGTGGTCATAACCTGGGGCAATATCCGTAGTCAAGGGTCCGAGTGTATAAAAAGGGGCTTCGTGACAGACTTCTAATTGTTTGTCCATGTTTTCTTTAATCATGTGCATTGGCACGTGACCAGGCCCTTCTATGAGGGTTTGTACATCATGTTTCCATGCGATTTTGGTAAGACGTCCGAGTTCTTCTAATTCTCCAAATTGTGCTTCATCATTGGCATCTGCTCCACTTCCAGGTCTAAGCCCATCACCCAAAGAGAAAGTCACATCATAAGTCTTCATAATCTCACAAATATCTTCAAAGTGTGTGTTTAAGAAGTTTTCTTGGTGGTGATGTATCATCCATTTTGCCATAATAGCCCCACCACGGCTTACGATACCTGTCACACGTTTCGCCGTCATCGGCACATGATGCAAAAGCAATCCTGCATGAATAGTAAAATAATCCACCCCTTGCTCTGCTTGTTCTATCAATGTATCTCTAAAGACTTCCCATGTCAAGTCTTCGGCAATACCGTTTACTTTTTCTAGGGCTTGATAAATAGGCACAGTTCCAATAGGCACAGGAGAGTTACGTAAAATCCAATCTCTTGTGGTGTGAATATTTTTTCCAGTTGATAAATCCATCACTGTATCCCCACCCCAACGTGTAGACCATACCATTTTTTCTACTTCTTCGGCAATGCTTGAAGTCGTCGCAGAGTTACCAATATTGGCATTAACTTTGACTAAGAAATTACGCCCGATAATCATCGGTTCAACTTCAGGGTGGTTAATATTACAAGGGATAACAGCACGACCCTCTGCCACTTCTTTACGCACAAATTCAGGTGTGACCAATTCGGGTAAATTCGCTCCAAAATTTTCGCCTTTGAGTCTGGCTTCTCTCTCTGCGTCTTGGAGATATTCTTCTTTCATGGCAAGATTTTGACTCTCACGAAGTGCGATAAACTCCATCTCTGGCGTGATAATCCCTTGTCTTGCATACCAAAGTTGTGAAACATTACGACCATTTTTAGCCCTAAGTGGTGTTCGTACAAGCCCTTTTGCCCCTGCTGTAACAAAATCAAGCTGTTCATCTGTGGTATATCCATTGTCATCAGGCACCATAATACGTCCCTCATATTCTTCAACATCTCCACGAGACGCAATCCACTCTTTACGAATAGCAGGAATACCCTCACCCACATCAATCTTTACGCTTGGGTCGGTATAGACGCCTGAAGTATCATAGACACCTAATTTAGTATCATTTGAAAGTGTAATTTCTCGTATAGGCACACGAATATCTTTGTGAATTTTACCTTTGAGATAAACTTTTTGTGAAGCAGGAAAAGGTTCTCGTGTGAGAAGCTCATTTGAAGTGGTCAATGTATCTTTGTACGGTTTTGTCATAGTGAATGTCCCTTAAAATATAAAATATTGAGGGAAGAGGAGTAAAATAATCATATATTCATGTTATTTTTAACTCTCTTCCTTACGCCGATATTAATCGGTTCAAGTTCAACGGGTGAAGCAGTCTTCTGCTGTCTCAGCTATATAAATAATATAGCACCCCGAGAGGTTGATTTTGTACTATAGTGTAATTAAGATAAAATTACTCTTAATTACAAAATGATTATTATTCTTCGGTTTTTACCTCTATGAGTTCAGCAAGAAGTTCATCTATTTCATCTTTTTCTAGTTCGTTACGTCCTAGCTCTTCTACTATGGCAAAGCACTCTGTACGCATTTCACGCATCTCTTCAAGGTCTTCTTTTTGCTCCTTGCTTGCATTTTTACTCTTCTCTATGGCTAAAAAAAGCTCATCTATAGCTACTTCCAAATCTGGAATAATCTCAAGCTCGAGTAGATTTTTAAGTTTCTCGCCGTTTGTCATGATGTGTCCTAATGTTAATATGCTCTAATTATAGCAAAATAAATGTACAATACTCTCAAAATAAATCAAGGATACAAAAATGTCAGAAACACAACAAGATCAAACAGACGATAAATTTTTCGAAAGAGCAGATGCACACATAGCCTTGGCAAATGGACATGTAAACGCACAAATACATCCAGGATTAGCTAGTAATTCACTTATGTACGCTGCATCACGCTTTAATGCATGGGTAACAGCTGCTGGCTTTAAAAGTGGTGAAGATATGAAAAAAGAAAAAGAAGAGGTGCTTAAATTTTTTACTCAACAGTACAGACTAATGTTAGAGGAAAATTTTGATAACTATGCAGAAAACTACGAACACTTTATGGGTGTAAGTAAAGAATAGTATTTAACATATAGCTAACACTTTTCTTATTATAATTTCAAAATATATTATAAAGGGGAAAATGTGTTTAGTTTTTTTAAAAAAGAGAAGAGAAGCAATAAACATAAGTTTGACTCAAAAATTCCAAAAAGACCATAAAGATTTAGTGTCTCAAATTACGTCCATAACAAAAGCCGTCAGCGAAGACAAAATTCACAAAGCAAAACAAGAATTAAAAAAATTCAAATTAGCAATACTTGGTCATTTTATGGAAGAAGATATTAAGCTATATTGGTATTTGAAAAATTATTATAAAGATTATGAAACTACTATGGATACTATTGAAGAATTTGAAAAATCCATGAAGGTTGTACAACGTGATTTATTACATTTTTTAGATTATTACTCAAGAGAAGATATTAAAATAGATTACACATTTGATAGAAAATTTGACAGTATAGTGGATTTTTTAAGCAAGAGGATAGAGACTGAAGAAAATACTCTATATACTTTATATATCAAATAGAGTAACCATATTTTAAATTATATAAAATTTGAACGCTATAATTTTTATAGCGTTCGTTCCATTAATCACTTTTTGTTAATTCAATTATAAGCTACACAAAGTACAATTCGCCTATGAAAAAATATTTACGTGGTCACAATAGACAATACTTTAGACTTATCGTTATTGCTATGTACTCCACAATGCATAAGTTAAGCACACTTGACTCCAATTTTAAATATCATAAACTTGCCTACTCTTTGCTTCCGCAAAAAACTGCACCACCCACACAAACTATATAACCACAACTTAAATACACACTATAAATTTTACATATAAATTAGGAAAAACAATGACAACAAAAACATTAAGTATCGTAACGGCTACACTACTACTCTCTACAAACACTTTTGCAGATATTACGCTAGAAGATATTAACGTTATATCTACTAACAAGATTGCAACATCTATACAAAATACTACAGCTAACATATCTGTTATTACCGATGACGACATAAAAGAGCATGGCTACCAAACAGTTGCACAAGCTATAAACACTATAGCTGGCGTTTCTGTAGCACACTCTGGAGGATTAGGCCAACAGACATCATTTTTTGTTCGTGGTGCAGACTCTGGTAAGGTTCTTGTGCTTTTAGATGGTATGCGTCTAAATGACCCTAGCACCACAAATGGCACAGCACTGCTAGATACTCTTACTACAGATAATATAGCTCAAATAGAGGTTATCAAAGGTGGGTCTGGAAGTGTATGGGGAAGTAACGCAAGTGCTGGTATCATAAACATAATAACAAAAAATCCACAAGATGGTGTTCATGGCTCTTTAGGATTAACGTATGGTTCTTATACAACAAAAGGAGCAGATGTAACAGTTGGCTACAAAGACGATAAATTGACTGCTCAAATATTGGCATCTTACCTAGACACAAAAGGGTTTTCTGCATTGGCACCTAGAGATGCAGAAGCAGATGGCTACAACAATAAAAATGCAAACCTAAAACTCGGATATATCATTGATGATAATAATAAAATCAATCTAAGCTATAACCAAACAGATACAAAAACAGAATATGACGATAATTTCTCGACCACAAAATCTAACGATAGCTACTCTAATGCAACAGCAAACCAAAGCAATATTTTGCTTGACTACTCTTATGTACAAGATGAATACAGTGCAACCTTGCATGCTAGCAAAGGCAATTACAGCAGAGACTACTATACCAAAAGTGCTTTTGGAAAAGGTCATAATGTATATAAGGCCACTTTGGAAGAGTATTCACTCATAAATGCTTATGACTACTCTTTAGGCAGAGCTATTTTGGGGATAGAATACAAAAATATAGACGGTTTTAACCAATACAACACCTTTCCAAAGAGTCAGACTAGCTATACAAATAAGGCTATATATCTTTCTAATACATATAATATAAATAATCATATTTTATTGGAGTCAAATCTAAGATATGACAACTATAGTAAATTTGAAAATAAAGTATCTTATAAAATTGGTGTAAGACGTCATATATATTTTATTGATGGTTTATCCATGTCTACAAACTACTACACATCATATGATGCACCTAGTGCTTATCAACTTGCAAACCCTGCACCAAAAACTACACTTAAGCCTAGCTATACAAAAGGGTATGACCTCACATTAAGATACAAAAAGCTTCTAAGTGTCGCATATTTCAACAATAAGGTACAAGATAGTATAGACTACGTAGGTAAATTTCCAAATGCGGGATACGCAAACATAAGTGGCAGTTCTAAATTTTCAGGACTAGAGATAGATACACAGTACACTCTTCCTGCTATAGATATAACATTTAAAACAAACTATACACATCTGTTTGAGTATAAAAAAGAAGACGGCACAAACCTAGCTAGACGTGCAAAAGATACCATCAATTCATCACTTACCTACTATATGCAAAACAATATGAACATAGGAGTAGATGTAGAGTATGTTGGAGATAGAAAAGATACAAAAGGCGAAAGTACAGGCAAATACTCTGTGTGGAACCTAAACTTTGGTACAAAAATAGTTAAAGATGTAGATTTAAGCATAAATGCTAAAAATATATTAAATAAAAACTACCAATCTGTATATGGATACGCTACCCCAGGACGTTCGGTATATGCAAAAGTAAACTATAGCTTTTAAGATACACCCATGCTAACACTGCACCCAAAATGGTTTACAAGATATAAGTTTTTCAACTCTCTTTTTTTGGGTGTTAGTGTAGGTTCTATATTTACACTTTATGCACCTCTTGAACCTTCTATATACTCCTTTGGCGGTATTTTACTAGCTATTGGTATGCTTGTTGTCTCAAGAGTGTATCTACATATATTAAATGCTTATTGGTTTTTTCGTATTTCGCTTTTTGTGGAGATAGTTCTATTTATAGCTATAGTCTATTTTTTGTTAAATCAATATAGCTATACAACTGCACTTACTATGTATATAGGCTATCAGGTAACATTTGTTTTTGGCTCATATCTTGTAAGAGCAGAGACGCTTCTTCTTAAAACAGATGCTTTACTAACCAAGCTAGATACAGCTAAACAACTAGGTTATCTATCTGGTATGGCTATATCTTATCTGTTTTATAAACTGATAAATATACAAGGTATAACTAAAAATCAAGAGCAGGTGTACCTTATACACTATCTACTAATGGGTATTGAGTGTGTGGTTATAGTTTTAATAATAAAAAGTTTTCAAAGGAGATAGATGAGTTATGAAGAGTGGTTCGCTGAACACGGAGAGAAACATAAAGCTATAATGAAAAAACTCACACACCTAAGCGATGATGAGGTTATAGCCTATTTTAGATTTGAAAATATGCTAAAAAAAGAGCCAGACTTTTGCCCTTTATATAAAGAGCGTAAAAAATGCCACGACCTAGAAAAACTAAACTGCTACCTATGTGCTTGTCCAAATTTTAGATTTGATGATAATGGATTCAAGAAGATAGAAAATAAGATTCTATACTCTACATGTGCCATAGATTCAAAAGACGGAAGTCAATATATAGATGACAAAAGCATACACCAAAACTGTTCTGGGTGTGGCGTACCACATAGTGAAACATACATCAAAAATCTATTTGATAGAGACTGGTTTAGGGTAATGAGAAAGGTTTTACCCTAATTAACTAAAATTATAAACCAGTTTACGCTAAACTACTCTCATGAAAAACTTTTTACAAACCATTGGCTCGCTCAATGATGAAACTAGACTCAAAATACTTAGATTTATAGATAAAAACGGTGCAGTATGTGTATGCGATATAGAATTGGCATTTGATATGATACAGTCTCGCATCTCAAGACACCTAAAGATACTAAAAGATGCAGGTTTTTTACGTGTTGAACGTAAAGGCAGATGGGCTTACTACTCTATACGCTCCCCACTTGATAGATTTAGGCAAGATATTTTAACAGAGATTTCTTACTTAAAGATGGACTTGCCAAATCATAGTGCATCTTGTAATACATCAACTTAAATTGATATATTAATATATTATATGTTATAATCTGCAAACAAAAAGGAACAATACTATGAAAAAAAAATTTACTTATGGTGAAAAAGTAGATGGGTATGATGTACTTGTTTTAAATGAACGTGAAGCACGTGCTGGAGCAGGGATACTTTTTGCTATAGGTATGCTTAGTTTGTTAAATGCTGTTATGTTAGGTCATGGAGTGGTGACACGCTATTTTATATCCTTTTTTACTTTAGATTTTATTATTAGGGTTATAAATCCTTCTTATTCTCCTAGTTTACTTTTAGGTAGAGTTTTTGTGCAAAACCAAAAGCCAGAGTATGTAGGTGCTGCACAGAAGCGTTTTGCATGGGGCTTAGGGCTTCTACTGGCTCTTCCAATGTTTTATCTTTTGGTAATTCATTGGCAACCCAATCCCATAAAAGTATTTATATGCATTATCTGTCTTACTTTACTTATTTTTGAATCGGCTTTTTCTATATGTTTAGGTTGTAAGATTTACAACCTGATTATGCCACAAAAAGCAACAAACTGTCCAGGTGGAGTGTGTGAGATGAAAACCAAAGACCCCATACAGAAATTTAGCATCGCTCAAAAAATTATAGTAGCATTGGTAATAGTTGCATTTAGCTATGGATTGTATGCCTATTTTACCAAAGTAGAAAGTAAAACCATGCTAGCTAAAAAAATATCTGTCATGATGATGTCAGCTGAAGAGCTTAAAGCTATGCAAGAAGCCAAGGAACAAAAAGAGTTTGATGAGTTCTAGGTATTATGATTTAAAATATTAAAATCAACTAATACAAATACGATAAAAATATAGATTATTAGCTATACTATGTTTATGGCAAAGAAAAAGAAAAAATACCTCATAAAACTTAACAATAAAATACGAAACTACTTTAATGGCTTACCTTTTGATGAAGGCATAGCTACTATAGATGAAGACAAACTTATAGAGCTTATTATGCTTTTAGAACTTGAACTTCTCTCTCATGAACGTGATGATATGGTGCGTTCTCTTCGTCGTGTTTGGAGCGAAGAGGGTGCAGGCACACGTGAAATGATAGTTTCATATCTTACTAAAGGACACAAGGCTACACATAGTGGCAAACGTGAAGAACAAAGCGATGACAAAGTTGGAAAAATACTTAGTGTTTTGTCAAATATGGAGCATAGTGTAGAAGAAGAAAATATTATACTAGAAGCATTCATAGATGCAAAAAACTCTAAAATACGACCAGATAAAATAAGAAATAAACTTCATTATATACGCACAAAGAACAGACTATTTACACTAGAAAAAGCACTTGATGCAACATTTACAAGTGAAAATGAAATGGAGTTTTATCACCGTTTTACTTTTGTTTTGAAAGAGGT
>Ga0256829_1002350_pt1 | contig 14198 bp, 19 predicted proteins | sample 131447metaG_FD_185979 | JGI IMG/M metagenome (GOLD analysis project Ga0256829, IMG submission 185979) | Hydrothermal vent microbial communities from Lau Basin, Pacific Ocean - 131-447 | ecosystem: Environmental > Aquatic > Marine > Hydrothermal vents | place: Pacific Ocean: Lau Basin | collected...
TCATTTTCAGTGGGCCCACCAGGACTTGAACCTGGGACCACCTGATTATGAGTCAGGTGCTCTAACCAACTGAGCTATAGGCCCGATTATCACCTTAAGTGATAATTCCCTCAAATGGGGGTGCAAATTTAAACATTCCTTTTAAAAAAACACCGTTTGAAAAAAATCTTTTTTAAATTTTATTTTTTTATCCCTATTTACACCATAAATTTAACTTTGTAAAAAAAATTTATGATTATCCGTAGTATAATTTTTGACTTTGGCGGTGTTATCCTCGATATCGATCCTAAACTAACAATTAAAGCTTTTGAAAAATTGGGCGTAAAAGAATTGGATGTTCTGGAAAAACCTGCTTTTTATGAAGAAATTATTTTCCCCCTGGAAAAGGGAACTATAAACGAATCCGTTTTCCGTAACAAAATACGCAATTATGTCAAACTAAACTTGTCGGACAAGCAAATTGATGACGCATGGAACGCCTTGTTATTAACTTATAAACCTAAAAGAATACATTTATTGGAAAAGATAAAAAAACATTATCCTATTTTTTTACTAAGTAATTCTAACATCATCCATTACCATTATTTCCTTAAAGAGCTAACCAGACAATTTGGTTATACTTCTTTTGACCAATTATTCAACAAGGCTTACTTTTCTTTCCTGATGAATAAGATTAAACCGGAGAAAGAAATTTATGAAACAGTTATTAAAGCTGAACGGTTAAAGCCTGAAAACACTTTATTTATTGATGACAGAATTGAGAATATAATGGGCGCTAAAGAGTGCGGACTTCAAACACATTTTTTAAAAAAAACTGAAGATATTTGCGATTTATTTGACCGGGATGGCCGCCTGACAGAATAAATTTAATCCTGAAAAGTTTCAGAAAATGAATTTTCTGAATAGTATTTTTCAATATCTTTTAAAACAGTTTTAACACCTTCCATTGTTTCGGCTTGCATCAAGGCTATTCTGAATGATTTAAAATTTGGAATATTTTTAAAGTATGCAGCCCAGTGTTTTCTTATTTCCATAATTCCTCTACGTTCACCTTTCCAGTTTACTGATCTCTCTAAATGAATAGTAGAAATCTTTATTCTTTCTTTTAAACCGGGCAGAGGAAGTATCTCACCGGTTTCAAAATAGTGTTTTATCTCTTTAAAAATCCATGGGTTACCATAAGATGCACGTCCAATCATAAGTCCATCAACTCCGAAAGTATCTTTAAAATATTTTGCTGAAACAGGGTCGTTAACATCACCATTTCCAAAAACAGGTATAGTCATTCGCGGATTATTTTTCACCTCACCTATCAAAGTCCAGTCGGCAGGCACCGAAGACCGTGTAGTGCGTAGCCTTCCGTGAATGGTAAGAGCTTTTATACCAACATCCTGTATCCTTTCGGCAATATCAACAATTTCTTTATGTTCTTCATCATAGCCAAGACGTGTTTTTACCGTCACCGGAATATTTACAGCACGGACAACAGCCTCAGTCATTTTAACCATTTTAGGTATATCGTTAAGTATTCCTGACCCTGCACCTTTGGCAACAACTTTCTTTACCGGACAGCCAAAATTAATGTCTATTAAATCAGGGTTTGCTTTTTCGGCATATTTTGCTGCCTTTACCATAGAGTCTATATCATGTCCGAAAATTTGTATGCCAACAGGCCTTTCAAACTCTTCAAAATCTAATTTTTCCACACTTTTCCGGGCATCTCTGATAAGTCCTTCGGAAGAAATAAACTCTGTGTACATCATATCCGCACCAAAAAGTTTACATACATAGCGAAAAGGAGGGTCTGACACATCTTCCATCGGAGCAAGTAATAATGGAAATTCACCTAAATTAATGTTTCCTATAGTAACCACAAGTTTTTTATTGAATGAATATAATGTTTAATAATTAAGGACTGCAAAAATATTAATTTTGTACCAATTAAATAATATCAAATTTACTCATGATAAAAACTGGTTTTTTTTCTTCCCTTTCTCCGGCGGTAAAATTATTTTGGCTTGTAGTAATTTTCTTTTTCTTTTTCCTTTTATCAACTTTAACAGGCCTTATTTTAATAAAATGGTTTTATCATATAAATCCTTCTGCACTTAGCAACCTTATTAACAACCCTGAATTGCCGGGAGCTAAACCGGTAATTTATCTTTATCAGATAACCAACCAAATAGGGGTATTTATTGTGGGAACATTATTTTACCTTCTGTTGATGGAGTCTGCACCAATAAAATATCTAGGGTTAAAAAATAAGGTAACCCTGTTTGTTTTCATTTTATCAGCCATTACTGTTTACTTACTGCTTCCATTCAATAATTTTCTTGCTCAATGGAACGGTAATATTAAGTTTCCGCAGGCTCTGGAAGGTATATATCAATGGATGAAAGCAAAAGAACTACAGGCAGATGCTGTTACCAAGGTTCTCCTTAACGGATCTACAATTGGGTCATTGAGTTTAAATTTACTGGTTATTGCACTGTTACCGGCAATAGGCGAAGAGTTGTTGTTCAGGGGTGTTATTCAGCAGCTTTTTCAGGCATGGATAAAAAATTATCATTGGGCTGTATGGATAACAGCATTTATCTTCAGCTCTATTCATTTTCAGTTTTTTGGTTTCTTGCCGCGCTTTGTTTTAGGTTTATTATTGGGATATTTATTTGTATATACCCGTAATTTATGGGTGCCCATTTTAATACATTTTGTAAATAATGCATCTTCTATTATAGTTTATTACCTGCATTATAACGGTTTTATTAAAGTAGATATGGATCATTTTGGTGCCATACCCGGTATAGCAGGCATATTAGCCAGCCTGTTTATTACCATAGCTACTGTTTATTGGATTAAAAAACTTATTGAAAAACAAAATAAAACTTAATGTCTTTAAATTGGCAACAGCAATTTAACAGGAACTATTCCAATGACTTCTTATTGTTATTTTCTTTGTATTTACGATAGGCTTTGCGTGTTTCAACTTTTTGTAATTCCCTTTCAATTACCAGGTCTGAAATTTTTTCTGCCTGTAAAACAATATCCGGTAGCTCTAATGCCTTTTGAAACTTAACTTCCTGTACGTCATGACGATAAATTATATTACATAATCTGGCAAAATCATTCTGAAGCAGTTCTTTTATTAAAGATGTTAGTTTTTCTTTTAATTCGTTTCTATCCATTGTTTCAAAAATACGACCAGGGATAGATTCAAATTTATCAGGAAATTTATCTTGAAAATCCATATTTAAAAAGTCATTGTTTTGCGTTGTACGATGCAAAGGTACGTTGAATTTTAATCCTAAAAATTTATTCTTTATTAAAATATAGAGACCTTTGCAAAACCACTAATTTTGTCATTAGTAACGAAGTGAAGAATCTATAAACAGCATACATTCGGTAAACAAAGATTCTTCGCACTGCTCAGGATGACAGTTCTTTCTTGGTTTTGCAAAGATCTCATATAGTGAGTTCTCATATTAGCGGTTATTTAGAAATAAATTTGCGATAACATTCTTGTTTTCTTGTAGTCAATTGTATTAACTTTGCTATGTTAAAGGAAAAGTCATTAAATAAGTTTTTAAAGCTATTTATTATTATAAAATTACACTAATAAAAAATAAAATCTATTAATAAAATGAAAAGTAAACTCCTGATATTAAGTGCCTTTATTTTTGTTTTTACTATGGGAGCAAAAGCTCAGAAAGTAAACCGTACTATGGAAGATCCTATATTACACCGCACTGTAATGGTTGGGCCTGTAACACAGCAAGGTTTAAAAACGGGTATTTTTTCAACCTGGTTTAACCAGCAATACAAGTATTATAACCCTGAAACAAGTATTATTAATAAGATTAAGAAAAACATTAATAAAGTAAATATTACAGCCGTATTTGGCAGTTGGTGTGGTGATAGCAAATTACAAGTTGGCAGGTTCTATAAAATTTTACACGACGCAGGATATGATATGTCTAAATTGAAAACTATAGCGGTAGACAGGGCATTAAAAGCTCCCGGGTTAAATATTAGCAGTTTACAAATTCATCGTATTCCAACCTTTATAATCTATTATAAAGGTAAAGAAATTGGCAGAATTGTTGAATCACCAAAAACATCCCTGGAAAAGGACCTTGAAAATATTTTGAAAAAAGTAAGTTAATGATTGTTTCAGAAAATATTCCATTTATAAAAAAATGGATTTCAGAAGAAAAAGAAAAGGGAAAATCTATTGGATTTGTTCCTACCATGGGAGCATTACATGCCGGCCATTTGGAACTGATGCAAAAAGCAAAAAAAGAAAATGATATACTTGTAGCAAGTATTTTTGTTAACCCAATACAATTTAATAATCCGGAAGACCTGAAAAAATATCCAAGAACTCCAGAACAGGATAAAAAATTACTTGAAAATATTGGTTGTGATTTAGTATTTATTCCACAGGAAAAAGAAATGTATCCTGAGGGGGAAGTTATAAAAGAATATGATTTTGGTGAGTTAACAAATGTAATGGAAGGGAAATTCCGTCCGGGTCATTTTAACGGTGTTGCTGTTATAGTTAAAAAACTATTTGATATTGTTAAGCCAAACCGTGCTTATTTTGGAGAAAAAGACTTTCAACAGCTTGCCGTTATCAAGAAACTTGTGGAAATGGAAAAAATTCCTGTTCAAATTGTTCCTTGTCCTACTGTCAGGGAACCCGATGGGCTGGCCATGAGCTCCCGCAACAAAAGATTATCTCCCGAACAAAGAAAAGCAGCACCTTTTATTTACCAGATGTTGCTGGAAACAAAAAAAAGAAGAGACCATTTGTGTGTAAGGCCATTACGACAAATGATAATTAACAGATTTGAAGGAAACGATAACTTTAAACTTGAATATTTTGAAATTGTTGATGATGTAAACCTGCAGCCTATTAGTGCCTGGAATAATAAAGTAGGTACTGTAGCTTGTGTTGCTGCATGGATAGGAAATGTTCGGTTAATAGATAACCTTCGTATTATATAATCATTTATTTTTGCAAAAATTTTTAAAAGATCTAAGAAAAACTTAATTATCATGTATATCCAGGTTTTAAAATCAAAAATTCATCGGGCTACTGTTACTGAAGCAGACTTGAATTACATTGGAAGTATTACTATCGATGAAGATTTAATGGATGCTGCAAATATTATTGAAAATGAAAAAGTAAGTATTTTCAATATTACAAATGGTAACCGTCTGAGTACTTATGTTATCAAAGGAGAAAGAGGTTCGGGAAATATTGCCATTAACGGAGCTGCAGCTCGTATGGTTTCTGTTGGCGATCTAGTAATCATTGTTTCATATGCCTCTATAGAATCTGAAGAAGCAAAAACTTTCAAACCTCATATTATTTTTCCCGATAAAAATAACCGTATCTAAATACTAAATAAATATAATTCCTGTGACATCAAAAAGAATATTCTCAACAATCCAGTATGTTTTCTTTTTGTTGTTGGGATTTGGTTTGCTGTGGTTAAGTTTTCGTAAGCTTAACATGCATCAGGTTTATCATGAAATAGCTAATGCCCACTACGGCTGGCTGTTCCTGTCTCTTGCCGTTACATTACTGTCGCATATTATTCGTGCTGCCAGATGGAACTTATTAATAGAAACTTTAAATTATAAAACCAGGTTATCTACTACCTTTTATTCTCTTATGACAGGGTATATGGTGAATATTGTTGTCCCCCGTCTTGGAGAGTTTGTTAGATGTGGAGTGCTTTCCAAAAAAGAAAAAATTCCTTTTGCCGCTCTTTTTGGTACCGTTGTTTCCGAAAGAATCTTTGATCTTATTGTATTGCTGTTATTAATATTTATGGTGATTATTTTTCAGATGCAATTACTATCAGAGTTTCTACATAAATTTTTCGGCCCTTTTTTTCATATGGTTTTTTCCAATTTCTGGACTATCTTCATTATTGCTCTGGTTTTTGTAATACTTGTTGTACTGGCATTTCTTTACTGGGAAAGTAATAAAGAACGTTTTAAGAAAAAAGCCTTCTACATAAAAATACACAAGTTTACAGTAGGGCTTATCGATGGTATTAAAACCATCAAAGATATGAAGAGAAAAGGTTTATTTCTTCTATATACTTTCCTTATATGGTTTTTATATATTTTGATGATATATATTGCATTTTTTATGCTTAAAGAAACCAGCCACCTCAATTTCGATGCTGCAATAACTATTTTAGTAATTGGGAGCCTGGGAATTGTTGCCCCCGTTCCCGGAGGCATTGGTGCTTATCATTTTATTGTGAAAGCTGCCCTTACAGAGATTTACAATATCAATGGTAATGCTGCAATATCTTTTGCTACTCTTACTCATGCCGGGCAAACACTTCTTAATATTGTGGTGGGAGGATTTAGTTATATGATAATTTTGCTTACTAAAAATCAAACTCCAAAAAATGAATAATTTACAAATAATAGAAAATAAAATTCTGGATATAACACAACTAGACATATCTGTTTCCAGATGGCATTTTTTTGAAAAAAAAATTGTTTTTACAAATGGCGTTTTCGATTTAATTCATCCCGGACACATTGATTACCTTGCACATGCCAAAGACCTCGGTGATATTTTAATTGTAGGTGTAAATACTGATAAATCCGTTAAAACATTGGGGAAGGGAGCTTCCAGGCCCATAAATAATGAGTATGCCAGATCATTAATTATTGCAGCTCTGCATTTTGTTGATTTTGTAGTACTATTTGATGAAGAAACGCCTTACAACCTAATTAAAAAAATTCAACCTGACGTTTTAGTAAAAGGAAGTGACTACAAACCTGAAGAAATAGTAGGATACGATATTGTAAAAGCCAACGGGGGAGAAATAGCCACCCTGGAGTTCCTCCCGGGATATTCCACAACCTCAATTGAGAAAAAAATAAAAGACGCTAAATAAAAGACTATTCTTTTCCTTTCATATCAATTAAAAAGTCAACATATATTTCACCATTTAAATGATAATTTTCAGGTAATAAATTCAAATTTATGAAATTGTAATATACCGGTTTACATTTTGCCCTGTCCATAATCTGTGCCACAGCCTTTAATGTACCTCCGGTAGCTAAAATATCATCTACAACCAAAACATTTGTATTTTCTGCCAAAGCATCTTTCTTCATTTCTATCGAGTCTTCTCCATATTCTTTCATAAAAGAAGCCGAATAAACATCTCCCGGAAGTTTACCTTTTTTCCTGATTGGGACAAAACCTACACCCATTTTACTGGCAAGGGCAGCACCTAAAATAAAACCTCTGGCCTCAATACCGGCAACCATGGTAACTTTGTCTTTAAAAAACTCTGCTACAGGGTTAATAACAATCTCCATGGATAACTTGCTCATAAAAAGCGGAGTAATATCTACAAATTTAATTCCGGGAATAGGAAAATCATCATAATACCTAACCATGCCCGGAAATAAATGTTTTCGTGAATTTTCAAGATAAATCATCGGGTTGCTTTTTTCTATTATTGTTTAATTTATTTACATTACAAATATAACCTATTTTAATGACGCATCAATTATCATTTTAAATTCCTTTTTTATTTTTTATGGCTCTAAAATTTTAAACTACTTTTGCATAAGGAAAATTTATATACATTATTTTTCCTTTTTTCTTGAAATTCAGGTTATGTCTGTAAGTTGTTTTACAAATATTTCAGACGTTTATAATCAATAAAAATATAAACCACATGCAAACAAAAAAAACATTTGGTCTGGCTCTTAGTGGTGGTGGCGCACGCGGAATTGTCCATCTCGGTATTTTACAAGCCCTGGAAGAAAATAATATTAAACCTTCCGTCCTTTCCGGTGCAAGTATGGGTGCCATTGTCGCCATTGGATATTCTTTAGGTCTTAAACCGGAAGAAATGCTGAAAATTATTCTGGATGAAATTAAACCTATTACCCTCCGGAACATGGACTTTAAAGGACTTGGGCTTTTTCATCTTCATAAAGTAGAAAAATTCTTCAGGTCCATAGCCGCAGAAGATAATTTTTCAGCATTGGATATTCCTGTTCATATTGTTGTAACTAACCTGAATTCAGGAACCTTCGAAATAAAATCTGAAGGTAAAATGATAGATTTTGTCATGGCCTCCGCATCAATACCAATGCTATTTACACCCAAAATTATTGATGGAGTGTATTATGTTGACGGCGGGCTCACTAAAAATATGGCTGCCGAAGTGCTGAAAAACCAATGCGATAAAGTTATTGGCATTAACGTGAACCATATTAGCGAAATGAACCGGTTTAAAAAAATAAAAGATATGGCTTCGCGTACCTATCATCTTGCTGTTCACAATACTATCCGCGATGAATTGGAATTTTGCGATTATATTGTCGACCCTCCCCAAACACGAAACTTTGCTCTCATGGATTTCTCTAAAGCTCAAAAAATATTTGATGTGGGATATGAAGAAGGACAACAACTGGCAAAACTATTGCATGCCGAAGAACAAAATAACCATCGTTTTGTTGAAAAATTCCTAAAACAGGAATTGTTCGGAATAAAAAAAGTTATTCCCTATATCAAAGAAAAAATTGAAAACCGATAATAAGTCTGCTATTAATTATGATTGTTATTGACGACACGCTGGTTTCTGAAGAACTGGGTAAAATTTATTTCTCCTGCGATTTACATAGTTGTCATGGAGATTGTTGTGTAGAAGGAGATGCCGGAGCACCACTGGAAGAAGAAGAAATTTCAATTCTTGAAGATGCCCTGGACGACATAAAACCGTACATGACAGAAAAAGGCAAAAGCGTTGTGGAAAAAAACGGAGTATTCGATTATGATATCGACGGGGAATGGGTTACACCTCTGGTAAACGACAGGGAGTGTGCTTTCGTTTATTTTGAAAACGGAATTAGCTTTTGTGCTATAGAAAAAGCATGGAGAGAAGGCAAAATAAAATTCCAAAAACCGGTTTCATGCCACCTGTACCCCGTGCGTTTAAAAAAGCTAAAGTTTAATACCGCCGTAAACTACGACCATTGGGAAATTTGTAACCCGGCTCTCATAAAAGGAAAAGCAGATAATACTAAAGTTTATCAGTTCCTTAAAGAGCCGTTAATACGTAAATTTGGCGAAAAATGGTATCAAAAACTTTCCGAAGCCTTTGAACAAAAATCAAAAAAAGAAAAATAAATTACTGCTGAGGTGAACCCTGTGATGCAGCGAGTAAGTCCAGTTCCTTATCAATATGAAACATACCTGCCTTATCAGAGCCTACAAGATTAATTTTATCAAGAATAGTACGCATTAAATTCTCTTCCTCAAGCTGCTCAGTGATAAACCATTGCAAAAAATTAGCTGTTGTATAATCTTTTTCATCATTGGCAAGCCCAAACAATTCGTTTATCGAACCGGTAATATACACCTCATGTTCAAAAATTTGCTTAAAAACATCCTTTAATGAGTCAAATTTATCCTGCGGCTTTTCCACATCCATTAACGCCGCCCTTCCCCCGCGTTCATTTACATAATGCACAAATTTCATCTGATGCATCCGCTCTTCCTCAGTGTGTTTATATAAAAAATTTGCCGCCCCCGGAAAACCATTTATTTCTGCCCATATTGCCATCGACAAATAAAGGCGCGAAGAAAACTCTTCCTTTTTTATCTGCTCATTTAAAGCTGCTTCTATTTTACTATTCATCTTTCTGTATATTAAATATTTTCAAATACAAAGTTATAAAAATTATACTGGCACAAAATATTACGTTACTTAAAAAATTCTAATTTTTTATTTTAAAATATGGGCGGCTGTATCCGGCTGTACGTTACAAATCCTCTGTCAAAGGCTGTGTCCGGCTAACCGTTTTCGGGGGCTCCTAACGTCGCCCCGCCTCCGGAAGCCTCCATCAGCCTTTGCCTTGCGGGTTTTCCACTTCCATCCGGGCCGCAGTTTCTCCTTTAATTGAAAAAAACAATAAAATTTATAAAATCAAAAGTTGACTTCTGAACAAATGTTCATTACGTTTGCAATAGATTTTTATTTATATGTTTACAATAACCTGAATAATTTAAAAAAATTAAACCATGGGAAATGATAATAATAACAACACTCCCGGAAAAGGATTAGGTTACGGTGGTGGACACGGAAGAAACAAAGGTGGTGGTTTTGGAGTTGGAGGATACTGTATATGCTCTAAATGCGGCACTAAAGTTCCTCACCGCCAAGGGGTAAAATGTACAACTATTAAATGTCCCAAATGCGGACATACAATGATTCGTGAAGAATTACTGAAAAAATAATTACATAAAACATTTTACACTAAAAGTATTTTTCAAAATTTATAATAATAAATATTGTTTAAATGAAAACCTACCTCGACTGTTACCCTTGTTTTATGGAACAAGCCCTGCGTACTTCACGCGTTGCAACCAATGACAAGAAAAAAATAAAAAAGATTCTCGATGAAACAGGAGCCATGATTAAAAATATGCCAATGGAAAATACCCCCGCCGAATCGGGAATGTTGGTGTATAATAAAATAAAAGAAATTACTGGCGTTGCCGACCCCTATTTTAACATTAAACAACAACATATTAAAGAAGCTAAAACCTTACTTCCGGAAATGGAAGCTATCATTGAAAACGCTGAAGACCCGTTGCTAACAGCTATTCGTATTGCAATAGCAGGTAATGTAATCGATTTAGGAATTAACAAGCCCTTTAATCTTCTGGAAGATATAAAAAAGATTCTTACTCAGGAATTTGCCTTGTTCGATTACGAATCGTTTAAAAAAGATTTAACAGCAGCAAAAAACATTTTATATATTGGTGATAATGCAGGGGAATCTGTTTTTGACACATTATTAATAAAGCAACTAAAAAAGCCTGTAATTTATGCCGTCAGGTCTCAACCCGTAATTAATGATGTTACCATAAAAGAAGCTATTGATTCGGGACTTGATAAGGTTTCGGAAATAATAGATTCAGGATGTAAAGCCCCGGGAGTAGTATTAAGCCATGCTACAAATAAATTTTTACAGGTGTTTAATAATGCAGATCTCATTATTAGCAAAGGCCAGGGGAACTATGAAGGTTTATCCGACGAAAATAATACAATTTATTTTTTATTAAAAGCTAAATGTTCTGTTATAGCCAGTGACCTGAATGTGAAAGAAGGAGACATTATTTTTAAAAAAGCTTAAACAGCAATAATAAACATGACGTTATGTATCTAAAACCGGTAAATTTATAAAAACATCCGTAACCATTTATTTATTAAATAATTATAAAACTAAAAACAGATGCAAAAAACAACTAAAATAGGAATCATTATTTGCGATCGTTATCGCAATTGTGCCGGGGGAAAGTGCTTTCGTTCTTTACAAAACCGCGAAGGAGCTTTTGACATTTACCCGGCCGGTGAGCATGTGGAAATAGCTGGTTACACAAGTTGCGGAGGCTGTCCGGGAGGAAACATAGAATATGCTCCTGAAGAAATGAAAAAAAACGGAGTTTCAATTATTCATTTTGCCACAGGGTTAATTGTAGGTTACCCTCCTTGTCCGTATATTGATTATTTTAAGCGTTTTATAGAAGAAAAATATAAAATGAAAGTTATAATGGGAACCCATCCCATTCCTGAAAAATATTTTCAAACACATAAAGCATTAAAAACATGGGATACATCAGAAATGCAGGAAATAATTAAACCTGTTATTACAGATGAAGATACCCGGTTAAAATATAATTAATTATTTTTTTATGTTTAACTGCTATTATTTCTAATCCTGCCCCAATATACCTTAAAACAGCATAATACAAGGCACAAGGATATGAAAGCTCCGCTCTCGCAAGTCTGTGACTTGTTAGGGATATTGCCAATAAAATTGTAACTCTACGTTCAAATTTAAACCACAAAATAATTATGAGCCGGGCCTATAAAATCCATAACAAGGATGGTATTTATTTTATCAGTTTCGCCACTGTTGGCCGGATTGATGTCTTTACCAAAGCAGAGTACAAAGACATTGTTGTCGATAGTCTTAGGTAATGTCAGAAAGCAAAAGGCCTGGTTTTGTATGCCTGGTGCATTATGACAAATCATTTCCATTTGATCATCAGAACTAAATAAAGATACGATTTAACCGGTATTATCTGGGACATGAAAAAATACACATCCAAACAACTGATAAAAGCCATACTCTAAAATCCAAAAGAAGGCCGTAAAGAATTGATAAATAGAAAATAAACAGCTCACAAGTAACAGACTTGCGAGAGCGGGGGGACATAACAGTCGTTCCCCTTAATATTCAAAATTATTGAATTACCTTTTCTGTTTCAGAGCTTTAAACACCAAATTTACAAAAAACGCCATTAAACCAAATCAGATAATTTCTAAAACCCGCCCGTATAAAAAACGGACGGGCATGAATTTAATTTAAACTAATAAGACCTAACAGAGATTTCGGTAATAACAGAGTTGCTGCCGGCTTTGATGAAAAGATACCTGTCGGTGTCTTTAATATTGATTCCGACATAATATCCATTTGCATTGCTTTTCATATTCTTAAAACTTAGAGGGAAGTAAGTCTTTAACACGTTAATATTATCTCCCACTTTTATATTATAAGGGGTAATACTATATTGCTTACCTGTTACAACAAAACTCATTACCCAACCATTTTCAATGGTAAATTTAACTTCATTATAATTATAATTATAGCCATGAATATTTTCCAATTCATTAAAGTGCGGGGTAATGGAATTCGGCTGTCCGTAATGTTGAATTAAAGAAACAGTATCCAGCTGTAATACAGGGATATTATTAATGGTCACATTATTATAATCAATTAAATTTTTAGCATATTGTGAGCCCTGTGCCCGGGAAGCATTTATGCCAATAAAAAAAATCAAAGTAAAATAAATTATTTTTTTCATAATTTTAATTTTTTAATTACAGTTTGAATTGGTTATTGCATTATAATTTGCATCAAATTTTGTGGTTATATAATCCATGGGATTTAACATTTTCCATACGCCATTATTAATAGTATAAACCTCTATATGAACATGTGGAGTGGTTTCCTCATCAACATTACCTGTAGTTCCCGAAAGTCCTATTATAGCGCCGGCTTTAACAAGTTGCCCTTTTGTTACCGATACTTTGTTCAAATGGTTATACTGCACGTAAATAGTTTCCCCATTAACTTGGTATCTAACCAATACAAAATTACCCTTTGAATCTTCTTTATATGTACCCGGCGCAAAGGAATTTCTCAAATCTACCACTTTACCATCATACATCGAATAAACATCACTATTAGGTGTTGCCTTTAAGTCCAGGCACAGCTGCCTGTTCGTTTTTCTTTTTAGCATTTTCTTTCTTTTTCCCCCAACAAGTCTGAAGGTCAAGATTCAAAAAATACAATTCTATGGGATATTTTGAGTGCTGCACATAATAAACAACTTTTTTTAACTGCCGTAGGCCCTTTCGATGTCCAATAAATACAGCCCAAATAAGTATCGCCTTATAACTGTCATTGTTATGGACAATAACTTTATGACCAGAATAATCCCGAAACATTTTCTCAAAATCACCAAATGTCGGCTGGCTGTTTGTTTTAATGAAATTTCTCTTATGAACAGATATCAGGGTATCAACAAAATTTTGAGAATGGGGGATACACAACCCTTTTTCGGGAATCCGGTTTCCTGCCGTGTCAAACAACAACAAATCAGGAAAAGTTCGGTCCTGGGCATAAAATAGTTTACTCCAGTCAAGAGAATCTAGAATATAAGAATGTTTTGGGGAAAAACCTGCTGACTTAAGATAAGCTTTCATATCGGCTTTCGTTTCATATTTTGGCTTTTTAACTCCCCATACCGCTTTCAAAACCGGCTGGCAGGAAGGCAGCAAAATAAGTAAAACAATATATACCCAATATTTCCGCATAGCAGCATTCATCAGGTCCTAACAAAAAATATTGTCAGTAGATGATAAAATATGTAATCAATTATTTGCAAGGTATTTCCAATCGACTTTATTAATAAAATGAAAAACTATTTCTCCGGCTTCCCTATCTACTTTTATTTCAACCGGTTGCAACCTGTCTTTTGATAACTTGGCCAAAGAAGATTTTTGAGTAGATTGCTTTTTAGGTTCAAAACAATGTCTAACTAATCCACACCGAAAACCAATTCC